>JAABUZ0100001838.1_pt1 | contig 38114 bp, 37 predicted proteins | sample 5562091 | NCBI WGS metagenome assembly JAABUZ01 (sample SAMN12813069, study PRJNA571459) | rock metagenome | isolation source: Antarctica rocks | place: Antarctica: Victoria Land, Linnaeus Terrace sud | collected 2015-12-21 | reverse complement strand
TAGAAACATTGTTGGAGCGAGATCGGCTCCTACTGTCAAGAGTGTAAGTAGTAGCTACGAGGTTGACAAGAGGATTGGTCAGTTTGGACTGCCCAACGGCGTGAAGTCATTAGTGAGGTGGTCTCCCCAAGATGGCGGCACTAAATATTGCTGGTGGCAGCATTCGGGGCTATGGCTGTCCTGGTATAAGCACGACTGCTGCTGGTCTGATCGCGCTAGAACTGGCGCGTGGCGATGCCAGTGTATGCACCTTCTTCGGCGTCCATTCTGGTCTGGCGATGTCTTCTATTGCGATGCTTGGCTCCGAGGAGCAGAAGCAGAAATGGCTTCCCGCGATGGCCCGTATGGAGAAGATCGGTGCTTTTGGTCTGACCGAGCCAGATCATGGCTCCGACGCGGTCGCCCTTGAGACACGTGCTCACCGTGTTGGAGAAGAGTACGTTATCAACGGCTCCAAGCGTTGGATAGGTAACGCATCCTTCGCGGATGTCATCATCATCTGGGCGCGTGACGACGATGGCAATGTTGGGGGATTTCTTGTCGAGAAGGGCGCTCCAGGCTTCAAGACAGATGTCATGACGGGTAAGGTCGCCAAACGTGCTGTGTGGCAGACAGATATTACGCTGACCGATGTGCGGGTGCCTGCCGAGAGCCGTCTCGCGCTGTCCCACAACTTTAAGGCTACCGCGAGCGTGCTGACCGCAACCCGCTCCGGTGTGGCCTGGGAAGCTATCGGCCATGCTGTCGCTGCTTTTGAGATTGCACGCGATTATACTCAGCAGCGCATTCAGTTTGGCAAGCCTCTGGCAAGTTTCCAGATTATTCAAAACAAGCTCGCCAAAATGCTGGCGAACGTCACGACGATGCAACTGCTCTGCCTACGTCTCGCACAGCTACAGGGTGAGGACAAGATGACAGCAGCAATGGCGTCCCTGGCGAAGATGAACAATGCACGTCTTGCGCGCGAGACCGTCGCCGACGCCCGTGAGATGCTCGGCGGCAACGGTATTCTGCTAGAGTACAACATCGCCCGTCACCATGCTGATATCGAAGCTGTGTTCACCTACGAGGGCACTGAAACCATTCAATCGCTCATCGTTGGGCGCGATATTACGGGAATGCAGGCATTCTCGCCGCGCTAGGCTTCATTGAGGGAGAAAACCAACTGGTGGTGTCAACCTGGCGGGAGCTTGCCCCTGCCAGGTTGACACCACCAGTTGGTTTTCTCCCTTGCTTAGAATAATTTAAAAGATAGTTACCGATTATCCGTTAGTCAGCAAGAACATTGTTCTAGTGAGCATATTTTTGCATTAAACGTTGGAGATTGCAATGGGTCGAAGTCAGCACTATCTGTGGCAAATGGCATTGACGTTGCATCAGGGTGGCTTGATTACTCATGTGACGCAGAAGGTGATCCAGCAGGCCAGTGATGAACTGCGACGATTGTTTTCTCATGAAGACATGGAGGGGGAATGGACGGTCGATGAGGTACTCAATGTGCTTAGCCTGTTCATTGCCGAGGAGCCGAATCATTGCGTGTGGTACGATGGAGAGAGGATCTACGATGACGAGGATTACGCCCATTTGATGCAAGAATATGCTGACGCAACCGTAGGAGAATGGATTCCTGAGAAATTATCTTCTGCTCGGTCATATGAGGAAGGGGGAAAGGAATGTGACATCATTGATTTTGATTTTCGGGGAATACATTTCCATTGGGAGTTTAATGCCAGTGGCAGTGATTGGGTTGATCCCGCCTTCCTCGATCTGGTGGAGCAATTCTCCAGAACATATTTAGAAGGTGAGTTCTTCGAAGTCCCTACACACGATCAAACCGCTTGCTTTTACTACCTCCCCCATAGGACAGTGGCAAATCTCATTATCATTATGGAGCAGATTGAGCAGCACTTCGCCAATTTTGATGCATTTGTGGAAGCACTTGACTGACGCCCCTGTTGCTCCACTCTCGCTATTCAATCACCGCTTTGAAGGTAGACTTCTTACAAAATCCATTAAACATGACCTGTATATAGAGCGTGCGAACTGGGTGGAGGTGGGAATAGGCAGGGTAAGAAGTAGCACTGCTTCATCATTGTTGAAGCCCACTTGAAGCATCGCAAATACCGTTAAGATGCCTAACCCCAAGAGATGAAAATAATGGCAAGAAATAGGGTGTGACAAAACACCTCGTGCACCTATGGCGCACGAGGTGTTTTGTCACACCCTATTTCTTGCCATTACAAGGGTAATGGTTTCTAGTCGTAGTAGGCGTCAGGGGCCAGGCGTAGTTCGTGGATTTGCTCGTGGTCGTGACCGAAGACGACGGTCGCGTTCTTCTGGTTGGCGATGTTGCGAATCTTCTCGACTGACCTTGCCCACTGCACGCTGTCGTAGACGATGGAGGCTCCCAGGGCGGGCGGGCCGTAGCTCTCTTTAAGATAGGCGGCATCAGAGGTGAAGATCATCGTCCCGGTATTGGGAAGTTCTACCTGCATGCACATCATTCCCCATGTGTGACCAGGAACATCGAGTAGTGTGACACCATCCATGAGAGTTGTATCACCCTCTACCAGGTGGTATTTGATGCCTTCCATGTCATAGTCGGCCTTGATGAAGGCTCCCTGTGAAACGCCTTCGATATTCATTGCCATGTTGTATTCAAGTTTGTTGACCACAACTTCGGCTCCGCTGTGCTTGAAGACGCCGATATTTCCCGCATGGTCGAAGTGCAGGTGTGTCAGGAAGACATATTTGAAATCGGATGGATCGAGCTTGAGTTGCTTGAGCCGCTCCTCAAAATACTGTTCGGGCTTCACCTCGTCGTAGGGGAAAAACTCTTGCAGCCCTGTTGGTGCCCAACGCTCCTCCCAGTTGCGCGGGCAGGTCGTATCCATCAGAATGCGCCCGTCGGGATGGTCAACGACGACGGTATGTGTGGGACAAGGAACCCAGTCGGCTGGCATGTGTGGTTCGGTACGCGTCGCCATATAGCGAGCGGCGAGGAGCAGCCATTGTGGGTCGCAATGCATATTGCCGTGATGCTGGACATACACCTTCATCTTGGGGTTCGCCATCGAGATTCCTCCTATCTGATTCGTTGGTGATTAGCTAGAGAGGACCTGGCGGGGGCAAGCCCCGCCACTACATTTCTAACCTCACCAATTTCATGACATATAGTGGCGGGACTTGCCCCCGCCAGGTATCCCATGCATCATGTTTTCTTACTACCAATGCCTCATCGATTCATTGATGATGTCTTCCACGACGTCGGCGGTGACATCGCGGGGGCAGACCGCGAGTAGACGTTGCTGCTTCATCGTTCCCTCGACAAGATCGGGCACATCCTTCTTTCCATATCCGAGAGCCTCAACGCCATTCGGTATATTACAGTCGCGCATTAGCTGAATGATCGCACGTGGTAGTGCTTCGCGTCCCTCTTCCAGGCTCATACCCTTTGTTGAGACGCCTAGCATTTCTGCCGCGTGCAGGTGCCGTTCGGGATTGGTAGTGTAGGTAAAGCGGAAAGCGGCGGGGGCAGTTTCTACTACCGAGATGCCATGTGGCACCATTGGGTGCTTGGTGTCATAGCCTTTTGGCACGAACTCACGCACCCGACCCGCAAGTGGATAGCCTGCCGCGTGAGGAATGTGCACGCCTGCGGTCCCGAAGCCAACGCCAGCGGCAGAGGCGGCGAGCGACATGTAGGAGCGTGCCTCAAGGTCCCAGCCGTTGGCAAACGCACGTCGCAGATACTGTCCCAGGTAGCGAATGGCCTGCTCCGACCAGAGATCGCTGATCGGGTTTGACCCCTGATACGGTGGTCGCTCTGCTGGATTGGCATAGCGTGGACGAGCCGTATACGGTCGTGCTGTGTAAGACTCTAGCGCGTGAGTGAGCACATCGAAGCCCGTTGCCGCCGTGACTGCTGAAGGCATGGTGACAGTGTTCATTGGATCAACAATGCCCAGCGATGGTCGTAGATAGGAATGCGAGATACCCGTTTTGAGCTTGAGATCAAGCACATCAAGTACGGCAACAGGTGTTCCCTCGCTACCGGTACCAGCAGTGGTTGGAATAGCCACGTGAGGACGCAGCTTCCCTGGAACAGGTAGCCCTCTCCCGATGGGCTTGTTGATGTAGTCCATGATTGGGGCGGGATAGGTGGTCAAAAGATTGACCACTTTGGCTGTATCAATCGTACTGCCGCCGCCAACAGAGACGAAGCCATCATAGTTGCCATTGCTGGCCCAGGATGCCGCTGCCTCGAAGGAAGTATTGGTCGGCTCTACCTCGGTGTCATCGTAGATTTCGGCGTTGATGCCCTCTTCGCGAATGAGTGCCTGTACGCGGTTGGCTAGTCCAGTGGCCTTGATGTGCCTATCAGTCAGGATTAACGCTCGCGTCACACCCAGCCGTTTGAGATCATAGCCGACCTCCTCGGTGGCACCCATTCCAAACTTGAGAGGGGCAACCTCTAAAGAAACGACAGTTTCATTTGCCAGTTCCATAGTGTGTTCTCCTTTGTACCCTATGGGTTGTTCCGTAATTCGCGGCGCAGGAATTTGCCTGTTGTCGTTTTAGGTAGTTCGTCGCGTATCTCGACCTGCCGTGGATATTTGTAGTTCGCCAAGCGCTCTTTGCAAAATGCTATTAACTCTTCTGGCGAAACCTTATCCTCGAAGCCGCTCTTGAGTGAGACGTAGGCTTTGACCGTCTCGCCCCTGTATTCGTCTAGTACGCCTATAACTGCTGCCTCGCGCACGCCGGGGTGCAGGTAGAGGGTATCTTCAACGTCGCGAGGCCAGACCTTGTAGCCGGAGACGATAATCATATCCTTTTTACGATCAACGATGTAGAACCAACCATCTGTATCCATTTTGGCAACGTCTCCCGTGTAGAGATAGCCGTCACGAATGGCGTTCGAGGTCTCCTCTGGCTTTTGCCAGTAGCCAGCAACGACCTCTGGCCCTTGAGTGATAAGTTCTCCAACCTCGCCTGGAGGAAGGTCCTTGCCTGTAGCAATATCGAGTATGCGACAGATCGTGTTGGGGATGGGTATACCTACCGATAAAGCACCTGTGTCGGGATCGACGGGTGCTTGTACGCCCAGTGGAACGCCATGTGAGGGCGAAGTTGTCTCTGTCAGACCGTAGATATTGTGGATGTAGGTACCTGTCGCCGCCTGGAAGTTTTCGACCGTGGCAGGAGGTATGGGAGCACCGCCACTGTAGACCTTCTTGAGCGACGAGAGGTCGCGTGTCTTGATATCTGGATGGTTCATGAGGGCGATAAACACGGTGATGGCACCAACCGTGAAGGTGGCATGCCACTTCTCGATGAGTCGCAGCGTCTCCGCGGGGTCGAAGCGGTAAAACATGATAAGGGGCATACCCACTAATGCCGACACGGCTATATGGCCGATCAGACCAGTGACGTGGAAGAACGGCGCGACACCCAGCACAACATCGTTCCTGCCAAGCTGTATCCACTGTTGATACACCGTGGCATTGAACACAACATTGGCGTGCGTGTTCATCGCTCCCTTTGGCTTCCCCGTTGTGCCCGAGGTGTAGGTGAGAAAAGCTACGTCGGTTGAGGTCAGAGAAGGCATCTCAAGTGACGCACCATTAAAACGCGTCAACAACTCTTGCAGATCGAGCGTGGTATCGAAACGCTGCTTTTTCGAGGAACTGAGCAGGGCAGGAACAGGGCCATCACCAACATAGTCGAGTTCATTAGTGGTGATAACAAACTGCACCTTTGTGTTTCCAATAGTGCCACGTGCAACGGTTTCGTATAGTGACTCAAGGCAGACGAGGCCCTTCGCGCCTGAGTCGTCGAGGTGATACTCAAGCTCTTTCTGCTTAAACATCGGATTGCACAGTACAACGATGGCTCCTGCCTTCCAGATACCGTAGAGACTTATCAGGAATTGGGGAATGTTTTGGAGGTAGAGCGCGACGCGGTCTCCCTTTACAACCCCCTGTTCTTTGAGGGCAGCCGCCAATGCTGTACTTCTGTGATTCAGTTCGCCATACGTTATGGTCGAGTCGAAGTAGTGGATGGCTGGCTGTTCTGGCGCTTCTCTGACCGTTGTCAGAAACATATCGAGTCCGTTGGAGAAGCGCGGCGTCAGGTCAGGCGGTATGTATTCGGGGTAGTGTTTGAGCCAGGGACGTGATTCGTAGATTGCCCTGTCGGTTGTGAGGGCCGAAGAGTCGTCTATCATAAAACCCTCCTCAATGAAGGTGCGATGAAATGACGAGACTACAGAGGACGTAATATAACAACATATAACATAAAAAAAAGGCTTATACAAGGGGGCAGGATAGGGACAGGGCCCGTAGCTTTTAAATGATCCTGACTGCTCCTATCCCTATGCGTAGGTGCTATAATACTGTGTTGAATACATAGTCTAGCTAGCACTCTCTTAGAGTACCTTCGTCTTATGGACGTTAACAAATAAACCTGAAGATGCACTGCGTGTATGGGCCTTAATTTATTACGCTCTGATCCCGCTTGACACGCCGAACGAGGGCGTAATGGATTATGGCCCCTACACATCGTGCGCATCCAACCTAATGCGGAAATGACCATAACATGAAGCCACAAAAAAGAAGGATGAAATTGTATGATCTCGTTTCCCACAATCTTGCTGCGACTGGTAGTAGCAGTCTTGCTCGGTGCATTGGTGGGATTTGAGCGCGAACGCAACGAGCATACAGCCGGTATGCGTACGAATGCACTCGTGGCTCTTGGGTCGGCACTCTTTACAATCATCTCGGCCTATGGTTTCACCGAGCTATTGAGTATTCCTCATGTGCAACTTGATCCTACACGTATCGCCTCTTATGTTATTGCCGGTATCGGCTTTCTAGGTGGTGGCGCTATCTTTTTTGTACAAGATAAAGAGCGTGTCAAAGGACTCACCACAGCGGCAGCTATCTGGATTGTTGCCGCGATTGGTATGGCGTGTGGAGCAGGTTTGCTTGGAGAGGCGGTAGTGGCAACTGTGCTAGCACTTCTGATATTGGTCGTCCTACAACTTGTTGAGCGGCTTCTCTTGCCTCATCATCCTTCTATACTGCACATACGTATAGAGACAACATCTGTAGCGGGTCAATTCGTGGGTAGTGTGTACGATGCCTGTACCCGCAATGATGTTACAGTGGAGAGGGTGGAGGTACACTCTGGTCAAGATAGTGAGATAGTCAATGTCGCCTGTCGCGTCCGCGATGCGTCGGGGCTAGTACATGCTATCGGCGAGTTGCGTTCCCTATCGGGGGTTCGTGTAGTAGACGCGGGCCTACACGGTGTTGATAGAAAAAACGCCATCTCAAAAGGAACTTCATCATAAAGTGAGGCCAAAGAGCGAAGTGAGGGCTAACCGACTGCAATCAAGGATGCGTGCAATATCGGCACGAGATACCTCGTGTTCGCTGCGAATGGTGTTCAAGACACGCGCAGTCATAGAGAGTTCTAAGGAGGGCTTGTTACCATCCTCATATTTAAAGGATGCGCTCAAGTAGTGCTTTTGCATTACCATGTAAGTAAGCCTCGCGGGACTTATCGCGCAAATTCAAGGAGCTTATCTCAGTTAATGCTCGTTCGTAGCGGAGCATCGGCCAGTCGGTGCCAAATAGGATCCTGTCTCTCAGAACCGTATCCATGAAGTGAAGGGTATCTCCCCAGCCGCCATTAGACGCCAGATATTTTGGAGCGATTGCACCAAACTCCACGTAGACGTTCTTATGCTTCCAAGCCACGGCTAGCGTCTCGTGTTGCCATGGCCACCCACCGTGATGGCAGATGATTGTGAGTTCCGGGTAATCGCAGGCGATTGTGTCAATATGAATTGGACGTCCGTACTCGATGGAACCATGGGACGAGAAGTTCACACCTGTGTGTAAACCAACTGGAATACCAAGCTCAATACACTTTGCATATATAGGGTAGCAGAGCCGATCCGTTGGAGATATTTTCAGGAAACCTGGCTCGAACACGGCACCTCGCAGTCCCAATTCGTGATATGCTCGGTCGATCTCCCTTACTGCCGCCATGCCGCGTCGTGGATCAACGCTGGCAAAGCCGCAGGCGAAACGGTCGGGGTGAGCTTTTACGATTTTTGCCACGCGGTCGTTCCACTCTTCGTCTGGTCCCCACTCGTGTTCGGCCTGCAAGATGCTGTTGGCTACTCCGAACTTTTCCATCTCCTGGATGAGATCGTCGACGGTAAGGTTCATCAAGCTACGGAAGCCATAAAGCTCGTCGTACCGCATGTACTCAGGTGGAATCTGTACCTCTGGATCGTTCGGCAGATCTCTAAGCGGCGGCTTGATACGGATGTCGATGACCATGTAACCCTCCTCGCATTAGTGGCCTGTTTGGAATAACATGTTCGCCTGCCGTTGTCCGGCTAAGGGCAGCAGCGCCAGGTTGTAATGAACTAATAGCCTTTACTTCTGTGGTAGAACAATCACTTCCTTCAGTGCCAGTGTAGCATGTATATCAGCAATCTCTTCGAGAGGAAGGCGACCATCAGGACGATACCAGGTGACTGCTCCTGTGGACATGACCAGGAGCATGTTAGTGGTGACGTGTACATCTGGTACTGAGAAAACTCCTTGCCTGACCCCGTCTTCCATAACGCGTCGGAACGTGGCCTGGTACTGATCACGATACTCAAGTATCTGAGCATGTAACTCACCGCTCAATGCTCGCAATTCATTGTCAGCAACGAAAGCTTCAAGCGGACGCTCACAGTGGAAGCGTACATGAGTACGTACCATCTCGCGTAGCTGCTCTATCGGATTATCGTTCTTGCACAAGACGGTATCTTGCATTTTTATCAGTTCCAGGAGACCGCGTTCCATGATGGTGAACAGCACAGCTTCCTTGTTCCCGAAGTAATAGTAGATCGTCGCAGGCTGAATACCGACCGCAGCAGCGATATCACGTATCGATGTCGCATGGTAACCACGTTCGCAAAACAACTTGACGGCGGCCTGATAGATGAGTTCCTGTGTTTCTGGGCGATGCACCTCTCGTCGAATGAAGCGTTTAGTCGGGATAGCTATCTCCATGAGTCTCCTAATCATTCCTTCTTTTCTTGTTAAACGCTCGTATAGTTTTAACGAACGTATGGTATAAGGATATACATGAAGACATGCCCTTTGTCAAGGAATCACTTCCCGCTTACTTCCCCTGGAATACAGGCTTGCGCTTCTGAGCAAAGGCCAATGTGCCTTCCCGCTGATCTTCCGTGCTTCCGATAATCTGATTGTAGGCCTTGTACAAGCGCAATGCGTCTTCAAGAGAACTATTCAGACCACGCAAGACCAGTTCTTTTGTCATTTGTACCGCGAGCGGTCCATTGTCGCAGATCTTTTGGGCTGTCCGATATGCGGCGGGCAGAAGCTCTTCGGCAGACACCACGCGACTCACAAGTCCCAGCCGAAGAGCCTCCTGGGCATCGATAAAGTCGCCGGTCAGTAGCATTTCCATCACGTTGGAAAGAGGAATGCTTTGCGGCAGCCGAAGCGCACCATATCCATGGAGGAGGTTCCACTTTACTTCGGGCGTGCCGAACTGCGCGTGGGACGCGGCAATGCGGATGTCACAGGCGAGTGCCAGTTCGAGACCCCCGCCGAGTGCATATCCGTTAATAGCTGCGATCAGCGGTTTGGATGTATTCAATCCCTGGTCAAACCTGTTCGGACGCCAGGGCTCCCATGACACTCTCCTCTCAGCAGCATCGTGCATGCGATTGATATCAGCGCCTGCCGTGAAAGCCTTGTCGCCCGCACCAGTAATGATGCCGACGCGGACCTCTGGGTCGTGCTCAAGAGCAACAAGGGCTTCACCTATCTCCTCGTAGGTCTGCGGGTCCATTGCGTTGAGAACTTCTGGTCGGTTGAGCGTGATCTGCACCACAGGACCTTTTTGTTCAACGAGTACTCCCATTTGATTTCCACCTTCCTGAACTATATGAATTCGTACGACCCGTATGCCTATATGTCCTCTACAGCACTAAACAACTGACCTGCTTGGCGGAGAACCTCGGCATCTTTCGCCTCCAAGCGCCAGGCAATGATGAAGGCCCCGATGATAATCGCAATGGTAAGGTAGATAAAGTAGTTCAGGGGTGCCTGGGGCACAGGGTAAATGTTTCCGTACAGCACAAGCGCCATGCCAGCGAGCCCTATGCAGGGGAAGATGATGTGTTGAATCCACCCGAACTCCGAACTATGATGCTGCGCGTAGAACTTGATCACACCGACGTTCAACAGCACGTAGGCTACGATAAAGAACAGTGTCGCAATAAAGGCTGCCCATGACGCCCAATTTTCTGGTCCATAAATGCTGCCAAGCACCAGCGAACTGAGCATTCCGAATATTCCAACAGCAAGGCTCGCTATATGAGGGCTATGTCTGTTATTCACCCTACTGAAGATATGTGGTAGCATCTGATCGCGCCCCATTGCATAGATTATGCGAGAGGAAGCTGCGACCGTTACAATATTGAGGGCGATGAAGCTCGTGAGGGTTGCCAAATTTACCAAAATGCTGAGCAAACCATTCCCATACCTGAGGGCTAGCGTATTGAAGGGAATCTGATCCGTCTGCAGGGCCTGCACTCCGGACTTCGACAACCCGAACCCGATCACCTCCGCATAGGATACGAGAACGAAGAATACACCGATAAGAAGAGTAGTCAGCAGCACTGCTCTGGGAATCGTGTGGTGTGGGTTGCGGGCCTCCTCTCCCAGGGTGGTCGATGACTCAAATCCGACAAAGGCAAAGATGGTAAATACACACGCCAGGAGCAACCCTGAAAAGCCCTGTGAGCTCTGTGCAGGATTGAAAGGTTGAAGGGAGTTCCCTGTTGCCCCTCCATGGAATATGATAAGTAAGGAGAGGATGGTGAATACCGCGATCTCGAATATCAGGCCAATAAGTCCCACAGTCAGGGAAGGACGGATGCCAATGATAGCAAGGCCCGTGCTGAACACGATCAAGGCCAGGGCAATAAGTTGCCAGGGCATCTTCACACCGACTGTAGCCAGGAGGTTTTGAGCGAAAAACCCCAGGAAAGACAGTTGGAACGGCAGCAGAGCAACGTATGCGCCGAAGAGCAAAACACCCGTTACGAATCCAATCTTTGGTCCAAAGGTATTCGTGAGATACGTGTAGAACGATCCAGCGCTTGGAAGTTTTCTCGCGTAGTCTCCAACGACCTTGGCGATGCTCAGGCATACAACGAGCCCGATGAGGAAGGCCAGAGGTGACGCGGCACCCGATAGACCGGCCACAAAGATGTTTCCAGCCGTGACTCCAGCTGCTGGCCCGATGAGCGCGGCTGACTGAGCAACGGCTCCGCTCAACCCCACGGAGCGGGGTTTGAGCGTGGTAGCCTTCGGCGACGCAGGGGTACTCGTTTCATTCTCTTTTGTACTCATTTCGTTCCCTTTCGTAAGCACACTAGCTGACGCGCCGTTCTGAATCTCTGTCACTACACAGGAGGCTCAGAAACGAATCACTCCGGCTGACACTGCACTACCAATTTGATTTTTCAGCGGCCAAGTTCACGTTCCCTGTCCCAGGACCCGGTGATTAGATCCTCGCGTTCCTTGCGCAGCTTATCCTTTGCAACACGCATTGAAGGAGTGCGCGGGAAATCCTGCGTCATGTACTCTATATAGCGCGGAACCTTGTATGCAGCGAGCTTCTCGGCACAGTACGCAATCACTTCCTCGGGAGGGAACGTTTCGCGAGATTCATCTGCAACTGGCAGTACATAGACCTTGACCTCTTCGCCACGAAGCTCATCCGGTACAGGGAGAACTGCTACCTCCAGCACTTTTGGGTGTGACCGCAGCACCTGCTCTACCTCAGCCGCAGCGATATTCTCACCGCTACGCCGGATAATATCTTTCTTTCGACCGATGAAGTAGAGAAATCCTCGAACGTCAGCACATCCCAAGTCTCCCGTACGTAGCCAGTTGTCCTGCAGTGTTTCAACGGTGGCCTCAGGGCGATTCAGGTACCCTCGCATTAACCCCGGTGCCTTTATGAGAAGCTCACCCGGATGACCCACTGGGACATCCTGGTTCTGATCGTCGACGACCCGTACCTCCACTTCCGGACAAGGCAATCCAATAGACCCGGATCCCGCCATTTCGTCGGCGTACTCGAGCGGCATTGAGACAACGAGACCTGTTTCCGTGAGCCCATAGCCTTCCACCCAGGGAAATCCCCAGCGATCCACGAGATCTCTGTGAAGATGTGCTGGCACTCCGATTTGCAGCGCGAAGCGCACACGGTTGTCCCGGTCGTGGGAACTCGGCTCCGCTTTGATGAGGAGGCTTGGAATCGACGCGATGCCGAACAGTATGCTGACGTCATTTTGCCGAACCACATCCCAGAAGCGTGATACGCTGAAGTGACGCATCACGACCAGCGACCCACCGCTATGAAGAGCCGCGAGAAGCTGCCAGGGCGGATCACCGTAGAAGAAACGCAGGCAGCATAGAAGTCGGTCTTCCGGACCCATGCCGTACAGGCGTAAGAAAAGATCGACAAAACGCGCCCAGTATTCGTGGTCAAGCATGCAGCCTTTCGGAGGTCCAGTAGTGCCCGAAGTGTAGTAGACGTTTGTGATGTCCTGCCTGTTTAGTTGGAGGCCGGAAAAGGGGAGCCGTTCGGTTTTGCCCACGTAGGCATCGAGTCCACCTGGCTCCTTCTCACCGACGTAAACAATCTCTCGAAGAGCCGGGCACTCGGTCTGGAGTTGCTTGACGAGGCCATGTCCCTCCTCTCCGACGATCACCATTACTGCTGCCGAGTCACGCAGAATGTGCCCAGCGTCGTATTCCCGCGCGGCTGTGTTCATGGACACAAGTGTCGCACGGTTCGCTACAACCGCCATCCAGGCAATCATGAATTCCGCGCGGTTGCTCAACATGATAGTAACACGGTCCCCAGGAGCTAAGCGATCCTGTAAATAGGCTGCAAAGCGTTCGGCACGCTCCAAGAACTCCCCTCGTGTCAGCGTAAGACCATCTTCGAAGATCATCACTGGTCGTGTAGGGTCCCGCTCACAAGCTCTGCGCGCGATTTCAACCACCGTGGTAAGTGGAACTCCGCTCCACGGCGGTCCGATGTTCCGGTGGCTAGCTGCTTCACTCATTCGTACCACCTCTCCGGAGCAAGTCTCGTCTTCTCTCGGAAGCCCAGATCATGAGTGAAGATTAACTCGGCATTGTGACGACGCTGGAGTTCTTCGATGCGCTCCCAACTTGACACCATGGCATCAGGACTCCAGCAGATCGCCGGGAGCACCCGTTCCTCGATATTCTTCGGCAGGTAAGCTGCATCGGCAACGAGAATGATTGCATGGCTATCAAGCTGTACGAGCATGGACTGGTGGCCTGGCGTGTGCCCTGGAGTTGGAAACAGCACGATACGCCCATCACCGAAGAAGTCGTACTCACCCGTGAGTTCTCTCCAGCGGACGGGATGGTCGAAGTCGGCCTTGATATAGATGGCCCGCTGGTAAACAGCGGGCCAGTGCGCGAAGCTGAGTTCCGTGTGCTGGGCATAGAAGGCAGCATTCGGGAAGAACTCGATGCATCCCGCATGGTCGTAATGCAGGTGGGAGAGCACGACGTGGTCAATGTCGTTTGGCGTGAGTCCCAGGGTCGAAAGCTTGCTGACCGCGTCATCTCCCCTCTGCATCGTGAGTTCAAACGCATCAGCAGCCGCACCTAAACGACCGCGAGGATTGTCGATCAAATCTGGGTGTCCACCTGTGTCAAAGAGGACATTTCCCTTTGAGTGCTGAATCAGGTAGAAAAAGTACGGAATGTCGATCTTGGTGCCAACGCGGGGATCAAAGGGGTCAAATATCGCCATGTCGCCTTTTTCACCGCCGCCGTGAAATGCATATAGCTTCATCTAGTCACCTCACAGTGAAATACGCGGATAGCCTCGTTCGAGGCTCTACAATGATATTATTTATACTATTGATCGACCGTTCAAGTTTAATGATCGCTTGTTAAACAACAATACATGAAGTTCTGTTCCGTGTCAAGTCTGCGAAATATCTTCTCGTCCGATTTGCAATTTCATCGAAATGATCGTGTAGGATAAAGATATCCTAATGCGCCGTGTATTTATATGCTATTTTGTGGTGATACGAAACATAGGCAAAACCAAGAAAAGAGGCACAACCTAATCATGGCACGAATCGACGGGGTGAACCCGGAAGAGGTAGAAAGCTACATCAAAAAGGTCTTGGAGGCACAGGCAAAAACCTGGGGTGCGCCGCTGCTCAACCACCTGGTCTACGCGCGGCGGCCCTCGATCTTTCGTGGGGTACGCGCGATGTGGACGGGCATCAGCGCCTCCGGCCTGATCGATGAGAAGTTGCAAGCGCTGGTCAATCGGCATGTGGCGGCGCTGAACGGGTGCGAGTTCTGACAAGATATTAATGCTGCCGTGGGCAGCAATCTGGGTGTCTCTGACGAGAAAATCCGCGCGCTAACGGACTATGCGACCAGTCCGCTCTACAACGAGGTGGAGCGGGTCGCGCTGGAATACGCCGATAGCATGACGATCACAGGGCGCGAGGTGAACGACGAACTCTTCGCCCGTCTGCGACAATTCTATAACGATGATGAGCTGGTCGAGTTAACGGAGATCATTGCCTGGGAAAACTCTTCCAGCAAATTTAACCGGGCCTTACGCATTCCCTCTCAGGGTCTATGGAAGCGTCAGGAAACGGGCAAATAGGCAACGCGGCCCAATCTCCGCGCCGCCGTCGTTTTTTTTGCGCAGTGTTGGATATCTCTGACCAGGGCACCCGCAAGGGATGCCCTGGCTCTCAATTCACTTTCCTCCTAACCCTAAGCATTGAATCTAGCAGTTTTTTCGTGTACACTTGGGGCGGTAGACGTTTACATAAAACGCTTGATTAGACTTTCCCTATCAATGTATCTCGTAATGCGTTTTCACAACCGACTTTGTTAGTCAACGTATGCACATCGTCCATCCGCTTGTTCCAAGAACTCAGTTTGTCTTCAATCCCACGAATAGTTGTTGTGCATTTCAACGTTGCGACCATGTTTGCAGCGTTGATAAGCTTCTTTGTCTGGTAGTGTAGCCAGATAAGTACAGGAGGAACCGATGCAGCTTGATAAGGCTAACCTTTTGCACTTGTATGAGACAATGGTGACAATTCGTGATTTCGAAACACGCGTCAAGGAAGAGTTCGCGCGAGGTCTGATTCCAGGCTTTGTACATTTGTATGCTGGCGAGGAGGCGGTGGCGACTGGTATTTGTGCTAACCTCAAGGAAGGTGACACCATTACCAGCACTCATCGCGGACACGGACACTGCATTGCTAAAGGATGCGATGTGGATGGGATGATGGCCGAGATATTTGGTAAGGCAACTGGACTCTGTAAAGGGAAGGGCGGCAGCATGCACATTGCTGATGTCAGCAAAGGCATGTTGGGAGCTAATGGTATCGTCGGTGGTGGTCCCCCATTGGCCTGTGGAGCGGGACTTACCGCGAAAACGCTTGGGACCGATTCCGTATGTATCTGCTTCTTCGGCGATGGTGCCGCTCAAGAGGGAACCTTTCACGAATCCTTGAACCTTGCGGCAATATGGAAACTCCCCGTTGTTTTTGTAGCCGAGAACAATGGTTTTGCCGAATCGACTCCGATTACGTACCATAGTGCCATCGAAAACATTGGAGACCGCGCCGCTGGCTACGGTATTCCTGGTGCTTCCGTTGATGGTATGGATGTGTTCGCCGTATATGAAGCTGCACTGGAGGCTATCAAGCGTGCTCGGAAAGGGCAGGGACCAAGTCTGCTAGAGTGCAAAACCTATCGATTCCATGGTCATTTTGAGGGAGATCAACAAACCTATAAGACCGATCTTTTGCAGGCGAGCATGATGGCGCGTGATCCTATCGAGCACTTCCGTACAGTGGTCACACAACAAGAACTGATCAGTAACGAAGAGCTTGATGCGGTAGACGCTCGCGTGAAACAGCGTATCGAGCATGCCGTGGCGTTCGCAGAGAACAGCCCTTATCCCGAATTGACCGAAGTAGATACCGACGTGTATGCGACCATCTAAAGCACAGAACGCGAAAGGGGAATACTCTCATGGCTGTACAGATGCAAACCAAGACCGTTACTGTCGCTGAGGCGATCAATGAAGCGATACGTATGGAGATGCGCCGCAATAAACGCGTAGTTTTGATGGGTGAAGATGTAGCGGGTGGAGCAACGTTGGAGCACCTGGAAGAGGATGAGGCATGGGGGGGTGTACTGGGTGTCACAAAGGGGCTTGTGCAGGAGTTTGGGCGTAATCGTGTTCTCGACACTCCTCTTTCTGAGGCAGGCTTCATTGGGGCCGCCGTTGGTGCTGCCGCGACAGGTTTGGTTCCAATAGCAGAACTTATGTTTTGCAGCTTCATAGGAAGTTGCATGGACTCTCTCCTGAATCAAGGCTCAAAGATGCGTTACATGTTTGGCGGTAAAGCTACAGTGCCTGTGGTGATACGCACGATTATCGGCGGCGGCTTCCGCGCTGCTGCACAGCACTCAATGGTTCTCTACCCCATCTTTGCCAATATCCCTGGCCTCAAAGTGGTCGCGCCATCGAATCCCGCGGATGCCAAGGGACTATTGACGGCAGCACTACGTGATGGGAATCCAGTCGTTGTTTGTGAACATATTGCCATGTATCAACTGAAAGGCGAGATGCCTGAAGGGGAATACGTGGTGCCGCTGGGACAGGCCGCTGTTACGCGGCAAGGCAAGGATGTTACACTTGTTGGCGTGAGCATGACTGCGCGTCACGCGCTGGCTGCGGCGGACGAACTTGCTAAGGACGGCATTGATGCAGAGGTTGTCGATTTACGCACAGTTTCTCCAATGGACGAAGCCACTCTTCTGCAATCGGTTGCCAAGACCGGACGCCTCGTAATAGCAGACGAGTCGAATCCTGTCTGTGGCTTTGCCTCTTACGTTGCGGGTACTGTTGCCAGCAAAGGTTTTAACTCACTTCGCGCACCAATAGGCTTAGTCACACCGCCTCACGCTCCAGTACCGTTCAGTCCCGTGCTCGAAGATGCATACCTTACTAGCCCGGAGAAAATAGTTGCCGCCGCACGAAAGGTATGCGGTAAGTAGGTAGATGATAGTGCGTTTCATACGGGTGTGGTACCTTGTACCATACACCCGTATGAAACGCACTATCATCTAAGCGGTAAGGAGTGTATATATCTATGGATATCATTATGCCCAAACTTGGCATGACTATGACTTCGGGTGTCGTGGTGCAATGGCATAAACAGAACGGCGATATGGTGACGGCTGGTGAGCCAATCTGTGAAGTAGAAACCGATAAGCTAAACAGCGAGATTGAGGCCGACGCCACCGGCGTTCTGACGATAGTGGCGCAGGAGGGTGATGAGTTGGGGATAGGCGCGACGCTGGGTCAGATCGCTGTTGTTGAAGGCAGTAAGCAACAAGCGGCACCCAAAAAAAGTGAGAGTGCAGAGAGTGAGCTAGAGAAGATCTCCGCCAACGGAATTTCATTGGCGGTTCAACGCAGTGGTACAGGGTATCCCCTGATACTCATTCACGGCCTGGCAAGCAGCATGAGCCTGTGGGCTGGTCTGGATGCAAGCCAACTGGAAGGTTTGCAGATAATCAGCTATGATCTACGTGGTCATGGAACCTCAGAGCGGCCTGCTGGCGCTCATACGCTTACAAAACATATCGGCGATCTCAAAGGACTCCTTGCTGAGCTTGACATAAAAAGAGCACTATTTGCTGGTCTGTCTCTGGGCGGCATGATTGTCATGGAACTGGCTGCAAGTAATCCTGAGATGGTGGCGGGTCTGGCGTTGCTGGATACCACTGCAAGCTTTCCGCAGCGGACGCGCGACCTGTTCTTTGAACTGGCAAGCAGTGCCAGTTTCAACGGTATGTCCGCAGTTACCGATAGATTCCTGCAACTGAGCTTCTCACCGCAATTTATGGAGGCCAACCCCAAGATGATAGCGACCATAAGAAAGGGAATGCTTGCCAGCGATGCGGGCAGCATCGCCTCTGCTTCCCGTATGGTTGCCAAGGTTGATCTTAGCCAACGCCTGTCGGCGATTCGTACTCCTGTGATGGTGCTTGTGGGGGCGCAGGATCAACTTGCTCCACCCGGATTGTCTGAAGGACTTGCTGCGGGAATCGACGGAGCAACATTGCAGGTCATTCCCGATAGTGGGCATGCCTCGCCTGTTGAACAGCCTGCCATTGTGACTGCTGCTCTGGCTGAATTAGCAAAGGCAAGAGAAGCATGAGAGTCGTAGCATGGTGACAGTCGGTATTATCGCAAACCCTTCCAGTGGCAAGGATATTCGGCGCATTGTGGCACAGGGCTGGGTCGTCTCCAATCAGGAGAAGATCGCCATTGTGCGCCGCCTGTTGCGCGGACTAGAGGCGGCAGGAGTAGACCACGTCCTTTTTATGCGTGAGTCGCTTGGTATTGGCTATGCGGCAATGGAGGCACTAGAGAACACGACCATTCAAGCGGAAACGCTGGAAATGGACATGCAGGGATGCCAGGAGGATTCAACTCACGCCGCAGAGATGATGGTGGAGCGAGGTGTCTCATGTCTTGTCACCCTGGGTGGTGATGGTACAAATCGTGCCGTTTTTAAGGGCTGTGGGAGTCGCGTCCCAATCTTGCCAATCTCTACTGGGACCAACAATGTCTTTCCCGAATTTCAGGAGGGGACAACGGCAGGTTTAGCGGCTGGCATGGTTGCGACAGGTACTGTAGCCCGAGAATCCGCATGCTTACATGCGAAAGTGTTGGTGTTATATCGTCAAAGTGTGCCTGCTGACCTCGCCCTGGTTGATCTCGCCGTCTCTACTCAAAGTGTTATTGGTGCACGAGCAATATGGGACGTTGACGGTCTGGGTGAACTGTTTCTGACACGCGCACAACCCTGGAGTATCGGCCTTTCAGCGATTGGAGGTATGATCCGGCCTCTTGATGCTTACAGCCCAACGGGGCTGCACCTGACCTTTGGAGAAGGTGGACGACCTGTACGTGCCGCGATTGGACCGGGGCTGTTTGCAACCATCAACGTAAGCAACGTGCAGGAACTCGCGGTAGGAGAGCGCGTGAAACTACATCTCTCTCGACAGGTCACGCTTGCGTTCGACGGTGAACGGGACCTGTCGGCAGGGTCTGTCGATCAACTAGAGATAGAACTGAGCAGTGACGGTCCCTGGGTTATTGACCCTCGCTGCGCAATTGAGGAGGGAGTGAAGGCTTCTTTTACATAAGATAAGGATGGATGACCTGGTGCGGACACACCCACACCAGGTCATCCATCCTTATCTTATGTAACCTTTGGTCTTGCCCTTTCCACAATTGTTACGAAGTCAACGTTCTTTGGCAACGTTCCAAATGCTCTGCCCCAGTCACCGGAGAGACGGGAGGCACAGAAGGCGTCGGCTACTGCTGGGTGTCCGTTGCGCAGAAGCAGCGCACCTTGTAAGACCAGGGCCATCTGCTCAACCACGCGACGCGCACGCTCTTCGAGTCCATCTGTGTCGCTAAGTTCGCATCGGAGTCGCTCGGTGGCTGCATCCAAACGGGAATCGGTTCCGCCAACAAGAGTGATCTCGTTAAAGAATGCCTCGACTGAGCGCGGCTCCTTTTTCATGGCACGCAGCACGTCCAGGCAATTGACGTTGCCTGAGCCCTCCCATATCGAATTCAACGGTGCCTCTCGATACAGGCGAGGCATGATACTCTCTTCAACATACCCGTTGCCGCCCAGACATTCTAATGCCTCTGCGATATGTGCTGGCCCACGTTTGGAAACCCAATACTTCGCAATGGCGGTTCCAAGCCGCTTGATAAGCGCTTCATGCTCATTAGTTACCGCACGATCACAGGCACCTGCAAGGCGTAGGGCAAGCACGGTTGCTGCGTCAGACTCGATGACAAGGTCGGCAAGGGCATTGCGCATGAGCGGCTGGTCGAGCAAGGCATGACCGAAGGCATGACGATAAGCCGCGTGGTGAGTGGCTTGAGCTATCGCCTGGCGCATTAGTGAGGCAGAGCCAAGCACACAGTCCAGGCGTGTGTAGTTGACCATCTCGATAATGGTTTGTACGCCTCGACCTTCCTCGCCAATCATGACCGCCCACGCATTGTCAAGTTCGATCTCACTTGAGGCGTTGGAACGATTACCAAGCTTGTCTTTGAGCCGCTGAATAAAGAATCGATTACGTGTGCCATCTGGTAGCACACGAGGGAGTAAGAAGCACGAGAGTCCACGTGGTGCCTGCGCCAGGACAAGGAATACGTCGCACATAGGTGCTGAACAGAACCACTTATGACCTGTTAGAAGGTATTCGCCTCCCGGACCTTTGTTACCTGCCGGTGTGGCTTGCGTTGTATTAGCTCGCACATCAGAGCCGCCTTGTTTCTCAGTCATCGCCATGCCGCATAGAGCACCGTGCTTGGTTCCTGTTGGTCGAAGCCCGGGGTCGTAAGTTAGGGAGGTGAGCCTCGGTTCCCACTCAGCCGCAACCTCTGGCTGTGTTCGCAGTGCAGGGATAGCCGCATAGGTCATAGACACAGGACACCCATGACCGCTTTCGACTTGAGAAAAGATGTAGAAGGCAGCCGCCCTTGCTACGTGTGCTCCTGGTTGAGGGTCATGCCATGGTGAGGCATGCAGGCCACGTTCGACGGCGGTTCCAAGAAGCTGGTGCCAGGATGGGTGAAATGTAACCTCGTCGATACGGTGCCCGTAGCGGTCATGTGTATGCAGAACAGGAGGATGAGTATTGGCGTCGAAGCCCCACTGAATGACTTCTTCTCTGCCGGAAAACTCGCCAATATCTACAAGCTGTGCCTCCGCCCAATCGGCACCTTCCCGTTTGATGCCCTCGATCAGCGTCACGTCTTGTGTGAAGAGGTTATAGTCAATAAGCGGTGGAGGCTGGTTCAGGACCTGGTGAGTAGCACGCCCAGTAAAGCGTTCTTGATTCAATGTAACCATATGGCACCTCTCTCGAAGCTGATGATGTTTTTAAAGCACCTAGAAGTCAGCTTATCCTACTATTGTAGCACATCTTCTATTGAAGGAACGTAGGGACGTCCTAGCTCGGCCTCCAGGTCATCGACAAACTGGCGGGCGAGGCGGCCTGTGCGCCCGACGTGTTGACGCTCCCATGTAAGAGCGCGTGTTCGTAGCTCCTCCTCTGGCAGCGTTATACCGCGTTGTTGTGCAAGTGCTACGGCAATCTTCAAGTAGTGCGCCTGATCTGGCGTGATGAAGGTGACACGCAGACCGAAGCGCGCGACGAGTGACCCTTTTTCATCTGCCGTGTCGCGCCAGTGTACGTCATCGGCAGGTTTGCCTCGATCAGAGAAGTGTTCGCGTACAAGATTCAGGCGGTTCGTAGTGGCATAGATTAACATGTTGGCGGGACGCGCCTCAGCCGAGCCTTCGAGGAGTACCTTGAGAGCTTTGTATTCTGTTTCGTGTTCCTCAAACGACAGGTCGTCGATAAAAAGTAGGAAGCGTGGTGCCCGCCCACGTAGTTGTCCGACAATCGCTGGCAGGTCGCCCACAAGCTCCTTGCGCACCTCAATCAGGCGCAAACCTCGGTCAGCATACTCGTTCGCGAGAGCTTTTACCGTTGATGACTTGCCTGTACCTGGTGCTCCATAGAGTACAGCATCATGCGCAGGCAACCCGGCGAGGAAGCGTTCCATATTCATCTTCAGCCGGGATTGTTCACGTTCATATCCGATCAATCCACTAAGTCGCACTGGATCAGGATGGGTGATGCCGCCAAGCCCTTCGTCTCTACCTTGCCAACGCAGAACATGATAACGCGCGAAGAGACCCGTTCCATAACGTGCCCAATGTGCAGTTAGCGGTTCGACCAACCTGGTCCAATTCTCTTGCTCTGCTATCTGATAACATAAAACGTCTCGTGCTGTGGGAGATATATTCTCTTTGCTGACTGAATTAAGATTGTACCAGGGAACCCAGGCGTCGGAGAGCACAGGCATGAATGGTGTAACTGCCTCACGTGTCATATTCCATAGAGTTTGAGCGGTAAGGGCAAATAGTAGACGGAGCGCACGGAGATCGCATTGTGCCTGATCGCGCAGACTGGGTGCTATACTGCTTATGTCAGACCTTTCGGCCTGCATACTCCATGGGTTTATATCGTCAAGGATGCGGGTTACAAGATAGGCTTGCCAAGCATCAGGCAAGCCTGATACCATCTCATCCTTGTTCGCTGCTTCAGCTAGTGCTCTGAAGGCACAACTGTAAGCAGTTGCAGTTGTAGCCGCGTCGGATTCAGGTGCTGCGAGTGCTTGAAGTAATGTTAGAACAGCTAGTCCAGCTGTATCATCGAGTACGCCCCGTAGAAGTGTTATACCATGAACTGCGTTCAGGGCGGTTTGAACCGACTCATTTGCTGTACCCGTTGAATATGTCCTCATGCCACAAATCTCCTGTGATAAAAAAGGTAAATAATTAAATCATTATACTAGCTTTATCCTGCTTACCTATCCACCTCTTGTGCATACCAGTGTGCTTGGGTATACTCTAGTAGGAAATACTGGGCAAATATTGGCACTTCTTCTACTGAACCTAAAAACCCTCCGTATATAGAGAAGGAAGAGAGCAACACGTGCTCTTGGGAGGTAGAAATGGCTAATCACACTGAAAATAAGGGGAAGCGTGAGGGCCAGCAACTGGGTAACTATCGACTGATGCGTTTGCTAGGACGGGGTGGCTTCGCCGAGGTTTACCTGGGTGAGCATATCTATCTCAAAAACGAGGTAGCAGTGAAAGTCCTTCACATGGCTCTACAAGATGAAGAAATCAAGAGTTTTGTGAACGAGGCTCAGAATATGGTTCGCCTAACTCATCCTCATGTTGTGCGCGTCCTCGATTTTGCTGTAGAAGATGATGGTACTCCATTTCTTGTGATGCAGTACGCCTCTCAGGGCACTCTCCGTCAACGTCATCCTAAAGAGACGCGTTTGCCACTTGGGACTGTCGTTGCTTATGTGAAGCAGGTGGCAGAGGCGCTGCAGCACGCTCATAACCAGGGTATCATTCATCGTGATGTCAAGCCGGAAAACCTGTTAATAGGTTCTCAGGACGAACTTTTGCTGAGTGACTTTGGCCTCTCTCTCCTCGCTTCTCACTCACATATTTATAGTACTCACGCGATGACGCAACACGTGGCCGGAACAACAATTTATCTCGCACCTGAGCAATTGCAGGGGAAGCCCCGACCGGAAAGTGACCAGTATGCGCTCGGCGTGATGGTCTACGAGTGGCTCAGTGGTCGTCCCCCTTTTCACGGCTCCTTCGTCGAAGTCGCCACGCAGCATGTCTTGACACCTCCTCCATCTCTACGTGAGCAGATACCTGACCTCTCTCCCGCTGTTGAGGAGATCATAGCGCGTGTCCTGGACAAAGCTCCAGAGCGTCGCTTTTCGAGCGTGCAAGATTTTGCTCTGACATTGGAACGTGCGAGCTTATCCTCCTTCCATCAACGCTCTTCTGTAGAGGATGCCTCTACACACGGCGAAGAGCAGCCTCAGAAATCGGAGGCAATGTGGAAGGTGCCTACCTCGTTGACCTCGCTTGTTGGTCGTGAACAGGAGGCAACTGTCGTTTGTGCGCTACTACGGCGACCTGAAACCCGCCTACTCACCCTCATGGGCACGGGCGGCATTGGTAAGACGCGTTTGAGCTTAGAGGTAGCTGCACAGATGCGAGCAAACTTCCCCGACGGTGTCTGCTTCGTCTCGCTAGCGACAATCAGCGATCCCAACCTGGTTATTCCCACGGTCGCGGAGATACTAGAAATACAGGAGCGGGGAGTACAGAGCCTCTTTGAACAGGTGAAGGTTTCGTTGCAGAACAAGCGTCTGCTCTTGCTGCTCGACAACTTCGAGCAGGTGGTAGCGGCTGCTCCTCAAGTAGTAGAATTACTTGCGGCGTGTCCTGGCCTTAAAGCTATCGTGACGAGTAGAGCAGTACTGCATGTGCAAGGCGAACAAGAGTTTTCTCTATCCCCGCTAGCATTACCGGACTCCAAACAACTGACGACGAGCGATGTGCTTGTACAGTATGCAGCCGTTACGCTTTTCTTGCAACGTGCGCATGCAGTGGTTCCCACTTTCCAGATCACACAGGCAAATGCACATACCATAGCTGAAATTTGTGTGCGCCTGGATGGATTGCCACTCGCAATCGAACTGGCTGCTGCTCGCGTTCGTTTGTTGCCTCCACAGGCATTGCTGGCACGTCTTGCACAGAGGTTACAGCTACTCAAGGGTGGGCCACGAACGCTCCCGATGCGTCAACAGACACTGCGTAATACAATTCAGTGGAGTTATGACCTGTTAGATGCTCAAGAGCAGCGCCTCTTCCGCCACCTCTCCGTCTTTGTCGGTGGCTGGACGCTTGACGCCGCCGAATCTATGGAAGGGGAAGATGACAATGGCAACGAGAGCACCTGGTCTGTGTTAGATGGCATGGCATCTTTGCTCGACAAAAGCATGCTTTTACACTTAGAACAGGGAGATGAAGAAATCCGTTTCTTCATGCTTGAGACTATACGTGAGTACGGACAGGAGAGCTTGCGCGAGAGCGGAGAAGTCGAGACGATTCAGCGTGCCCACGCACTATACTACCTATCTCTAGCAGAGGAAGCAGAACCACACCTCAAAGGTGCACAACAACTCGCATGGCTAAAACGGTTAGAACAGGAGCACGATAACATACGAGCAGCACTGAGCTGGCTTATAGAGCACAAAGAGGCGGAACCGGCCTTGCGTCTAAGCGGAGCACTTGGCCGATTTTGGCTCATAGGTGGTTATTTGAGCGAAGGGAGACGCTGGCTAGAGGCTACATTAGGGTTGGCACAAGCTAATGAGCATAAATTAGCGCGAGCTAAGGCGTTTTATAGTGCTGGAGTGCTGGTCTCCTATTTAGGAGATTATGTAATAGCACATTCTTTGGTGGAGGAAAGTGTTGCCTACTATAGAGAACTGGGAAATGAGCGCGGCCTGGCTGAGTCTCTTAGCTCTTTGGGATGGATCTCGTACCAACGGAGTGCTACTACAACCGCTAAGACTATAGTAGAGGAAAGTGTAGTACACGCTCAAAATACAGAAGACAAATGGGTCCTTGCTGAGGCACTGCAATGGTTGGGAACGTTTATGTTCCGTCAAAATGATTTTGAGCAAGCACGCCATTTTTTGAAAGAGAGCGTAGTACTTTATCGGAAACAGGAGGATATACGTGGTCTATCCCACGCACTTACCACTCTAGTATATACAGAGATATCTGAAGGCAAGGTGCTACAAGCGACGACATATGCACAGGAAAGTATTTCGCTAGCACGAAAATCAGGTAGCAAACCAGACATTGCTCAAGCACTTATTGCGCTGGCATATGCGAAGTCTTTTGAGAACGAATATATGTCAGCAATAGCACTAACACAGGAAGCTCTTGTATTGGTTCGAGAGATGGGTGATAAGCGTACTATCGCAAGAGCATTATGTGTCTTAGGAGATATGACACTGGCTCAAGGTAATGTCATACAGGCCGCAGCGCTGCTTGAGGAAAGCCTTTCACTTATGCAGGAGTGGGATAGCAAGCTTGATATTGCTGTTGTATTGTACGTCCTAGGAGATATCAGACGGTTGCAAGGAGATTTTATACAGGCGAGGGCATGCCACAAGGAAGGTCTAGCTCTTGCTAGAGAAGTGGAATCTAATGTCTACATTGGCTGGCATATCATTGGATTGGCCAGGGTTGCTGTTGCCGAAGCACAGTTCGTGCAGGCAACGCATCTATTCGGAACTGTGGAGACCTGGTTGGACGTCAATATTGCTATGGACCCGGTTCAACGTGCAGACTATGAACGTACTATAGAGAGTGTGCGTACACAACTGGGAGAAACAGTTTTCGCTTCAGCATTGGCTGAAGGACGAACTATGACGCCAGAACAACTTCTTACTGCACAGAATCAAAGTCCTTCCCTTGAATCTGCTCCCACTCCGTCGAAACCAATTCTTGCTGTCAAGTCTCCACTTCCGCCAATCTATCCTGATGAACTAACTGAACGTGAAGCGGAGGTGTTGCGGTTGGTAGCACAAGGACTAACTGACGCACAGATCGCTAAGCAACTTGTTATCAGTCCTCGCACGGTTAACTCGCATCTCACCTCGATCTATCGGAAGATACAGGTTTCGTCGCGCATTGCAGCAGCACATTACGCTAGAGAGCATAACCTTGGCTAAGTACCTCTAGCACGGTCTGTGAATTATCGAGTGAGACCTGGTGGGGACAAGCTCCACCACTACATAGCGTCAAGGTTCCTGGGGAAAACACGACATGTAGTGGTGGGGACAAGCCCCACCAAGCTATTGTTTCGAGGATATCTATGGTCCCTTCTTAGGAGGAGGGATATGAGCCTCAACTTTAAAGCATGTATTTGAAGCTGGCTCTTGAAGTAATGCGGTCAGTTGTCCAATTTCAATGCTAGTTTGTAGACTCTCACTGGCAAAATTTTCTATGAGAGGATTAAGAACCTCATTGAGTGCCTGACGCGCTTGCGTGTTGCTAAGTGTATTTGCCAAAGCAGAAATGGCCCTAACAGTTAACACCTCGTCGGTCAATTGGTCAGGTGCAGGATCTCCCCCATGAATAAGTAACCAGAGGGTAATAACCCATCTGACGTATTCGGTCTCGTTGATCGCTTCTGAATTCATGATGCTCTCCTTCATTCATAAGAGTGTCGTAAGGATGGAAGGCACGAAGTTCCACTTCAGTACAGTCTACACTCAGGACGCCTGTATTATCAGGTTTTGGTGTACGAGTTGTATGCTTGCTGGAAAGTTAATTACAGTGCGCTAGCAGTATGATAGGCACAACTCTATCATGTAGATGTTCTACAGTTCATTCACCAAAAACGTAATGGCATACGTACTTAGAGTGACAGATTTACGACCTTTTGAAAGTACGTACCTCTCAGCCTCTACGTAGTGATCGATACTACGTAGGTAGTCTCCAAAACTGCGCTCTCTGAACGTGTGCAACACGCCTCAATATACGTAGTCACATTACGTTATTTAACGGATGTGCTGATGCTTTTCAACAGGTAGACTACGAAAAGAAAGTAGTTCAAGGAAGAGAATATTACCTGGAAAAGAGAGGCCATCCCGTGAGTACGTTATCATCTTGTCTTCTCGCGACTCCTTCGGTGAAGGATATGACCGTTTCAGAACTCGCGGACCGATGTGAGAGGGAGATCTGCAACTACCGTAATGGAGAAGCTCACGATCAGCGGTATTGTGTAGAGTTGTTCCGTCGTGTCACTGTAGAACACGATCCCCTGGCTTGGGAGTTATTGCAGCAGCGTTTAAACGGTACCGTGCTGCGCTGGATGTACTGTCACCCTAAACGCGAGATTGCATGCCGCTTTGACAGTGAGCAGAACTATGTCGCCCAGGCGTTCGCACGTTTTTGGCAGGCGACCGTATATCGTCAGCAGATAGAGTTTAGTTGCCTGGCTGCCGCCCTGCGCTATCTACGCACAAGTCTCAATGGTGCAATTCTCGATACACTGAGAGCCTACTCGCGACCAAACGAGGTTCCTTTGCCTGAGCCGGATAAACCGGGGGAGCCGTTAGTGGAAGACGTCAGCGAGCCGAGCGACGTTAAGGAGATCATCGAGCGTATGCTGTCTGACGTACATGAGCAGCGTGTAGCCTACCTGCTCTTCTATTGTGGTCTGAAACCCAGAGAAATTGTACAGGCATATCCACAAGACTTTAACCGTGTGCAGGAAATCTATCGTGTACGGCGCAACATCATGGATAAGCTACAACGCAACGCTACTTACATAAGTCAGCGTTTACAATAAAAGCAGGAAGTATCCTGAGAGCGACAAAACGATCTGTAGGGGCGCGATGTATCGCGCCCGCATTTGGCAATCACCTCATACCTCATGGTCTCATTCATTACACCCAGCGTTGCGGATTGCTAGCGTGGTGGGTGTAATAAATGAGACCCCTACGGCTGACGTAGTTTTTCCAATACAATTCGGTATATTTTCCATCTCCTTTGCTCTTTACCCAACTCTTCTTAAGAGTGCGAGGCGATCCATGTGTTAATGATGTAGTGTGCGAGACTCACTGCCGGAGGAAATTCTGGTGGAGCATCAACATCAAACCAGGCGGCATCGTCCAGTTCTTGTTCTTCGATATGCAGTTCGCCGCTTATATAGCGAGCCGTATAGCCGACCATGAGCTGGTGGGGAAAAGGCCACGGCTGGCTTCCCACATAGGTCACGTCTGTGACCTCAACGCCGACCTCCTCGCGAACTTCGCGCTGGACGCATTGCTCCAGTGATTCTCCTGGTTCGACGAACCCGGCAATGCAGCTATAGCGTTTGCCCCAACCCGGCTTATGCGTGAGCAACATACGACGTTCACTGTCATGCACCAGCGCGAGAATAGCTGGTGTGACGGGAGGATAGCTTGTGTAACCGCAATTGGGACAGTGGCGTCCCCAGGTACCCACTTCATCCTTGTTTAGATGACCACAGACGGGGCAATATCGACTAGTATGGTGCCAGTCGAGAAGCTGTGATGCATAGCCTACGAGACTATAGCCTGATTCTTCAATTCGACCAAAGAGACTCCGCACAGTGAGCGTACGCCATCCATCCGGTTTCACAAAATCGGCGTTTACCTCGCAAGCTATGCTTGGTGTTCCCTCCAATGTTCCAAGATACAGTAGCTCATAGGGAGCTAAGATAGCTCGTATCTCTTCTTCACCGTGGATGAGCGCAACTATAGGCCCGGAATCCAGCACGAACACTTCGTCACCTTGAAAAGGAAGCCAATATGTAGGACCAGGTACAGGTTGAGTTGGTGGATATGCACGCGAAAATGTGGGAAGCATAGAATGTTTTCTTTTCTAATAACGAGACAGAAAGCATATGCTAATCATACCACGTTCTACACTCTGTACCTGATCTGTTCCTTATTGTTCTCTCTGATTTTGTATCAGAATATAGACGATACCAGAGATTACGGCGACAGCAACTCCAATGACAGCAAAGAGCAGTCCGCGGTTGACTGGCTCTTGCTCGGAGAAACTGCTGGTGTCGGTACCAGGTACCGTTTGTGCTAACGAAGACAGTATGTCGTTATAGATGCGCCGTAATCCCAGGGGAGCAAATGTGCGCTCGAAAAAGCCCCCGATGCCGCCAGCGCCCTGCCATTCGCTTGTCAGACGCACCCTCGTTTGTTGCCCGTTGTTTACAGGTATAAGTGTCCACGTTGTTGCAAGTGACGAGACTGTATCACTCTCAACGAGGACCTCACCTTTCAAGGGCTCTGATACGAGTAAGCGATATGGTCGCTCGCGTCCCGCCGCCTGTAGACGATAGCGAATGATTGTGCCAGCGCCCTGTCCGCCCTGCTCCACTGTATAGTCCAAAAAATTAGGAGTTAGAATACGTGGTCGCAACACCTTATAATTGGTTAGGACTGCATACACGTCTTCGGGTCTGGCTCCAATTGTCTTTTCACTTTTCACATGAACACGACTCATAGTTTTCCTCTCTACTATATGATAGTGCCAGGGGTTAATACACCGTGGCGTTTTCTTGTTTCCATGTCCTTATTTTATCGTAGAGTTGCAAGGGGATGCCCCTACGGGTTTTGGTTAGCGATGAGCATGCTTGCATCGATGCAAAGGCGTGTGAGTTGAGCCAATCCATCGCTAATAGGTGGAATATGAAGAAACTCCTCGACTGTATGCATCCGCTCGACCTGTGTGACACCGACGCACACTGCTGGAATATTGAGGCTGATGGGGATATTCGCATCGGTGCTTGACGCACTATATTTTGGCTCCATGCCAAGCCAGTCCAGGGTGTCTGCAGCTAGTTGCACCAGGGGGTCGGACTGGCTGCGGCTGCCTGCTGGCCGCTCACCCAGCACCTCGATCTCCGTTTGCAGACCATCTCCGGCGCGATGCTCGATGATGTCTCTCACCTGGTCCGCGAGGCGGTTCAAGGAGGTGATATCTGTTGAGCGCAAATCAATGATGGCAGATGCACGCGCCGCAATGGTGTTCACGCTGGTTCCACCTTCGATGACACCAATATTAAAAGTGGTCTTCGGCTCCTGTGGAACGTCAAGATCAGCGATTGCCGCAATAATCCTGCCTAATCCATGAATAGCACTTGGTTGTCCGAAGGCACCAAAGGAGTGCCCACCTTGACCACGTACTATCACGCGCCAGCGTATAGAGCCTACCGCAGCATGAATGATGCTGCCGAGATGCCCATCAATCGCGATCACTGCCCCCAGATCATCTCGGTAGCGCTCAACCGCTGCACGAGCACCTCGGAGATTACCCAGGCCCTCTTCTCCCACGTTAGCGACGGCAACGATATCGGTGGGTGTCTCCACGCCCAGTTCATTGAGCACGTCTAGTGTACTGATCATTGTCGCGACACTCACGCTGTTGTCTCCAATGCCTGGACCGCGCAAAATATCTCCATTCCGTTCAACGGATATAGGAGTTGTGGATGGGAAAACAGTGTCGGTGTGGGCTAGAAGCATCAATACAGGGCCGTTACCTCTCTTCCCGCGCCTGATGTAAACATTGCTAATTCCATCAATTTCTGGTGTATAACCTCGCTCACCCCACAACGATGCCACAAATTCAGCACGCTTCTGCTCGCTTCCCGTTGGTGCTGGAACCTCACAAATGCGTTCTGCTAGCTTGACGACCGCTTCAAGGCGATTAGTCGCGGCGGTACGCAACTGGCTCAACTCCGATGGTGTCATAAATCTCATTCCTCTTTTCTCTTCTCATTTTACGCAGATTATATCATGGTGCATGTTCGAAGTATGTTACTTGTTCCTTCGCTATTCCTCTTTCACTTCATCCAGACCTTTTATCTCCAAGCCTTGTTTCTCGATTTTCTCACGTAGCTTGAGTAGCCCTTCAATCAGGGCCTCTGGACGAGGCGGACAGCCTGGAACGTAGACATCGACAGGGACAATCGTATCGACGCCCTGGACGGTGTAGTAACTATCGTAGAATTCTCCGCCAGAGTTTGCGCACTGGCCCATGCTAATCACCCATTTCGGGTCCGGCATCTGCTCCCACAAGAGACGCAGACGCGGTGCCATCTTGACCGAGACTGTGCCAGCTTGTGTTGGTTGTGTGACTTTGAAATGTAGAAGGGAGAAGAGTATACCCGAACGTTTTTTACTCTAGTAGGAGTATATGGAGAGGTGTACAATCTGTCTCTCTTGAAGAGAAGAATAACTTGCTTTTGCTGCGTATCTAGAAAGTCGTCAAATTATTGTTTACGTAATTATAAACAAGGGGGAATAGTGATTTATTTCTCTTGAAGAGATGTATTTACCCGTCTACGTACGGTTATTTAATATAGCGGTACGTAGACGGGTAAGCAGAAAATAGCTCACCAGTTGCTTACAGGATGTCTAAAAAATTGTATCACATGCAGCAGCGATACGGTATGGTTGAGAGAAAGGTTACATGTTGTTTTGAGAAAAAGCAAGGCAGAAACTTTTTCTTGTGCCCCATCGTGCTGTATCCTAGAGGTATTCTATTTGAGCGCATTCGAAATTTGGAGAAGAGGGATATATGCCAGAACCAAAGAAACATCAGGATAGACAGTACAAGCAGAATCGCCCTAAGAAGGCCGACTCGCAGTTGATGGCTGAGGAAGGCGAGAAGCGTAGTGGAAGTGATTCTGATGCCCATAGTGGTCGTAAGAGAGACAGACTGCACGAGAATCACAAAGATCAGAACCAGCCGCAGCCTTTTCAACCGGATGTCGATTTCTCGCATGACCTTAATCCAAACAACCGTGCTGGTGAGAATCACGGAATGGATAATCCAGACCCGACGAAATTCGCCCGTTCCGCCTATGACATCAAGGACTTGTATGATACGCTCGCGGATTTGACAGATGACGAGCTTAAAAGTATTCAGATCGTGCCAGTAGGCACACACCTGGAGCAAGGAGCCAAGTACCTTGATCTCGCGCATCTTGAGCAGGACGAGTTTGCCGCGCTGTCCAACATGGTTGCTGAACCGGGTCACTACTATGTTCCAAAGAAAGAGACGGACTATGTACTTTGGAACCGCCTCAATCAGGTGGCAACTCCCGAGCGGCTTGATGAGACTGAGTCAGAAAACGCATAGCTGTAAGGAAGTATTGTAACAAAAATCTCATCTGCCCAGGGCAGATGAGATTTTTGTTACAATACTTCCTTACAATAATTACTGCTGATACCCATTCTGATCCTGGCTCATTCTGGTACCATGCGTGCTCCGTTCGCTTGCTGGCTTGCTCGGGCCGCCCTGATTAGCATAATCACCCTGCGTACCATATAGACCTTGCCCACCCTGGATGTCGTACTGGTCATCGTTGTAGTCCACATTCGCATAACTTGGGTCATCGGCCAGGTCCTGATCGTCCTGGTTCTCATCTATATTCTGATCTGCCGTAGTGCTATACAGGTACTGATCGGCAATCTGGTTCTGATTGGCTTTAGTGCTCGTCTGATCCTGGTTGCCCAGCACACCAAGCTGATTCTCATCAACATACGGGCCCTGGTTGTTATTTTGATCTGCCATAATCCGTTTCCTCTTCATCTTTTCAGTGATTTTGTAACGATTCATTTCCTGTATTGCTCTCGGGTGGCCGCTCCTCGTTGACTCTGGGTCGGAGGGTGGGGGGAGCATTGAATTCCGCGAACGGGGTTGTAGCATTATATGCACCGTTGCTGCGCAGAATGTTCATGGCTTCGGCTGCACCGTCAGCACTCTTCACTGTCACAATAGTGCGCCCTGCCTCTAACTCTCGCTGATAAAATTGAGCCTCGTTCTGTGAGACACCCAGTCCTGTAAGCACTCCTATAAGGCCACCCGCGGTAGCTCCAATAGCGACGCCTCCCACTGTTGCAGCCAGAATGCCGCCCGCGATTGCTGGACCCAAACCTGGAATGAGGAGGGCAGCCGCCGCACCCAGTATGCCTCCAACGACTCCTCCGCTGATAGCACCTGTGGCCGCATTTCCTTCTACATCATTTCCTCCGGCGTCTGTTTCGCTCACACGTGACAAGAAACCTATTTCTTCATCGCTAAATCCCGCGCGTCGAAGTTCGTCTATAGCGTGTCGCGCTTGAGCTACGTCTGTAAAGACGCCAGTCGCAATTTCATTTTGTGTCATTGCCATAGTTGTGCTCCTTCACAATGCTGTTACGACTACTACATGTACGTACGCACGTTAAAAAAAGTGTCACGACGTCCGAGTGCTTCAGGGAAATGTTCCTTTCCTCTTTAGACATGGAAACTCTATAATGACCGTATTATGTGTGTATAATGTGACAAAGGTTTGGAAACAAAGTAGATAGGAAGGAATTAAGCTGCATGGCAACCATGACAGGTGTTGTTTTACCAGGAAACCGACAACTAGACTTTCGAGAGTTTCCTGTTCCAGAACCGGGTTACGGTCAGGTACTCGTCCGTATGAAAGCATCGTCGCTCTGTGGTAGTGATCTGCGAGCGATCTATAGGCCGAGCGATCAAGGGACGGGGCCAGAGGCATACCGTGGTGTCATTGCAGGGCATGAACCATGTGGCATCATCGAGCGGGTAGGGCCTGGCGTGCAGCGTTTCAAGGAGGGCGACAGAGTTGTGATCTACCATATCGCGGGCTGCGGTTTGTGTCGTGATTGCCGTAGTGGCTGGATGATCAGCTGCAGCCAGCCCCAACGTGCCGCTTACGGATGGCAACGACCAGGAGGCCATGCCGATTTTCTGCTAGCAGATGAGCGGACACTCATAGCACTCCCCGATGAACTGAGTTATCTGGATGGGGCGATGGTGGCCTGTGGAGTAGGCACGGCCTATGCTGCGTGTAGTCGTGCGGATGTATCCGGACGTGACGCTGTGTTAATTACAGGTCTCGGACCCGTAGGCATCGGAATGGCGCTACTGTGTAAGGCAATGGGCGCGCAGGTGGTGGGAGTGGAAGCAGTGCCGGAACGCTGCGATATTGCGCGGCAGCTTGGTATCACCGATATTGTGATGCCGAGCGATGATGGAAAAGCGCTTGCCGCTTTGTATGAGAAGACAGCTGGGCAAGGCTTCGAGGTGGCTATCGATTGTTCTGGAAATGCTAGCGCTCGTCATTTATGCCTGGAAGCAGCACGCGAGTGGGGCCGTGTCGTGTATGTCGGCGAAGGGGGAACGGTCGCGTTTGAACCGAGTCCATTGTTAATCCACAAGCAGCTTGCGCTTTATGGATCGTGGGTGTGCAGCTTACCACAGATGGAGGAACTAGTCGAACATCTTGTGCGCTGGAACCTGCATCCAGAGGTGATGGTGACGCATCGCTTTACACTCGACCAGGCGCGACAAGCTTACGAGACCTTTGATACCGGACTGACGGGCAAGGTAGCTATTGTGTGGGAATAACACATTTTGTGCTACCATAGCAACTATCTAATGAAATTATAGCGAGTCTGCCATTGGGCTCATCCTTGCGTAGCGATGTTACGGCGTAATTGCGATCACGCGCAATGGGCTACCGGAACCATTGACGATCTTTAGAGGCGCTGCAATGACAACCGCTCCGGTTGCTGGCAACTGTTCCAGATTTATCAGGCTGGTAATGCCAAATTTGCCCGCACCGTGCATGAGCGTGTGGTTGGGGAAAGGTGGATCGAAGCTGCCTGCCTGCCCTGCGTCCGTTCCCACTGTCTCGACGCCAACACCTAATATATCACGTTCGTTCGCCAGGAATTGCGAACATGTTTGATGAAATCCTGGTGTGTGTGAACCATCCTCAAGAACATTCAAAAATTCCTCGCGGCTCGTACGCTGACTCCAGCCTGTACGCATCAATACCCAGGCACCGGATGGAATGCGGCCATACTGTCCTTCCCATTTCTCAATATGCTCAGGCATCAGCAAGAAATCTGGGGATTGTCCCACTTCGGCAGTAACGTCGATCACACAGGCAGGACCTATAAACTTGTGCGGCAAGATCGTATCGGCAGCGTTATTAGGCAAATCCTTGCCTGTGACCCAGTGAATAGGCGCGTCAAAGTGTGTTCCTGTATGTTCACCCATGTTGATGATATTCCAATACCAGCCGGGTCCACGACTATCATAGTGTGAAATTTCAGTAAGCGTTACTCCTGGCGAAGGCGCAAACATTGGCGGTAAGTCAATTACTGGCGTTTCCGGTTCCAACGGTGAGGTCAAATCGACGATCTTTAGATGACCGGTATTCAGTTCTTCAAGCAGCTGTGATAAGACGCTGATAGAAGTGTTTTGCATGGGTTCCTCCTTTTAATAGTGGGAGCGGGAAGTCCCACTCCGTTCGAGGGGGTGGGATGAAAGCGACCCCGTACCACATACGGCTACTTACCTTAATTTTTTCCCAAGAGCGGCAAGCCTGACTTGAGAGGAAGCAATAAGAAGAGCTTTTTGAGAGCTACATTTGTACGCAAACACAAAAATACGCTTAATACACCTAATTATTTACCTCTTTGCTATTTATTGTTTAGTATGCTAGCCTTCTTCAAGTGAGCTTTACCATTCTTGAACAAAATGCTAATATCATAATGTTTTGAGCCCTCGCACATTCCCAGGAGTTATTTCATGCCCAAGACGATCAGATAAGACGCGTAATACTTTGTAAACTAAGACACCACTAACCGCATCACCCCGAAGCATTTTACGCAAAGAAGATTCTGATATGTCGGCTAAATCGGCTAATTCATTGACCCGTAAACCTGCTCTTGTTCGCAACTCATCTAATGTTTCCATAACTTAAATCCTTCCAAAAGTTGATGTCTGTATTTTCCGCTAAGTAACGGTTTCTGTCAACACTCATAATGATTTAAAGATAGCTTTAACAATTATCGTCAAAAAACGTTTTTTGTCGTTATAAAACTTGATTTATCTGCCTAAATCAGTTAATATTAACTTGTAATTAGTGTTAGCTATCGTAGAAAGGCAGACAACTAAAAAACTGGCCTTGTGAATCAGACAAGGCCAGCCGAAACAGGACCGACGCGAACCTTTAACGAAGTCTACACGGCCCCATGTCATTTTATCATCATGGAGTGCCGATGAGTCAAAAACGAAAGGCTAGACCATGAGCGAAAATATCAAGATCGGTGACACCGCGATCACCGTTACCGACGATGAATTTGCCAACGCATTCCAAACCGGATACCTTCGCTACAAAGTTGACTTTCTGAATAAGCCCCTGACCGATATGGCTATCTTCGGCTTCTATGTCGGCACGATGACCAGCGTTCGCCATTCTGGACGCTATCTTGCGGGCTACCTCACAGGATGGGTGTCTGCGCTCCTCGAACACAAGCACTCTGCTGTTCCTGTCTCTGCACCGCTTCTCGCCCTAATGGAAGAGGCGAACGCATGAGCAACCGATGGACCACGACCACTCACACAAAGCGATCTACTGTAGCCGAGCGCAGAGCCGTAGCGCGAGAGCAAGCCTTACAACAATGTCAACAGGGCATGCATACCAGTACCCCAACCTTCCGACCAGGAGAAACGGTTTGTATGACCTGTGGGCTGGTGGTCTCCTGTCCTGTCTATCTGGACGTGAACCACCTCTCGTATCCCTGGGTGTATGCTCACCTGTCCTGCACATCAGCAAGCAGGGGTACAGGCGTCATGAGCAGTCCTATGAGAAAGCGAGGAAACACACAGCATGTATTGACTCGTTGCCCAACAAAAAAGGAAGGAGAAACCATCTTGATTGAAGAAAGTACGGCTCACAACGTCGCAAGCTATGAGCCGCAACACGAAAACCTAGAACAGCGTTCGATTAGCTTTCAGTTTTCACTACAGATTTTAACACGCGAAGGGTTCAGCGTGTGGGGAGATGCAACCATGCAGAAGACATCAGTACCACAACGGGCGTCACGTCCTGTACAGCAAGCAACCGACATTGACGAAGGACTCGATGATGTACGCACACCAAGCAGCGCACGCCGTTACAAGCAGACAACGGCACATCTACATGCACCAAACACAGGACCGATAGAGGCACCTATTGTCACACATCGCGTTTCTGGCACCACGCGGGCGGGCTTGTATCTCTTGCTCTTCTTCTGTGTGGTGTTTCTCTTGAACGGCATTGTATGGCCGATGATTGTCAATATCGGCCATCAACTCCAGTACGGCTCTGACAATATAGCGTCTTTTGATATCGACAACCATCATTTCATCACGCAAGAGACACACGGCAAGGTTCGCATTATCGTCACCAGCGCGGACGGTCAACATACGCAAGACTTGACTACTGTGATTAGTGGCACCGGGGACCATGCGCTTGTCACACTCACGCAAGACGATGCAAACATAGATGTCACGGTCAATGGGGCATACGTTACCTCTCTCGTGCCTGATGGACACGGCATGTACAAATGGAAGGATGCATAGCGATGGATATGAGGTTGGTAGGAAACATCGTGACCATCCATATCCAGGTGCTTCTCGTCTTGCTGCTTGCGTACATCGGGCAAGCGAGAAAAAATTCATGACGAGGGAACAACCAGATGGTGCGAGCACCTTCACTGTTTCGTTAAGTTTTCGTTTTCGTAACGCTCAAAAAAAGAAGAGAAGGATGAGCGTATTCTATAGGGTACGCTCTCTTCTTGGAACACGATCCCGACAGAGGGAAGCAATAGATATATCTTGTTCTCAACTACAAGGAGAAACGAAAGGACAATACACGCCCATGATGACAGCACCACGCTTCCAACGACAGCAGGTGTCACTAGTGCAGACTCACGCAACCTCTTCGACAATAGAAAGAGGAGGTTCATAGGAGCAGCCAAAGTGAGCACAAATGCGTTCAGCCAACTGCTGAGCCGAGAGCAAACGATCGGGTTCCACAACAGCC
>JAABUZ0100001837.1_pt1 | contig 38147 bp, 29 predicted proteins | sample 5562091 | NCBI WGS metagenome assembly JAABUZ01 (sample SAMN12813069, study PRJNA571459) | rock metagenome | isolation source: Antarctica rocks | place: Antarctica: Victoria Land, Linnaeus Terrace sud | collected 2015-12-21 | reverse complement strand
CGTGATCTGCTTGATGACACCCATCGCCAGCCTCCAGTCTCGCCGAACAAGTCGACAAGAACTTCTGACTGTCAAGCAGGATACCTACCCGTCCCAACGAACTTGAAGGATGAACCACTAGTCGTAGCGCTGCGCCGGTGGCGAGAAGTTCGACGGTCCGCATGTCAGACGATTCATGCTCGGTGAGCCGGATCTGCACTCCGAGGAGTCGGCAAGCGCCCGACGACGGCGGCGGAGGAGTGGCGGACGCACACGCGTTGGATCAGGTCGCTAAACCGGCCGTCGTACTCGCCGCCGGAAATCAGACCGCCGAGCACGTAAACGCAGTCACCCTCGGCGACCACCGCGGGGTAGCGGACCGCCCGCGGCAGCCTCGCGATCACGCGAAAGTGACGGCCGTCGCCGGCGGCCCACACATCGCGCTGGGGGTCAATCCCGTCAAACCCCCCGATCAGCACCACGGTGTGGCCGACCACCGCGGATGTCACGTCGGCGCGCGGGCGGGGAAGGCGAGCGATCACACGCGTGGAACGACGCTGCGGGTCGAACCGCTGCACCAGATCGTGAACGGTGGAGGACGCGCCACCGAACACGAGCACCCGGCGCGTTCTACGCAATCGATCCTGGTTTTGTCGGGGTGCAGTCGTTACATGTAACATGAGGGCATGGCTGAGCGCGACACCCCTCCTGTTCGCCAGCGGGTGGCCGAGCATCGGGCACGATTGCGCCGCCAGGGCCTGCGACCAGTGCAGATCTGGGTGCCCGACGTGCGAGCCCCCGGGTTCGCCGCCGAGGCTCATCGGCAGTCTGAGCTGGCGGCCGCCAGCGCGCACGCGGCCGAGGATCAGGCGTTCGTCGACGCCATCTCATGGTTCAGCAACGACAGCGAGCAGGAGTGAGGCGAGGCGAGCTCTGGATGGCCGCCGGCGGCAAGCACTACGCCGGAAAGCCGCGCCCGGTTCTCGTCGTGCAAGACGACCGATTCAACGCAACCGACTCGATCACCGTCTGCCCACTGACCAGCGACCCCACCGAGATCCCACTGCTGCGCATCCCGCTGGACGTCCAGTCCGGCACGGCCCTGACCCAGCCGAGCAGCATCATGGTCGACAAGCTCACCACCATGCCCCGATCCAAGCTCGGCGAGCACATCGGAAAGGTCTCCGATACCGGTCTGCTCGCCCTGTCTCGCGCGCTGGTGGTATTCCTCGGCCTCGCCTGACCCCACGTTCGCCCCCCAGCCGCAACCGGCCCCTCAGCGGCCCGCCTCCACTGTGTCTCCGGACACGTTTTTGTCGGGTCGGGTGGCCGGGGGCGTCGCAGCCCCCGGCTCCCACAGAATCCCGGCGTGACAGTCGCCCGTCACCGGGCTCTTCTCATCAGCCTGTTAGTACGCGTGGACCCATTTCCATTGGGCGAGCAGGCGGGGGCTGTCTTGTGATCAGCCCAGCCCACCACCGCTTGAACCGCTTATGGGTCCGCGGTCGCTTGTATTTCTTCCCGGCCCAGCGCCTCAGGTAGGTGCTGACACGCTGCAGGAGGGGATATAGCTCCGACCGGTAATACCGGCCGTAGTAGTTCATCCACCCGGCAACGATGGGGTTCAGCCATCTCGTCAGGTCGTCCAACGACAGGTTGGAGCGTCGGTGGATCCGCATCTTGCGGAGATCGGCGCTTTTGGCCTTGAGCGCCTCGGGGCTGATCGCGGGCAGGAAGCTGGTGAAATACGCTCCCGCCTTGGTCTTTGCCTTCCGTGCCCGGAAGGCGAACCCGAGGAAGGTGAACTGGGTGTGCTCGTGCTTGCCCCGACGCTTGCCGTCCTTGCAATAGACGACCCGCGTCTTATCGGGATGAAGCCGCAAGCCCACCTCGCTCATCCGCGCGGCGATCCCGGCCAGCACCGCCTCAGCCTGCGCTCTGCTTTTGCAGTGCACGACGGCATCATCAGCGAAGCGCTCCCACGGGCAGTCCGGATGATTGCGGACCATCCACGTGTCGAACGCGTAGTGCATGAATAGGTTCGTCAGGACCGGCGAGACCGCCGACCCCTGCGGAGTTCCCTTGTCTCGCTGCTCAAGCGCGCCATCTGAGTGCTGCAGCGGGGCGGCAAGCCACCGCTTGACATACAGCAGCACCCACGGGCAGTCGGTGACCGCCTGCACCGCCTTGACCACGAGGTCCCAAGGAACGGTGTCGAAGAACTTCTGGACATCCAAGTCGATGATCCAGTCGTACTTCCAGCACCGCTGCCGGCATGTCTCGACCGCGTCCAGGGGCGCCTTGCCGGGCCGATAGCCATAGGAGTCCGCGTGGAACCTCGGTTCCACCAACGGCTCCAGAAACCTGGCCGCGACCGTTTGGGCGATCCTGTCTGAGATCGTGGGCACGCCGAGCACTCGGACCCCGGGCGCGAGCAGCGGCGGTGGCCCACGAACCTCTCGAACGCTCCGGCCGGCGTCGCACCAGGTTCAGGAGCGATGCGCGACCGAGCTTGCCGCGCTGCGGGAGCGGCTAGTGGAGATCTCGCCCGAGGACACCGCGACATGGGCTCACACGGCGCGTGAGGCGGCCGGCGTGTTCGCGGCCTGATCGTTGCGCACCGAACCGGTTCCGGGGCCGCTGGCGGAGACCTCCCGTGTCCTGGCCCGCTCAGCGCAGCTGCGTCGCAGCGAGGTCTCAGGGCGGCGCTGGCGCTCCCTTCCGGCCGCGAGGTACACGAGCGCGCTGCTGCTCGCCGCAGGCCCGGAGGCGCGCGCTGCGCTGCTGATCTTCCGTCAGCTCGCGGGCCTCTCGACGGCGATCGCGGAGATGCACCAAGCCGTCGGCGACCTCGACCGTGCCCGGGAGCTGCAGGAGCTCTCGCGCCAGCAACTCGCGAGCGTCATTGCGGAGTTGCAGGCGCGCGACGTGCGAGCCCACACGCAGGCTGACGTGTATGAACCATCCGATGAGCGTGCACGTCGCGATCGACACGACGGTCCCGGGCCCGGACGTTGAAAATCGCTCCCGTCCCCCCTTCAGTGTCAGTACGGTCGCGTGGCGGCTGAGGGTGGAGGGAAGCGGGCGGCGGATGGCTCGCTGAGCACGGAGCGGACTTTCCGCCTGTGGCGCGCTCTGAGCTGAGGAGTCCTTGTCCCAGAGCAGTCGCGTATCCTTGTTATCCGTTGTTATCCCACGTATCTGGGCGTATCCTGGTGGGTATGGCGTCCGAACGCGCGGAGAGCCCTTATCGCCCGGGGTTCAGCATGCCACCGGCGGTTCTGGCGGGCCGCGACGAGATCCTCGAGGACGTCGACGACGCGATCGCGACGGCCGCTCTCGACAATCGGATGCCCACGCCGATCGTGCTCGTCGGCGCGCGCGGCGTCGGTAAGACGGTGCTGCTGGAGGAGACCGCGCAACGCGCCGGCGCTACCTATGGATGGCCGTGGCTGCGGGTCGAGATGACTGACTCCACCCCGTTCACCCCAACTCTCCTCAGCGGCGCCGCACAGATCCAATCCCTGATCACGCAGGACCGGCCGAGAGATCGGTTCAAGGCCAGCGACGCGACGTTTCGCGCAGGCCTCCGTGGGGTCGGCGCCGAGGTCCACGTCACGCGGGAGAGCGCACCCGTCGGCGAGGATCCGCTGGACCTGCGGCTCGGACTCCTGGGCCTCGCGGAGGTGGCGAGCGAGCATCACACCGGTGTGGTGATTACGTTTGATGAGCTGCAGCTTGTCGACCGCGCGGAGATGGGACGCCTCGGCGCCGCGCTGCAGCTCGGGATCTCGCAGCAGTGGCCGTTCGTGGTCGCGTTCGCCGGCCTGGACGCGGTGCGTCAACCGGGCTTGCTGCCGACCTACTTCGAGCGCGCGAACTGGCACACCCTCGACGTACTGGATGAGCAATCAGCCGCACGGGCGCTCGCGGGCCCCGCTGAGGCAGCGGGCCGCCCGTTTGACCCCGATGCCGTCACCTCACTCGCGCGAGCGACCGGCGGCTACCCGTTCGCGATCCAGCTCTACGGTCACCATGCCTGGCGGGCATCGCAGGGCAAGCCCACGATCGACATCGCCGCCGCTCAGCACGCCGCCGAGACGGGAAATCTTCGGCTGGCGAAGAACCTCTACGCGCAACGGTGGCGCCAGGCCGCCCCACGCGAACGGGACTACCTGATCGCGGCCGCCGAGGAGTACACCGAACACGGCACGATCACCAGCAGCGCGATCGCTACCCGCATGAACGCCGCACGCACTCAGCAGCTCGCTCCGATCCGCGCGCGGCTGCTGAGCAAGGGCACGCTCGTCAGCGACGGTCACGAGCTGCATTTCGCAGTACCGGGCATGGCCGCGTTCGTCCTCTCGATGCGCGAAGCGCCCGCCGACGAGGGGCCGGCCGGTGACCGCCCGCTGGAGCGTTAGAGGGCTGAGCGCTCGCGTCGCGCGCGCCGCTGAGCGGCGCTGTGGGCCTCGACGAGCGCGATCAGCTCGTCCCGGCTCGCGCGCTGACGCGGACCAAGCGGTTGGCCGGCGATCACCGGCAGGTCGTCGCGGCTGGCCAGCGCCGCGTTGGCGTCGATCCCGCGCCTCACGCCTCGAGACTGACGCGTCTTCGACGGCGTCGTGCCCAGCTATATGATCACGTCACGTGACTCAAAGGGGCCGGCGTTCACCCGACCGGTTCCCGGCCTATGAGCCCTGGGGCGAACTCAGACCATCACGGCTGCTCGTGAGCGAGCGCACGGAGTCGAGCCTGCGGACGCGGAGGCTTGGTTCCAGCTCGAGCAACACGACCGACCCGGACTCGGCGGTGATGATTCAGCAGGGCCAGCCACCGATGCAGGGCTACAACGCACAGGCCGCGGTCACCACCAACCAGATCATCGTCGCGGCAGAGGTCACGAGGACCCCGCCGGACTTCGGGCAGCTGGAGCCGGTTGTCCGCGCCGCTCTGCGCGACCTGCAAGCAGCCGGGGTCAGCCAGACACCCACGACGGTGCTCGCGGATGCCGGCTACTGGCACACCGAACAGATGCAACGGCTCGTCGCTGACGGAATGCAAGTACTCGTCCCACCCGACAGCGGACTGCGTGAGAACCCACACCCGGGCTGGGAAGGCGGGTATTACGCGTTCATGCCCCGCGTCCTCTCCACCGAGCTCGGCCGCTCGCTCTATAGCAAGCGCAAGCACAGCATCGAGCCGGTGCTCGGCCGGCTCAAAGCCAACCGCCGGATCGACCGCTTCAGACGGCGAAGAGGCAGGGCCGCCGTGCGCTCGGAATGGCGACTAATCACCGCTAGCCACAACCTCCTCAAGCTCCACAACCACTGGATCGCACCCGCCACCGGATAGGTCACCGGGCCGACGTCGCCGGCCGGCGCAATCCGAGCCACGCCGACCTGCAACCCGTCAAACCTTTCTCCGACAGCCTCACGAAAATGGAGGTCTGATCAGCGGCCCTAGACCCGGCGCTCACACTTCCGCTCAGCGCCGGATGCAGCCGTCCGCGTCCAGGCACTACGGGTTAGGGAACAAAGGTTCCCTTACCCATTCTGTCCGCGGAGACCGCGATCCCTCGGTGTGCCCTTGGACGCGCGGGCCTTCTTCGAGATGTGGCTGAGGGTTGCCAAGGCGGCCGCTGACCACCGCCAATCATCAGCGGCGGCGATCAGGTCTTCTACGGTGACCCCAGACTCCGAAGCACCGCCGACGCTCACGCCTCGCGCGAGGTGAGCGCAACAGTCCGGCGTGCGATCGACGCGCAGGTAGCTGAGGAGGAGATCCTCGACGCGCTGCTCAGCGGCGATCCGTGCTTGGAGCACACCGAAGCGGTCGAGCTCGTGCAATGGGTGCGCTCAGGAGAGGGTATGGCGCCGCGAAACGGCCTCACAATGCCATCAAATGCAATGTCGGGAGCCCTCAGTGCAGGATGATCACGATCACCAGCAGCAGCACGACGACGATCAATCCCGCGCCGGCCAGCGGCCAACGGCCGCGCCAGTACTCCGGACGGGCCCGGTCACGCGAGTAGCGCCCCTCGGGCGGGGTGCCGACCCAATCGTCGTCGTCGTCCCACGGGGCCATGGGACAGGGATACCCGATTTCGGCGATTACAGGTCTCGGCCGCCGGGACCGAAGGCCGTCCAGGTCGCCCGCAGCCCATGGCGGACGGCTCGTGCCGCCCGAACCCGGCTGCTGACGGCGCGCCGCAGCGCGGACTGACGGGAGGATGGAGGCTGGGCCGGGGCAACGGGCCGTGGCTCGGGCCGGGGCTGTGGCTCGGGCCGGCGCGAACCGGCTCGGGTCGCAGGCGGCACGCTGCCACGGCGACTCAGGAGCAGATACTCGTCGGATCGAAACTGCATGGGTGTTTCTCCCTCGGAAATGGGTTGGTGTGGTGAATGTGGACACATGTCATCGCCGCCGCAGGGGCGTCGTTGACTGTCACCTGTCAGGACAGGCGCGGTGTTCAGGCGGTTACGGCTGGACTTGGATCAGGGTCTGAGAATCATCTGCGGCGTCACCTCGAAATCGGGTTTGGGCACAAAAAAAGGCGGTCCGTCCGGACCGCCCTCGCGAAGGTCTGCAATTTCCGTCGACGACTACGGAGCATGCCTCAGCGCGAGGGCATCGGGGTTGGGGAACTTCTCCACGGTCGGCCCGGCATCGGGCATCCACGCGTAGGCGCGTGGGCGCACGTCCACAACTGCGGGCGTGAGGGAGGGGGTGTGAGAGAGGATGCGGACCATTGATGTCACTCCTTGCGCGCGGCTGTGACTCCGCGCTGTGGCCACCGTAACGAGTCGGCGTGTCAAAAGCAAGGCGCTTTTGTGGCTTTTGTGTGTCAGACGGCGCGCGGTGGTTGCATCGGTCTCTGATCAGCGACGCCTGCGGCGGATGGCGACGGAGCCGCTTGGGAGAATCAGCGGGTGCTCTTCCTGCACCGTGCCGAGCGTGCCGACCGTCTCACCGAGGCGCTCGGCACACTGCTCGCATCGCCCCTGCCCGATCCGTTTGCCGACGAGATCGTCGCGGTGCCGACCCGCGGGATGGAGCGGTGGCTGACCCAGCGGCTGTCGGGGCAGCTGGGCGCGGGTCCCGGCCGCGCGGACGGGATCTGCGCCGGGGTCCGGTTCCCGTTCCCGGAGCGCCTGCTCGGGGATGTCGTGGCCGCCGCCTCGGGCATCGATCCCGCCGAGGATCCATGGCTGCCCGACCGGGCGGCCTGGCCGCTGCTCGAGGTCATCTCCGAGGCGCTCGAAGAGCCGTGGCTGGCCACCCTGGCCCGTTACCTCGGCCGCGACAACGGCCAGGCGGATCCGCTTCGCGCCGACCGGCGGCTCGGGGTCGTCCGCCATCTCGCCGAGCTCTTTCACCGCTACGCGCTGCACCGTCCGTCGATGATCGAGGCGTGGGGGCGCAAGCGTGACGTGGACGCGCTGGGTGCGCCGCTGCCCGCGGGCGCGGCGTGGCAGGCGGAGCTGTGGCGTCGTCTGCGGGTCCGGATCGGTCTGCCGGGGCCGGCTGAGCGTCGCCGCCGCGCCGGGGAGCGTCTGCGGGCCGAGCCGCAGATCGTCGATCTCCCCGATCGGGTGGCCCTGTTCGGGCTCACGCGGCTCCCGGCCGGTCATCTCGAGGTGCTGCGCGCGCTCGCGCACGGCCGCGATGTCCACCTCTTCCTGCTGCACCCCTCGGCGGGACTGTGGGATGCGATCGCCACCGAGCTCGGTGCCCGCCGTCCGCCCGCTCGCCGCAGCGAGGATCGTACGGCTGCGGTGGTCTCGCATCCCCTGCTGGCCTCGTGGGGCCGCGATGCCCGCGAGCTGCAGCTCGTCCTGGCCGGCGCGGGCGGTGGCGATACCGAGCGGGCGTCGCTCAGCGACCAGCACTATCGATCCGGACCCACGGCCCCGGGCCTGCTCGGGCGCCTGCAGGCGGGGATCCGTGCCGACCGTCCGGTGCCGGGCCCACCTCTCCCCGGCCGGCCGGATCGCCGCGCCCGGCTGAGGGCCGGTGACCACTCCGTGCAGATCCATTCCTGCCACGGCCGCGCCCGCCAGGTCGAGGTGATCCGCGACGCGGTCCTGCACGCGCTGGCCGAGGATCACACGCTCGAGCCCCGCGACGTGATCGTGATGTGCCCCGATGTCGAGTCCTTCGCCCCGCTGATCGAGGCGGCCTTCGGTGCCGCAGAGCCCGCGGATCCGGCAGAGCGGACGGACACGGACCGCGTGGGACCCCACGGCGGGGATCGGGGCGGGGACGACCCCCGTGTCGACCTCCGCGTCCGTCTCGCCGACCGCTCGCTGCGTCAGACCAATCCGGTGCTCGGCGTCGTCACCGAGCTGCTTCACCTCGCCCAGCAGCGGCTGACCGCCTCCCAGGTCCTGGACCTGGCCGACCGCGAGCCCGTGCGCCGGCGCTTTCGGCTCGATGACGACGACCTGACGCGGCTGCAGGATTGGGTCGTCCAGGCCGGAATCCGCTGGGGCCTGGATGCCGCCGCCCGCGCCCCCTACAAGCTCGAGAGCATCCCCAACGGCACCTGGAAGGCCGGCCTGGAGCGGCTGCTGCTGGGGGTCACGATGACCGAGGACGGCCACCGCCGCTACGAGAACGTGCTCCCGCTCGATGACGTGGACAGCCAGTCGATCGACCTCGCGGGCCGGCTCGCCGAGCTGATCGCTCGCCTCGGACAGGCGCTCGGGGACCTTCGGCGCACGCAGTCGTTGACCCGGTGGAGCGAGGCGATCGCCGCCGCCGCGGACACGCTGACCCTCAGCGCGCCGCGGGAGCGCTGGCAGCGCGCCGAGCTGCAGCGGATCCTTGACGACCTCGTCTCCGAGGCCGGCGCCGGCGCCGACCTCGAGCTCGCCGCGGCCGAGGTCCGCTCGCTGCTCTCCGGCCGGCTGGAGGGCCGTCCCACCCGGGCCAACTTCCGCACCGGGCATCTGACCGTGTGCACGTTGATGCCGATGCGCTCGGTCCCCCACCGGGTTGTCTGCCTGCTCGGGCTCGATGACGGCGCCTTCCCGCGCAAGGCGCCGCGCGACGGCGATGACCTGATGCTCGACGCGCCCCAGGTCGGGGAGCGCGACCCTCGCTCCGAGGACCGCCAGCTTCTGCTCGACGCCCTGCTGGCCGCCACCGAACGGCTGATCATCACCTACACCGGCAACGACGAGCGTACGAACACCGCCCGCCCGCCGGCCGTCCCAGTCGGCGAGCTGCTGGACGCGGTCGACGCGACCGTGCGGCTTGACCCGACGCCGGAGCAAGCGCTGCGCCCCGCCCGCGAGCAGGTGCTGATCCGCCACCCGCTGCAGCCGTTCGATCCCCGCAACTTCACTCCCGGCCAGCTCGGCTGCCGGACGGCGTGGAGCTTTGACCCGGTCACCCTCGCCGGCGCGCGGGCGCTGACCGGCCCCCGGGCCGACCGGGCGCCGTTTCTCTCCGCGCCACTCCCGGCCCGTCCCGGGTCGGTGATCGAGCTCGAGGATCTGGTGCGCTTCGTCGAGCATCCGGTCAGGGCGTTCCTGCGTCAGCGGCTCGAGCTCTCGCTGCGCGGCGGTGCCGACGAGATCGCCGACGGCCTGCCGGTGGAGCTTGACGGGCTCGGCCGCTGGGGCGTGGGCCAGCGCCTGCTCGATGCCCGCCTGGACGGCGTCGACGGCCGGGATGCGGCGCTGGCCGAGATCGCCCGCGGCCTGCTGCCCCCGGCCGCGCTCGGCGCCCCGGTGATCCACGGGGTGTTCCCGATCGTCGAGGCGATCGTCGACGCCGCCGAGGCGATCGCGCCGGGCGGCGGCGGCGGCGAGCCCGTCGACGTACGGGTTGACCTGCCCGACGGGCGCCGCGTGTCCGGAACCGTGGCCGGCCTCGCCGGCGACATGCTGCTGACCACCACCTACTCGCGGGTGGCGGCCAAGCATCGTCTCGCCGCATGGGTGCGCCTGCTCGCGCTGCTCGCCGCTCACCCCGAGCGCGAGCTGACCGCGGCGACCGTCGGCCGCGGTCAGAGACGTGACGACGTGCGAAGCGCGGTCGTCGGGCTTGGCGGCGAGAACCCCCAGGCTCGCCGCGATCTGGCCATGACCGAGCTCGTCGCGCTGATCGACCTCCGTGACCGCGGGCTGCGCGAGCCGCTGCCGCTCTTCTGCCAGACCTCGGCCGCCTACGCCGAGGCCGCCCACGCCGGACAGGACGCGGAGCTCGCCGCGCGCCGGGCCTGGGAGTCGGAATGGAACTTCGATCACGAGGACCGCGAGCCCGAGCACCAACTCGTGCTCGGCGGCGAGCTGCCGTTCGCCCGGCTGCTCGAGGCCGCCCCGCAGGCGGGCGAGGACGGTCCGGGCTGGCCGCATGACGAGCTGACCCGGTTTGGCCGGCTCGCCCGGCGGCTGTGGGACGGTCTGCTGGCCTGCGAGCGGGTGAGCGCGCGATGAGCGTCCGCGACGGACCGGTGACCGGGGACCTGCGTGACCCGCAGGAGTTCGACGTCTACGGCCCGCTGCCGTCCGGCGTGACCGTGCTGGAGGCCAGCGCGGGCACCGGCAAGACGTACACGATCGCCGCGCTCGCCGCGCGCTACGTCGCCGACGGAGTCCCCCTGGACGAGCTGCTGCTCGTCACCTTCACCCGGATCGCCACCGGGGAGTTGCGCGACCGGGTGCGCGAGCGGCTGCTCAGCGCCGAGCAGGGGCTCGCGGCCGCGCTCGACGGGGTCCTGCCCGGCGATGACCGCCTCGTGGACCTGCTCGCTGCCGGCACCGCATCCGAGGTGCAGGTCCGTCATCAGCGTCTCGCCCGCGCGGTGGCGAGCTTTGACGCCGCCACGATCGCCACCACGCACGGCTTCTGCCAGGAGGTGCTCGGAGGCCTGGGGATCGCCGGTGATCTCGAGCCCGACGTGGCCTTCGTCGAGGATCTCTCCGAGCTCGTCGAGGAGGTCGTCGACGATCTGTTCATCCGCCGGTTCAGCCGCGCAACCGCGCCCGCATTCGATCGGGGCCAAGCGGCTCGGATTGCGCGGGCGGCGATCGACAACCCCGGCGCTGAGATCGTCGCCGGGGCCGAGGGTCATGCCGCCATGCGAGGCCGTCTGGCCCAGGCCGTCCGGGATGAGTTCGAGGCTCGCAAGCGCGCGACGGGCGTGATGACCTACGACGATCTCGTCATCCGCCTGCAGTCGGCGCTGACCGGCAGCGGCGGCAACGCCGCCGCGCGGCAGCTGCGCCGGCGCTTCCGGGTCGTGCTCGTCGACGAGTTTCAGGACACCGACCCTGACCAGTGGGAGATCCTGCAGCGGGCGTTCGTCGGACCGGAGGTGACGCTCGTGCTGATCGCCGATCCCAAGCAGGCGATCTATGCCTTCCGCGGAGCCGACGTGTACGCCTACCTCGAGGCGGCGGCCGCCGCCGACGCCCGGGCCACGCTCGGCACCAACTGGCGCAGTGACGGCGACCTCGTCGCCGCCCATGACGCGCTCCTGTCCGGGGTCCGGCTCGGCCACGAGGGGATCGCCTACCGGCAGGTTCGCGCAGCTCCCGGACACGCCGGATTTCGCCTCCGGGGCGCCCCCGGCTCCGCGCCGATGCGGGTGCGGATCGCTCAGCGCGAGGATCCGGCGATCTCGCTGACCCCGAGTGGCTACGTCCAGAAGAGCTCGGGGCGCGAGCACATCTGCCGTGATCTTGCCGCCGACGCGGTCGCCCTGCTGGATTCGGGAGCGAGGATCGAGCGGCGCGGCCCCGATGGCGCGGTGATCGGCAGCGACGCCGTCGCCCCGAGCCATCTCGCCGTGCTGGTGCGCACCAACCGCCAGGCGGCGATGATCCGCGATGCGCTCGGCGCGCTGGATGTGCCCGCGGTGATCAACGGAGCCGGTAGCGTGTTTGGCACCGAGCCGGCCCGCGACTGGCTGGCCCTGCTGGAGGCGCTCGAGCGTCCGGCGTCGGTGATGCGCGCGCACGCGGTCACGCTGACTCCGTTTCTCGGCTGGTCGGCCCGGCGGCTGGCCGGCGCCGACGACGATCCGTGGGCGTGGGAGGACGTGCACCGGCGACTGCACGACTGGGCTCGCGTGCTGCGTGACCGCGGTGTTGCCGCCCTGATGGAGACGATCACGCTCGCCGAGGGACTGCCCGCCCGGATGCTCGGCGGGCTGGAGGGCGAGCGCCGGCTCACGGACCTGCGCCACATCGGGCAGCTGCTGCACAGCGCCGCGTCGGTCGAGCAGCTGGGTACCACGGCGCTCACCGCCTGGCTGCGCAGCCGGATCGTCGAGGCCGAGTCCGACAGCACCGACGAGGAGCGCAGCCGGCGCCTGGAGTCCGACGCCGAGGCCGTCCAGGTGCTGACCATCCATCGCAGCAAGGGGCTGGAGTTCCCGATCGTCTACCTGCCGTTCCTGTGGGAGCCGGGGTTCATCGAGGAGAACAAGGCGCTGCCGGTCTTCTTCCACGACCCCAGCGCCGGCGACGCCCGCCGGCTCGACGTCGGGCTCGACGGCGCGGACTACTCCCGCCATCGCGAGCAGTTCATCAGTGAGCAGCGCGGCGAGGATCTGCGGCTGGCCTATGTCGCGCTCACCCGCGCCCGCCATCAGGTCGTGCTCTGGTGGGCCGGGTCCTACGACAGCCGCCATTCGCCCCTCGGCCGGCTGCTGTTTGCCCGTGGCGAGCACGGGGACATCGCCCCGTTCGGACGCTCGGTGCCGTCCGATGCGGCGGTGGCCGAACGGCTGCGGACGCTGGGAGAGCCGGCGCTCGGTGAGGATGGCGCCCGCGGGCTGGCTATTGAGCGGGCGCAGCTCGGCACGCCGGTGGCGTGGCGCCCGCCGGCGCTCACGCCGGGCGAGCTCGAGGCGGCGCGCTTTGACCGGGGGCTTGATCGCGCCTGGCGGCGCACCTCGTACTCCGATATCACGGCGGCCAGCCACGAGCGGTGGGCGGGATCCGAGCCCGAGGATCCTCTGATCGACGATGAGCCGGCCCGCGCCGATCCCGACGGCGTCGCGCTCACGGCCGAGACGGCCGGGGCCGGGGCGGGAGCCGCGGCCGGAGCCGGAGCGGCCCCCTCCCCGGCACCCCCGGGTGCCGGGGCGCCGGCTGACGGCGTCCTCGCGCCGCTGGCCGCGATGCCGGCCGGGGTCGAGATTGGCACCTTCGTGCACCGCGTGCTCGAGACCACGGACTTCGCCGCCACCGACCTCGACGCCGAGCTGACCGAGCAGGTCACGGCGGCCCGGCGCCGGCGCGGGGTCGAGATCGGAGACGGCGCCGCGGTCGTGGCCGGCCTGCGCGCGGCGCTGCAGACCCCGCTCGGGCCGGTGCTCGACGGCCTGCGCCTGGCCGACTTCACGAGCAGGGACCGGCTCGATGAGCTGGCCTTCGAGCTGCCTCTGGTCGGGGGTGACACCCCGACGGGCTGGACGGGCCCGAGCCGGATCGCGGCCGTGCTGCGCGAGCACCTCGGCGCCGACGATCCGTTGGCCGCCTACGCGGACCGGCTCACCGACAGCAGCCTGCGCGGTGGCGTGCGCGGCTTCTTGACCGGCAGCCTGGATCTCGTCGTCCGCACGCCGGGCGCGGACGCGGACGGCGACCGGTTCGCGGTGCTCGACTACAAGACCAACTGGCTCGGCGAGGTCGACCGGCCGCTGACCCTCGCCGCCTATCACCCGACGCTGGTGGCGGCCGAGATGCACCGCCGTCACTACTGCCTGCAGGCGCTGCTGTACCTCGTCGCGCTCTACCGCTTCCTGCGCTGGCGAACCGCTGATCCTGACGTGGAGCGGCGGCTGGCCGGCGTCGTCTACGTGTTCCTGCGGGGGATGACCGGCGCGGATGGCCCGACCGTGAACGAGATCCCATACGGCGTGTTCGGCTGGCGCCCGCCGCCGGGTCTGGTCTCGGCGCTGTCCGACGCCCTGGACCGGGGCGGCAGGCGATGAGCGGTGGTGTGCTCGCGGACCCGGACCCGTTCGCGCCCCGGCTCGCCCTGCAGGCCTCCGGACTGCTGCGGGCCTTCAACCAGGCCGGCGTGCTCTCGGCGGCCGACGTCCACGTCGCCCGGCGCCTTTGCGCGCTGGCCGACGAACGCGATGACGCCGTGCAGCTGGCCGTCGCGCTCGCCGTGCGCGCGCCCCGTCTCGGCCACGTGCACGTCGATCTCGCACGGATCCAGGGTACGGCCGCGGTCGACGGCGACGAGCCCGTGGACCTCGGCGCGTTGCCGTGGCCCGAGGCGCCCGCCTGGCTGACCGCCGTGGCCGCGAGCCCGCTCGTGGCCCGCGAGCACGTAGGGACCGCAGGCGCCCCAGGTGACGGCGGGGGTAGCAGCAGCGGCAGCAGCGGCAGCAGCGGTGGCGGGGGAAGCAGCGGTGGCGGGGGAGGCGGCGGCGATCCCGAGGATCCCGGCACGCTGGTGCGCCCGCTGCGGCTGCGCGACTCGTGGCTGTACCTGGACCGCTACTGGGCCGAGGAGCTGGCCGTCGCCGCCGCCCTGCTTCGTCGCGCGGACAGCCCCGTCACCCCTCCCGACGTAGATGTGCTGGCCGCGGGGTTGGCACGGCTGTTCACGACCGATGGCGCCGATCGCCAGCGCGCGGCGGCATCGGCCGCGGTCACCGAGCGCTTCGCGGTCGTGGCCGGCGGTCCCGGCACGGGCAAGACGACGACGGTGGCGCGGATCGTCGCCCTGCTCGCCGAACAGGCCATGGCCGCCCGGCGCCCGTTGCCGCTCGTCGCCCTCGCCGCCCCGACCGGCAAGGCCGCGGCGCGGCTGCAGGAGGCCGTCCGCGCCGAGACATCCGCGCTCGACATCGCCGAGCCGATCCGCGCGCAGCTGCTCGAGCTCCCCGCCACCACGCTGCATCGCCTGCTCGGCTGGCGACCGGACAGCAACAGCCGGTTTCGCCATGACCGGCGCCGGCGCCTGGCCCACGACGTGGTGATCGTCGACGAGACGTCGATGGTCTCGCTGTCGCTGATGGCCCGGCTGATCGAGGCGCTGCGCGAGGATGCGCGGCTGGTGCTCGTCGGAGACCCGGGACAGCTGGCCTCGATCGAGGCCGGGGCCGTGCTCGGTGACATCGTCGGACCGGCCGGTGACGCGCCGGCGGCGCCGCCAGGTGCTGAACCGGCCCGCGTGAGCCCGGCCCAACGTGAACCGGCTGCCCGCGCGGGTCACCGCTTCGGGGCGGGAATCGTCGTGCTGGACCGTGTTCACCGGTTCGGCGGCGGGATCGCCGAGCTGGCGACCGCGATCCATGACGGTGACGCCGACGCGGTGCTCGTGCTGCTGCGCTCCGGGCGCGAGGACGTGCAATGGATCGAGGCCGACGTCGCGCAGGAGACCGCGCTTGACCCCGTGCGGACCGGCGCCCTGGCCAGTGCCCATGCCGTCATCGACGCGGCCCGCGCCGGCGACGCGCCGGCGGCGCTCGAGGCGCTCAGCGGATTCCGGATCCTCTGCGCGCACCGGCGCGGGCCCTACGGGGTAACGAGCTGGACGGCGCGGATGGAGGGCTGGCTCGAGGCCGAGCGCACCGGGCTGGCCACGACCGAGCGCTGGTACGTGGGAAGGCCCCTGCTGGTGACCGAGAACGACTATGAGCTCGGTCTGCACAACGGCGACACCGGCGTGATCATCGCCGGTGAGCAGCGCGTGCAGGCCGCCTTCGCCCGGGGTGGCGCCGCCGTGCCGTTCAGCCCCAGCCGGCTGGGCCCGGTGGACACCGTCTACGCGATGACCATCCACAAGAGCCAGGGCTCGCAGTTTGGAGCCGCCGCGGTGCTGCTGCCCGAACCGGGCTCGCGCCTGCTCACCCGCGAGCTGCTCTACACGGCGACCACCCGGGCCCGCCGGCGCTTGATCATCGCCGGAAGCGAGGCCGCCCTCCGGGCGGCCGTGGAGCGCCCGGTCGCCCGGGCCTCGGGGCTGCGGGTGCGACTGTGGGGTGACGAGCCAGGCTCGCCCGATCCTCCGGTGGCGCCGGGGCCGCCGGCGACGAGCTAGGCGGCAGCCTCGGCGCTGGCAGCCTCGGCGCCCGCGGCCTGCTCCTGCAGGCCGGCCTCGCGGGCCAGGGACGCGCCGATCCGGCGGGCCATCCGCGGCGCGGCGAGGATGATGACCAGTCCGATCACCAGCCAGATGCCCACCCACAGAGGGAAGCGGCTGTAGGGGAAGGGCACGCCCTGGACGTTCTTGTACAGCGTGTAGCCGAGAAAGACGATACCCAGCAGCGGGATGATGATCTCCCCCAGCGGAGCCAGGCGCACGGCACGGAAGAACAGGTGGCGGATTGCCCCGACGCTGGTCACGATGTAGGCGACGAGCAGGCTCAGCACGCCGATCGTGCCCGGATAGAAGAAGGCGTTGACCGCGCTGACATTGGCGATCCGCTGGATCACGATCGCTCCCACGCCGACCACGAGCACGACCGTCAGGGCGCCGGCAGGCGCGCCGGTCCGGGTCGAGGTACGGCCCAGTGCGCCGCCGAGCGGGGTGTCGCGGCTGAGTGCGTAGAGGATCCGGGCGCCCGCGGCGGCCGCCCCCAGCCCCGACGCGAACGCGCTCACGGTGGCCCCGAGGTTGATCAGATCCGACATCGTCGAGCCGACGTAGCTCTTGGCCAGATCACCGAGCGGTGCGGCCGAGGTCGAGAACGCCTTGGCGCCCGCCGCATTGGCGCCAAAGCCCCAGGTCTGCACGAGGATGCAGAGGATGTAGAAGACTCCCGAGGCGATCACCGCGGTCCGGATCGCCCGCGGGATCTCGCGCCGCGGGTTGTCGGTCTCCTCCCCGAGCGAGGCGGCCCCCTCAAAGCCGGCGAAGGAGAGAAAGCCGAATACCGCCGCGCTGGCCACGGCCGAGAACGTGACTCCGCCCGGGATCGAGAACGCATCGAGGGTGACGCTCTGGTGGTTGGGGGCCGAGCCCCCGATCAGCTTGACCACGATCACCACCATCAGGATCACGATCAGCGTCACCGAGAGGCCCTCCATGCCGAGCAACGAACGGGTGACGGCGCGGATGTCCCCGAAGGCCAGAAACGCGATCAGCACCGCGGCGAACAGCGCGATGACGATGTAGTCGGCTCCGCTCCAGAGGCCCGTGCCTTGAAAGAAGGCGACCCCGAAGGTGCCCGCCTCGGCCGTTGACGCGCACGTAAAGGCCAGGTAGGTGCCCAGCAGCGCCCAGCCGGAGAAGAAGCCCGCCTGCGGGCCGAGGGTGATGCCCGAGAAGGCGAACACCGAGCCGGCGTGGCTGAAGTATCGCGAGAGCCGGATGAACGAGTAGGCGACCAGCAGCACGCCGACCGTGGCGAAGATGAAGGCCAGCGGCACCGCGCGCCCGATCAGGCCCGCTGGCGCGACCCCGTTGAGCGCCATCGCGGCCGTCGGAGCCATGATCGCGATCGAGAGAGCGATCGCCTCCCAGAAGCGCAGCTCGCGGCGCAGGCCCGGCCCCGTGCTCTGATCAGCGCCGCTCACGAGGCCAATAGACTACCGGTCGGGTCAACGCCTCAGGTCTGACAGACCGGGCACCAGTAGGTGGTGCGTCCGCCGATCGTCGCGCGCGCCAGCGGCGCGTGGCCGCACCGCGGGCACGCCCCCTCATAGCGCCGGGCCTGGCCGAAGCGGCCGGTGTGGACGCCGCCCTTGCGGTGCGCCGAGCGGATCGCCGCGCGCAGCTCGCGGCGCAGGCGGTCCAGGTCCTCGACGCTGAGCTCGTCGACCCGGCGGTCCGGCGCGATCCGTGCCTGCCACAGGGTCTGGTCGGCGAGCAGGTTGCCGACGCCGGAGATCCACTTCTGATCGAGCAGGCGGGCCTTGACCGGAGCCCGCCCGGCCCCGATCCGCGCGCGGAACGCGGCGCGCCCGACATCGGCCGCGTCGGGGCCGACATGGCTGTAATCGGGATTGATGACGGCGCGGCTGAGGCGGCGCTTGTCGCGCAGCGCCATCCGGGTGCCGTCCCGAAACGCGATCGAGAAGCGATCCCAGCGGGGGGTCGCCGGGGTGGCGCCGTCCAGCACGATCCGTCCCGCCATCCCGAGATGCAGGCCCAGGGTCGGGCCGTCCTCGGTCTCCAGCCAGAGGAACTTCCCGCGGCGCTGCGCGGAGGCGAAGGTATGGCCGATCAGTGCGTCAGCGATCTCACCCGGCGCATGGGGGCGGCACACATAGGTGTCGGCGTCGTCCACGGACGCGATCTGGCGCCCGACCACACGCTCCAGCGTCGTGCGCGCGCGTTCGGCCTCGGGCAGCTCGGGCATGCACGGCAAGCCTAGATGGTTGATTCCACGCCCCCCCGCGTGCCGGATGAATCCATCAGAGAAGCGCGTGTCTCGGCCGCGGCGCAGATCTGGCATGGTCTGTCAGAACATGACCTTCGTCGTCCAGCGTCACAGCGTCGGACTCACCGTCCACGAGACGGGCGGGATGCAGCGCGCCATGCACGCGCTGCGCGACGGCGAGCGCACCTGGCTGATCGATCCCTTCCACGCCGCCGAGTTCCGCGACGCGCTCGGCGAGCTGCCCCCGCTGGCCGGCGTGATCCAGCTGCTCGATCGCCACAACCGCGACTGCGCCGAGATCGCCGGCAGCCTCGGCCTTTCCCTGCACCGAGTCCCAGCCCGTGTGCCTGACAGCGGCCTGGAGGTCGTGCGGGTCATCTCGCAGAGGTTCTGGAGTGAGATCGCGCTGTGGGCGCCGGACACCCGAACCTTGGTGATCGCCGAGGCGGTTGGCACCGCGCCGCTGTTCGCGCTCGGCCGTCCGGCGGGCGTGCACCCGATGCTGCGCCTGCTGCCGCCCCGCGGCGCCCTCTCGGGCTACGCGCCCGAGCAGCTGCTGGTCGGCCACGGCCCGGCGCTGGCCTCCGGCGGAGCCCAGGCGCTGGCGGGCGCGCTCTCGGCCGCGCGCGCGGACATGCCGAAGTTGCTGGTCAAGCTCCCCTCTGCGCTCAGAGGTTGATCGCCTTCATCCTCGGCGGAGTCCCCTCCCCGACCGCCGCTTGGCATGGCCGCTGACGCCGTCGAGCTCGCCGTCGGCAAGCGAGCGGTGCGGATCTCCAGTCCCGACCGCGTCTACTTCTCGGCCCGCGGCGAGACCAAGCTCGACCTCGTCAACTACTACCTGAGCGTCGGGGAGGGGATAGTCCGGGCGCTGCGTGATCGGCCGTGCATGCTGCACCGGTTTCCGCGCGGTGTCGACGGAGACAAGGTGCACCAGAAGCGCGTCCCGCCCGGCGCGCCGGACTGGCTGCAAACGGTTCAGATCCACTTTCCGCGCTTTGACCGCACGGCCGACGAGCTGTGCGTGACCGAGCTGGCCTCGGTGATCTGGGCGGTGCAGATGTCCACCGTCGAGTTTCATCCCTGGAACTCGCGGCGGCCCGATCTCGAAAGCCCGGACGAGTGGCGGATCGACATCGACCCGATGCCCGACTGCCCGTTTTCCCGGGTGCGTCGGGTGGCCGGCGTCGCGCATGAGGTTCTGGACGAGCTCGGGATCACCGGCTGGCCGAAGACCTCGGGCGGCTCGGGCATGCACATCTACGTGCGGATCGAGCCGCGCTGGGGATTCGGGGAGGTCCGCCGGGCCGCGCTCGCCTTCGCGCGGGAGATCGAACGCCGCATCCCGGGGGACGCCACGACGGCCTGGTGGCGCAAGGACCGCGAGCCCGACAAGGCGTTCGTAGACTACAACCAGAACGCGCGCGATCACACGATCGCCAGCGCCTACTCGGTGCGCGGGGTCAGCAGCGGGACCGTCTCGACCCCGATCGCCTGGGAGGAGATCGCCGATGTCGAGCCCGGCGAGCTGACCATCGCCACCGTACCCGCGCGGTTCGCCCGCCTGGGTGACCTGCACGCCGGCATCGACGACCGGTCCTTCTCGCTGGCGCCGCTGCTTCAGTGGGCCGACCGTGACCGGCTCGAGACCCCGCCCGAGCCCGACTGACCAGCCGGCGGTTCACCACGCCGGCCACCCCCACGGCAGCCACTTGCCGCTCGAGCCGAAAACCCATAGTCTTCGCTCGTCAGCAGGTTCAGTGGCCCGCTTGTGGGCGTACTCGGAATTGGGGATGGATATGAGAATTGGCCGGCTTTCCGTGCTCGGAACCGTCGTCACGATGGCCATCTGGGCCGCGCCCTCGTTTGCCGCGGCATCAGCATCGTTGGTGACCAACGGCAGTCCGCCGTCGCCGTTCTCGCAGAACAAGCAGAACGAGCCCGGCGTCGCCGTCGACCAGGCCCATCCGCAGTACGCCGCCTCGGGTTCCAACGACGAGATCGACCTCGAGGCCTGCGCCGCGGGCAACCCCACGACCTGTCCGTTCACCCAGGGGGTTGGCGTATCGGGGGTCTACCTCTCAGATACCGGCGGCTCGACGTTCACGCAGCCCACCTACCAGGGCTACACCGCTCGCGACTGCCTCGGTCCGGCCCCCTGCCAGCCTCATCCGGGTCCGATCGGGACGCTGCCGGGTTACTACGAGCAGGGGCTGGTCTCAGACGGGGACCCGCAGCTCGCCTTCGGTCCCGAGCCAGACGGGCATGGCGGCTTCTCTTACGCGAAGGGGTCTCGCCTCTACTACGCCAACCTGGCCTCGAACTTCGCTACGCAGCGAAGCGAGCAGGCCTTCAAAGGGTTTGAGGCGCTCGCGGTGTCGCGGCTGGACACTCAGAACTTCGCCGCTGCCAAGGCCGGCGACAATCGTGCCTGGATGGCGCCGGTGCTGGTGTCCAAGCAGAACGCGGTCCTGTTCTCCGACAAGGAGGCGGTCTGGGCCGACAACGCGCAGTCAAGCCCGAACTTCGGCAACGCCTACGTGTGCAACACCTCCTTCCGCGGCCAGGAGAAGGGTGGCGGCTCTCCGTCGCCGATCCTCTTCTACCGCTCCACCGACGGCGGCTCCACGTTCTCAAACCCTGTCCAGCTGAGCTCGGCGACGAGCAACGCCAAGAACCCGGGTCGCCAGGACTGCACCATCCGCACCGACAGCCAGGGCACCGTCTACGTCTACTACGACGCGTTCGATACGGCGACCCAGCTGGACACGATCATGCAGACGCGCTCCTTCAACGGCGGCAGGACGTTTGAGCGGCCGCGCACGATCGCCGAGCTGACCGGTTGCGGCCTTCCTGACCCGGCCACGGGACGGCTGAGCTTTGATGGCGTCGCCGGCGCGCGCACCGGCAGCGAGCCCAGCGTGGACATCGCCAACGGGGCGCCGAGCGGCGGGGACGCGACCAACGAGATCGTGCTGACCTACTGCCAGGGCCCGACGCCGTCTAACCTGCATCCCGGTCCCAACGAACAGGCGGTGGTGCGGTACTCGACCGATCAGGGCCGGTCTTTCACGGCGACGAGCACGGCGTCGCCGATCGGCGACCGCCCTGACTTTCCCGCCATCGCGATCTCGCCCAACGGCGGGACCGTGTACGCGACCTACACGAGCTTCGAGCAGCCCTGGCAGAGCTCGACGCTCGCCCCGCCCCGGCTGGCCCAGGGCGTCGTTCGCAGCGCAGCGGTCAGCACGGGCGGCGCCGTCGGCGCCTTCACCGATGTCTACCGCGGCCCTAGCGGCGACTCTCGAGGATCGAGCCAGAACGACCTCACGGCCGGCTTCCTCGGGGATTACAACTACGTGGTCGCCACCCGGAGTGCCGGGATCGCCACGTTCAACGATGTGCGCAACGCCGCTGACTGCCCGGCCGTCGACACCTACCGCCAGAACCTCATCGACGGCACGACTCCCAACCCGAGGCCGGCGCCCAACCAGAATTGCCCGCCGACGTTCGGGAACTCCGACATCTACGGCGGAACCTTTCCCTGAGCGGATGAGCATCAAGGACGTGGCGCGGGGTAGGTGTCCCCGGTCCGGGCTGCTCCGCGACCAGATTGGGCGGGTTAGGATCAGGCAGATGCTGCGCATGGCGGTGTTGATCGAAGCCGGCCACCGCGCCGACGCCGCGGTCACCGAGGCGATCGCCCTGGCGGACTGCGGGCCGGTCTCCGCGACGCTCGTCGCCGTCGTTCCCCACGCGCGGGGACGCGGATGCGCAGTGTCGGCGACGCCGCTCAACGAGGCGATCGAGCAGGCGGCCGGCGCCGATCTGTGGAACGCCGGTCAGCGGCTCGGCGCCTGCGACCGGCGGATCCTGCGCGACGGTCTGGATCCGAGCCTGCCCGAGTGGCTGGCCGCCGAGGGCTTTGACCTCGTGCTGCTGCCGAAAAGACGGCGGCGCGCGCGCGGTGGGCATCCCCAGGCGGCTCGCCTGCGCGCGATTCCAGGGTTGCAGGTCCGCGTGCTCTGAGCGCGCCTCCGCGTGCTCCGAGCGCACCGTCCGGCACGCGCTGCGGCTGCAGCTCGGCGCCCCCCAGCCCGATCGGCGCCCGACGAGCCGGTTTTCAGGTATATCTACGTACCGTGGCGAGACTCGGATGTCGACTGCGCTGGCTGGCGGCGCTCGTCGCGCTGATCGCGGCGTCCGCCGCTGCAACCGCCCGCGCGGATGTGCCCGCCGGGATGCCGGCTGACGTTCCCGCGGCGGCGACCACCCCCTCGCCCACCCTCCCAGAGCCGAGCGCCACCGCGTGGCCGTTTCCCAACACGTTCCCGCAGACCTCGGGACAGGGCCGCTTGGCCGGCGGCGCCTCCCTGTGGACCGACTTCGTATATGACGACTACGGCGCCTCGAGTCCGACCGGACTGCCCGGCTCGACCTTCTATCAGAGCTCGGGGCTCGCTCCTCGTCAGGGCGCCTACGCCTTCCCGCCGGGGCCCGCGGCCAACAACGGTGCTGACATCTTCCGGGCCGGCGTCGGCGAGAAGGGCGGCTTCAGCTACTGGCGCGTGGACTGGACGACGCTGACCGACCCGAGCGTGCCGATCGCCGAGTGGACCTTTGACACCGACAACAACGCTGCCACCGGCGCATCCGCCTGGCCCGCCGGCGCCGGGGTGACCAGCGCCGGGATCGAGCAGGCGCTCGTCGTCTCCAGCCGCGGGGCGTGGCTGATCAACGCGGTGACCGGCGCGCGCACCGACGTGACCGCAGCCGGCGGCGCGCTGACCGTGGATCCGGTATCGAAGTCGTTCGTGGTGCGGATCCCCAACCGCCTGCTGCCGGTCACGGGCAGCTGGCGCGTGCGCCTCGGCGCCGGCCTGGCTGACGCCGGCGGCCAGGGCTTCGCCCCGCCCGACGTCGGCACCGGCGCCAGCGCCGGTCTGGTCCCGGGGGCCGAGCGCGTCTACAACGTGACCTTCCGGACCACCGCCCAGGAGCCGCCGGTCTACACCGACGCGATGACCACCCGGCTCGTCTCACTCGCCCAGGCGGCGCTGGCCGCCAACCCGGTCGGCAGCGCGTTTGGCGCCGACGGCATCGCCCGCACGGTGACGGGGAACTTCTGGATGGAGGACGATCAGGCCGACACCCTGGCCGGCGGCGACGTCTCGAAGTTCTCCGAGCTGATCGACTGGTCCGCGCTCGCCGCCGCCCAGAGCACTCCCGAGCCCCAGCCGACCGGCTACAGCACCCGCTGGTACATCTCCCGGCTGGCGCCCGGTGCCGGCCAGGTGATCGACGACAGGCCGCAGGGCAACTTCAAGCCCACCCTGCTCGAGCGCATCCAGCCCTACGCGGTCTACGTGCCAACCAGCTACCGGCCCGGCAGCCAGATGCCGCTGACCTGGGTCCTGCACTCGCTGGAGGTCAACTACAACCAGTACGGAGCGCTTGACCCCCAGCTGCTACAGCAGCTGTGCGAGAACCGCCGTTCGATCTGCGCGACCACCGAGGGCTTCGGCCCCGGCGGGTGGTACTTCAACGAGGCCGAGACCGACTTCTGGCAGGTGTGGCGCTCACTGGCGCAGTCCTACTCGCTCGACCCCCAGCGAACCGTGATCTCCGGCTATTCGATGGGTGGCTGGGCCGCCTACAAGCTGGCCTTCGCCCACCCGGATGACTTCGCCGCCGCGATGTCGCTCGACGGACCGCTGGTCTGCGGCGTCGAGCTGGTGCCCGGAGCCAGCGGCGCCGCCTCCTCGAGTGACCCCGGCTGCGCGAAGAGCGGGCAGTCAGAGCCGCTGGTCGCCAACGCCCGGTGGATCCCGTACGTGATCGATCAGACCGCCGCCGACGAGCTCGTGCCGACCACCGGGGTGCTCGCCCAGGCCCAGGCCTTCGACCGGCTCGGGCAGCGCTATGACCTGTTGATCCACAGCGGCGGGGACCACCTCGCCTTCGCGATCCAGGACCGCTTCGCTGACGCCGTCAGGGCACTCGGCTCACCGGTGCGGGCCACCCGTCCGGGCGCCTTCACCTACCGGTGGTATCCGAGCCTTGACTCGATCCCGCTGGGGATCGGCGCCACCGGCGACTACTGGCTGAGCGGCCTGCAGGCGCGCGACACGTCCTACGCGACGATCGCCACCGTCACGGCCGACGACGCGGCGCTGCCCGATCCGGCGGTCACCGACCAGCGCTCGGGCCCGACCCCGGTCACCGAGCCGCTGCCCGGGACCGAGACCAAGCTCGCCTGGCAGCTCGGTCCGTCGCCGGCCGCGCGTCCGGAGATGACCCTGACCCTCGCGGACGTCGCCGGTCTCACCGTCGACACCGCGGCGGCCGCCCTGCGGCTGGGCACGATCACCGTGAAGTCCGACGGCGCCACGCGCGTGGCGCTGACCCGGATCGCGCCCGGCACCGAGGTGCTCGTCGACGGCCGCCGGTCCGGCACGGTGCCACGCTCGGGCGCCTTCGCGGTCACCGCCGCCGCGGGTCGCACGATCATCGTGCTGCGCCGCGCCGCCGGCATCGCCCCGGTCCGTCGCTTCTCCTGCGCACGCCCGACCGGACGGTTGGGTACCCGCTCGCTCGGCCCGGTGGCACTGGGGTTCACCCGCGCCCAGACCCGCCGGCGGTTCGCCCGCGGCTCTACCCGCGGCCGGCGCGACATGGACTTCTTCTGCCCGGCGCGACGCGGGATCCGCGTCGGCTACATCCAGGGACGTACGGTGCTCGTGCTCACCGCCAACCCCCACTACGCCCTGCACGGAGTGCGGCCCGATACGCGCCTGGCGCGGGCCGCCCGCCGGCTGCACATCAGCCACCCCTTCCACGTCGGGCGCAACACCTGGTATCTGACCGCCAACGGCCCGAGCCGCGGCGTGCTCAAGGTCCGCCGTGGGGTGATCGAAGAGATCGGGATCGCGCCGGCTCGCCTGGTCAAGACCCGGGCGGCGGCCCGGCGCTTCCTCCGCAGCTTCTTCTGAGCGCGCCGGACTCGGTCAGACCTCGAGCACGAGCTTGCCGAGGTTCTCGCCCCGGAACAGCCGCAGCAACGTGTGGGGGAACGCCGCCACCCCGCCGCCGGCGATGTCCTCGAAGGTTCTCAGCTGCCCGGCGCCGAGCCAGCCGCCCATCTCCTTGGCCGCTTCGCCGATGCGGTCGGCGTAGTCAAAGACGAGGAATCCCGTCATCGTCGCGCGGTTGACAAGCAGGGACATGTAGTTGGCCGGCCCACGGATCTGACCGGTCTCGTTGTACTGCGAGATCGCCCCGCAGATCACGACCCGCGCGTGACGTCGCAGCTGCGCCAGGGCGGCGTCGAGAATCTCCCCGCCCACGTTGTCGAAGTAGACGTCGATCCCGTCGGGGCAGTGCTCGTGCAGCTTGCCGGCGACGTTCTCGGACTTGTAGTCGATGCAGGCGTCAAAGCCGAGCTCGTCCACGACGTGGCGGCACTTCTCCGGGCCTCCGGCGATTCCGACCGCACGGCAGCGCTTGAGCTTGGCGATCTGGCCGACGACCCCGCCGACCGCTCCGGCGGCGCCGGAGACGACCACCGTGTCCCCCGCCTCGAGCTTGCCGACCTCCAGCAGGCCGAAGTAGGCGGTCATTCCCGGCATCCCGAGCGTGCTCAGCCAGACCGGCAGCGGCGCGACATCGGGATTCACCTTGGTCACCGCGTCACCGGACGCAATCGCGTATTCCTGGACCCCGAGCACCCCGCTGACGTGGTCGCCGACGACAATGCCCGAGTGATTGGAGGCGATCACCTCGCCCGCGCCACCGGCCCGCATCACCTCGCCGATCCCGACCGGGGGCAGGTAGGAGCGGGCGTCGTTCATCCACCCGCGCATCGCCGGATCAAGCGAGATGTACTCGAGCTTGACCAGCACCTCGCCGTCGCCGGGCTCCCCGACCGGCTCCTCGGTGTGCTCCCAGTCTGAGTCCCTGGGCAGGCCCTGCGGCCGAGCAGCGAGCCTGATCTGATGGTTGACGGCGTTCATCGTCTCTCCTTGGTGGTGGCGGGCGCAGCGTAGCGTGGCGACGACTCGACAACGCGTCCAGTTTGCGCGGCTTTCGTCAATCGGGGCCTCGGGTCCGCCGACATCCTCGGCCATGGCCCGTCTGGCTCGTCTGCTCTGTCTCACCGCCGTCCTGGTCTGCGCGATCGGCAGCACCGCGTTCGCCGACGGTCCGGTCGGCTCTGACCCGCACGCCAACCTCCCGGTCAACCAGCTGCCGCAGTCCTGCGATCAGCCGACCTCGGCCGCCTGCGTGGCCGCGTCCGTCGGCTTTCTCGACCAGGCTCGCGCCGGCCTGGGCCAGGGTCCCTACCAGCTGCCCGCCGATTTCGCTGCGCTGGCCCCGCAGATCCAGCAGTTCGTGCTCACCAACCTGGACCGCATCCAGTACGGGCTACCGCCGATCACCGGGATCACCGCGGGCCTCAGCCAGGACGCGATGGGCGGGATCCAGCGCGACGCCGATCCCCATCCGTCGGACCCGAACTTCAACTACTGGACGGCCAACTGGGCAGGTGGCTTTGAGAACGTCGTGCTCGCCTACGAGGCCTGGATGTATGACGACGGACCCGGCAGCGGCAACCTCGACTGCACCTCGCCCAGCGCTCCGGGCTGCTGGGGTCACCGCCACGACGTCCTGTGGTCCTTCGGCGCCACCGGTCCGCTGGCCATGGGCTCGGCCGTCGGTAAAGACTCAGCCGGGATCTCCGGCTACGCGATGGTCCTCGGCAAGGGCGACGCCGGCTCCTATCAGCCCACCTACACGTACACCTGGAGCCAGGCGGTCCTCGACGGCGCCGGCACCGCACCGGGCGCGGCCCGCGGCACCGGCAACGGCTCGGGTACCGGTACCGGCTCGGGCTCGGGCAGCGGCGTGGCTACCGGCTCTCTGCCCCCGGCGCCCCAGCGGGTCGTCATCACGATCACCGTGCATGGCCCCGGCGCCGTCACCGATTCCGCCGGCCGTTCCTGCCACAACGCCACCTGCAGCTTCACCGAGCCCTCCGGTCACGCCGTGGCGCTGTTCGCCCGCGCCGATGGCCGCACCACCTTCACCGGCTGGAGCGGACAGTGCCGCGGCCCGGTCAAGAGCTGCACGCTGACCCCGGCTGGGGTGGGCGCCACCGTCGGCGCGAGCTTCCATCAAGCCCGCACGCGGATAAGCCGCCGCGCGGGAGGGCGTGCCGCCCGCCTCCGTGCCGCCCGCCTCCACGCCAGCCGCCGTCCTGGCTAGGGCCCGACGGCGGCCCGGTCACCGTCGGCCGCCACCGCTGCTCGCAGCGCCGGCTCAAAGCCCATCGGTGAAAGATCGAACAGCGCCATCCCGGATCGATCGCTGACCACCGTCGGGACCGCCAATCCCTCGACCAGCGGCCGGGCCACCCCCGCGTCCACGGGCGTGACGAGGCCGATCCACAACGAGGACAGCCGCGGGGTGATGAACGGAACGGGTATCCGCGGACGGCGACGCATGCCGAGCACGAGTGCCATCCGGTCGAGCATCTCGCCGTAGCTGAGCACGTCCGGGCCGCCAATCTGGATCTCGCGCCCGGCGGTCGCGTCGATGCTGAGCGCCTCGGCGAGGTAGGAAAGGGTGTCCTCGATCGCGATCGGCTGGGTGTTGTTCTGCAGCCAGGCGGGCCCGATCATCGCCGGCAGCCGCTGCACCAGATAGCGCAGCGTCCGGTAGGACTCGCTTTCGGGCCCGACGACCATCCCGGCGCGGAAGTAGGTGAGCGAAGGCCCCTGGCGCTGCAGGGTCCGCGCGGTCTCCTGGCGGCTGCGCAGGTGCTCGGACTCGGGACGGTCGCCCAGTCCACCGAGATAGAGCACCCGGTCCACCCCCTCGCGTGAAGCCATCGCCGCGAACGTCTCCGCGGACTGCTGCTCGCGCGCGGCGAAGCCCTTCGGACCACCACGGCCCATCGAATGGATCAGGTAGTAGGCGGCGTCGATGTCGCGCCCGGCGCCCTCCAGCGTGCGCGGATCCATGACGTCGCCCTCGTGCAGCTCCATACCCTCTCGGGCCAGCGCCTGGGCGCGGGGGCGCGACGCATCACGGACCAGGCAGCGAACCTCGTGGCCTCCCTTGGCGAGCCGGCGTGCGAGCTGTCCGCCGATGAACCCGGTCGCGCCGGTGACCAGCACCTGTTTGCTCATGCCGACCGGCGGAACGTCAAGCGATCAACATGTTCTCGCGTGCACACAACCCAGCGTAAAGCACGCCGCCCGCAGGTAGGGTGAATCCGATGAGCGGCGTCGGCGGATGCAACCTGGCTCGGCTCGCCGAGACGGCCTTCGAGCGTCGCGGCGATCATGCCGCGCTCCTGTTCGAGGGCACGACGCACAGCTCTGGGGAACTGTTCGAGCGCGGCTGCGGGGTCGCCGGCGGCCTGACCGAGCTCGGCGTCTCGCCCGGTGACCGGGTCACCGTCACGATGGCCAATTGTCCGGAGGTGGCAGTCCTCTACAGCGCGATCTGGCGTGCCGGCGGGGTTGTCACGCCGGGGATGTTTCTGCTGCCCGAGGCGGACCTACGCCATCAGATCGCGGACTCCGAGGCGACGGTGGTCTGCACGACACCCGAGTTCGAGGACAAGGTTCGCAGTGCGGTCGCCGGCCTTGCCCACGTGCGCGCCGTCGTGACCACCGGACCGGGCGGAGATGGCCTGCTCTCGCTCGCCGAGCTCGAGACGGGCAGCGCAGGTCCGATCGTCGCGCGCGCCGATGAGGATCTCGCAGCACTGCTCTACACCGGCGGCACGACCGGCCGGGCCAAGGGTGTGATGCTCACCCACGCCAACCTGCACTACACCGGCGCGGCCGCCCACGAGTCCGCGTACGTGCCCGGCATCACCCGCGGGCTGGGCACCCTGCCGCTGTCGCACGCCTACGGCATCCTGGTCACGATCTCCGGGATGCACCACCCCGAGCCGGGGTTCGCGGTCCTGCTGCGCTGGTTTGATCCCGTCGCCTTCCCGGCCCTCGTCGCCGAGCACGGACTGCAGATTTCGGCCGTCGTGCCCTCGATGCTGCAGATCCTGCTCGGGCAGCCGCTCGAGGACCATGATCTCTCCTCGCTGCGCTACCTCACGTCGGGCGGAGCGCCGCTGGCCCCGGACGTGGCGGCCGAGTACTGCCGGCGGGTGCCGTCAGTGTCGATCCGCCAGGGCTATGGGCTGACCGAGACCGGCGCGCTGATCTCCTCGAACCCGGTCGGCCGTGAGCGGCCTGGATCGGTCGGGCTGCCGGTGCCGGGCTGCGAGGTGCGGGTCGTCGACGACCAAGGGGAGACTCTGCTCTGCGGGGAGGCCGGCGAGATCACCGCCCGCTCGCCGGGGGTGATGCAGGGCTACTGGCACGCTCCCGAGGCCACAGCCGAGGCGATCCAGGGCGGCTGGCTGCACACCGGCGACATCGGCTATCAGGACGGCGACGGCTACCTGTTCATCGTCGATCGCAAGAAGGACCTGATCATCCGCGGTGGCTTCAACGTCTACCCGCGCGATGTCGAGGACGCGCTCGTGGAGCATCCCGCGGTCGCGGTCGCCGGGGTCGTCGGCCAGCCCCATGATCGCCACGGCGAGGAGGTCGTCGCCTTCGTCTCGCTCGTCGACGGCTCCGCGCTGACCCCCGACGAGCTGCTCGCGTGGGCCCGAGAGCGGATCGGCGGCTACAAATACCCGCGAGTGGTCCACGTGATCGACGCGGTGCCGCTGACCCCGGTCGGCAAGATCGATCGCAAGGCGCTGCGCGCTCGGCTGACCGCCTGATCAGACGCAGTGATGACGTCCCCGGCCGCAGCCCCCACCGATCAGACCGGCGGCTGGGCGCGCTCCCCGTGCAGCCTGCGATGACGTCCCGCCCGGACGTGATCGGGACGGCCCGGTGTCGCCTCCTGGTCAATGATCGTCATCGGTACCGAGATGCCGCGCTTGGCCACACAACGTGGGCAATGCTGCAGGGTGAGGTACTGGACGCGGAGCCCGACAGACAGGCCGCACTGTGGACATTTCATGTACGACATGGACGAGATCTCGCTTTCGGCAGGGGCTCTGCAGAGAACACCGGTCGGTCGTGGAGGTCATCTGACCGCGTCCGCGTGCGGACGTTCACTTGCAGACCGAGGTCAGTCGCCGGTCACCGCGGCCGGGGTTCTCTCCCCCACACCACAACCTGGAGGTCACCGTGCTTCTCACCATCGCTCTGATCCTGCTCGTCCTGGCGGTCCTTGGTGGACTGCTCGTTCACCCGCTCATCTTCCTGCTCGCCCTGGTCGCTGTCGTCGTGCTGATCGGCAACCGGCGCGGGATTGGCATGGGCAGCCGGCGCGGCGTGATTCGCTGACCGCACGGGGTCGCGTCCACTTCCGGGGATCTGTCCGGGACGGGCGCGGCCCCCGCCGCTCGTCGCGGGGCGGGCCGGTCCTGCTCAGGTCATCGCGGCCGCGAGGCGGTGATGGCGCAGGGCGTCGGGCGGCGCGCCGTGCAGGACCCAGCCCCCCTTTTCTCCCCGGCTCAGCGAGCCGGTGCGGACCAGCTCCCCGATCGCCGTCGTGACCGAGGGCCGGTGCGCTCCGATGAGATGCGCCAGGCGCTGATGGGAGAGCGGCAGGGGCACGACGATCCCCTCCGGGCGCACTCGTCCCCAGCGCTCGGCGAGGTGCCAGAGGGTCAGGATCAGGCGATCGTCGACTCGCGGGTGGTGGGCGATGGCAAGCGAGGTGGCCATCGCGTGCGCCCGTCGCGTCCCGCGCGCGAACAGCTCCAGGCCAAGGGCCGGCCAGGGGTTCATCCGGGTCACCAAGCCGTGGTCGAGGACCGCGAGGTCGGTGAGATCGAGCACGTTCCAGCCGACCTCGGCGTGGACGTGGGAACCCTCCTCATCCCACTGCCAGGGTCGCAGCACGTCACCGACCCCGAGCAGCTCGACGCACGTACGCTCGAGCACGTTGACCTCACGAGAGAGCAGGCCGGAGATGATCATGAACCCGCGGTGGTGGACGTCGGGCTCGACGGCGCCATTGACGTCCCAGCTACCCACCGACAGGTGCCGGACCCGCGTCAGCGCCTCCCGGCGCGCGCGCTCGCACTCGGCCGGAGCGAGCAGATCCCCGAGATCCGGATCGGCGTCGACGATGCTGATGAGATCAGTGACTGAGCCCACGGAGGCATCGCACCTTACCGCCGCCGACGCCCCAAGCGTCGGTGGGTGGTAAACGCGCCGACGCCGGACGGGTCACGATATGCCTCCTGGGTCGCAGGAGCCTTTGATGTTCCTCCTTTCGGTGCCCCGTATCCGCGAACGAGTCCAGGGTCCATCGTGCAGACGGATGATCGACCCGGCGCAAGCCCCTCGTGACAATCCAGAGTTCGACTCTGAGTCAGAAAGCGTCGCTGAGCATCACATTTTGTATCGGAGTGGTCTGAGGGGCCGCTCTCGGCCGCCGGCCGGGGTCAGCATCAGCGCAACGTGCGCGGTGTCGCGGGCGCGTGGGTACGGACATCGGGCCCTGGCTTGCCCGGACATCGGGCCCTGGCTTGCCCGATCCGGGCTTTTGCGCGGGCCAGGCTCCGGGTAACGCTCCCGGCATGGCTACCGCGCTGCTCATCGTCGACGTGCAGAACGACTTCCTTGCCGGGGGTGCGCTCGCGGTGCCCGACGGGGATCAGGTCATCGCCCCGATCAACGCGCTGGCCGGCGACTCCCGCTTTGACGTGGTGATCGCCACCCGTGATTGGCATCCCGCCGAGCACTCGTCCTTTGCCGCCCAGGGCGGACCGTGGCCCGAGCACTGTGTGCAGGACACCGCGGGCGCCCAGCTGTCTGACCGGCTGGAGCGCTCGAAGATCGATGCTGTTATCGACAAGGGCACGACCGTCGATGCCGACGGCTACTCGGCGTTTGAGAGCGACCTGCTGCGGGAGATGCTCCGCGAGGAGGAGGTCGTGGCGGTGACCGTGGTCGGGCTGGCGACCGACTTCTGTGTGCGGCACACCGCGGCCGACGCGCTGCGCGAGGGACTGATTGTGACGATCGAGCCCGGGGCGATCCGCGGCATCGACCCCGACGGCTCACGCCAGGCGCTCGCTGAGCTCGCGGGAGCCGGCGCCGTCATCCACGAGTGACGGCCCGGCACGGGCCCGGGAGCCAGGCGTTGGCCGGCCGGGGAGCCAGGCGTTGGCCGGCCGGGGAGCCAGGCGCTGGCCGGGCGGAGGAGCCAGGCGCCGGCCGGCCGGAGCGGCAATCAGTGACGTGAACTGATCGCCAGCGCGCTGCCGCCGCCCAACCGGACCGGTTCGGCGATCGCCTGTGCCCGGCCGCCGCCGAGGATCTGCAACGCCGTGGCGTCCCCGGGGTAGCTGTCCAGCGGCAGGATCGGCCCGGTCGCGAGCTTGAACTTCTCACCGAACTGGCTGGTCAGCTGCTGGGCGAGCGGGCTGTTGTAGAAGTCCGGTTCGGCCAGTGACGTGTTCGAGGACGAGTTGGACTGGCTCACGCGCGGCGCGGCGAGGGCCGCGGCCAGCGACATGCCGAAGTCCACGTGGTTGATGAGCGTCTGGACGACCGTGGTGATGATCGTCGAGCCGCCGGCCGCGCCGATCGCGAACACCGGCTTGCCGTGGCGCATGGCGATCACAGGGCCCATGCTCGAGCGCGGCTGCTTGCCGCCCGCGGGCAGATTGGGGTCATAGCCGCCCGGGGTGGACGGCGCGAAAGCGAAGTCGGTCATCTCGTCGTTGAGCAGGAATCCGTATCGGGGCACGACCTGCCCGCTGCCGCCGAAGAAGTTGATCGTGTTGGTGTACGCGACGATGTCGCCCTGCCCGTCGACCGTGATGATGTTGTTGGTGTGGTGGGCTTCGGGGGAGACCGACTGGGCCCGCATCGTGCCCGTCGCGCACCCCGGATAGGGCGCGAACGGAGTCCCGGGAGCGACCGGCGAGGTCAGCGCCGTGCTGGTGATCTGGCAGCGCCGCAGGGCCGCGAAGCGCGGATCCAGCAGACCGCCGAGCGGCACGTGCACGTAGCGGGGATCGCCGACGTAGCGATTGCGATCCGCGTAGGCGAGCCGCGAAGCCTCCAGGTAATGAAATAGCGCCGTCGCGCGGGGCTCGGCGCCGAGCCGGAATCCGCTGAGGATGTTGAGGATCTCACCTTCCGTCGAACCTCCGCTGGAGGGTGGGGCCATCCCGTAGATCTTCAGGCCGCGGTAGCTGACCCGCGTGGGGGCGAGCATTCGCGTGCGGTACGAGCGCAGGTCCTTCATGGTCATGATCCCCGGGTTGGTGATGATCGTCGTCCCGGGGGCCAGCACCGGATGGTCGACGGCTCTCACCAGCGCTCGGCCGATCGGGCCGTTGTAGATCGCCCGGGCGCCGTCACGGGCGATCAGCGCGTAGGTCCGTGCCAGATCGGGATTGCGCAGCAGCGTGCCGACCGGCAGCGGCTGGCCCGCCGGGGTGAGCAGCAGCCTGCGGCTCGCCGTGTAGGCCTGCAGCGTGGGAAGGCCGGACTGCTCGAGCTGGTTGAAGTCGAAGTTGACCCGGAAGCCCCGGCGCGCGATCGAGATCGCCGGCTGCAGATCCTGGCCGAGCGTGCGGTGGCCGTAGAGCTTCAGGGCGCGGTCCCAGGTGGCGACCATCGACGGGACGCCGGTCGATAGCGGCTGATCGGAGGCAGCGGTGTAGTCCATCGGCTTGCCGGTCGCCGGATTGATGAACATCGTCGGCGTGCACGCGGCCGGGCATGCCTCGCGTCCGTCGATCGTCGTCACGCGATGCGTGTGCGCGTTGTAGATGAGCATGAAGCCGCCGCCCCCTGGTCCGGCCACGAACGGGATCGTCACGCCCAGCGCGCTCGCCGTCGCCACGGCGGCGTCGACCGCGTTGCCACCCCGTCGCAGCGCGTCGATCCCGGCCCGGCTGGCATTGACGTCCATCGAGGCCACGGCGCCGCCGGTGCCCGTCGCTACCGACGTCACCGAGGCGCCGGCCGCCTGCGGCCCGTGGTGGCTCGAGGACGCCTGGGCGGTGGCGGGAACGAACGCCGCTGCGGCGAGCAGAGCAGTGAGGAAATTTCCGGTTCTCAGGTGACGCATGGCAGGCTCCTCAACGTTGCGCGGACATGCCGGCCGGTTACCCGGCCGGCCGGGATGTGAAAACCGGGGTGTTGCCCGGGAGGCCGGTGTGGCGACGCCTCGGACGCCACGATCAGGCGGATCGGATCGCCGGACTGGCAGCTCAGCCCGCCACGCCCGGCACCTCGAGGGTGTCGGTGCTGCCGGCGACATCCGCGCTTGCGGCGTCGGTGCTGCGAGCCGCCTGCGAGTGCTCGCGGCTGTCTCGCGAGGAGATCAGCAGCGCGGCGAGGATCGCGCCGGCCAGGGCAAATCCCGCGCCCACCAGAAAAGCCCGATCAAAGCCCCTGGTCAGGGCCACGGCGGCGTCACGGGTGGTACCCGCGTGCAGCAGGCTCTGCGTGCGGCTGTTGGCAATCGTGGCCAGGATCGCGAGGCCGAGGGCGCCGCCCACCTGCTGGGCGGTGTTGATCAGGCCGGACGCGAGCCCCGCCTCATGCGGCCGCGTGCCCGTGACCGCGGCGATCGTCACCGGCACGAACGCGAGCCCGAGGCCGACCGCGGCCAGCAGCGACGGGCCGAGTACATCAGAGGCGAACGATCCGCCGCTGCCCGGGACCTGCGAGAACCAGAAGAGCCCAACTGCGATCAGGAGAAGGCCTGCGATCAGTGGCGGCTTGAAGCCCAGGCGGGTGACGAGCTGCGAGGCGGCTCCCGCCGAGAGGATGATTCCAACCGCGAGCGGCAGGTAGGCGAACCCGGTCTTGATTGGCGAGTAGTGCAGGACATTCTGGAGGTACAGGGAGATGAAGAAGAACATCGAGAACAGGGACATGCCGATCAGCAGGGCGACGATGTTCGCGCCGCGCAGGGTGCGCAGGCGGAAGATCGAGAAGGGCATCAGCGGCTGGCGCTGCCGGGACTCGATGAGCAGGAAGGCGCCGAGCAGAACGACCGCCCCGGCGATCAGCAGCAACGTCGTCGATGATCCCCAGCCCGAGTTGACGGCGTTGACGATCGCGTAGACGAGCATGGACAGGCCCGCGGTGACGGTTACGGCGCCGGGCAGATCAAACGTGTCCGTGCCGTCCTCGGCGCGGCTCTCGACCAGCGTCCGGGGCGCTAGCCCGGCCGCAGCGAGGCCGATCGGGACATTGACGAACAGGACCCAGCGCCAGCTCAGCCCGCTGGTGAGGATGCCGCCGAGGAGCACCCCGGCGGCGCCGCCGGCGCCTGCCACCGCGCCCCAGATGCCGAGCGCGCGGTTGCGCTCCGCGCCGTCGGCGAAGGTGGTGGTGATGATCGACAGGGCGGCCGGCGAGACGATCGCGGCGCCGAGGCCCTGGACCGCACGGGCGGCGATCAGCCATCCCTCCGATTGCGCGAGGCCGCCCGCGAGCGAGGCGAGCGTGAACAGCACGAGGCCGGCCATGAACATGCGCCTGCGGCCCAGCAGGTCGGCCAGCCGTCCGCCGAGCAGCAGGAACCCGCCGAAGGTGAGCGTGTAGGCGTTCACGACCCAGGACAGATCGGTGCGGGCGAAGTGCAGGGCAGTACCGATCGACGGCAGCGCGACGTTGACGATCGAGGCGTCGATCACGATCACGAACTGCGTCATCGCCAGTAGCAGCAGCGCGATGTTCTTGGCGCGCGACGTGTAGGCGGGCGCGTCCTTGGCGAGGGTTGTCATGGAAGGTGACCTCCGGTTCCGGTTGCGCTCCTGACTATAGGGAACTATGATTCCGGTTGTCAAGCCGGTTTGGTGAAGATGCTGTCTGACCCCGTGATCGATACCGACCGCCCCCTCCGGGCCGACGCGCAGCGCAATCGCGAGCGGATCCTGGAGAGCGCGCGGGCCGTATTCGCACGGTCCGGAGCGGAGGCGCAGATCGACGATGTCGCACGCGAGGCGGGCGTCGGCGTGGGCACCGTGTACCGCCACTTCCCCAACAAGGAAGCGCTGCTGGTGGAGCTGATGCGCGAGAAGTTCCGTCTCTTCGCGGTGCGTGGCCGCGAGGCCCTTGCCCAGGACGGTGAGCCGTTCGCCCTGCTCGCCGATCTCATGCGCAGCAACGCGGAGACGGCGGCCAGCGACGCCGCCGTCCAGTTCGCGCTGGCGGGCGCCAGCGAGCACATCTGGCTCCAGTCCGCAGCCGAGCAGAACGAGTTGATCGCGATCACCGAAGAGCTTGTTGCCCGCGCCCGTCGCGCGGGAACGATCCGCCCGGACATCGGCGGACTCGACATCGCGATGCTCATGTGCGGCGTGTGCTCGACGATGAGCGAGAAGCCCGGCTTTGACTGGCGCCGGCATCTCGATCTCGTGGTCGAGATGCTGCGCGCGCGTTGACCCGCCGCTCGTCCGCGCCGCGCGTCGCGTGGCCTGAGAGCTACCGGATGTGCATGACCGGCTACCGGATGTGCATGCCCGAGATCGCGCGTGAGATGACCAGCCGCTGGATCTCCGAGGTGCCCTCGAAGATCGTGTAGATCTTCGCGTCGCGGTGCATCCGCTCGACCGGGAACTCGCGCGTGTAGCCGTTGCCGCCGAGGATCTGGATCGCTCGCTCGGTGGCCCAGACCGCCACCTCGCCGGCCTTGAGCTTGCTCATCGAGCCTTCGGCGTTTTCGAAGTCGTGGCCGTTTCGGCCCATCCAGCCGGCGCGCCAGACGAGCAGGCGGGCGGCGTCGATCTCCATCTTCATATCGGCCAGCGTGAACGCGATCGACTGGTTGTCGATGATCGGCCGCCCGAACTGCGACCGCTCCTTGGCGTAGCTCAGCGCGAACTCATAGGCGGCGCGCGCGATGCCCAGCGCCTGAGCGCCGACCGTAGGGCGGCTGATCTCGAAGGTCCGCATCGCCGCCTGGCCGCGGGAGGACTGCCCCTCGCGCGCACGGGCCAGTCGCGCGTCGAGCTTCTCCTTACCGCCCAACAGGCAGGAGCCGGGGATCCGGCAGTCGTCGAGGAAGACGTCAGCGGTGTGCGAGGCGCGCAGGCCGTGCTTCTTGACCTTGGTGCCCATCTCCAGACCCCTCGTGCCCGGCGGAATCACGAATGACGCGTGTCCGCGCGACTTGAGCTCGGGGTCGACCTGGGCGACGACGACGTGCACGTTGGCGATGCCGCCGTTCGTGGCCCAAGCCTTCTGTCCGTTGAGCACCCACTCGTCTGATCGCGAGTCGTACTTGGCGCGCGTGCGCAGCGAGGAGACGTCGGAGCCGGCGTCGGGCTCGGACACGCAGAAGGCCGCAACCTGCGGCTCTGACTCGGTGCCGAAGCATTGCGGGATCCACTCGCCCCACTGCTCGGGCAGGCCGTTGGCCTGGATCGCCGCGACGCCCAGCGTCGTGCCCATGATCGCCATGCCGATCCCCGCGTCGCCCCAGAAGAGCTCCTCGTTGACGATCGGGAACATGATCCCGCTCTCGTCGTACCAGAACTGGGCGATCCCCTCGAGGCCGTAGAGCCCGATCTTCGCAGCCTCCTGGATGACCGGCCAGGGGGTCTCCTCCCGCTCGTCCCACTCGGCCGCGGCCGGGCGAACCGTCTGCTGCGCAAACCTCTTGACCCAGTCGCGGACGTCCTTCTGGTCCTGGCTGAGCTCGAGTGAGAACGGCGGCTTCTCACCGGCGCCGTTGGTCTCGGCGACTACTTCCTGTTCAGCGGACGATGCTTCCATGGGAGGTGGGTCCTTTCCCGAGGGTTATATGCGCTCCCGCGATCTTACTCGCCAGTAGCGAACCTGGC
>JAABUZ0100001835.1_pt1 | contig 38190 bp, 31 predicted proteins | sample 5562091 | NCBI WGS metagenome assembly JAABUZ01 (sample SAMN12813069, study PRJNA571459) | rock metagenome | isolation source: Antarctica rocks | place: Antarctica: Victoria Land, Linnaeus Terrace sud | collected 2015-12-21 | reverse complement strand
CCGACGTCCGCTCGCCAACCTGCACTCGGCCTCCACGACCGAGATCCCCGCCGCCGAGCCGGTCGCATCCCGGGCTGCCGTAGCGCGAGAGCGGACCGGCGGACTGCGCTCGGTGACGCCCGGGCGCTTCTACCTCGGCCTGATCGTGGTCGCGATCGCGATCGGCGCGATCTCGCTGCTGATCCCCTCGACCCCGAGCTATGACCCCTGGGCGTGGATCGTGTGGGGCCGCGAGATCGTGCACCTGGACCTGCAGACCACGGGCGGCCCGTCGTGGAAGCCGCTGCCGATGATCTTCACGACGCTGTTCTCGCCCTTCGGGCAGGCCGAGCCGAACCTGTGGCTGGCGATCGCGCGCGCCGGCGCCTTCGCCGCCGTGGTCATGACCGCCCGGCTGGCCTTCCGTCTGACCCGCCTGATCGGTTCGCGGATGGGCGCGGCCGGTCAGGCGCCGCTCGCCCCGGCCGTGCTCGCGGCGGCGATCGGAGCCGCCGGCCTGGGCTTCAGCGGCGGCTTTATCTCCGACAACGCGCTCGGATACTCCGAGGGCCTGGCCGCGGCGGCGATCCTGATCGCGATCGAGCGCCATCTCGACGGCGCCCCGCGTCAGGCCTTCGCGGTCGGCTTCCTGGCCGCGCTGGACCGTCCCGAGATCTGGCTCTTCTGGGGCCCCTACGGGCTCTGGCTGTGGTGGCGCGATCCGGGCGCCCGCAAGCTTGTCGCCGCCCTGTTCGTGCTCATTCCGGTGCTGTGGTTCGCGCCCGAGTACTGGGGCTCGGGCCACTTCCTGCGCGGCGCCACACGCGCTCAGCATCCGCGCCCCAACAGCCCGGCGTTCGCCAAGTGCCCGTTCTGCACCGAGCTGGCCGATCACGCCTGGCCGACCGTGCTGATGCGCCTCAAGGTGCCCGCGGTGATCCTCGCCGGGGTCGTCATGGCCGCGATCACCCGGGTCTCGCGCACCGCGGAGCGCGGGGCGCTGGGTGGGGCGTTGCGCGAGCCGCGCCCGCGCGCCCAAGCCACCACGGTTGCCGTCGGCCTGCTGGGGATCGCGTGGTTCGTGGTCGTCGCGATCATGACCCAGGCCGGCTTCTCGGGCAACAACCGCTACCTGGTGATCGGCTCGGCGCTGATCGACGTGTGCGGGGCGGTCGCCTGGGGCTGGGCGGTGGCCGAGCTGCTCGCGCTCGCCGGCTCTGAGCGCTTCGGCGCCCGGCGCCTGCCGGCCGTGGCCCCCTGGGCGACGGCGGGGCTCGTCGCGGCTCTGTTCGTGGTCCTCTCACCCAACCTGATCGGACCCAACCGCTACAAGCTCGCCCGCACCCACGGCTCGCTCAACTACCAGGCGCGGCTACGCGCAGGGGCCCAGAGGGTGATCGCCACCTACGGCGGGGCGGCCAAGCTGCTGCGTTGCGGCACGGTGATGACCGAGGGCTTCCAGGTCCCGATGGTCGCCTGGTATCTCGGCGTGCACACGCTCACCGTCACCTCACCCGCGCCGGCCGGCGCCCCCGTCGGGCCGGCACCCAACGTGATCATGCAGACCCGCTCCCAGCGCAGGCACGCGCTGCTGCCGATCGTCCGTGCCTGGCCCTCGGTGCACTACACCTACGCCGGGCACAGCGGTCCCTTCCGCCTCTTCACCCACTGCCGGGCGTGATCTGAAATGAACGTCCGGCCGAAATCCTTCTTGCCATGGCCGCGGTAACCGCTCCGCCCCCCAACGCCCCCACGGCCCGCGGCGAGCGGTCGGCGTGGGAGCCGCGCGTCCCCGACCGCGTGGCCCGGATCCCGGTCTGGGCGCTGGCCGGCGGCGTGCTGCTGATCGCCGTCGCGGTGTCGGCGTACGTGCGCAGCCGCTACCTCGGCAACCAGTTCTGGATGGACGAGGGGCTGTCGGTGGGGATCTCCTCCCACGCCCTGCTCGACATTCCGACCGTGCTGCGCCACGACGGCTCGCCGCCGCTGTTCTACATGGCCCTGCACATCTGGATGTCGCTGGTCGGCAACAGCGTGGCCGACACGCACGGGCTGTCGCTGCTGTTCGGGCTGCTGTGCATCCCGGCCGGGGGATGGGCGGCCTGGAGCCTGTTCGGCCGCTGGCCAGCGTTCATCGCCACGGTGCTGTTCGCGCTCAACCCGTTCATCACCGCCTACAGCGAAGAGACACGGATGTACTCGCTGATGGCGCTGCTGGGGGTGCTGGCCACCGCGGGCTTCATCCACGGCTTCATCTACCGGCGCCGGCGCTATCTGATCCTGTTCGCGGTCTGCCAGACGCTGATGCTCTACACGCACGCGTGGGGGATCTTCTACGGCATCGGCGCCGCGCTCGCCTTCGGGGTGATCTGGCGCGCCGACGAGGAGCCCCGGGAGCTGCTGCGCGACGGCCTGTACACGTTCGGCGCCGCCGCGGTGCTCTACCTGCCGTGGCTGCCGACCCTGCTCTATCAGGTCGGCCACACCGGCTCGCCGTGGGACCGCGCGCCGGGGTTCGGCGCCCCGGTGCAGATCTCGCGCAACCTGATGGGCGGAGACCGGGCGACGCTGCCGCTGGTGCTCGGCGCCGCGATCGGCCTGGCGGCGCTGTTCTCACGCCGGCGCTGGCGCAGCCGCGCGTCGCTGACCGTGTGGACGCTGATCGCGATGCCGGTCGGCACCCTGGCCTTCGGCTGGATCGTCTCGCACTTCTCCCCCGCCTGGGCGTACCGCTACTTCGCGCCGATCCTCGGGGCGCTGCTGCTGCTCGCCGCCCTCGGTCTCGCCCGCGCCCGCGGAGTCGGGCTCGTGGCCTTGGCGCTCGTCGTCTTCTTCTGGGCCAACCCGGCCGCGTTCACCCCCCAGTACAAGAGCGACATGCGCAACATCGCCGCCGAGATGGCCCCGCGCCTGCACCCCGGAGATCTCGTCATCCTCGGTCAGCCCGAGCAGGTTCCGCTGGCCTGGTACTACCTGCCGGGCGGGCTGCGTTTCGCCAACACCAGCGTCTCGCGGCCCCTCGGAGAGGACCAATCGATGAACTGGATCCATGCGCTCAAGCGACTGCAGAACGCCAACCCGGCCCGAAGCGTGCAGGCGCTCGTTGCTACCCTCAAGCCCAATCAGCAGGTCCTCTGGGTGCGGCCCCTGACCGAAGGCGCGCAGAACTGGCAGGCTCCGTGGACCGAGCTCGTACGTCGACGCTCGGCCCAGTGGGATGCGCTGCTGGCCTCCGATCCCCAACTGACGCGGGTGGCGTGGGCACCGCACTACTACCGCGGTGCGTGCTGTGTCGCCGACAGCGCGTTGCTCTACCGAAAACGCTAAGGACAGACCGTGACCCCCATGCAGCCAGACGCACCCGTCGAGATCACGCCCGAGCATCCCGTGCTCGTGCTGGGCGCCGGGCCGGCCGGCCTCACCGCCGGCTACCAGCTCGCCAAGCAGGGCAGGCCGGTGATTGTGCTCGAGGCCTCAGACCAGGTCGGCGGCATCGCTCGCACCCAGGTCCGCGACGGCTACCGCTTCGACCTCGGTGGGCACCGCTTCTTCACCAAGGTCAAGGAGGTCGACGACCTCTGGCACGAGATCATGAAGGAGGAGTTCCTCAAGCGCCCGCGCCAGAGCCGGATCTACTGGAACGACAAGTTCCTGGAATACCCGCTGCAGGGGGTCGACGTGATTCGCAAGCTCGGCCCGGTCGAGCTGGCCCGGTGCATGGCGTCCTACCTGTGGGCCGCGGTCAAGCCCAAGGGCCGCGAGGACACCTTCGAGCAGTGGGTCTCAAACCGCTTCGGCAAGCGGCTCTACCAGCACTTCTTCAAGACCTACACCGAGAAGCTGTGGGGCGTGTCCGCCGATGAGATCCGGGCCGAATGGGCCGCCCAGCGAATCAAGGGCCTGTCCTTCTTCAGCGCCGCCAAGGCCGCCTTCTTCGGCAACGAGGGCAACAAGATCAAGTCACTGATCTCGGAGTTCAACTATCCGCGCTTCGGGCCGGGTCAGATGTGGGAGCAGATGACCCAGGACATCCGGGAGCAGGGTGGGGAGGTGCGGCTCAACGCGCCGGTCACCCGGCTGCGGACCGAGGGCGGGCGGGTCGTCGAGCTCGTCGCCGGGGGTGAGACCCTGACCCCCTCGCACGTGATCTCCTCGCTGCCGCTGCGCACGACGGTCGGCATCGCCGAGCCCGAAGCGCCGCTCGAGGTGCGCGACGCAGCCCGCGGCCTGCGCTACCGGGAATTCCTCACCGTGCTGCTGGTCATCGACGGCGAGGACCCCTTCCCCGACAACTGGATCTACATCCACCAGCCCGGCGTGCGCGTGCTGCGCATCCAGAACTTCAAGTCCTGGAGCCCGTGGATGGTGCCCGAGGGCGTGGACTCCTCGTCGATCGGCATGGAGTACTTCTGCTTCGAGGGCGACGACCTGTGGAACATGGAGGACGACGCTCTGGTCACGATGGCCGGCCAGGAGATCGAGAAGCTCAAGCTGGGCCAGGCCAGCCGGGTCAAGTTCGGCTTCGTCGAGCGCGTGCACAAGGCCTATCCGATCTATGACGAGCTCTACGGCGAGCGCGTCAGGACGATCCGCGGCTGGCTGGAGGGCATCACCAATCTCACGCAGGTCGGCCGCAACGGCCTGCACCGCTACAACAACTCGGATCATTCGATGCTCACCGCGATGCGCGCGGTCGACAACATCCTGCTGGGGACCAACCACGACATCTGGGCCGTCAACGTGGAGTCGGTCTACCACGAGGAGCATCAGGAGAACGAGGAGCCCTACCGCAACCCGCCGAACACGCCCGCGATGGAGCAGCCGCTCGCGTCCGAGCGGTAGCGGCGGGCGCAGGCTGCGGGACCGAAGATGAGAGGCACACGACGCGGGCTGGCGCTCGTCCTGGTCACGGCGCTGGCCGCGCCCGGCGCCTTGGGGCTCCCGCTCGCCGCGTCGGCCGCCGGCGCCAAGGCCAGGTCCTCGAGCAGCGCCGCGGTCTCCGCGACAGCGACCAACGCCCCCACACCCCCCGTCGGTGGCGCCAACGGCCTGTCGGGCTTCCCGACCCCGCCGGTCGTCACCACCCCGGCGACCCCGACGGTGGTCAACCCGTCGACGGGGAGCACCGCCGGCAGCAGCAGCTTCAGTTCGACCAGCGCGCTGATCATCGGGGTCGGCGCCGTGGTCATGCTGGCTGGGATCTCCTACTTCATCTGGCGCGACGCGCGCCGGCGCGCACCGGTGCGCGCGACGGCCGGCGTCCCGAGCGGCGAGGGCCACAGCAAGCCCGGGTCCAAGCCGGCGCCCAAGCCGCGCAAGCTCAGCCCGGCCGAGCGCCGCCGGCGCAAGCGCGGCCGCGCCCGCCGCTGACCGCACTGCCTCCCGGCGCCGCTGCCGCACGGTCGCGCCCGCCGCTGCCCGCACGGCCGCCCCACCACTGACCAGCACCACCACTGACCAGCACCCGCGAGCTTGGCCTCGGGTTAGGATGCCCGGGGAGATGTCAAGCGCGGACTACATCATCGTCGGGGCCGGCTCGGCCGGCTGCGTGCTGGCCAACCGGCTGTCGGAGGACCCCTCGGTCCGAGTGACGCTGATCGAGGCCGGGGGCCGCGATCGCAGCCCGAACATCAGGATCCCGGCCGCGTTTCCCAACCAGTTTCATTCCAAGCTCGACTGGGACTACATGACCGAGCCCGAGCCGGGCTGTCACGGCCGCGCGCTCTACATCCCGCGCGGCAAGTCCCTGGGCGGCTCGAGCTCGATGAACGCGATGCTCTACGTGCGCGGACGCCCGTTGGACTACGACCTGTGGGTCAAGGCCGGCGCCGAGGGCTGGGGCTGGGACGACGTGCTGCCCTACTTCCTGCGGGCCGAGGACAACTCCCGCGGCGCGTCGGAGTTCCACGCCGCCGGCGGCCCGCTGCGGGTCTGCGATCAACGCTCCCCACGCGCCTACGACAAGACGATCCTCGATGCCTGCCACGCGGCCGGGATCCCCTACACGCCCGACTACAACGGACCCGAGCAGGACGGCGTGTCGATGTTCCAGGTCACCCAGCGCGACGGGCGCCGCTGGAGCGCGGCGGACGGGTATCTACGGCCGGTGATGGACCGCGACAACCTCGAGGTGCTGACCCGAGCCACGGTCCTCGGCCTCGAGCTCCAGGGCCATCGCGTGACCGGCGTGCGGCTCGGGGGCCGGCGCGGACGCACCCTGCACGCCGAGCGCGAGGTGATCCTCTGCGCCGGAGCGATCAACTCACCCCAATTGCTGATGCTTTCGGGCATCGGTCGTCCCGACGAGCTGCGCGGGCTCGGCATCGAGTTCCGCCACGAGCTGTCCGGGGTGGGCCGCAACCTGCAGGACCACCCGTTCCTGACCATGCTGTGGGAGCTGAGCGGCGGCGACACGATGTACGGGGCCGACAAGCCCCCGCATCTACTCGAATGGGCCCTGCGGCGCTCGGGCAAGCTCAGCTCGCCCGCCGCGGAGGTGTGCGCGTTCGTCCGCACCCGAGCGGGTCTGCCCGCCGCCGACATCCAGTTGCACATGGGCGCCCTGTACTTCGATGACCACGGCGCCGCCGAGCACGACGCGCCGGCGGCGACGATCGCCCCGACCCTGATCGCACCCGCCTCGCGCGGGGAGGTGACGCTGCGCTCCTGCGACCCCGGCGACAAGCCCAAGATCCTCACCAACTCGCTGACCGAGCCCGAGGACGTCGCCTCGATGCTCGCCGGGATGGAGCTGGCCCGCGAGATCGCCGCCTGCGACCCGATGCGCTCGACGATCACCCGCGAATTGAAGCCCGGCCCGGAGGTCAGCGGCCGCGACGAGCTCGAGTCGGCGCTACGCGACCGCGTCGAGCTGATCTACCACCCGGTCGGGACCTGCCGGATGGGCAGCGACGACGAGGCCGTAGTCGACCCGGAGCTGCGCGTGCGCGGTCTGGAGGGGCTGCGGGTAGTCGACGCATCGGTGATGCCGATCATCCCCGGCGGGAACACCAACGCGCCGGTGATCATGGTCGCCGAGCGGGCAGCCGACCTGATCCGCGGCCGCGTGCCGGTCCCGGCCTGACGCGACATTCAGCTCCGGCCGGTCACGCGGCTCGAAGGTCCTCGAGCCGAGCTATGACCGGCGTGGCACGGTGTTGGTCCGGAGGATCACGGCGATGTTCGGGACATCGTCGAGCTCGCCGGTCGTGATCGCGATCACGAGCTCGTAGGCATGGTCATTGCTGAGGGTCAGACGCAGTCCGTTGATCCCGAGCAATGCGATCGTCGCCGCCAGGGCCAAGCGCTTGTTCCCATCTACGAGCGCGTGGTTGCGCGCGAGCGACTGCAGCAGCGCGGCGGCCTTCTCGTGCAGATCGGCGTAGGCGTCCCGGCCGAACGCAGAGGCCCGTGGCCGTGCCAATGCCGATTCCAGCAGACCGTGGTCCCGGATGACCGGTTCGCCACCGAGAGCTCTTGCGGCGACCCGAAGCAGGTCGTCGAGGTCTAGGAAGATCACTCGCCGAGGCGACGTAGCGCCTCGGCGTAGCGCGGGAGCTGCTCGTCGAGGACCTCGTCGAGCAGCTCCCGTCGGCTTGTCCGGTCGACGTATTCGCGCAGGGCTGCCCGCGCGACCTCCTGCATCGAGCGACCCTCACGTTGAGCGCGAAGGCGCAGCGCGTCGGTCTCGTCGTCGGTCAGGCGGAGGGTCATTGCCACACAGCGATGGTATCAGCGGTGATACCAGTGAAGGATCGGCCGATCTCCCCGGCAACGGTCATGCCGAGCGCAGGGCCCTGCGCGCACGTAGGACCTGGCGCTCGATCGTTCGCAGGCTGGCCCCTTCGTAGCCGGCCATCTCCTCGTAGCTGAACCCGAGGCCCTGCAGCCAGATCAGGCGCTGCTGGCGGCGATTGAGGACCCCGAGCTCGGACAGCCGGCTGCGCAACTCGCTGATCATCTCCGGCCCCGGGGACGGGCTCGCCACCGGGTGAGCCTCGGTGACGCATTCGAGCGCAAGCTCGCGCTCGGCACGGCGGAGCAGACGCAGAGCCTCGCGCGTCGCGGTGGTGACCAGCCACGGCAGCATCGCCCGCGGGGCGAGGTCGTCCCGCCGCCGGGTGAGCCGCAGCCACGCCGTCTGGCACGCGTCCTCGATCAGCGGCTCGGGCGCGCGGACGTTGAAGGCGACGATCCCCCGTAGTGCGCGGTCCAGATCGCGGCAGGTCCGATCCGCGCTGCCGGCAGCTGGGCGGGCGATGAGTGAGGCTGATGGCATCGCTACATCCTCTCTAATTGAGACACATTGATGACGACTGAACCTAACAGGAGCGATTGCAACTTGCTAGGCTCAGGGCAAGTCAGTTGGCTCAATTAGATTGGAGAGTTGCCAGATGGGGTCTCAGCCGTCTTCCGTAATCTCAGCCGTCACCGCACATCCGGACCTGCACGGGCTGCCCGGCAGCAACGTCCTGCAGCAGCTGGTCAACGGGGCCGAGGCGTGGGCGCTCGCCGTCGCGCTGCTCGGCGCGTTCATCGGGGCGGGCCTGTGGGCGGTCGCGTCTCATTCCAACAATCACCACTACGCGGCGCGCGGGCGCATGGCGTCGCTCACCTCCGCGGCGGCCGCCCTCGTGATCGGGGCCGCGCCCGGCCTGGTCAACTTCTTTCAGCACCTGGGGACCCAGGCCCGATGACGCGCGGACTGGCCCTGGCCGCGGTGACGGTGGGGCTCACGCTAGGAGCGCTGCTCGTGTCGGCGTCGCCCGCGCGGGCAACGATGCCCGCGCCCCCCGTGAGGCGAGCGCTGACCATCCCCTCCCCAGTGTGCACGGTGGCCGGCTGGTTCAGCGGACTCGCCGGGACGCTCTGCTCGCTGGCACGCAAGGGCAGTGAGCTGCTCGGCGCCGGAGACAAGCTGGCCGGTGGCGCCGGGGCCGCGGCCACGGCCGTCAGCGTTACCGCCGTTCTCACCGGGCTGGCGGCGTGGGTGAGCGGCGCCGCCCATGCGGTCCTCGCCGCGACGGCGGGGGTGATCGGGACCAGCACCCGGCCCCAGCTGGAGAGCTCGTGGTTCTCGGCCTCCTACTGGCGGATGGCGGAGATCGGAATGCTGCTCACCGTCCCGTTCCTCTTCGCCGCCTGCGTTCAGGGGATCCTGCGCTCGGACCCTTCCCTGATCGGCCGTGCGGCCCTGGGCTATCTGCCGCTGGCCGTGCTCGGCACGAGCATCGCCGCACCGCTGACCACGCTGCTGCTCTCCGCCTCTGACGGTCTGTCGACGCTGATCACCGCCGCCGCGGGCGAGGCGCCGGGCGCGGCGCTGGCCAAGCTCGGGGCGAGCACCGGCGCCCTAGCCGGCGTCAGCGGCACATTCATCGTGTTCGTCGTGGGGTTCGTCACGGTCGCCGCGACGCTGACGCTGTGGGTCGAGTTGCTCATCCGGGCGGCTGCGGTCTACGTCATCGTGCTCCTGCTCCCGGTCGTCTTCGCGGCGCTGGTGTGGCCCGCGCGTCGGGTATGGGCGATCCGCAGCGTCGAGATCCTGATCGCCCTGATCCTGGCCAAGTTCGCGATTGTCGCGGTCCTCTCGCTCGGCGGCGCCGCGATCGGCCACGGGGTGATCGGACCGGCCGCGATCCTGGTCGGGGTGACCCTGGTCATGCTGGCGGCATTCTCGCCCTGGGCGCTGCTGCGGCTGCTGCCGCTGCACGAGATGGCGGCCGGTGTCGAGGGCCTGGGCCCTCACCTCGGCCGCCGGATGCCATCGCTCGGTGGTCCGGCGCCGGAGGATCCCGCCGGCGGCCCCAGGCGACCGGCTGACGGCGCCCACGGCGAGGAGACAGGCGACGCGGTTCGGACGATGGTCGGGGGGTTGACCGGTGACCGCAAGCCTGTGATGAGCTCCAGTCACGAACAGGAATCCACGCCGGCGGCTGACGATGCCGCCAACGCCTTGGGCACGGCGGGTCCGACCAGGGTGAGCGCTGACCCGCCGCCCGCCGACAGCGGTGTCGCGGGCGGAGAGGTCGCGGTCCGGGATGCGGGAGCCGCGGGCGTAGGCGGGGCGGCCCTCGACGCCTCGCCCCCGGGCGAGAACCCGCACGGTGCCGAGCGCCTGCCCGGGATGGGCCCGATGTGGCAGATGAAGAACGGCAGCTGGCCGGTGCACGTGCTCGGCCCACAGACTGTGACCGCCGACGCCGACCCCGTGCCCGAGACGAGCGCGGCGCCAACGGTGCCGCAGCCAGGTGTGGCGCCGGACGGCGATCCCGTGCTTGCGCCGGCGCCGCCACGGCGAGCGTCGGCGCCGGCGGATCCCCCCGGGCCGCCGGACGGAGGTGAGCGGTGAGCGAGCGGCTGCGCTACTCGTTCGCGCCCCTGGAGCGGCGGGGACTGCTCGGGCAGCTTCCGGGCGCTTCGGCCGGCCTACTCGCCGCCGGAGTGCTGACGGCGATCGCGTTGCTTGACCACTCCCCCTCGCCCGCCGGGCTGCTCGAGGCGCTCATCGCGGTGACGAGCTCGGTCGCAGTCGCGCTGCTCCCGTTGCGGGGACGCACGGTCGCCGAGTGGGGACCGCTCGTCGTTGCGCACCTCGGGCGCCGGGCGGCGGGGCGCCATCGTTTCGTGTCCACCGTGGCCAGCGCCGGCGCGCAGGCCGCGATCGGGCTGCGCCGGCGACCCGACCTGACCGGGCCCCAACCCGTTCCCCCACCCCAGCTCCGGGGCGTCCGGATCATTTCCGCCGGCTACCACGGGCGCACGATCGGTGCCCTCGCCGAGGACGGCGCCCGCCGGCTGACCGCAGTGCTCGCCTGCCGCGTGCCGGCCTTTGCCCTGCTCGATCCGGATGCCCAGGAGCGTCGCCTGGCCCGTTGGGGACAGGTCCTGGCTGCGGCCGGAGGGTCGTCGATCCGGCGCCTGCAGTGGATCGAGCGCAGCGCCCCGGCGCCCGGAGATGAGCTCGCGCGGTGGGTTCACGATGAGCGCGACCCCGCCGTCCCCGCCCGGGGCGTGCCGCTGATCGAGTCCTACCTGGAGCTGATCGGCGCCACCGACGGCGCCAGCCAGTTGCACGAGGTCCTGATCGCGGTGCAGATCGACAAGCGGCTGACCCGAGAACGCCGGGGGGCCGATCCGATCACGACCCTGATCGAGGCGACCGAGCGCGTCGCCCGCGGCTTGCGCACCGCCGAAGTGTCCGTACTCGGCGCACTCTCGCCCCAGCAGCTCGCCCAGAATCTGCGGACCGCCTTTGATCCCTTCCTCCGCTCCGAGCTGGCCCGGCTGACGGCGGCCGACCCTGACCGGGAGGGACTGGACGAGTACGGGGCCTGGCCGCTGGGCACCCGCGAGGCTTGGGAGCACTACCGCGTGGATGGGTCATTGCACGCGACCTACTGGATCGGCAGCTGGCCACGACTCGAGGTCTCGCCCCTGTTCCTCTCCCCGCTGCTGAGCAGCTCGGGGGCGGTCCGGACGGTCGCGGTCAGCTTCGAGCCGCTGGATAGCGCGCGGTCCACGCGCGAGGTCGAGGCGGCGGTGACCCGGGACCGGGCCGACCGCGAGCTGCGGGCGCGCTTCGGCCAGTCTGAAACCGCGCGCCAGCGCCAGACGCACGCCGCGACCGCGCGTCGCGAGTCAGAGCTGGCCGCGGGTCACGGAGAGGTGCGGCTCAGCGGCTTTGTGACGGTGAGCGGCCGCGACCCCGACGAGCTGCGCCGTTCGTGCGCAGAGGTGTCTGACCAGGCGGCGCGCGCCCACCTCGATCTGCACCGTCTCTACGGCCAGCAGGCTGACGCGTTCACCTTCACGCTGCCGCTGGGACGGGGTCTGAGGTGAGGCGGGGAGGGGCGGCGCGGCCGGGCCATCGCGCCACCACGCGTCACGCGCAGGCGCTGTATCCGTTTCACTCGCCGGGCGGCCTGGGCGGCCGGGGCGTGTTCATCGGACGCGACGCGAGCGGCGGGGCGTTCTGCTTCGATCCGTGGCTGCTCTACGGCGAGGGCATGATCGATGACCCGAACGTGATCGTGCTGGGGACCCTCGGCCAGGGCAAGAGCGCCCTGGTCAAGACGCTGCTGTGGCGCATGCTGCTGTTCGGCCGGAGAGCGTTCGTGCTCGACGTCAAGCGCGAGTACGGGCCGCTGTGTGCCGCCGCCGGCGTGCAGCCGATCTCGCTCGTGCCGGGCGGCGGGGTCCGGCTCAACCCGCTCGCCTCGCGGCCCGAGGAGCACGCCCAGCTCGAGCTGCTGCGCGCGGTGACGGTGACCGCCCTGGACGGACCACTCAGCCAGATCGAGGCCGGGGCGCTGCGCGAGGCCCTGCGGACGGTCCGTCTGCGCAGTGCCGGCGAGCCGACCCTGCCGGAGATCGCGGCCGCCCTGTTCGTGCCCAGCGCAGAGACCGCGGACCGCCTGCAGACCACGCCGGAGCGCCTGGCCGCCGACGCCCGGCGTGCAGCGCTTGCCCTTCAGGATCTGTGCGAGGGGCCGCTGCGAGGCATGTTCGACGGCCCGACGACCCCGGGACTGGACCTCGACGCGCGCCTGCTCGTGCTCGATCTCCACGCGGTCCGCGACTCGGCCGCGGTGGGAGTGCTGATGGCCTGCGCGACCGCCTGGATCAGCGCGCTGCTCGCCCGGACCGCCGAGCGTCCGGGTCGCGAGCGTCTGATCAACGTCGCGGATGAGTCCTGGAAGATCGTCCAGCACACCGGGTTGGGCGAGTGGTTTCAGTCCAACTTCAAGCTCGCGCGCCAGTTCGGGGTGATGAACCTCGTCGTGCTGCACAAGCTCGCGGACCTGCACGCAGCCGGAGACGCTGGCTCGCGGGCGGCACGCATCGCCGAGGGGCTGATCGCCGATGCCTCGACGCGGATCGTCTATCACCAGGACGAGAGCCAGATTCCGCTCACCCGGTCGATGCTGGGACTCTCGCGCAGCGAGGCGGACCTGATCTCGCTGCTGTCGGCCGGACAGGCCCTGTGGCGGGTTGGCTCACGCTCGTTTGTGGTCTCCCACCACCGCTCAGAGATGGAGATCGCCCTGACCGACACCGACGCCGGCATGCGGGCCACCACCACGTCGCTGCACGGCCGATGAGCGCCGGACGGTCGCGCTCGCCGGGGGGACCGGGCGGACCCGGCGACGCTGTCCTGTTCGCGGTCCTCGCCGCGGTCGCGTTGGTCGCGGTCGGAGCGTGGGCGTGGGGCGGCGTAGCCGGCGCCGTATTCGGAGATGGTTGGCCGGGCGTAACCGCGGGCCAGCTGGCCGGGGTGCTCGTGCACCTGCCGGCCCATCTCGCCAACCCGGCCGCGGCCTGGCCCGCCCGGGCTCGTCACGGTCTCCCCGCCGCCGCGGGGTTCTACACCGCGCTGGGGCTGCTGGTGATCCTCACCTCCGGACTCGCCCTCGGGGCGGCTCGCCTGGCCGGCCGCGCCGGGCTGGCCGGCCGGCGGACGGGCGCCCGCTGGGCCCAGGGCGGTGAGCTGGGCGCGCTGCGCGGCAGCCGAGGTGCCGGGCCCGGCGAGGGTCGCCTCGTTCTCGGTCGTCATCACGGCCGACTGCTGCGCGCCGAAGCCAGGCATGCGCTCGTCGCCTTCGGGCCTCCGCAGTCGGGCAAGTCCGCCGGCCTGGCCGTCCCGGCACTGCTGGAGTGGGACGGCCCCGCCGTCGCCTCTTCGATCAAGACCGACCTGCTGGCCAGCACGGAGCACCGGCGGCGGGGGCTCGGCTCGGTGTTCGTGTTCGATCCGTTCGGTCTCTCCGGCGCCGGCGGGCACACCTGGTCACCGCTGCGCGCCTCACGCACCTGGGACGGTGCGCTGGAGACGGCGTGGCGGTTGGCCGCGGCGGGGGAGCTGGATCAGAAAGGAGTGGAAGGCGGTGACTTCTGGGCAGTGGCAGCCGAACAGCGCCTGGCCCCGCTGCTGTACATCGCCGCCGCCTCCGGGCTGGACATGGACGCTGTCGTGCGCTGGACCTACGGCCAGGGGACTCGGGAGCTCGACGCCGCGATTGCCGCCCTGACCGGATCGGCCTCAGAGCCTGGGCAGCTCGAGGCTGCGCACGCGGCCTATGACGCTCTGCGCGCGTTCGAGGCTCAGGCCGATCGCACCCGGACCTCGATCGAGGCGACCGCTCAGGGCCTGTTGCGCGCGTACCGGTTCCGGCGGGTGATCGACTCCGCCCGATCGTGCCAGATCGATCCCGACGATCTGCTCGACGGCCGCAACACCCTGTATCTGATCGGTGACGCCAAGGCCTCCAAGCTGCTGCGTCCGATTTTCCTCGCCCTCCTGGGCGAGATCGTGGACCGCGCCTATGAGCGGGCCACCCTCGCCGGAGGCCGCTTGGCGCTGCCGCTGCTGCTCTGCCTAGATGAGGCCGGCAACGTCGCGCCGCTGCCCAACCTGGCCGAGATCGCCTCCACCGCGCCCAGCCACAACATCCAGATCGTGTCGATCTTTCATGACCTCGCCCAGGCCCGAAGCCGGTACGGCCGCCAGGCCGAGACGGTGGTCAACAGCCATCGCGCGCGGATGCTGCTGCCCGGTGTCGCCGACCTCGACACGCTGCGCTACTTCTCGGATCTGCTCGGCGAGGAGGAGGTCAGCGAGAGCTCGCGCACGACCGGCGCGGGCGCGGGCGGGGGGACGCGGACGAGCTCCCGGCGACGGCGCCCGCTGCTCGCCGCCGAGGCGCTGCGCCAGCTTCCCGACCGGCATGCGCTGCTGCTCTACGGGCGCCTGCCGCCGGCGCAGATCGCCCTGCGGATGTGGTTCACCGACCGGCGGCTGCGTGGATTGGCGGCGCCGTGAGCCGACATGATGCGCCGGCTCCCGAGGACCCCGGACCCGGGGATCAGGACGGTGACGAGCCCCGCGAGCAGCGATCGCCTCCCGCCATCCCCGGTGACGAGCCCCGCGAGGACCGATCGCCTTTCGGCGTCCCCGGTGACGAGCCCCGCGAGGACCGATCGCCATCCGGCATCCCCGGCGACGAGGACCTCGATCCGAACGCCGACGACGCCGGATGGGATGAGGACGGCACCCGATGGCCGATGACCTGGCGCGGCCTGTACCCACGGGAACGCTGGCTGTGGTTTCAGAGCCTGTGGAACGACGTCTGCGTGCTGCGCGAGCGCTATCACCTGGCGATCCGGTCGGGCTGGTGGGAGGACGATGTCCAGCTCGAGACCCTCGCGGCGCTGGCCGCCTGGGTGAACCGCTATGACTCCGGTGAATGGGATGACCCGCCGGGCAAGCTCGCGCTGCTGTTCGACCTTGAGCGGATCGCCGGCATGCTGCGCGACGGGCTGGACCCGTTTGACCCGCGCCGCGACCATCCCACCTTCCTCAGCCACATCATCGGCCTGGGCTGCCAGCCACCCCGGTCACAATGAGCCCGTGGCCGAGAGCTTTCCGGTCGGGGCCGCGGTCACCGTGGCGCAGTTGGACACCGATCCCCACCCGGTGCTCGCCACGCTGCGCGCGCGTGAGCCGGTGTCATGGCTGCCGGCGCTGGACGGCTGGCTGGTCACCCGCCATGACCTCGTCCTCGCCGCGCTGCGCGACCCACTCGCCTTCACCGTCGACGATCGACGCTTCACCACCAGACGCGTCGTCGGCCCGAGCATGCTCAGCCTCGACGGTCCCCAGCACGCGCGCCACCGGTCGCCGTTCGTGGGACCGTTCCGGCCGCGGGCGGTCAGCGAGCGCTTCGTCACCGCGGTGACCGAGGAGGCGGCGCGGCTGGCCGGTGAGCTGGGCGGCCGCGACGGCGGTGAGCTGCGGCGTGGCTTCGCGGGACCGCTGTCGGCTACGACGATCGCCCGGGCGCTCGGCCTGCGCCGCGAAGAGACCCCGACCCTGCTGCAGTGGTATGACGCGATCGTCGGCTCGGTCAACGCGATGAGCGCCGGAGCGGCGGCCACGCCGGCCGGCGCGGAGGCGTACGCGGCGCTCGCCGCTCGCCTGACCGAGGCGATCGCCGATGATCGCGAGCACGCCTCGCTGCTCGCCGCCGCAGCCGCCGAGTCGGAGCTGAGCACCGCACAGCTGTGCGCCAACGCGGCGATCCTGCTGTTCGGCGGGATCGAGACAACCGAGGGAATGATCGCCAATGCGCTGGCGATGCTGCTGGCGCGACCGGATGCCCTGGCTCGCGCACGGGCCGAGGCCGCCGGAGCCGTCGGGGCCGCCGGGCTGGACGCGGCGATCGAGGAGTCGCTGCGCCTGGAGCCGGCGGCGGCGGCGCTGGACCGCTACGCGTCCGCGGACATCGAGCTCGGCGGCGTGGCGATCGCGCGCGGAGCGCTCGTGCGCCTGTCGCTCACCGCGGCTAATCGCGATCCCGCCGTGTTCCCCGAGCCCGACACTTACGATCTCTCACGTCCGACCCGGGGCCACCTCGCCTTCGCGCACGGACCGCACGTCTGCGTCGGGGTTCATCTCGCGCGGCTCGAGGCACGCGCGGGCCTGGCCGCGCTGCTGGACCGGTTCCCCCGCCTCCGGCTCGATCCCAGCGGCGCGCACACGATCAGCGGACTCGTGTTCCGCAAGCCGGCACGGCTGGACTGTCTGTGGTCCTGATGCACGTGTGGGCCTGGTGCCCGTGTGGGCCTGGTGCCCGTGTGGGCCTGGTGCCCGTGTGGGCCTGATGCCCGTGTGGGCCTGATGCCCGTGTGGGCCTGATGCCCGTGTGGTCCTGATGCCCGTGTGGGCCTGATGCCCGTGTGGGCCTGATGCCCGTGTGGGCCTGATGCCCGTGTGGGCCTGATGCCCGTGCGGTCCTGATGCCCTGCCCCGTCGACTGATCGGCATGCCGGGTGAGCGTTAGATATTTCGTGTCCATATGGCACAAGATGTCTAAGCCTCCTGACCGGCGCCCGAGAAACCGATCGCCCCTCGCGGGCGGTGGCGGCGGTGGCGGCGGTGGCGGCGGCGGTGGCGGCGGTGGCGGCGGCGGTGGCGGCGGTGGCGGCGGCGGTGGCGGCGGTGGCGGCGGTGGCGGTGGCGGTGGTGGCGGTGGCGCCGGCGGTGGCGGCGGTGGTGGATAGCCTTGGACCGGTCCGATCCGGCCGAGACGAGGAGACCGCGGGATGCCGCTGAGCGCACGAACCCAGGACCGCCGGCACAACCGGCCGCTGGTCCTGCCCACCCATCACCGCGCCGGCGAGCTGCCGGTTGACCGCGTCGCCGCGGTGGGCGTCGGCGCCGAGGCCGCCTACGAGACGATCCGCAGCCAGCTGCTGCTCGACGGTCAGGCGCGGCTGAACCTCGCGACCTTCGTGACCACGTGGATGCCGTCCACCGGCGCCCGGCTGATGGCCGAGACCGCCGACAAGAACATGATCGACAAGGACGAGTACCCGCAGACCGCGGAGATCGAGGCTCGCTGCGTCAACATGCTCGCCGAGCTGTGGGGCTCCGCTGAGCACGAGAACGCCACCGGCTGCTCGACGACGGGCTCCAGCGAGGCGGCGATGCTCGCCGGGATGGCGTTGAAGTGGCGCTGGCGGGCACGGCGCGAGCAGGCCGGCAGGCCCGCGGAGCGACCCAACCTGGTGATGGGCGCCAACGTCCAGGTCTGCTGGGAGAAGTTCTGCCGCTACTGGGAGGTCGAGCCCCGGCTGGTGGCGATGGAGGGCGAGACCTATCACCTGACCGCCGAGCGAGCCGTGGCGCACTGTGATGAGAACACGATCGGGGTGGTCGCGATTCTCGGATCGACGTTTGACGGCAGCTACGAGCCGGTACGCGAGATCGCCGCGGCGCTGGACACGCTTCAGTCCGAGCGGGGGATCGACGTCCCCCTGCACGTGGACGCGGCCTCGGGCGGCTTCGTCGCCCCCTTCCTGGCCCCGGAGCTCGAGTGGGACTTCCGCCTGGCGCGGGTGCAGTCGATCAACGCGTCGGGCCACAAGTACGGCCTCGTCTTCCCCGGGGTCGGCTGGGCCGTGTGGCGCAACCAGGCCGCACTGCCGAGTGAGCTGGTGTTCGACGTCAACTACCTCGGCGGCCACATGCCGACCTTCTCGCTGAACTTCTCGCGGCCGGGCAGTGAGGTGATCGCGCAGTACTTCATGCTCATGAGCCTCGGGCGTGACGGCTTCACGGCGGTGATGCGCAACCTGCAGCAGATCGCCCAGCAGATCTCTGCCGGAGTGGCGGATCTCGGGCCCTACCGTCTCCTCTCCGACGGGGGCGAGTTGCCGGTGTTCGCGTTCGCGCTCGCGCCCGAGATCGTCAACTACACGGTGTTCGACATCTCAGACCGGCTGCGCCAGCACGGCTGGCTGGTGCCTGCCTACACCTTCCCGGCCAACCGGGAGGACCTCAGCGTGCTGCGGATCGTAGTGCGCCACGGAATGACCCTGGAGATGGCCGACCTGCTGCTCGCGCACCTGCGCGAGGTCACCGCTGAGCTGCAGGCTCTGGACGGACCGCTGCCGCGAGCCGGCGTCGCCCCGAAGGCCGCGTTTGCACACTGATCACCGTCGGTCGCGATTCCGCGATCACCCCCGGCCCCCCGCGATCACCCCCGGCCCCCCGCCGATCACCCCCGGCCCCCCGCGATCACCCTCGGCGCGATCACCCTCGGGCCCGAGCCCCCGGCGAACTCAGAGCTCGGCGGCCAGCCGCTGTCCCGCCGCCCGCAGATCGCGTAGGCTGCCGGCCTCGCGGACCGTCTGCAGGTCGAGAATCCGCACCCCGAAGCGGTCAAGCTCATGCGCGCCGACGATCGCGTGGCAGGGCACCCCGGCCTGGCGGGCGCGGGTCGCTACCTCAGAGACGATCTTGCCGGACAGGCTCTGGGTGTCCAGGCGTCCCTCCCCGGTGACGACGGCGCGCGCGGCCCGCATGCGGGCGTCGAAGCCGATCGCATCCAGGAGGAAGGCCGCGCCGGGCACCAGGCGCGCGCCCAGGACCGACCACAGCCCACCCGAGAGGCCACCGGCCGCACCGGTCATCGGCATCCCGCGGGGGTCCCGGGACCAGCCGCGTCCGAGGGCGTGCAGGCGCGCGGTCAGCCGCCGCACCTGGGCGGGGTCGGCGCCCTTCTGGGGCGCGAACACCCGGGCGGCGTCCTCGAACGGGGTGCGCACGTCACAGAGCACGATCAGCTCGACTCCACGTAGGCCGCCGGCCTGCTCAATGGCAGCGATCGCGCCGGTGCCGCCATCGGTGGTCGCGCTGCCCCCCACCCCCAGGTAGATCGTCTGCGCCCCGGCCGCGATGGCGGCCACGATCAGCTCCCCGGTTCCCCTCGTGCTCGCCGCGAGCGCGTCGCGCTCGGACTCGTCGACGCGGTCAAGCCCGCTGGCCGCGGCGGTCTCGATCACGGCGATCCCATCGCCGAGCGCGAACCTAGCGGTGACCGGGCGTCCGAGCGGATCGCTGACCTGCAAGGTCTGCTCCCGTGCGCCGAGCGATCCGCCGAGCACAGCCAGGGTTCCCTCGCCCCCGTCGGCCACCGGGCAGAGATCGACCTCCCGTCCGGCCGCCTGAAGGCCGGAGCCGATCGCGCGGGCGACCTGGCCGGCGGTGAACGTGCCCTTGAACGAGTCCGGAGCCACGAGGACCGTGGTGGGCACACCGCGGATCGGGCTCACCGGCTCAGTATCCGTCATCCTCTGGTGCGATGGCGGAGCACGAGCTGATCGTAGCCGCGGAGATTGAGATTCCGATCTCCAGCCCGCAGAAGGTCATCTTCCCCGAGCTCGGGGTGACCAAGCTCGACCTGGTGACCTACTACCTGTCGGTCGCGGACGCGGCGGTGGGCCACCTGCGCGATCGCCCGACGGTGCTCAAGCGCTTCGCCGACGGCGCGGCCAAGAAGCCGTTCTTTCAGAAGCGAATCCCCGACTCCGCCCCGGAATGGCTGCAGACCACCATCGTCCAGTTCCCCAGCGGCCGCTCGGCCCGCGAGCTCTTGCCCAACGACGCCGCCCATCTCGTCTGGGGGGTCAACCTCGGCGTGATCGACTGGAACCCGTGGCAGGTCCGCCTACCGGACCTCGATCATCCCGACGAGCTGCGCGTGGACCTGGACCCCACACCCGAGGCCAGCTGGGACGACGTCCGGCAGGTGGCGCTGGTCGCCGGGGCGGTGCTACGCGACCACGGACTGACCGGCTACCCCAAGACGAGCGGCTCGCGCGGCATCCACATCAACGTCCGCATCCTCCCCGAGCACGACTTCGTCACCGTCCGCCGGGCTGCGGTCGCGCTGGCGCGCGAGATCGAGCGCCGGGCGCCGGAGATCGCCAGCAGCAAGTGGTGGAAGGAGGAGCGCCACGGCGTGTTCGTGGACTTCAACCAGAACCTGCGCGACCGCACCGTCGCCTCCGCCTACAGCGTGCGGCCCACCCCCGATGCCCGCGTCTCGACGCCGCTGGCCTGGAACGAGGTCGCGACCGTCGATCCGGCCAGCCTGCGGATCGACACCGTCCCCGCGCGGCTGGCCGAGCACGGGGACCCGAGCGCCGACATCGACGACCACCCCGGCTCGCTCACGCAACTGCTCGCGCTCGCCCAGCGTGACGAGGACGACGGACTGCCGGACGCGCCTTGGCCGCCGCACTTCAAGAAGCAACCGGGCGAGCCGAGCCGGGTGGTGCCGAGCCGCGCCAAGCGCCCGCCGGCCTGAGGCGCTCAAGACTGCATCTGGGCCAGCGCACACTGCGCCGGCGGCTTATCCTCGCGCCAACGCAGGATCTTGGTTCCGTGGCGGATGCGGCCGTCGCTGGCGTGATCGAAGGTGATCTCGACCACCAGCTCGGGCCGCAGCTCGATCCATTCGAGCTCTTTCTCGCTCTTCCAGCGGCTGGGGTCGCCGTGGCCGCGGGTGCCGGTCTCATACGGCGCCAGCCGGTCGACGAGGGCGCGCTTCTCGGTGGCCCGCAGGCCGGAGGAGTGCCCGACGACGTGCAGCTGCCCGACGGCGTCATACAGGCCGAGGATGAGCGAGCCGACCGTCCCCGCCTCCTTGCCGGGTCGGTAGCCGACCACGACGGCGTCGATCGTGCGCACACGCTTGATCTTGACCATCCCGACGCGCTTGCCCGGCCGGTAGGGGGCGTCGCGGTCCTTGGCCACCACGCCCTCTCCGGAGGCGAACCACGGCCCGGTCTCGTCTGGATCCAACGTCACCGGGGTCAGCCCGATCCCGATCGCCGACAGCTCCTGGAGGCGTTCGCGACGCTGCGCATAAGGCAGTTCGAGCAGGCACTCATCCTCGATCGCCAGCACGTCGAAGGCGACGTAGTGGGCCGGGGTCTGCTCGGCGAGCAGCGCGATCCGCGAGGCGGCGGGATGGATGCGCTGCTGCAGGGCCCCGAAGTCCTGCTGGCCGCCGGGGGCATCGATGATGATCTCGCCGTCGAGCACGTAGCGCCCGGCGGGGAAGCTGAGCTCGGGGAAGTAGCGCCCGAGCGGCTTTGCGCCGCGCGACTGCAGAATCACGTCCTCGCCGTCGACGAAGGCCAGCGCCCGGAAGCCGTCGAACTTCGGCTCGTAGCTCCACTGCTCGCCCTCGGGAAGCGCTTTCGCGGAGCGGGCGAGCTGGGGTTCGACGGGCGGGGTCAGCGGCAGGTCCACGAGGGTCTCGATCCTACCGCCGGCCCGGTGCGCCGGGGACCGGCTTGAACCGGGTGACTAGGATCGAGCCATGGCTCCTGACCACGCCACCGTCGCCGAGCAGGAGTACCTCGAGTCGCTGTTCTGGCTGTTCGAGGCGGGACTGCCGATGACCGGGGCGAACCTCGCCCGGGCGATGCAGCTCTCGGCGCCGACCGTTCACGAGATGGTCGGCCGTCTCGAGCGCGACGGCTACATCTCTCGCAACGCCGAGCGCGGGATCGAGTTCACCGACGAGGGCCGCGGCCAGGCCGAGCGGATCGTCAGCCGCCATCGGATGATCGAGCGCTTCTTGACCGACGTCGTCGGCGTGCCGTGGGATGACGTCCACGAGGAGGCCGAGCAGCTCGAGCACGCGATGACCCCGCGCTTTGAAGCCTACGTCCGCACCGCGGTCGGGGACGCGACCACGTGCCCGCACGGCCACCCGATCCGGGTCGGGCAGCGGATCGACGGTGTGCCGCTGGCCGACTGTACGATCGGCGCCACCGTCACCATCCTGCGCCTGGAGAACGAGGCCGAGGACCTGCTGCACTACCTCAAGGCCGCCGGCGTCGAGCCCGGGATGATGGGCACAATCGTCGTCTCAGACGGCGAGCAGGTCCAGGTCACCACCGCCTCCGGGACCTCGACACTGACCACGAGCGTCGCCGAGACCGTCTCGGTGATCGCCGACCCCTCACCGCCCCCGCGTACGGCGCTGCCCGATCAGCTCGTGCTCGGCCGCGAGCGCTACGGACGCTGACCGGCCCTGACCGCGCCGGGGTCCTCAGGCGGGCGCGGGAAGCGCCCGCTGGCCCAGCCAGTCCACGAGCAGCGCGTCGATGGCGGGGTGGTTGAGCAGCGTGAAGTGGCTGACGCCACCCAGGTGGCGATAGTGGTCCAGCGGGAAGCGCAGCCGCTCGCCGGTGCGGCGGTGCGCCCAGGCGCTGGAGTGCAGGACGAGCAGGTCACCGAACACCCGTCCGATCCGAGCATCGGGATCGCGGGTCAAGGTCGCACTGACGAAATAGTGCTCGGCGCTGTCCAGGAACGGGATCTCGGTGCCGGTATCGGTCCAGAAGGCGTCGGGATCATGACCCTCCCAGTCCTCGTCGACCACGTAGCCGTAGCCGAGATCCTTGACCCCGACGCTGCGCGCGCGCAGGGGGCTGGCCAGAGCCCGCATCTCGGGCAGCGCCGACAGAGCGGCCGTCGCCGCGTTGGCCGCGAGCTCGAGCGGCGCACGGTGATGCGGGGTGCCGAGCATGACGACCTTGCGCACGAGCCCGACCCATGTCCCGGGGGCGCCGTAGTGGCAGGCCGACCGCGCCACCAGACCGCCCATCGAGTGCCCGACCAACGCGATCTCCGACACCGGCACCGGCCAGGCGCCGACGAGCGTCTCCAGCCGAGCGGCGAGATCGCGGCCACTGTGAGAGATGTGCCGGCCGCTGTTGTAGCGGACGATGAGCGCGGTCATGCCCTGCTCTGCCTCCAGGCCGTCGGGGTAGGGCCGGTGGCGCTCGGCGCCCAGTCGCCAGGCATCCTCGGTTTCACCCAGGCCGTGCAGGAAGATCACCAGCCGCGGACGGGCGTCCGGCAGCGCGGCGGCCAGCCGTCCAGGTTCGAGCACGAGCGTGCGGCCGCGGTGCAGGACAGTCGTCTCGGTGGCCAGCGGGCTGCGGGTCCGCTCCAGCAGATCCCCGAAGGCGCCGTTGAGCGCGCCGATCGCGATCCGGGTGCGGGGACGGTCCGCGAGCGCCGTCTCGGTGTCGGTGCCGGTCAGCCCGTAGGTGTGGACGGCACCGCGGACCACGGCACCGGTCAGTGTGCGGGCGCCGGTGTGGGCACCGGCGGCATCGTGTCGTGCGTCGCGCGCACGCCGCTCGCGGCCGGGCCGAGGACCCGGAACACACGTCCGGCGACCCCGGCGTGCATCTCCTGGACCTGGGTGACGATGCCCCCGGCGGCAACGCCGGCGAGGCGTGCCAGCGCGCGGGCCTCCTCAGGCCGCATGGGCCGGCGAGCCCGCCACGGCATACGCCTGGGCCAGGCGCGCGACGCCGTCCTCGATCTGTGCCGGGGTGACGCCGGAGAAGGCCAGGCGCAGCGAGCACTCGCCGCCCTCGAGCAGGAAGTCGCCGCCCTTGACGAACTGCACCCCCCGCTCGGCGGCGGCCGTCTGCAGGGCCGCGACATCGCTGCCCGAGGGCAGATCGACCCACAGGAAGTAGCCGCCCTCGGGAGCCACGAAACGCGCATCGGGCAGGTGCTCGGAGAGCGCGCGGCAGAGCGTCTGAGAGCGCTCGCGCAGCGCCCTGCGGACGGTCTCGATCGAACGGTCGATCGCTCCTGAGCGCGCGAACTCGTAGACGATGCCCTGGGAGACCATGCTCGGCGAGATGTAGGTGTTGGTGGCCAGCCGGGTGATGTCGGCGATCAGCGTCTCGGGCCCGACCAGGTAACCGACCCGGATGCCCGGGCAGACGGTCTTTGAGAACGAGGAGGCATACACGACCCTCCCGGGGTCAGCCGAGAGCATCGTCGCCAGCGACTCGCCCTCAAAGCGCAGCGAGACGTACGGATCGTCCTCGAAGATCGTGAAGTCGTGGCTGCGGGCTAGCTGCAGCAGCGCGCGGCGCTTAGCCGCCGACAGCGTGTAGCCCGCCGGGTTCTGGAAGTTGGGGATGATGTGGGCGAGCTTGACCTTGGTGCCCGCGGCGAGCAGCCCCTGAAGCGCCGTAACGTCGATCCCGTCGGGCTCGAGCTGCACCATTCGCACGTCGGCCCCCCGCGTTCGCAGCGACAGCAGGGTGCGGTCGTAGGTCGGCCGTTCGACGATCACCGTGTCCCCGGCGCCGACGAGCGCATGGAACAGGAAGGCGTCGGCCTGCATCGAGCCGTTGGTGACCATCACCTGGTTGGGCTCGACACCATGGCGCTCGGCAAGCCAGGCCCGCAGCGGCAGGTATCCGACCGCCGTCCCGTAGCCGGTCAGGCCCGCCGGGTCCGAGCTGAACGCCCGTTCGGCTGCGGTCCGCAAGCCGTCGACATCGACGATGTCGACCGAGGGCGCACCCCTGGCGAAGGAGATCGTGTCGGCCATAGCCTAAGCCTACGGGGTCTGAGGCGAGAGATGCACGTCGAGGATCGCGCGGTCCCCACCCTCGTAACCGCGCGCCTGCACCGAGGCGACGTCGGGCAGCGTCCCCAGCGTGCGCTCGAAGTCACGGACCGTCTCGAGGCGCGCGAACGGGCCGGCCACAACGGTGACCTGGGATGGGGATCCGCCGGTTGCGGGCGCCTCTGGTGAGGCCGAGCCGCCGGTTGCGGGCGCCTCTGGTGAGGCCGAGCCGCCGGGTGCGGGCGCCTCTGGTGAGGCCGAGCCGCCGGGTGCGGCGCCGACCGGCGAGCGCGACCGGTCGCCCGCGGTGGCAGACACCTCGGCCCGCGCGAGCAGCCGCTCACCGGCGGCGAGCAGCTCGCCCATGGCGTCAAGCAGCCGCCCGTGATCGGAGACCAGCCGCCGCAGTTCGGCGACGACCAGGGCGGCATTCTCGTCAGGGGACGCGTCGTGGGCAACGGCCACCTTGGGCACGGGCGGGGCAAGGGCGACGGGACGCGCGGCGGCGGGTTCGGGACGATCGCTGGGCTCGGGGACGGCGATCTTGGGCGGGAGCCCGTGTCTCGGGTCAGCCTCGGCGCCGACATCGTCGGCCAGCCCGGTCTGGATCGTGCGCAGGCGGCGATCGATCTCGGCCAGCCGGGCGTCAAGGATCGAGATCTGCGGTTCGTCGGTCATGGCTCCGGTGCGAGCCTAACGGCCGAACCGGCGGACTCCGGGCGCCGTGGGAGCGACGATAGCCGAGGGGTGGCCGGACGCCGTGGGCTACGTCACTGTGGGCTAGGCGGCGGAGCCGAGCAGCGATACGGCCAGCTTGGCGACCTGCGTGGGGGTACGACCGACCCTGACACCCCTTGACTCGAGTGCCTGCGCCTTGGCGGCGGCGCCGCCGGAGGAGCCGGAGACGATCGCTCCGGCATGGCCCATCGTCTTGCCGGGCGGCGCGGTGAAGCCGGCGATGTAGCCGACCACGGGCTTTGAGACGTGGTCGGCGATGAAGTCAGCCGCCCGTTCCTCGGCGTCGCCGCCGATCTCGCCGCACATGACGATCAGCTCGGTCTCGGGGTCCGCCTCGAACATCCCGATCACGTCGATGAAGTCGGTGCCCGGCACGGGGTCGCCGCCGATGCCGACGATGCTCGAGTTGCCAAAGCCGCTCTTAGCCAGCACGTCGCCGATCTGGTAGGTCAGCGTGCCCGAGCGGGAGACGACGCCGACGTTGCCCTCGCGGAAGAACTGGGCCGGGATGATCCCGACGCTGCCCTTGCCCGGCGAGAGGATGCCGGGGCAGTTGGGGCCGACCAGCCGCGAGCGGCCGTTCTTCTTCAGCGTGTTGTAGACCCGCATCTCGTCGTGGGCGGGGATCCCCTCGGTGATGCAGATGATCAGCTCGATGCCGGCGTCCTCGGCCTCGAGGATCGAGTCAGCGGCAAAGCGCGGCGGGACGAAGATCATCGCCGTGTTGGCGCCCTCGCTCTGCACGGCGGCCCGGAACGTGTTGAAGACCGGGATGCCCTCGACGTCCTGCCCGCCCTTGCTGGGCGTCACCCCGGCGACGACCTGGGTGCCGTACTCGCGGTTGCGCAGCGAGTGGAAGGTGCCCTCGCGGCCGGTGATACCCGAGGTGCACAGCCGGGTCTCGGGGCCGACGAGAATGCTCATCGAGCCGCTCCGTTGCTCGAGCTGGCCGCGCCCGTTGCGAGCGTCACGACCCGGGCGGCGGCACCGTCCATGGTGGACTCGATATGGACGTTGGGCAGCTGGGCCTCGGCGAGCAGCGCGCGGCCCTCCTCCCCATTTGTCCCGTCCAGGCGTACGACGAAGGGCACGGTCGGGTTGATCTGCCCAAAGGCCTCGATCAGGCCCTTGGCGACCTCGTCGCAGCGGGTGATCCCGCCGAAGATGTTGAACAGCACCGCCTTGACCTTGGCGTCGGAGAGGATCACCTCGACCGCGCTGGTGATCGCCTCGGCCCGCGAGCCGCCGCCGGCGTCCAGGAAGTTGGCGGGTGTGCCGCCCGCCTCGGCGACGACGTCCAGCGTGGACATTGCGAGGCCGGCGCCGTTGGCGAGGATGCCGATGTCGCCGTCGAGCTTGACGTAGGTGAGCCCGCGCGCCTTGGCCATGACCTCCTGCGCGTCCTCCTGGCTGAGATCGCGCAGCTCGGCGTTGTCGGGGTGGCGGTACATCGCGTTGGCGTCGAGCGTGACCTTGGCGTCCAGCGCGCGCACCTCGCGCTCCGGAGTGATGATCAGCGGGTTGACCTCGACGAGCGTCGCCTCCTCCTCGACGAACACCTCGTAGAGCTTGGCCAGCATCGCTCCGACCGGGCGCACGACGTCGGCGTCGATGCCGGCCTCGAAGGCGAGCCGGCGCCCGTGGAAGTCCTGGAAGCCGATCAGCGGATCGACGTGCAGGTGGGCGATCGCGTCGGGATCCTCGTCGGCGACCGCCTCGATGTCCATCCCGCCCTTGGTCGAGAGCATGACCAGGGGAGCCTTGGCCGAGCGGTCGAAGACCACCGAGGCGTAGTACTCAGAGTCGATCTGGGAGGCGGCCTCGATCCACACCTCGTGCACGGTGAGGCCGCGGATGTCCATGCCGAGGATCGCCTCGGCGTTGGCTTGCGCCTGATCGCGGTCAGCGCAGAGCTTGATCCCGCCCAGCTTGCCGCGCCCGCCGATCTGCACCTGGGCCTTGACGACGCAGGGATAGCCGATCTGCTCCGCGGCGGCCACCGCGTCCTCGACGGTCCGCGCCGGCTTGCCGCTGGGCACGGGCACGCCGTGGCGCGCGAACAGCTGCTTGCCCTGATATTCGAGGAGGTCCACGGCTTCAAGTCACTCTAGTGACTCGCTTGTGCAGGCGGCGGCCGGCCACGGGGATGCCGAGGGCGGCGACCACGTGGCATCATCAGCCGCGCATGGCGATCCCCAAGAACATCTCATTCGTCACCTTTGACGTGTACGGCACGCTGATCGACTGGGACACCGGTGCCTACGACGCTTTTCATAGGGAAGCCGAATGCGACGGCTTCACGCTCGAGCGCGACGAGCTGATTCCGCTCTTCCACGAGGTTCAGCAGCAGATCGAGTCCGGCTCCTACGAGCTCTACGCCGAGGTCCTGCGGCGCACGGCGATCCAGATCGCCAAGCAGCTCAACTGGTCGCTGGAGCCCTCGCGGTCGGGCTTTCTGCCGGACTCCGTTCAGCGCTGGAAGCCGTTCAAGGAGACCAATCCCGTTCTCACCAAGGTCGCCAAGACCCACAAGGTCGGCCTGATCTCAAACATCGACGACAAGCTGCTGGGCCAGACCCGCCGCCACATCCCCCTGGACTTCGATCTCGTCGTGACCGCCCAGCAGGTTCGCTCCTACAAGCCCGACCCGGCCCATTTCACCGAGTGCGAGCGACGGATCGGCGCCAAGAAGGGCTGGGTCCACGTCGGGGCCAGCTACTACCACGATGTCGAGCCGTGCCTGAAGAAGAAGGTCCCGGTGATCTGGGTCAACCGGACCAAGCAGCAGCTCGAGCCCGGGCAGAAGAAGCCTGACGCGGAGGTCGCGAACCTCCGCGAGGCAGCCAAGCTGATCGGCATCGGCTGACCGTGGGCCGCGGCGACACGCGGCAGGCAGAGATCAGGCCCGCTGGGAGCGCGTGATGCGCGTGACGGCGCTGCAGTCCGACGTGCTCGTGTTCGTGTCCGACGTCTGGCAAACGACCTGTACCGCGGTGCGGTCCGGGGAGGAGGGGTTCGTGATCGACTCCCCCGTGTACCCCGAGGAGCTGCGCGCCCTGCCCGAGATTCTCATCCAGGCGGGCTTTCCGGCCTCGGGATTGCTCACCACCCATGCCGACTGGGATCACCTGCTCGCGCGCATCGCCTTCCCGGGGGCCTCGCTCGGGGGCGGGGAGAGCACGACCCAGCGCTTGGCCGGCGAGCCGGGACGGGCCCAGCGCCGGCTGCGCGACTTCGACGCCGAGCACTACGTGGTCCGCCCGCAGCCGCTGGCGCTCGGCGGCGTTCAGGCGCTGCCGGTGCCCGGCAAGGTGGAGCTTGGCCCGGGCCACGAGATCGAGCTTCATCCCGCCGACGGCCACACCGCGGATGGGACCGCCTACTGGTTGCCCTGGCTGGCGCTGCTGGTCTGCGGCGACTACCTCTCGCCCGTCGAGATCCCGATGCTCAGCCCCGGCGGCGGGGTCGGCGCCTACCGAGCGACGCTGCAGCGGCTGGCGCCCCTGGTCGCCGCGGCGGAGTGGGTCGTACCCGGCCACGGCGCCCCGCAGAGCTCCGAGCAGTCGGCCGCGATCCTCGCCGAGGACCTCGCCTACCTGTCGGCGCTCGAGCAGGCACCGGGTGACGCCGAACTGCCCGCCGGGCGGCGCTCGGACCCGCAGCGGCGCATCCACGCCGAGAATCTCGAGCGGGCCGGCGCCACGTGAGCGCGGTACTGCTCGGCGGATCGGCCGGCGCCGGTGGCGAGGCACTGGAGGCGGTCCGCGCCGAGCTGACCGCCTCCGGACGCTTGGTGCTCGGGCCCGAACCCGGCGACGCCGGCCTTCGCGCGCTGGTCACCGGCGAGACGGCGGTCGGCGCGGCGGTCGTGCTGGTGGGCGCCGGGCTGGATACCGCTTCCCGTCACGACGCCTACCTGCTGTGGCAGCTCGGGGTTCCGCTCGTGTTCACACTCGCCGCCGAGGGCCCCGCCGCCCAGGAGTGCGAGCGCTTCGCCGCGCGCCTCGGCCATCCCGGGGTGCCCTGTGTCGGGCCGGGCGAGACCGTCGCGGCGCTTGATCGGCTGGACGCGTCAGCGCCGCCGGGCGGAGCCGCTGACCCTGACGCGCCGGATCAGGCGCGCGCCTCGCTGCCCGCAGACCAGATCCGCGCCACGGTGGCCTGGAGCGGCCAGGAGCCGCTGCTGCGGGGGCGCAGCTACATCCTGCGCAGCGAGACGGCCGAGCTGACCGCGACGGTGGCGCCGATCAAGCACCGGCTCGACCTGGCCACGCTGACGCCGCTCCCGGCCACGCGCCTGATCACGGGCGAGATCGGCGAGTGCGAGCTCGAGCTCGAGGGTCCGATCGCCACGGCGGCCTTCCACTCCGGCGGCGGCCCCGGGGCGTTCGTGCTCCACGACCGGTTGACCGGCGCCGCGCTCGGGATCGGAATCGTCGTCTTCGGCCTGCGCCGGGCGGCCAACCTGCGCTGGCAGGCCACCAGCGTCGACGCCCGCGCCCGCGGCACGGCGCTCGGGCAGACCCCCTGCGTGGTGTGGCTGACCGGGCTGTCGGGGGCCGGCAAGTCCACGATCGCCGACCGTGTCGAGGCCGCCCTGCACGCCCGCGGGCGCCACACCTACCTGCTCGACGGCGACAACGTCCGGCACGGGCTCAACCGCGACCTCGGCTTCACCGATGCCGACCGGGTGGAGAACATCCGCCGGGTGGCCGAGGTGGCCAAGCTGATGGCCGACGCGGGCCTGATCGTGCTGGTCTCGTTCATCTCGCCGTTTGCCTCCGAGCGGGCGATGGCCCGGAGCCTGTTCGCGCCCGGCAGCTTCTACGAGGTGTTCGTGGACGCTCCGCTGGCGGTGGCCGAGGCGCGGGACCCCAAGGGGCTGTACGCGAAGGCGCGCCGGGGGGAGCTGGCCAACTTCACCGGGATCGACTCGCCCTACGAACCCCCCGAGGCCCCGGAGCTGCGGATTGACACCAGCGCGCTGAGCGCGGACGAGGCCGCGGCCGCCGTGCTCGAGCTGATCGCCGGGCGGGAGAACGCCGGCGCAGACGCGCGCGGCGCGGGCTGAGCTACTGCTCGGCGGCCTGGGAGGAGATGACCGCGATCGTGTCCCCGGTGGCGACCGCGGCGCCGACGCTGATCGGCAGCTCGGAGACGGTGCCCGCCTTGTGGGCGGTGATCTCGTTCTCCATCTTCATCGCCTCCACGACCGCGATCAGCGCGCCCTCCTGCACCTCGGCGCCGGACTGCACGGCGAGCTTGAGCACCGTGCCCTGGATCGGTGAGACGAGCGTGTCACCACCGCCCGATCCACCACCGCCGGCCCGAGCGCTACGCCGGGGCGCGGCGCGGGCGCCGGGGGCGGCGCCGTCGCCCGCCGCCGGAGGCGGTCCGATCACCGTGACGTCAAAGCGCTTGCCCGACACCTCGACCGTATAGCTCTGCGCGAACTTCTCGTCCGCGTCATCCGCCTCGGCGGGCACCGGGGCGGGGAAGGCGAGCTGCTTGAGCCAGTCGCGGTCCTCGATCAGATCCCGGCAGGTCTCGGCGTTGGCCCACTGGTCGGTGGCGAGGATCGCGGTGTGAAACGGGAGCAGCGTCTTGAGCGTCTCGATCTCGTACTCGCCCAGGGCGCGGAGCATGCGGGCGGTGGCCTGCTCGCGGTCCACATCCCAGACGATCAGCTTGGCCACCATCGGGTCATACATCGGGCTGATCTCCGAGCCCGGCCCGACCCCCGAGTCGACGCGGACTCCGGGCCCGGTCGGCTCGCGGTAGGCGCCGATCGGACCCGGCGCGGGAGCAAAGTTCTTAGACGCGTCCTCGGCGTTGATCCGGCACTCGATCGCGTGGCCGCGCAGGACGACATCGTCCTGGGCGATCGAGAGGGCCTCGCCGGCGGCGACCCGGATGCCCTCCTTGACGATGTCGATTCCGGTCACCATCTCGGTCACGCAGTGCTCGACCTGCACGCGGGTGTTCATCTCCAGGAAGAAGTACTCGCTCGTCCGCTCGCTACCGCTCGCTCCCTCGCGCTGGGTCAGCAGGCCCTCGATCGTGCCCGCCCCGGTGTAGCCGACCGCGGCGGCGGCCTCGGTGGCGATCTTGCCGATCTTCGCGCGCAGCTGCGCGTCGACGGCAGGGGCGGGCGACTCCTCGATCAGCTTCTGGTGGCGGCGCTGCAGCGAGCAGTCGCGCTCGCCGAGGTGGATCACGGTGCCGTGCGAATCGGCCAGCACCTGGACCTCGACGTGGCGCGGGTCGGGCAGGTAGCGCTCGAGGTAGACGGTCGCGTCGCCGAAGAACTTCTCGCCCTCGCGGGCCGCCCCCTCGAAGGCCTCCTCGAGCTTGTCCTCGGTGAGCGCGACGCGGAAGCCCTTGCCGCCCCCGCCGCCGGCGGCCTTGACCGCGACCGGATACCCGATCGTCTCCTGGATCACCGCACGGGCGTCTTCGATCGTCTCGACCGGCTCGGTCGTGCCGGGAACGATCGGCACGCCGGCGGCCTGCATCAGCTCGCGGGCGCGGGTCTTTGAGCCCATCGCCTCGATCGCCGAGGACGGGGGGCCGATGAACACGATCCCGGCATCCTCCAACGCCTTGGCAAAGCCGGCGTTCTCGGCCAGGAAACCGTAGCCGGGGTGAACGGCCTCGGCACCTGACTGCCGGCAGACCGCGATGATCTTCTCGACGTTGAGATAGCTCTCCGCTGCCGGACCGGGACCGAGCAGGTAGGCCTCGTCGGCACGCTGGACGTGCAGCGCGTCGCGGTCCAGCTCGGAGTACACGGCGACGGTGGCGACGCCGAGCTCCTCGCAGGCCCGCACGATTCTCACCGCGATCTCGCCGCGGTTGGCGATCAGGACCTTGGAGAACATTGGGGCGGGCACTTTATCCCGCCGGTGGGGATGACGGGGCCCGCCCCCCGCCAACCGGCTCGTCGCCTACGGGAAGCTGCGCAGGAAGCGGGCGGTCAACCGCCGGTTGCGCGCGAAGCTCGCACTGGCGATACCGATCTCCTCCACGCGCCCGTGTCGGACCTTGAGCACGGCCCGCCCGGGCCTGTCGGGGGCGATGTACCACTGGTTGCGGCCGACCGAGAACGCGTGTCCCAGCCGCAGAAGGCGCCTGAACGCGGCGACGGTGGCGCCCGGACGCAGCCCCCGCAGGGCGTAGTGCCGGTTGGCGGTGAGGATCAGCACGACCCGGCCGCGCGTGCGGGCGCGCTCTGAGCGCGGCAGGGCGGCGGCGAGCGCGGGCGACGCGTAGCCGGCCCGGATGCCTCCGTGGGTGGGGCAGAAGAAATCCATCGTGCGCCGCCCGCGGGTGTCGGCGCGCCGGAACGGGCGCCGGGCCTGCGCTCGGGTCATGCCCAGGCGCACCGGGCCGAGCGAACGGCCGGTGATCCGGCCCGCCGGCGCGGTGCAGCGGAAGCTCGCCGGGGCGGGCCGGCCACCCGCCGGGCCGGTCGAGGTCGATGGCGAGGAGCCGGCGCTGGGGGTGATGCCGTTGAGCGGGAAGGAGCGCAGCCCGGTGTGGTTGACCACCTCGATCGCGACCCAGCGGGTGCCGCGCGGGAGCGCGACGCACTGCCGAGTCCCGGGCGCCGCGGGCGCGGGAATCAACCGGCTCTGGAGGCGGCGGCCGTGGACGAAGGCCGCCGGGGCCGGGCGGCGCGCGAAGCTGCGGATGTCGTAGGCGGCAGCGGTGCCGGTGTAGGCGTTGTTGCCGGAGGCCAGGAAGCAGAGCCGCCGGCCGCGGACCCCAAAGGCCCGCGGCGCTCCGGGCGCGCGGGTGTCGGTCCCGTAGAGGCCGTTGTGCCAGTCGTTCTGGTGATAGCTCCAGGCTTGGTTGACTGACGCGTGGCCCGACGTGGGCCACAGGAACAGGTAGCCCTCGCGGGTGATGGCGGCGACGTCGTTGTGGCCGTTGCCGAACACGTCGCCGACTCCGGGCGTCCAGAACGTCCAGCCGCCGGTGAACTTCGGCCAGCCGGGCAGGAGCTTGCCGTCCGGGCCGAAGGCGACCACGTTGGAGGTGTCCTCGTTGTTGATCACGTCGGGCTGCCCGTCGCCGGCCACATCGGCCACCGCCGGGGCGGTCTCGAACGGCAGTCCCATCATGAACTGCGGGAAGCCGGGCAGCGAGGTCTTCGTCGCCGGGTCGTAGCCGCGCATGTAGTTGACGATCCGCTGGGCCTGCCCGGGCTGGGCGAGCGCGAGCAGCGAGTCCGCATCGGTCCCTCCGGAGAACCAGTCGAGCCGACCGCCTATCTGCGCGAACGCACCGCCGGTGGCAAAGCCGAGTGGCAGCGGCCCCTGGCTGGGCGAGGGTACGGCGGGTGGCGCGACGCCCGGCGCCAGCACACCGGCGGCGGCCTTTCCGGCGGCCACCAAGCCGCCGAGCAGGCTCGGCGACAGCGAGGGCTGCGAAACCATCGGGACCGCCGAGCCATCGCCGTGGATCAGGTACGGCGCCCCGAACCAGCCCGCGGTCTGGATCACCTCGTCGTGGCCGTCGCCGTTCAAATCCGCGGCCGAGGCCGGGTCGGCGCCTTCGGTCAGCCAGTCCTGGGCGGAGTTGTAGTAGCCGAGCGCGCTGACCATCTGCACCGGCCAGCCCGGCAGCACCGCTCCGCCCGGGTGGCGGTTGCCGTCTCCGTAGAGCGCAAAGACGTAGTTCAGCGCAGCAGGACCGAGGTCACCGTTGCTGGAGCACCAGATCTGGCTCTTCTCGACGATGTCGGGCAACGTCCCGCCGTTCAGGTAGGCCACCGTCGGGGTGGCGACCAGCTTCTCGTCGTAGATCGGAGTGCACCCGCCGGGCAGCTTGGGCGCCGGCACGAGGACCGGCCAGCCAGGCACGGGCCGGCCGAAGCGATCCCAGGCGTAGAGCTTGCCGTCCCAGGCGGCCTGCAGCACGTCGAGGCCGTGGCCGCCGGGCAGGCGCACCAGCACCGGCGTGGCGAAGGTGCCCATCGAGGGCGAATACGTGTACGGGCGGTTCGGCGGCGGCACCGACAGGCCGCGCACGTCGGTGCCCATCGCCTTGGGCCAGCTGGGCAGGAGCCGGCCGCGATGGTCGTACACGTAGGTCCGCCCCGTCTGGCTGGTGACGACGACGTCCGGCAGGCCGTCGCCGGCCAGGTCACCGATCGCCACCGGGGCGATCACCGGCTCGTGGGCGAGCGGGATCGCGTGCGTCCGGGCGGCCGGGGTACGCGACATGCCGAGGTTCAACAGATCGGTGTGGGCCGGCCAGCCCGGCAGCTCGCGGCGGGTGACAGGATCGAGGGCGTGGACGTAGCCGTTCTCGTCGGCCCACACGAGGTCGAGGCGACCCTTGCCGTTGAGGTCGACCAGGTCGGGCTGGCTCTCGGCCCCCTGGGCGAGATGAAGCGGATACCCGGGCGCGAGGGTCGGGTCATGGAAGACGGCGATCGCGCGGCGGTCCTCACCCATGTTGCCGCCCTCGTCAGTGGCCTGGACCCGCAGCGTGACCGTGTACTGCTCGGTCGAGGACAGGTCAGTCGTGTTGCGCATCGGGGCGTCCCACATCTGCCGGGGGATGTCGCTCAGGGGGAGGTTCGTGGTCACCGTCTTGGCGTGGCCGCGCCCGCGCCCGGTGGCGATCGTGTGAAAATCCGCCTCGGTCGGGTTGGCGCCGAGCGCGTATTGGACGCGATAGGTGAACCCGGCGGTGCGGGGGGCGGTGATCTGGGTGGTGATCGGCACGGCGCGCTCATGGGTAGGGTCGAACAGCGCATACCAGTTCGGGGATGTGATGTCGGGCACGGGCGGGATGCGGTTGTGCTGGATCGCCTCCATGGCGGCGAGCACGTCGGGGCGGCCGTAGCCGTAGTTGGTGTTGAAGGTGGCGCCCGGGACGCCAGGCCAGCCAAGGTTGGGGTCATCGATCGGCGACGCGCTCTCGCGGACCACCTGCTCGATCTCGCCGGCATTCAGGCGCCCGGCGATCAGGTGCTGTGCGGCGGCGATCCGCCCGTAGGAGGCGACCAGGGCCGCAACCCCAGCCGTGATCGGCGTCGACTCCGAGGTCGAGCCGCCGATCGACGGCACGCTGAACAGCGCATGGGTGCCGAAGCTGGTCAGGTTCGAACGCTCGCGGAAGGTAGTGGTCAGACGATCGGTGCCGAGCGCCCCCGAGGCGACACCGCTCCCGTTGGTGACGATTCCGTTGCCCGGCCACACGTGTGGCCAGTACATCCCGGCCTGGTGATCGGCCGAGTCGAAGTCATTGGAGGCCATCACCACCACTACCCCCTTGCGCCACGCGTACTGCAGCGCCGCCCGCTCGAGCGAGGAGTAGCCGAGCTCGCCGACGGTGGCGTCGATCACCGACGCGCCCGAGTCGACCGCGAAGTAGATCGCCTGGGCGGTACGGTCGGTGCGGTCCAGCGCCTGATCGCCGGGCTTGACGAACAGCAGCGTGCAGTGCGGGCACACCCCGGCCCCGAGGATCCCGTTGTCGGTCTGCGCCACCGCGTTCTCGGCCTCCTGGTCGGAGTGGTTGTAGGCCGAGTCCTCGGTGGCCGGGTCGTTGTTGTCACGGCTGAAGTTCCAGCCGGAGATGTCGTTGGCGTAGCCGTTGCCGTCGTTGTCATAGTGGTGGCCGGGGCGGCAGAGCTCGAGCAGGTGGGTGCGCTCGTTGATCTTGCAATCACCGAAGGCGACGATCAGATCCTCGGGCGTGATCTGACCGTTGAGGTAGGGCCGGTGGATCCGCGGATCCTGGGCGTAGTCATCGACGTTGACCTGACCGTCGCCGTTGCAGTCATAGCGCCCGCACGAGCGACCGTCAGCCAGCTCGGGGTAGGGCAGCTCCCCGGTGTTCAGGTAAGCGCGCGGAGCGAGCTCCGCGGTGTTGGCAGGGTCCAGTCGCCAGTTCGGGCCACCCTCGATGTAGGCGACGATCGCACTCGGGACCCCCGTCGTGTAGCGCTTCCACGCCGAGTCGACGAACATCCCGGCGCTGTTCTGCGGGTCGGTGGCCCGCGGCGTGCAGGACGGGATCATCGAGTACAGGTAGTACTGCTCGGCGTTGATGCACCCCGACGCCGGCGAGACGGCGTAGTTGGGATCATTCGGCGGGGTCTGGCCCGTCCAGCCAGTGTCAGCCAGCGCCGCCGCAGTGCCGAGCACGAACACGAACACCATCACTGATAGCGCGCGGCGATAGCGTCCCAAGACAACAAGTACATCACGCCAAGGTGGAATTGGCAATGTTGTGGATCTGGCGATGAAGGATGATCCGGCAGCGGCCTTTTCGTCCTGGGTCGTGTGTCGTCGTCGGTGCTGCATCGCGTGAGAGAGCGACCGTCCGCACCTCGTCGCGACACCCGCGTGCTCGGGCCACGGAGGTGCGGCTGTCCGCAAGCCTGCTGAAGGTTGACGACGATGCCGCGACCGACGCCGCGTCGGGCTCGCATGAACTGGCCGGCCTTGAAACCGTGATCGGCGACCGCTTGTGCCCCCGCGCTCGACGCGGTGGGAACGTCAATGGCGTCTGCAGCCGGCTTAGCGACCGCTTTAGCGCGTTTCTCCAGGCGCGCGTGGTCCACGGACGCAGAAGCGCTGGGCAGCTAGACATGGCCGCTTCTAGATAGATAGATGATGGCGAGACCGGGACTCGAACCCGGGACACCACGATTTTCAGCTCGCCTAAACACGTCTCTCTTTGCGGGTAGTGGGCGGCATAGCCCACTGCGGGTAAAGCCCTGTAAATTTAAGCTTTGCGCTTTGCGCGGTAGATCCGGAGGCCAAAACACCCGCGGATTCGGTTGGATGCGGACGGGTTTAGGACTCGTCGGCGACGCGGAGTCCTAAACGACATCACGTTCGTGCTCGCCGACGGTGTCGACGACTGGGCAACGTGCGCTCGCCCCAGCGCGGCGACGGAGACTGTGGCGGAAGGAGGGTCCATGTGTGGCGGAAGGAGGGTCCATGGTCCCGAGGATCCTCTGGCTCCCGCATTCGCGCGCAAGGGAGGGGAGATGTCGGTGACGGCGAGATGCTCCCTATGCCGGCTTGCAGCGAAGCTCGCCGTCACCGACATGACGCTGCGCCGGATAGAAAAGCAGGTGCTACGCCTCGGCAGGGCGAGGCTGCCGCTGGCGTTCCGAAGGAGGAGCCTGCGAGCTGCCGGCCAGGCGTCGGCGAGTGCTGCTACGCGCGCCAAGTAGTAGCGCCTCAGGGTCGGGGGAATACCGCCACTCTCCACGCCTACGAGCCGAGGGTGATCGTACACGGTCAGGTCTAACCCGAGAGCAATCGTGCTGCCGTCAACCGAACCCACCTCGGTCCAGCCAGTCCGCTCGTACAGACAGCGAGCGCGCTGCGCTCCTGTCGGCGTCCAGAGCCAGGATTGCCTATATAGGTCAGCCACCACGCTGTGATGGCCCGGGCGTGGCGCAACCGGCCAACGTTAAGCCCCCACCACGCTGGATCAACGTAGAGCATCCAGAACGCCCATCCGACACAGCTGGTTGCTTCGATCGACAATGGCCTAATGGCGTGGCAACCACGCCCAAATGGAGTCCTCGACGCTCGCTACGGCGGCAAATGCACGTCCTGCGGCGAGCTGATCGCGAGTTGGTCAATAATCTCGACGCTTTCACGCGGCACGCTCCAGTCCGCACGCCATGATCGGTAGCTCGCGAGAGCGAGGTCGCGGACGCGCGCATACCGGCGACGTCGTCGAC
>JAABUZ0100001834.1_pt1 | contig 38207 bp, 40 predicted proteins | sample 5562091 | NCBI WGS metagenome assembly JAABUZ01 (sample SAMN12813069, study PRJNA571459) | rock metagenome | isolation source: Antarctica rocks | place: Antarctica: Victoria Land, Linnaeus Terrace sud | collected 2015-12-21 | reverse complement strand
TTTCGAGCGTAAGCCGGCCTGGATGTGGCCGCGTTCGTTTTCGGTCAAAGGTCGGATGAAGAGAGGTGATTTCATACCCTCTATCATACCACGTTGTCGCTTACCTTTCGTGTGTTTGCACTAGGGCTAGAGATGGGGGATGAGCGGTGTGCGCGTTGGTGCAGCAGCCCCGTATCCGACGAGGGACGCCCCACCAGGGGTCATTAGCAATACGGGTTACGATGGTCAGCAATGCGCCCTACTTCACCACCGTACGCTTGCTGAAAACCATGTGCCCGCTCTTCTGCTTCTCGTTCGCTGGACGCAGTGTTATAGTCGATCAATTCACCATCACGATATACCCACACATTCCAATGTCCACACGTGTTGTACTGCCATTCAATCCGTATCAGACCATGCTCTACCATAATCCCACCTCCTTACGGCTTGCCATTTCAACCCTCTCCCTCAAAAAGTGCACTACAGACCGAGCACAACACGCAATCAGGGTTCTCAACTTTCCCAAAACAAATTGGACAACGAGCCTGCTGCATCTTTTGCCAGAACGTCCATTCTTGGTAGAAGCGATCAACCTCTTTCCCCCTCGCAGTAAAGTACCAATCAGCTATCAGTGCCGAGGGATTTTGCTGTGAGAACCAACCAACAGCATCGTACGCACGACGAGCAGACGCCTGCAATGGATCATCTCCCCAACCGATCAACAATCGCTGCACAAGCATGATCGCCTGTCTACGTATCTCCTCCTTACTACTTCTCTCCATATGCCACCTCCTTCCAACTAGCTTGCCATCACAAACTATCCAACCCTCCCTACGAAAGCAGTCCTTCAAATGCTATCTGACACCCATCACTACAAAAAGGACTCTCACAAAGCATGCTCACGGTAGAACGCCACTTCCCGCCGCAGTGCAGACACGTCCTCCATGTCGGTCTCTTCAATTGGTTACACGGAAGGGTCGGATCAGTAAAAACCTCTACAAGCCTCTGAGCCAGGTTCTCTAAACCCTCATCCCCCATGCCCAAATCACCCCGCTTTTTACCTCTTTCCATATGCCACCTCCTTCCAACCTGGCGCGATCACCTCCCTTTTCGTGACCGATCACTTGTCACACTTTGGGACGCGATCCCACATGTACACCCCTTCGTTGATGTGCTACTCAACACGAACGCAAGCAACTCACTTGCTTCATACGCCGCCCACACCCCATAGAACCGCTCAATTTCCTCAAGCTTTTGGTGTACTCCTACTGGCAAGCCATGACACCGCTTTCTGATCTCTTGGCGTGCACTTGCCTCTTGTACGCTTTTCTCTGCATTCTCTCTATAGCGTTGTGCCGCTTTCCGACACGCATCCGAGCAGTACCGACGTTGCCGCCCACAGACCTGATGATCTATCGCATTCCCACAGATACAGTACGCATTCGTCGCATATCTCATAGGCAATCACCTCCCTTTTCGTGACCGATCACTTGTCACACGTTCACTCCTGATCCGCACTCATCCCCTCGCCTTGACCATAGAGATAGTCATTGACCCACAAACGATGACGCAACTGCTCAAGCTCGAGCCAGCGTTGCCGCTCACGCCACGAATAATCATAGCGAGCGTGACAGGAAGGACACAGAGCCGCTAACCTGGCTACAGCATTCCAGGGATCATGGTCTAGATGTGCCGCCGCAAGGTAGACCGTATATACCACCCCTGTCCGTTCAGAAACCGCCTCCGTTCCATGCGCAATTCCACAATGCTCACAGCACCATCGCGCCCGTTCCTTGCACTCCCACGCCAATTCATCCCAATTGTCAGGATAGAGCCACCGATGTTTCATCCATACCATCACCCCCCTTCTCAGATGCACCATTTACACCCAACACCACCTACATCTGCACCCAACCAGAAGCTACCAGAAGGATGAGCCATGTTCCTACCAGCCCAATCAGCAACCAGAGCGCAAAGGACCCACAGCCCCAAAGACGAAGCGAACGAACGATAAGCACCACACCCACAACCAACAGAACCGCAACCATCAGACCCATATGCACCACCTCCAATCCCTTCCAACAAAACCATTACCCCAATACACCAACCCTCAACCACTCATACGCTTCTTCAACCGTCAACCCATGATAGAAGCGCAGAAAGTCAAACACATCACCCGCACGCCCCCAGGTGTAGCAGTACCAATGGGGATCACTGGCACCAAACACCTGGAAGCTGGGGCGAACATCCCCTCGAACGTGATGACCTGGCAGAGGACACCGACCCACACCACGCCGATCCAGACACGTATACCGTCCAATCACCTCCACAATATCCTGTGAGTGACACCACTGCTGAATAGCCCCATGCCCAACACGATCCACCACCACATCAGCAGCAACTACCACAGCCTCATCCTTTCCCCACTCATCACTCACTTCATCAGGAACCGCCACCCTCTCCACATGCTCACCCAGCCATGCGCAACACGCCGCCACCGTTTCCCCCACTGGCAAGAGCAAGCCATTCGAAGCCACCTCTACGAACGGATACCATCCCCCACTTTGCCGATGCACTCCTAACGGCAACCGCACCAACGACCCAACCCCATCAGGCCAAAGCATATCCTGTTTGGGATACAACTCCACCCCATAGGAGAGCGCATACGGCAACAACCACCCTCGCACTATCTGCGCCTGTGTCGGTCTCTCCAAGAACACCCACAGATGCCCACCACGCCGACTGGCCTCCACGCTCGAAGAAATACCTTGTGCTGCCAGTTCCCCCGAAAGCCTCACAAGCCGATCCAACCCATCCACACTATCCGCATCAAAGACCGCAAACGAACAGAACCCCAACCCATCCACAACATACGTCCCCAATGTGTACCGCCCCAGCAAATGATCCGCCAGGCGTGCCAGTGAAAGCCGTTGATACGAAGGCCGATAGGACCCATCGCCTTGTTGCACTGCATAGTAGTCCCAGCACTGCACGAACATCGACGCATACGCCTCAACCAGTTCCACGGTCACGCCATACATCACGCCACCTCCCTACATGCGACCCTGAAACGACTTATACGACTCCACTTGATCCAGGTAGTCCCGTTCACTGTTATACAGACCGTCGCCAAGTTCCTCACCCCAATAGGGCGTTGGGACAGGATAGTCCTCGACCACCGAGGTATACGCCTCCAAATCATCTCGCATGGCTTGCCAGACAGCCCGCAAACGTTCACTAAAGCCAGCCATCCGCCTGTTAAACTCGTGCTGTATCTGTGCATATTCCCCTTGCAACTGAGTTACATCTGAACCATAGGGACTTGTCACCCGTTGCCAAATCGTACTTAACTCCTGTTCGAGTGCTCGACGCTGTTCCTTGACCCGATCCGCAAGCGTCCAATCAATATAGGAGTCCATGTACTGACTCAAGAGGTGTTCCAGTTGCCCAGGATACAACGCTTCAAGTGCATCAAGCTCAACCGCCCCCTCACCATGTCGCGCCTCAAAGCCCATACGCCGCCGTTCCGTCTCTTTAATTGGGGTGCGAGGCAACCGATAATATTGCACCTGATCCAGCGTCAGCACGACAGGGAACACCCGCACATCCAGATCAAGACCGAGCGTGCGCACAAAGTATTCAATCTTGCGTGACACGGCAACAGGCATGGATTGCCCAGCAGGATCAAAGTCCGAGACGTAGAGAATACGCGCAGGCTTATTGGCTTGCTGTAAGCGATGCACCAGGGCCAGCGTTGCGGTAATACTCATTTCACCCATGCCTGTTTGTAGGTTTGCCCCATAACGTTCAGAGAGCGGCGCGAGAATATCATTCATGGTGGACTTTTCACACCACACCTCAAGATGGTAAGGTTGCTGAGCCTCATAGTCGTACACCGAGTACGAAGGCAAGTGAGGAAAGTCAGGCAGTTTCATATTATCGAGCTTATAGGCTTGACCAGAGGCATACACGTAGGGCGTTCTCTCTGCTCGATGGGTCGCGTAGATCATCACATCCGGGGTACGGCGATCATTGAACGCCTCTGGATCAACTAACCGCAGGTAGCGCGCCGCCTTAGAAGCCAGATTGAGAATGTCCCAACACTCCACCGTATTCTCATATGGCTTGCCATTAGGCAGCATAACGGGCGGGTCCTGGCTGACAATCTGATAATGCACACGTCGGATATGCGCTCGATCCAATCCGAAATTGTGCCACAGGGTCGAGAACCATTCCCCTAACGCCCAATCATTGGGCGTCCCTGTATAAAAGGGGTCATTTTGCGGAGCCAACACAATGAAGTCATTGACCGAGACGCCTTGTGTTTTGGCTTCCTGTTTGATCCACTGATAATCAATCTGTCCATCATACATCGTACTCATAGGCCACCTCCTTGACTCAAAAGGCGCGTCCACGACCAGTTCCACACCAGCCCCACACGCGCCCTTGTCACCCAACTCACTGCTACGGATGCCGTTGAAAATGCCGCCACTGATGCCGATTGGCAAACACCACCACCTGCCCATTCGCCTGTGCCTCGCGCACCAGTGCCGCCGCTTGCTGACTCAACCGTTTCACATTCCCCACCATCATCATCCCCGTTGCTGGATCAATGACGACCTCTAGCGTGTCACTCCCAAAGGGACTGCACCATTTTGCACTCCCGCCTGCGGCCTCTGCTGCTGCTGGGCAGGTGGAGCGGCACTGCTGCCAGGACGCGCACCTTGATAGCCCTGCTGTTGGTAGCCTTGCTGATACGTCATCGGATGCGGCGTCTTCACCTGCGCTTTCGGCTCCTGCTTGCGCCGCTCCAGGTCCATATCCGCCACCGCCAGGAACAACGTCACGGCTGGAATAATGGAGAGCACGATGTAGGCCAGCACCGTAATCACAGGACGCTGATTGAGAGGCACCGCTTGCAACCAATCGGCATGTGGCACCTCCGAGACGCCCATCACATAGTTACAAAACACCTCGACCAGTTCCACCACCAGACAAATCGGCAGGTAGGACCACACCGACTCCTTCTTAAAGAGGCGAAAGGCAATGCTGCGACTGAGGAAGTAGCCCAGCACGCCAAAGCCACCCGCAATCATGAAATCCACAGCAAGCCGTATGCGATCCCCATTGTAGGGCGAGAACACTTGCGCAATCGCATAGGCCGAGCCGAACGAAAACGCCAGCGACACCACCCGCAACACCAGATGCTCCACCCCCACAATCCACACCTCTTGAGCACGCCCCGCACCCACTGGCCTCCCCGGTCCCTGTTGACCTTGCTTGAACACTCCATCAAAGACTCCCATAGACCACCTCCTTCCGACTAGGCCGCAGCAGCAACACCAGCCAAACGACACACCAACTTGAGAAATGCGACTTGCTTGCCTTTGAATTTGAGCACTTCAAGCGTCAAAGGCGCATACTTGGGAGGAAGTTCCGCACGCAGTTGATCGGCCACCTGACGGAGCACATCCGTCGCTTCCCCTCGACGCCTCAAATCCTTCAACTCTTCCAGGCGAGGAAAGCCCTCGGTGACTTGACACTCAAACTTCTCATCCGTATCTGCATCCAGGACGGTTAAATTGACGACCCACCCGGGCTTTGGAGCACCCGTTCCCTGGTCATAAAAGGTTTGTTCCTGGACATCACCACTGACCACGACTGCATTTAAAATCATAGGCTACCCTCCTGACACTTCAATCCAACTTCTCTCAACAACGCACAATCTAGGACGACACGACCTGCTTGCCACCAGACTCCCACCACAACTGAAGCACACTACGACACCTTGGACAGATGTACACCATTGGACCATTCCCAACCGAGGGATCACGATACTCCACCACCACATCACCAACCCCCTCAGCAGCCACCACCGACCCATCTCCAACCGCCTCAAACTGATCCATCATCCGCACCCACAAGGGATAGCCACAACGATGATGCACCATCTTCCCTCGCTCTTGCCACTCACTCATTCCATCACCTCCCCTGATACCCGGGTCTCCTGACAAGGACAAGAAGCCATCCTCTCCCAGCCAGGAGACCCACACTCACCACATCACCCCGCTACTTGATGATCCCCAGCGAATGAGCCATCAGAGGCACCACCACCATCAGCACAATCCCAACAAAGATGACTCGAAACTGTTTCGGTCCCCATGCAGGACCAAAGAACGTGAGAACAAGAGCGATCAGAACAACCACTCCAAATCCAATCCACCCCATAGACCCACCCCCCATCTGTAAGCTAGCCAAGAGGCCAGAGCAAGAGCACCGCCACAATCGCCACCATCCCAGCAGCAATTAGCCCCAGGTTGACCCCATCCATCCGTCCACCCTTGACCACCAGAACCCCAAACATGAGCAGCCCCGCTATCGCTGCAACCACCATACTTTGTCCTGTCATAGACCCACCCCCTTTCAAACCGGCCAACCCACCTACGCACGAACACTTCCACCAGCCGCCACCACCACCTGATAACAGCCAGAACACCGATTGCCGTACCACACATACCGATGATCTTTGTGCAAGAAGACCCCGCAATCCTGGCACTGAACTGCACGCGATAAATGATAGTCAGACGAGTATGGGTTCTGCCTGTTTCCTCGAACATGTTTCCGACCATGCATACGCACCACCTCCCTTGCTCAACCACCGCACTACAACGGATACAGGTCTAACGGCTTGCCATTTCGACAGGACCACCCACAAATTGCTGCCAGCACCCTCGACACCTCTCACCAAAACGGATCACTAAATGGGTCATCCGAAGCTCACGTCCACAATCAGCGCAATGAACAACACAAAGACTCGTACGCGCATGTCGGGGCTGCTTTCGCTCTTTTCTGAACTGCCGTCTGTTCCAACTCATAGGCATTTCTCCTTTCTCAATGGCAACTGCTAGCCTCTCTACGATCCTAGTTAGTTTGGACATTTCCATAATGTCCACTACTATAATAACATGGACAAACTGGAAATGTCAATAATATTTCGATGGACATTTTGGACATTATTTTTAATCTTCCCAAAATGTCAAAAATATCTTATACTTAGCTTGAGAGCGACATAAACTCAATGAAAAGAGGGCAGATACATGGAAGCCACATACTCATCAAATGAAGCAAGAAGAAAATTAAAAGCATCTACGAGCACATTTAAACGGCTTGTCGATAGCGGAAAGATACGCAAAATAACACCGCCCAACAAGAAGCAAGGAATGTACTTAAAAGAGGATGTTGACAAGATAGTCAAAGAGATGCAGCCTTTTGCCCAGACTGCTACACGCAAAGGAAAGAAGCTCACTACTACAGTAGACTGGCAAAAAATATCTGATTTACCCGCTATACTTAAATTGGACTTAGAGGTCTATCATGAAACAATAGTAGGTGATATTGGTTTATATATATCCTGGGAAAGAAAAAATCCAAAAATCACTCTTATCTCATTCGAGAGCGGCAACAGAGAAAACATACTAGCTTATCTAAGTTTGGTGCCTCTACCAGAGCAAGTTATCGTATCAATCTTAAGCGGGGAAAGAGAAGAACTCTCTATAAGCCCAGATGAAATCGAGACCTATGATCGTAAAGGAGGATATACCTTGCTTGCTGAAAGTGCCGTTACTCATCCACATCATCCAGAGCAACTTACCCACGTTTTGAGAGAAGCACTCCGCTTTTGGTGCGATCAATACCCAGACAGATACATAGAGAAAATATATGCACAAGCAGCTACCCAAGCAGGAGATATCCTTGTTCGCAAACTGTTCTTCTCGCCCTTATACGATCTCTCAGATGACGCATATGTTTTAGACCTGAGAAGACCAGGAATAGCACAACCAATCAGAGTATTCCAAGAATGCCTCCAACACAAAGAGGAAAACCAGAGTAATAAACTCTCGTTCCTCAATGAGAAAGCGGCAAGCAACTTCAGAAGGGCAATGAAGCAAGACATTCCTACCTGTGTAGAGTTGAGTAAAAAAACATTTCCGACTCTGCATCAGGGCATAGCCTCAGCAGAAACACGTCTCGCATGGATGGAAAGAAACCCTGATATCTGTTATGTCAGCACGTTCAAGGATAAAATAGTAGGATACACCACCATTTTACCCTTAGAACAGGAAAAGATAGAAAGAATACTGAGAAATGAGGACTTTGTAAAGGACATTCAACCAGAGGAGATCAAGCCATTTGACAAAAAAACGCTTGTAGATATCTACATCATGACAATGGTAACAGACCCGGCTCTCAGCAGAACCGAGAAGCGCACATATGGCTCAAGCCTGGTTCGAGGACTAGAGAACGTCATCGTCGACCTCGGTAAAAGAGGTGTACCCATTAAAAATCTCTTTGCGAGAAGCGACACACCTGATGGCATCCGAATACTGAGGAAAATCGGCTTTATGGAGATACCATCAATCACTGATATGAGAAACTTCGTCATCAATGTAAAAGAGTCAGGGATACCGCTCATGCAGGAGTATAAGGAAGCATTCGCAAAGAGCTGCCAGGAAACGAGGAAACCTAGCATAACGCCAAAGACTATCATCAATTAAGAAAAACGGCAAGCCATTGGGGGACTAATTAAAGTACTTCCTGTTAAAGAAAGAGTCTGGCCTAATAATGCTGCATATTTTAGTCTCCCCCTTTCGACACCTCTTACTGAGAAGGCATAAAAAGGCACAAAAATAAAAAACAGCAAAATAATAGTGCCTACGTCACCCGAAAACGTGTCAACCCGCCCCATGCCTAGAGAAAGCCATAGTCATTCTATGGACTAATAGGGTATTTCCCCTAGAAGAAGCTCGCACCTTCTCACTTTTACACTACGTACCGCATAAGACGCGGAGCCGAACCAACGCGAATGACCGTTAAGCGAGTGAAACCGCTTAACGGTAATATTTTACCTTTTTTCAGAGATATGCTCTCTACTTGGTGCGTTCGCTACATGAATGGGGGGAACGGACATTGCTTCGCTCGTCCGAGGGCATCATAAATGAGGCCCCTACGATAGTCTGATCATTTAGCGGATGAGCCACTAATGAGGGGATACACCACAGTCGCCGTTCCGCTTTCAAGTCGAGTGCTCGTCGCATAGACCACCTCCACATCTTCTCTCACTTCAACGCGTTGAAACCACTTGTTGCTCCCTATGCAAGAGCGTATACTATGAGAAAAGCTCAAATACGCTTTTGTTTTGCTTTAAGGAAGCCCTACATGAACGCTTCAAAATCTCAAAAACTAGTCGTTCTCTATGTATCCGCTTTTGTCGTTGCCATCATTGGTGGCGTTGTCGTCGAAGCCCTAAACGCCTCCTTTTTGGGAACCTTCTTTTCAAGCGTCGCTTTCATCACTACGATGCTTTTTCTTTTCAAGCGTCGCTTTCATCACTACGATGCTTTTTCTTTTCATTTATCTCAGGCATCGATAGCGGCACCCGTACTTGTGTGATGTGTTCTTAAATTAAGGTGAACGTCATCATCGACCTCGTTAAAAGAGGTGTACCAATCAAAAACCTCTTCGCGGGAAGCGACACACCTGATGGCATCCGAATACTGAGAAAAATGGGCTTTATGGAGATACCGTCAACCGCCGATATGAGAGACTTCGTCATCAATGTCGAGGAGTCAGGGATACCGCTCATGCAGGAGTACAAGGAAGCATTCGCAAAGAGGTGCCAAATATAGACTATGTCAACCATTTATACAAATTGCAATAAAGAAATACCCAAGGTTTATGCTCTACAACGATCATATACTCAGGTGTTTCTTTTAACGTTAGCAAAGAACCAGGGCAGAAGTCTTTAAGTCAATACTTTACCGTCTAATTGATGCTCCTCTAAACTACGTAATACTTTCTCTAAGTCATCAGGGGAATTAGATTTTATTACTCTGTTTGAAGTGCCGTCATCAATAGTAAGCGTTAGTTCGATCTGCTTTTTCTCTTTTATGTCTTTCTCTTCTTTTACCTTCCGCCTTTCTTGATGGATACCGACTAACAAGCCTCCAATAGCAGAGATTAGCGTTCCCACTGTGCCCAGAATTAGGGAGGAAAAAAGCAATCCTTCCATCTTTACTTCTCCGTCCACTTGCAAAAACTACCCACAATCAAAGTCCAGGCAAACACTACATACGAGACGTTCATCACATAAATGGTATCGATATCAAGTTTGTCAATCGTAAGAGCACCAAGTAATATAGCTGAAGCTAGAAGAACCAGAACACATCCGAAGCCAACAACAGCTTTAAACACACTACTAACATTCCGGTTCGTTAATAAATAGCCCATAGCTTCTCCAGTAATTGCGATGGAAATCGCTAATAATTCTCCATGGGCTAGAGTCCTCTGCATACTAAAATTTTGTCTTATAGCACCTGAAACAAGAAAGCTACTCATAATTGGTGTTAATGCAATAGATACACAAAATCCCAGCTAAATTCCTACATTCGAGATTGATTTTCTATAGTTCTTTATTCCCTTCAGACCCTTAATTTCTGTAGCTTTTCCCTCATTCGGGTTCACCACATCTTCTGTTTTGGGAACTTTCCCCAGGTTTTTGTTTTCTGTAGCTTCTTCCTCATTCGGGTTCACCACATCTTCTGTTTTGGGAACTTTCCCCATAACTGGAGGACCTTTAGTATTTTCTTCTTTTCTCGGGTTCGCCGCATCTTCCGCACCTAGATCTTCATCCATCATCCAAACCTATTATCTCTTTCCTAAACATCTCAGAACCAAGAAGAGGAGACACCAATTGAATGCTAACATATTAATAGAGGATTTTCAAGCTTATACAAGCCTGAATAGAGTTATTGAGCAAAAATAGGTTTGAAAACGGCATTTGTGAAAATGATGAATTTGTTTCCTTTGATATCTGTTGGGCGATCTCGCGCCGACATACTGATTTGCACGTTGGTACCCAGCAACAAGCTGGCATAGCCCGATGCGGCATATTGAACCCCTTGGTCCCAATGGTGAATTTCTGGTCAATGCTAGCTCAATGCCTGGCGAAGGCCGTTTTGGGCAAGCTTCCACCCTATGGCCTGCCAGTTCCCATCCACGTCACAGCAATCCTGCTACATAGCAGAGTCATTACCTCGAAGCCTTCAAACGAGTGATAGTAGAGTACAGTTTCTACGATGTAAGCGAGGTCTGTTCCTGGTTCTGAAGGAGTTTCTCCCACACTTCCCTGTCCACAAATTCCGAGCCACAAGTCGTGCAAACCCATTCACCAGTATCAGAACCTTGATCGTACTCTCTCTCAATGTCAGTATGAAGGCATGGTCTCCCGAATGTTTCTCTTCTCAGTTTGAACGCCTCTTCCATTTCCATAAGTATTCTCCTTTTCTTGTGCAACGTTATTACTTTCTTGCACGTTTGCCATAATGCAAAGGATACATAACTTCCCTTAGGCTTGCTATGATAGAGATACGCAGGCGCGATAAATCAATTCTACAATATGCTGGTCGGATGCTTTATAATACAATCCTGATCGTGGAGAAGAGCGAGTAAGGTGAAGCATCATTATGTTATCTCAGGCCAGGAAGTATCTAAAAATAGGCCCCTATGGAATTGGGGCCTGTGTTGTAATTCTAGCGGCTATTATTATCCGCATTGCTCTAGTGAGTTTGGGTTGGCCTACTACAAATAGTGATGAGGGTACGATGGGACTCATGGCATTGCATATCGCTTATCGTGGTGAGCATCCTGTCTTTCTCTATGGGTCAAGCTACCTGGGATCGCTAGAGCCGCACATCGGTGCTGTCTTCTTCTTCCTCTTTGGTCCCTCCTTCCTTGCTTTGCGTCTGAGTCTTGTGCTACTTTTCGCCTTGTTCCTGCTGGTCATGTACCTGTTGACACGCTTGCTTTACAGCGAAAAGCTAGGATTGGCCGTTGTACTGTTGCTCTGTTTTGGTTCGTCAGAGATGCTTTCTCGTGAACTCAAGGTCGTTGGTGGGGCAGTCGAGACAATGCTTTTTGGTGCTCTAATGCTCTTACTGGCCTCGCTGCTGGCATTGTCGATCAGACAAAATCTCTCAACAGGTGAGCGGAGACTACGTCTTACGCTCTATGCTTGTTATGGCGGTACGATTGGACTGGGGCTGTGGAGCCACATGTTAGTCCTTCCATTTGTCGCGACATCGCTCTTACTCGTGTTCATATTTTGTCGCAGGGAATTACATAAGGGGACAATAGCCTCATTTTTGTTTGGCCTGTTGCTGGGTTTTTTTCCATCGCTCGTCTATAGTATCAGACATCCTGGGCTAAACGCACTCGCGACATTATGGGGGCTACACAGTTCGGGTGGGACGGCATCGACCTTGCCGTTTTCGTTATGGGATCAGATACGCGGAATGATGCTGGTAAGCCTGCCATTAGCGACTGGAGCCAGCTTACAGTGCTCTATCCCAGACTCACCAGGGATTTGGCGGTTCCATATCTCATCCTGCATGCTAGCTCAAGGTGGTTGGGCAATAGGCTTTTTGCTCTTATGGGCGATAGCGACAGTACTCACAATAAGAGAACTGGTGAAGATACTTACACATCGCGATGGCAAGCAACACACGCTCGTCTATGCCGCCGCACGTTTGATGATTCTGATCAGTGGTGGACTTACAATGCTCTCCTACCTATTTAGTCCCGCATCGGCGCTTGTGCCGCTCACCTCGGCGCGTTATCTTGTTGGTCTCCTGATAATGACTCCCGCTTTGCTCGCACCATTGTGGGAAGGTGTGAGGCTGCATGCAAATGTTCCGTTTTTGAAGAGAACATCTGCTGTGCTAAAGACTGGCTTACTACTCTTTATCTATGTTGCCTATTTTGTCGCCACGATAAAGGTATTTCAGCAAGTTCCTGATGCGCAGGCTACGAATCGGCAACAGTACAAAATGATAGATGACTTACTGAGTGTTCATATTACGCACATCTATTCTGATTACTGGACTTGCAACCGTGTTATCTTTCAAAGCGGCGAACGTGTTATTTGTAGCGTTCTCGACGAGAACCTGCAAACGGGTCAAAATAGATATCTCCCTTACCAATATATTGTCCAACAAGATGCCCAAGCGGTCTACGTGTTCCACATAAACTCACCACAAGCGGTTGCTTTTGAGCAGCAGGTAGAGCGGTCGGGGAAGCAATATGGGCGTATGGAGATGGACGACTACATATTGTATAAACCGACCGGGGGGCGACCACAAGATCGCCCCTACTATACACACTCTCGCCATGTCGGTGGCGCAGTATAGTAGGGGCGATCTTGTGGTCGCCTTGCGTGTCTGTAATGCCTACTTACCTAACGTTTGTTTGTACACCTCTACCAAGCGTTGAGCGTACTGACTCCAACCGCTCCCAGCCTCTAAAGCCTTTTTCTCTTTGGCTTTTAAGTGATACTCGCCGCTCTGTGCCTTGTAGAGTGCTTGTACCAGTGATGTGCGGCTGGAAGGATCATAGAATGTACTAGCGCGGGGTGGAAGCACTCCGCGAAAACGTGGCAGGTCGGGTACAATGAGCTTACGTTCAAAGGAGAGCGCTTGCATTGCTGTTTCCAGAACGCCTGCTGTATGATGGGCAAAATGCGGTAGTACGACAGTATCGGTCGCTCCCATGTACAACGACATGTCTGACTGGCCCGGTTCTTGCAGAAAGAGTGAAATGTCAGGGCTGAGAGCGACGCGCTGTAAGAGTGCTTCTTTCTTGTCTTTGGGTGAGCCGACAAGCAGGAGGTGTGACCTGAAATACTGTTCCTGTTGTTGGCTATCATGCATCTCTTTGAAGGCGTCGATCAGGTGAAGTATTTCACGTTCATTATGATTTGATGAGAGGCAGAGGTAGATATAGTTGGCCTGTTGAGGAAGGCCAAGGCGTCGCTGAGCATCATCTCGCGCGATTGTTTGCGGATAATAGCCGCGAAAGCCGGGGTGCTGAAAGCTGTATACTCGCCTTCGGAGCCGTCTGTCCGGGTAGAGTTGATCTGGCTGGCGTGTATAGGCGAGGATGATGTCGCTATGCCGCAGCAGGTTGTGCTCGAAGATACGATGTGGAAGAGAGCGCAAACTATGTGTGCTCTGCCACCACCCCCCAGCGTCCGTGGTCACGATCCGAATACCCCAGCGCCGAGCGAGCCAGATCAAAAAACGGAGACGTTGGTGTTGCCCTGGGGTCAGGACGAACGCTCCTGGACGGTAGAAATGTAGAATTCCGATAGACTCCCCAAGGTACGCACGGTGTCGCCAGAGCCAGGCTAGCTGAAGATCGGCGGTGCTCGTGGTACAACGCATGTGCTGTGCTTGAAGTCCCTGGGCGAGCAAATTTGCTGAGGCATCATGCTCTGCGGGTTGAACAAAGAAGACTGCTGGCGCGTTTAACCGAGCGGGAGCATGTTTGATGAACTGTAGGCGCTGCTGTAAATGACCCCAGCTACGGGCCTGAGCCATCGCTGCTAGCAATCGTTCCGTTGTCGATTTACCCGCAAAAAAGAGCAAGGGACGGTCGATCAAGGCTATGTGGGCAACATCTTTTAGTCCGGCATGTGCGAGCTGTAGTACATCTGGTAACTTCTGAGGCGTCACGGCTTTATGCTGCTGAGCATTAGCGTACTGGGTCAGGATCTCTGAGCGACCCTGCCAGTAGGCGCGACCTACGAAGTATGGACGCGAAAGACGTGCTGCTGGTACGCGATGGGCAACAACCACTTCTGGCTCGTACCAGAGAGTGTACCCCGCTGTACGCAAACAGCGACACAGGTCTGCAACCTCCATACTGGTAGGGGAGGTAGAACGTTTACTCAGCAATGGAGAAAAGGAGCCGATAGCTCGCAGCGCCTTAATTTTAATGGAAAAGTTGCAGCCGCTGAAACTAACTGGAGTTGGAAGCAGCGTTCGTGCTTTCGCAGGGGCGAAGTAGCCAAGCATATTGAGTAGATCATCACTTAGCCAATATGGGCGTGACGCCTCCCAACGCAGTTCGACCCGTCCGCCGATAGCATCGGCCCCTGTCTCGTCATAAGTAGCAAGAAGACGTTCAAGCAAATGCGGTTCAGCTATCGCATCGTCGTCAAGAAAGACCGCTATCTCGCCCGAAGCCGCACGCAATCCCGTATTGCGTGCATAAGCAAGTCCATTGTGTGACTCCACGAGACATTGAACACGCCATACATTCTCCGGTTTCTTGTGCTGCACAGGCTCGCCTGCATTGACATAGGTACGTACCGCAGTAAGTGTTCCGTCAGTTGAACCGTTGTCAACCACAATTACCTCGAATTGTGCGTAGGAAAGCGTTTGGCGGCGCAGAGCTGCCAGTGCTGAGAGAACCAGGTTGCGACGATTATAGGTACAAAGAATAACGCTACAACGAGGAGGTGTTACCGTTCGTGTCTCTTTGAAATCTGCCTGTGTTGTTTGCTGAATAGTCAATATCTACTTTCCCCTTCCATCACATCAATCATATGAGTAGTTTGCGACATACTACTATGAACCCTGTGGTAGAGATGATGTGCGCGATAGCACTGGCAATTGCCGCGCCAACCATTCCCAATATAAGAATACAGGGAACCGCAAGAACGACGTGCACAAGTGCTGCTCCTATTGCCAGCCACACCTGTTCTCGCCTCTGCTCACTGCGAGTGAGATAGGTCAGGCTGACCGTTGCAATGCTGCCAAATACTGCCCCGATCAGCAAGATGCGTAGAGGCAGTATCATTGGTCGATAGGCGCTTCCAAAGCAAGTGACAATGAGAAAAGGACTGGAGAATGTGAGGATGGTATAAATAAAAACCGCCAGCAGCGCAATACTGCAAGATGTCTTAACGAAGGCGTCATATGCATTTGTATAGTGATGGCCTGGGAAGAGGTGTGAGAAGAGCGGAATGACACAGGTCGTAAGTAACGTCGGTGCAACCTCCATGATGCGTGTGCAGAGAAGGAGGCTAAAGGTATAGAAGCCGAGTTCCGCAGTATTGTGCCAATGGATCAGGAAGAGAATCAGGAGGAGCAGTTCGCGCCAGACAATCACGTCTAGGATGAAGAGCAGTACCGGATGACGCAGGCTTTGGCGAATACGCTCTGTTAAGAGCGGTCCTGGTTTCAATGCCTCGCGTAATGGCAGGAGCCGCATAATACAAAATAATGCAATGGTTAGCGTCACAACGTGAGCGAAGGCTGGAGCAAGTAGCAGCGCCGCCATTTGTTCATTACGTATTTGAGTTGTAAGAACCACTAGCAGAAAGTTTAGCAGAGCATTGAAGAGACGAAGCATAGCGAGCAGATCATAGCGGCGGATTCCTTGTAGTGTCATACCTACGACATTGCTCAGAAGTAACGGTAAGGCAGAGAGTCCTGTCAGCAGCAAGAGGAGCAGCGGTATAGTTTCTTTAAACAGAAGAGAGAGGGTGAAGGCTAGCGGAATATACGCTGCGCAGTACAATAAGGCGCGGCGACACTGTTGACGCCACACGAAGCGAAAGATGCCCGCTACGCTTCGGAGTGGCTCACAGCTTTGAATTTCGGCGATACGACGGTTCGTGAGTGGAGACATGCCAACACCGATAATTGGTAGAGGAACATTTGCCAACCACTGCGCGAAGAGAATGATGCCAAAGCCTTGAGGTCCTACCGTTCGTGCAATCACTGCATATGTACTGAAACGTATCAATAGAGAGCATGCTGTCATACCAAGTCGTAAGATACCAGGTCGCGCAATACTACCTTTCCCTGGAATGCTACGCTCATGCGAGATAAACATATCCCCTCCCACCCACACACAATCACTCTGAATAGATATGTCACTATGCCAAATGAGCATAAGTAACCCGAGGGCAGTTGATCCCAGCACCTGATGCAAACATTAACTTATATACAGGTTATAAAATCCTCAACCGCATCCAATATGCTCGATTCCTCATGGTCGTCCTGATTTACCTCGCCTTTTCTTTCTTGTATATCGGATAACACTTCACCCCATGCTTTCTCAGGAGAGAAGGATGGTAAACCGAACACATTCTCGACTGTTGGGGTTGATTTACATTCTAGAGACGTATGTAAGAAGACGCTTTCGCTGGGGATCATGCTTGAAGGGGGGACCAGTCCCGCACTCCAGGAAATACTCCACGGTTGTTCATTACCCATCGCCATACCACCCTTCTGTCATCGAACCGTGTACATCATAGTTTTTTACCGTTTGTTTGGATTGTTATGTACTATTATACCACATGGTATGTCATAGAAAAGTGTATTTTGTGGTAGTGAAATGGTTGTAGGTAAGTTAATAATGCTAAATAAGTGTTAAGGATAGAAAAAAGGAAATACACAGTTCTTTTATGCCACAGATGGCACGAAATCGGCAAACTTTTGGCGGTTAGACATCCCTTCGTCCATATCCGTGCTGCGCAAGACACGGCGTAGACTATTGAGCGCCGCTTGAATGCGCTTTTTGAGCGTGTTCTCCGAGGTTTGAAGTGCCTGAGACATTTCTGGCAGAGTCATTCCGTTGTAGTAGTGGAGCACGACGACGACGCGTTGCTTCGCAGGGAGGGCCTCAATGGCGCGTGCAAGATCCCAATCGCGTTCCATACGTCCCTTGTGATCGTCGGCAACCTGCGCAACGAGGTCTATCTCTTGCTCAGAGAGAGCCTGGCGCATGAAGGCTGTTGTACGCGCTAGACGCCGTTTGAAGCTGATACACTGATTGACGACGATGCGCATGAGCCACGGGCGCAGCGCACCTGCCTCGCGTAGGTCTGGAAGGTGGTGCCAGGCTTGAATAAGTGCGTCTTGTACGACGTCTTGCGCAATATCGTGGTCTCCTACAATCATCGACGCTGTACGCAGCATCAATGCACTGTATTGATCAACAATATCACCAAACGCCTCCTGATTGCCCTGAAGTACTCGTGTCACAAGTAGGCGTTGTTCATTCTGTTCCGTCTTTTCTTCTACCTGCTTTTCCGGTTCATCCTGTATCGGCGTATTTGAAATAGCCGAGTTTTCAACCGACTTAGAAGCAGTAATAGTTTCGGGTCCGTGAGCTGTAAAAACGGACATGATGATAGTCCTCCTGTTGTTCATTATGCAAACTATGTACATAGTTATAACATAGGTGGTACGACGAAACAGGTGTGCAGGCTCATGATTTTTGTCGTGAGCAAAATTGTTTCATGATCGAGGTATAAAAGAGACATTTTTTCTAAAGGTGAGATAAAAAGCCTTTATAGACACTGTGCAGTGTCTGTAACGGCTTTCTGCCAGGAAGCATAAAAAAGGAGAGGATTTGATACCTCTCCTGGGCTGGGGTGCAGGGATTCGAACCCCAATTGGCCGATCCAGAGTCGGCAGTCCTACCATTGAACGACACCCCATTATGTCTCGTTCATTTGTGATGCGTATGATATCGCAAGTCTTGTGGAATGTCAAGCGCCAGGCAGCGCGAAATTCCAAATCAGCCATGTGTAGGGGTCTCATTTATTACACCCGGCGTTTGGCAAGAATCCCATGTTGGTCCTATGGTGATACGGTTGGGTATAATGAATGAGACCCCTACATATGTTTGTTAAGACGAGGATTGAGCCTGTTTGCGCGCCTCCTCCGCGAGGAGGCGTTTGAGAATTTTGCCGGAGCCTGTGCGCGGCAGCGATTGGCGAATTTCGACCGTACGCGGGGTCTTGTACACTGCCATATGCTCACGGCCCCAGGCTACCAGGTCTTCCTCTGTGATTTTGCCCTCATAATCTGGTTTGAGCACGACAAACGCTTTGATGGTCTCACCGCGATAGGGATCAGGCACACCCACAACAGCCGCTTCATGAATAGCCTCGTGTTTATAGAGGAAATCCTCGATTTCGGCAGGAAACACGCTGAAGCCTGACGCCTTAATGAGTTCTTTCGCTCGTCCGACGATGGTGATGAAGCCGTCTTCGTCCATGCGTCCGATGTCGCCTGTTCTGAACCAGCCGTCTTGTAACACCTCTGTCGTTGCTTCTGGTTGCTGCCAGTAGCCTTTCATGACCTGAGGTCCTTTGAAAACCAGTTCGCCCTCTTCCCCAAAAGGAACCTCTACGTTCGGGTCTTCCAGGCTCACAATGCGCACATCTACATCATAGACGGGAATGCCAACGGTACCCAGCTTGGCATTATCGACCGGATTGAGTGTGACCTGGGAGATCGTCTCCGAGAGACCGTATCCTTCGACCAAAGTTGCTCCTGTCAGCTCCTTGAAGCGCTTGAGTACTTCAAGAGGAATTGGCGCACCGCCAGAGTTGCAACGGCGCAGCGAGTCAACGCGATACTTGTGCAAGTCAGGATAATTGACCAGCGCAATGTTCATCGTCGCAATGCTCACCCAACAGGTAACGCGATATTCGGAGATAGCCTGGACCAGAGCTTGCAAGTCAAAGCGAGAAAGAACGACTGTCGTTCCACCGGTGAAGAGTGGCCCAGCCATACTGTGTACCATGCCTGTGACATGGAAGTAGGGCAGGACAGCCAGGTGTACATCATCGGAGCGAATACCACTCCATGCTGTGCCACCTCTGACATTCGCAAGAATATTGGCGTGCGTAAGCATCGCCCCTTTAGGTACTCCAGTCGTTCCTGACGTGTATTGTATCAACGCCAGGTCCGCGTGTATGTCAAGTTCAGGATCGGGAGGGGGGGCCGCTTGAGCATGAGCAGCGATCAGTTCAAGCATGTCGAGGGTACCAGGCTGGGGTGTTTTCGGGTGCTGTAGTGTTGGATGCACTGGAAGTGTCGGCTTCTCCGGCAAGTAGTCGCCGAGGCTAGTCAAAATCACCGTCTTAAGTGGAGTATGTTCACGAACAGGTGCAATAATGTTATAGAGCTGATCTGAGGCAATGATAAGTTCGACTCCCGAGTCGTTGAGTTCATGCGCCAATTCCCATTCCTTGAACATAGGATTGGCTGGAACAGCTATTGCACCTGTTTTGAGGATAGCGTAAAAGGCAACGATGAAGTTTGGCGAGGTGTCCAGGAAGAGCGAAATACGATTTCCTTTCTTCACACCTAGCTCAATCAGGCTCACAGCCAGGCGATCTATCATCTCGTTCAGTTCTCGATAGCTGATGGTTCGACCATAATAGATGATGGCGGTCTTATCGGGAGTCTGAGCAGCTTGAGCAGCTAACAATACTGGAAGTGATTGTGTTGGATAGGTCAGAGAATACGCTTGACCTTCAGGCCAGTACTTGTACCAAATTTTATCCATGTTAAGCTCCTTGTGCTCATGCTTTATTCTTCTGTAGCATATTTGTGTACAACAGGGATGAGAGATCAACAATTTCCATGCTACTCAGGAGACTCGATAGTTTTTGGATCAATGACATGTGATACCTCCTGTAGATACTGGTGAACACCATTGTCTCACTCACAACTTAAGAGATAGCATCTATATAGTATCACAAGAAAGTCTATAGCCTTTTCCGACTCAGAGAATGCAATAGCACAAAAACTGCGTGGGGGTCTTAATTAGACCTTTTACACCGCCAAAGGTCCTATTTCCATAAAACAATTTTTCTCCGTCTACCTTTGTTCTTTACAGCACTTTTATAGCGAAATTGCGTGTTATGCATGTACAAATGTGCTCAAGAATGAGGAGCAGCGCCTAAGTAGAGTTGTGACTCTTTTTTTTGCAGAAGTATATTGACGTGTGTCATTTGATGCCTCCTATGTCCATCCCTATAATGTCGATTTGGAAGGGGCAAGCATGAGAGAGAGTTTTATAGAGCTCATGTTTGGGGACGCGACCGCGGATGGTCGTTAGCTCACAACTCCTAGTTGGATAGGGATGGAAGGTGCATATACTGCGCTGACAGTAAGTGCATTGGTGGAGGCAAAATATATAGTATGGAACAATCTAAATACCTATCTGTTATTGTTCCGGTTTACGATGAGGAAGAGAACATACTGCTTCTTCATACTAGTATCACGCGGGTGCTGAGAGAGTTGGATGCTTCCTATGAGGTCGTCTATGTCGATGATGGAAGTAGGGATGGAACTCTTGCTCAACTCAAGTATCTGGCGATGAGCGATCAGCATACGCAGGTGATTCGTCTTCGTCGCAACTTTGGGCAGACAGCGGCAATCTCTGCCGGTGTCGCGCATAGTAAAGGCGCTGTTCTGGTCTTTATGGATGGGGACCTGCAGAACGATCCTCTTGATATTCCTCGCTTACTGGCAAAGTTAGAGCAAGGGTATGACGTGGTGAGTGGGTGGCGTAAGGACCGCAAGGATGCACGACTGAGCCGTAAGCTTCCCTCACTCATTGCCAACCGTCTCATCTCGAAGGTGACCGGTGTTTACCTGCATGACTACGGCTGCACGTTGAAAGCCTATCGGCGCGAGGTGTTCCAGCATCTTCGTCTCTACGGCGAAATGCACCGTTTTCTACCGGCTTATGCGGCTCTGGCGGGGGCTTCTATCACGGAACTAGAGGTATCGCATCACCCCAGGCAGTTTGGGGTATCAAAATACGGTATCTCTCGTACTGTGCGAGTTGTTCTCGATCTCGCGACACTAAAGTTTCTCGGAAGCTTCGGAACAAAGCCTATGTATGCTTTCGGGATACCGGGATTATGCGCGCTACTGTTTGGTATGCTTCTCTCGCTTGTCGTCACGGGCCAAAAAGCGTTACCTCCACATGTTCGTGTGCATCGGAATCCGCTGTTGCCACTCTCGATGCTCTTTTCGGGCTTTGGTATGCAGTGTGTCCTGATGGGCTTGTTGGCGGAGTTGCTCATGCGTACCTATCATGAGTCACAGGGCAAGGTTCCCTATGTCGTCCAAGACGTTCTATCGTTGCATCATCTGGATGCCGAGGAAAAGCTACTACCAATAGGCAATAGAGTCAATAAACATATATCACTTTAGGAGGTTTTTTACCTGTGATCGATTCTACAAAACAATCGCCACGTCACCTCAACCTAAATGAGTGGATGTCCTACACCACCGATAAGGTGAGTGGCGACAAGGGCTACTGGACCATGTATCGGAGCGAGGACTAGTTGTGCTGGTGTAGGAACACCATTTTTTGTGTTTCTATACTCCACTGAGGAACTAAAGAAGACATGAGAATTCTGATGATTTCGCCCCAGCCATTTATGGAGCCACGTGGTGCACCATTTTGCGTGTATCAACATGTGCAGTCGCTCCTGGAGCAGGGGTACGAGATCGATCTAGTGACCTATCCCATCGGGAAAGATGTAGCACTTCCTAATTTGCATATCTATCGTGCACCGGCGCTGCCGTTTATTCATTCGGTGAAGCCAGGAGCGTCCCTCGCAAAGATTCCACTAGACATAGCTGTCTTCTTTACTGCACTCTGGCGATTGTCTCTGAGACGATATCGTTACATTTACACGCACGAAGAGGCCGCATTGATGGGAATTATCCTTTCATCGCTCTTTGGCGGGAAGCATCTCTATTATATGCACTGTGACCTGTCGCAACTGGTGCCACAGCATCCCGTCATGGTGCGTTGTGTGGCGGCGGTACAGCGCTTCATGGTGCGTAAAGCCGACACGGTTGTCGCTTTCTATCCTGAGCTGGCAGCATCAGCTCAACGAATGGCTCCCAGGACACCGATCTACACCATTCTGCCACCCGCTGTTGATGAAGGATTGCCCCCGGCGCGTGTAGAAAACGTGCTGCGTCTGCGCCAGGAGTTGGAACTTGAGGGGCATCCTGTGCTCCTCTACACAGGGACGCTGGAGAACTATCAGGGGTTAGATACGCTGCTGCGGAGCGTGGTTCCAGTACATAAGGAGTTTTCGATGGCTCGCTATGTGATCGTTGGTGGGAAGTCTGAGCAGGTCGAGAGCCTGCGTATGCTTGCGCGGCGTTTGGGTGTTGCTGATATCGTGCGTTTTGTGGGGCAACGTCCCCTTGAAGAGATGCCAGCTTACATGGCGTTGGCAGACGTTTTGCTAAGTCCACGTAGCAAGGGAACACATACACCGCTCAAGCTCTATACTTATCTACGTTCAGGCAAATCTATTCTCGCTACAGACATCTTATCGCATACGCAAATATTGACTCCTGAGATAGCGATGATCGTGCAGTCCACTGTTGACGGTTTGACGCAAGGAGCATTGGAGTTATTGCGCAACCCAGAGCAGGCGCAGATGCTGGGGCAACGTGGACAAGAGTACGCCGAGCAGCACTATAGCTGGCCCGTCTTCATCGAGAAGAGTAGCCAGGTGCAAAAAGAATTTGTTGGTGTTCGGTAGCTAGTGGAACAATCATCGAGTTAAGGACAAGAAGTGGAGAGGGAGGAAGAAGGTATGCGGTGTCTTGTAACAGGTGTCGCTGGTTTTGTTGGCTCACATCTCGCGGAGCGACTGCTTACGGATGGGCATGAGGTATGTGGTATTGACTCATTTGCGGACTATTATCCGCGCCACCTCAAAGAGAACAATATAGACAACTTATGGTCATGGGATAGCTTTTCGCTTGTAGAGAGAGACTTGCTCTCGGTGTACCTGCCACCGCTGCTTGAAGATGTGGATTGTGTATTTCATCTCGCAGCCCAGGCGGGGGTACGTGCCAGTTGGGGAAATGAGTTTACACGCTATGTCGATTGCAATGTGCTGGCAACGCAGCGGCTTCTTGACGCGGTGGTACAAGCGAAGCATATTCGTCGCTTTGTCTATGCTTCATCTTCCTCCGTCTATGGCGACACGACAATACTGCCCGTGGCGGAGGATGCGACACCGCATCCTGTCTCGCCCTATGGCGTCACGAAACTGGCGGCGGAGCATCTCTGCACACTGTACCATCAGAACTTCGAAGTCCCAACGGTGTCGCTGCGCTACTTCACGGTATATGGGCCAAGACAGCGACCTGATATGGCATTCCACTGCTTCTGCAAGGCCATCATAGAGAAACAGCCCATTCACATTTATGGCGATGGGGAGCAGACCCGCGATTTTACCTATATATCCGATGTAGTCGAGGCCAATATACGAGCTACTACATCCAGCACCGCTGTTGGTCAGATAATGAATATCGCCGGGGGCTCTCGCGTGACTCTGGCTCATGTTATTCAACTCCTGCAAGAGGTTAGTGGATCGCTGATTTCTGTGACGCGAGAGCGCGAACAGCATGGCGATGTACGCGATACCTTCGCGGACACGGAGCGCGCTGAGCAGGTGCTGGGGTATCAGCCCTCCGTCACTCTCCGCGAAGGATTGGCTCACGAATTCGAGTCGATGACGGTGCTGTACAAACGGGCGCAGGTGCGTGCGCCAGTAGTTGTCATGTAGGGGTCTCATTCATTACGCCCTCGTTGGCAATCATCCCACGTTGGTTCTGTGGCAACGAAGGGTGTAATAAATGAGACCCCTATAAGGGGATCATTCCCTATTATGGACAGGATGTAAACGATGAGTTATAAACGTCATCCCACGCGACTGCGCGACTTCGGAGCATTTGCGTCTGATATCTCTACTCTCGCCACACTCAGAATGACGATTGTAAAGCGTGCAGAGGTTATGGCGGAAACCGCGCTAGAGGAAAAGCAGCCAATTCCCTTTGTGCGCAAGAAGAAAAAATGGGTGAACATAACCGTTCGTGTACTGCTAACACTACTATTGTTCGCGTTGCTCTTCAAATCGGTGTCATGGTCACTGCTGATGGCGTCACTTGCTCATATGCATCACGGTATGCTCCTCGTTGGTCTCGTGGTTGGGTCGTGCGGAATCGTGCTGAGTGCGTATCAGTGGCGTAGTCTGTTGCATGCGGAGCGGATCACTACCGATCTTGCTAATCTTGTCAATCTCTATATTGTAGGAATCGCGTTCAGCCATTTTCTGCCCACTGGTATGGGTGGAGATGCGGTAAAAGTATTGTACGTGGGGCGGTCATCCGGCAACAGTGCTGGTTCAGCAAGTGCCGCGGTGATGTGCAGGGTAACAGGCTTCTTTGGGATGCTGCTGATTGCCTTACCCACGTTACTGATCTGGCATAGCCACTTCAACGCGAACCTGGTGATCTCGTTCGTGCTCCTGGCGGTGCTTGTCGCGGGTATGATCGGTGGAGCCGTGTTCGCTGTGATCTGGTTGCCAAGGCTTCTGAAGAGGCGATGGATGAAGCACCGCATTCTATCCTCTGTACTGAAAGTCGGCAGCGCGTTAAGTAAGACAGCGAAGGTGCCGCGTATACTGCTGATCGCGAGTTTGTACGGTATTGTATTCTGGATCGTTGCCGTTCTCAATTGTTACTGTTACGCCGAAGCGCTACGGCTCGATGTGCCGCTCTATTTTTATTTTTTTGTTATTCCCTTGATCTCATTAGTATCGTTCCTGCCCATCTCCATTAATGGATTTGGACTGCGGGAGAGCGCATTCGTATATGCATTTGCGACGGTTCATGTCCCTTCGGCTCCGGCACTTCTGCTGGCGCTTCTTATGGATGTACAGGCATTATTCTTTGCGGTCGTTGGCGGCTTTGTCTATCTCTCATTAAGTGAGAAGGCGAAGGATGCACAGGCGACGCGCGCGGCATAAGTACGCGAGGTAGCGTGCAGAATTGTAATAAATTGTGTCTGATATGTTTTATTCTTGTTGTGAGGTATAGGTAGATGAAGAATGATCTCAATGATCGTAGTCAATATAAACTAGGGGGGCTAGGAGCTTTCCTGCCGACAGAGGAAATACGGTTCTCTCATGGGCCAACGCATCCCCAGCTGCCATTCCAGCTACCCATGCAACCACCTGGGCAGCCATCTACGCTGTTAGGAATGGATACTAATCGACCATCTGTGCCATTACCACCACAGTTCTCGACAGGACAACTAACACCTCCACAGCCCGCTGTTCCACCACTCGCGACGAAAGGGCACAACAACCCGTCTTCTTTCAAGAAAAAAAGAGACCGTTGGACTAGAGGGATTATTATTGCGAGTGTTGTTTGTCTATGTGCTGTTGTGTTGTCTATATGGATAAAGACAAGGACAGCAGCGGATGTCAGCCTCTATCAGGTTGGCAATCAGAATGTCACACATTACATAGGTGGTGGTGGTACTGTTTTCCCGCTCCAGCAATTGATAATTTCATACCCAGTGTCGGAACGTGTCGTCTCGGTATTTGTGAAACCAGGAGATCAAGTCTCGCCTAATCAAGCGCTGATTCAGCTAGACCCGTCGCAGTTGAATGCTCAAATCACACAGGCATCTAACGACGTGGCAGCCGCCCAGGCGTTTCTTAACTCAGTTTCAGCAGGCGGTAACCCCCTAGAGATTGCCCAGGCACAACAGGCGTATAACTTTGCAAAAAATAAATATAACGCTCTCGTGGCGCAGGCATCGTCTGCAACATTGCATAATGGCAAGCTAATCACTCCTATGAGCGGTATTGTCACAGCTGTCAATATCAACCCTGGTGAGGTACTTCCGGCGAATAAACCACTTATCACTATTATGGATGAATCAAAGGTGTTTGTACGTGTCAAGGTGCCGCTCATCAATCTGCAACAGGTTCGGCTGGGGCAATCTGCGACGGTAACACCGTCAGCCTTGCCAAACGACAGCTTTCCTGGGGTTGTCAGTACCATCATTCCCCAAGCTGATCCACAAACAGATACTTTCGAGGTTTGGGTGCAGGTTATCAATACGAAAGGGATTCTTCTTCCTGGCATGAGTGCCTTTGCACGCATCCAAGAAATGAGCAGTGGTGTGACGGTACCGCGTTTGGCGGTGCTCAATCAAGATCGTGAGTCGATTGTCTTTGTTGTGCGCAATCAGAAAGCCTATGTACAGCATGTACATGTGACGGGCCAAAGCGGAGATACGATTATCGTTGGCAAAGGGCTTGCCCCTGGTGATCGTGTGGTTCTCGTTGGAGCAGATAGGCTCCGCGATGGTCAAGACGTACGCATTCGGTCGATGTAAGCACCTGATTTATCGGGCGTGTCTCACGTATTTAGGAATTGTCGGGTGGAGATGGTATGAAACAGTTATGGTTTCTGCGACGGAATAGGGAGCCTCTGCGATGGCTTTTTCCCGCCACCGGGGGCGGCGTTATGCTAGTTGCTAGTGTACTTCCCTGGCTAAAAGATCCGCTGGGAGATGCTTATTCCGCCTGGAATTTGCGTATCGAACTTGGATGGCAAGTCTTTGGGATACCTCCTACTATCTTTACAGGCTTCTTCAGCTACGGTATGTTATGTGCTGGAAGTGCGCTGTACGCCTTTCTCGTCGCTTACGCCAATTGGAAGCCATTCCGAGGGAGCGGATACTTTGTCGGTAAGCACTCTACTGCTGCTTTGCTTTGTGCTCTACCTGCTATAGTATTTTGCCTGCAATATCTTTGTATAGACATGCCTTTCATGGCGCACCTTGCGCAACGCGAAGAACAGTTATTGTTGATACAAATTCACTTTGGCTACGGCTTACCAGCTCAGCGCGTGCCCATTAATCCGCTCACACTGGATATATCTTCATTTCAACAAAGGTTCATCTTACTCTTGGATCAGGTCTCCTTTGGCTTGTTTGGCCCTTGTATAGGATGCTGGATGCTACTCGACCATCAACGATGGTTTGCAGTTCGACCCTATTCTACTAGAACGAATACAACGAAACGTCGTCGTCCTTTGCTTACCACTGTAGGTGTGCTAGCACTCCTGGTTCTCTTTGGCCGGGCTCCTATAGCTATGCTTTGCGAGACTCAAGCGGTAGTTGCCCTGGCTGCTGGAAACTATCCATCTACGCTGCAATGGTTGGACGTGGCTAAAGTGTTTAACCCGCTGTTGAACGACGTGGCCTATTATCACAAGGAGCGTGGGCAGGCGCTTTATTTCCTGCATGACAACGACGAACAGAACGATGATAGCCGTATCTACCTCGCGTTTGCCTACCGAGATCAAGGGAATCTGGTCGAAGCTTATCAACAACTTCTTGCTATCTGGAAACTCCATCGTTCCACATCCTGGCTCATGGATGAGATGGATAACACGCTCGAACGACTTGCGGAAAATGGAACGCTGCTGAGAGTACAGCCACAGGTGAATATAAACGCGGAAGGGGCGTCACTTCAGTGGCTTCAAATGCTGGCACAGGTAAACCCCGACAATGTATATGGTCGCTATAGTATCGGACGCATCGACTATGAACTACACGACTACACAGATTGTGGTATACAAATGGCTCGCGTCCTCGTATTAAGCAGCAATCAGGAAGTGCAATCTTCAGCCTACACCTACATGGGGTTGAGCAAGGCTGGACAGGGAAACTATATAGCCTCACGGGAGCTGCTCTTACAGGCGGTCAAACTCGATCCCTACTACCGAAATAATGTTGCGAGAGAAGAATTGTCGGGGCTGCGTTAGATGCGATGGCTCGACAGAGAGGGATAGGTCCTATGTCAACTACAGTAGCAGTGGCACCTGTTGAAGTGGAGCAAGAGGCGGCGAGACCACAACCACGTTGGTTGCGTGAATGGCCCAGGCTACCTAAGCTTCACTCCATGATGTGGTTATGCATGGTATTGGCATGTATAGGAGCAAGCTGGTTCTCATATCAATGCTTTCTTGTGCCACAACCCGCCCGTTACGCACCTGATTGGCAAGATGCGGCATGGGTGCAAGCATCGGATGGTATCGCGCCAGTTGCCTACTTTCGCTATAACACATATCTTAATACTGACCCAGACGAGGCATTTGTGACTATCGCGGCGAGTCAAGTCTTTGCACTTTACATCAATGGGAACTTTGCAGGTTCTAATGCACGAGATTTTGTGCAGGGTGGTACATCGCAGGCGTCCATGTACGACGTAACCTCATGGCTTAAGCGAGGAAACAATGTAATCGCGGTACGCGTCGCTAATATCGACCAGCAAACCCCGGCGCTACGGGCGAATCTTGGCGTCGTGGTAGGACGCTCTGTCTTTTACCATGGGACAGGCAACGGTTGGCAGGGGACAATACAGAGTGCAGCTGTCTACCCACGTTACATTAAGAAATCCAGTTCGTGGACTGGAATTAACTTCGATGCAAATTCGTGGCTTCCTATTCAAAAGATAGCGAAAGTTCCGACCTCGCCCATGTTAAGCGTCAACCCGCTGATTTACGAACAGCCGTTGCCCATTGGCTGGATGAGTGCAGGAGCAGGTCGTCACGCTTATTTTGTACGCCAGGTATCGCTTCCATTAGGCTTTAATGCTGCCTGGTTGCGTATAGCTGCGACTGGAACCGCGACTATCTTTGTCAATGGTAATCTCGCAGTGGTCTGGAGTGGTCAAACTAGCTCCATAGGAGTTACCAGGATAAATTACCTAAGCTCTAGTGAAACGCACGCACATTATCGACCGGGACTTGCGCTTGGAACATACAATATCTCACCATATCTGCATCCAGGCGTAAATACGGTTGCCATCTATGTTACATCACCAGGAGCGATGGCGGCACAACTGGGCCTGGGTAATCTAAGTGCAGCAATAGGTGTCGATTTACTTGCTAACGATGCATTTGGACATACAACGCTGTTTACGGCGGTCAATGATTGGCATGCCTCGCATTCATATATCAATGGTTGGGCGCAAGGTAGTGCTGCCGCGCTAGCCTGGGCACCACCTACCGAGGTTGGACATCCAGGATCGGTGCGTACCTTTTATCGAACTGATAGTGCTACCCTACTTGCTCCCGATGGTAGTCAGCGCGGCGTGGAACTCGTGCCCTTCTCTCTCATGAGTGAGGTGGTGCTGGGCAGCATGGCTATGGTGTTGTTACCGTGGTTATTTATCTCGCTTGTGGTCATGCGTCGTTTCTTTGCAACAGGTCGTGACGCCCTTGAGACCTTGAGCCTCGCCTATGTGCCAGCGGTCGCGTGTGTAGCTTTGCTCGTGGCTCTTGCTCGTGAACCGCAAATACCGCAGCCTTTTCCATATACGTGGTCGTGGGGACTTGTCCTGCTCACGGTAGTGGTAGGTGCCTACATTTTGCTATGCCACAATGAAGTGAGAAGCCACAGGCAACGTCTCTCCATCGGTTTTGATAGGAGTATCGAGGAGCATAGAGGGCTACTTAATACCCATCAGACGGATTTATGGGGAATGAACAAGAGCAGTAAAACAAGCATGCAAAATACTCATTTGCGTCATAAAGTGCTGGCATTATTGCGCACGCATTGGCCTGTCGTGCTCATATTTCTCGTTGCCATTCCGCTCATCTCGTACAATCTGGCTTATGAACCTTATTGGCAAGACGAAATGTCAAGCTACTATGCCGCTAAGAACGTTCTTGCACACGGCCTGCCCTTCTTTCCATCCGGGTTTCTCTATACGAAGGCTGAACTGCATTCGTATATGCTAGCTCTTTGGATGCTCATTTTTGGCGATGCGGCAGGAACACCACGTGCGTTAAGTGCGATTGAGTATTTGATAAGTATTCCTTTGCTTTACGGAATCGGGTGTTACTTTTTTGAGCGCCGTGTAACTCTCCTCGCTACAGCTATGCTCGCGTTGTCGCCTGTTTCACTTGTATGGGGACGGCAGGTGCGCATGTATGAGCAGGCGCAGGTTTTGCTATTGGTTGTAGTTTATCTCTTCTTTAAAGCTGTACAGGAGCGAAAACGTGTACGACCCGTTTACCTTGCAATGGGTAGTCTCGTTCTCACCTACTTGAGCCACGAAGAAACCTTCATCATCCTTCCTGCTCTGGTCATTTGTGTATTGATGATGAGTATGGAACGCTGGTATAGCAAACGTCGCCTTCCAGCAATTTTGTACGAGAAACACTGGTGGTATGCAGCGGCTATAGGTGCTGCTGTGATCGGGTTGCAGTTGTTGACTGCACACGTGACGCATCCGCCGACTCTTGGGACTGACCAGAGCCAGCGCCCATTTATCCAACTGACAACGGATAATATACCGTTCTACATGAATATGCTCTTCTCGCCAACGAAGAGCGGTGGCTCGATTGTCCTGAACTCTATTCTTGCAACCGTTGGATGCTGGTGGGCATGGCGAAGCTCTGATCCACGTGTGAAGTATTGTGCTGTGTTCCTTATAATCTCATTCTTGACGCTAGTTCTGGTCTTTACAATGCAGGCAGATCGTTACTTCTACCCTTTGCTCCCCATTTACTATCTGATGAGCGCCTATGCCATGCTGATTATCTTACAGGCGTTATGGAATTTCGCCTGTTTACATATCATTCTGTGGCCTAAACAAAAAACAATTGTTGTGTCAGGTGAGTATCCCTCACGGTTCATGCGAGCAATGGTGAACTGCACTGTCGCAATGCTCTATGCTTGTGTACTGATTGCGCCGATTTTACCTATTAGTGGCTACAATCTGTTCATCAGCCGCCTGGTTGGGTTCTCATATCACCGGCACTACCCGGACTATGACGCAGTCGGGCAGTACATGCATCAACATTGGCGTAAGGGAGATGTCGTTTTGTGCGTGAGTCCAGACTTCACTGTCTATTACTATGTTGGTCACGCTGATGCCTTTTTCTCGATGGACCGTGCTTTGTTTCTGCTTGAGCGGAATGGGCAGATCGTAGATACGTCAATCGGTGCGCAAGCAATACTCAATCATAACGACCTGCAAGCTATTCTGGATCAGCATAAGCGAGTCTGGATCATTTCAGACAATGGTCTGTACCAGTCGCTTGTAAGAAAGCGCTTTACCTTTCCACCCGATGTCCACATTGTGTTCGAAGGTTACGGCTCTGCCGTCTATTTGCGCGATGGTTGATAGACCTGCTCAAAACAGGGATTTTATTACGAACAATGCTAGGAGAACGATAAATGCGTTTAACGCGGTTTTACTTGATAAGTAGAGGGATGCTACTGCTTTTGGCTCTCATACTCGTAGGCTGTTCATCTGGTAGTGGAGAGACATCGACTCCGATCAAGAATAGCCCTACACGTGTGGTTGCAATACAAACGGCCTCGCGGCAAAAGGTCTCGATACGAACCGCTACAGGCTCATCCGCCATTGACTCGCTTGTGGCACAGATATTGGCGAATATGCACCTGCACGCGTGGAATCCACATGCAATGTCGCATACTACGATGACAGGCGGACTCTATATTAATTGGAAGATAACGGACCCCTCTATTACAAACGTGACGAATCCTGGTGCGGATGGAGACACAGATCACAATCATGATCCTCAGGTAGACCTGTTGTATCTCCTATCGTTGGCTGAATATCATCAATTGCATCCGCAGGATCATAGCTATGATGGTGATCTGAGTCGGGCCACTTCATTAGTGCTTGCGGACTTCAAGACCTACGGTACACCAAAGGGATGGATTTACTTTTCGCTGCTGAAGGCTGGAACACTGCTTAACAACTCTGATCTCGTCAACACGGCGCATAATTTTGTTAACAACTTCTACAAGCGGTCGTATGATCCCACATTAGGATTTGTGTACAACCGTGGTACTCAGACTCCTGTCGTCTATAATACAGATCACACGTTGGTGGCTGGGGCAGCGCTTATTGATGCTGGCATCCACTGGAACAATCAGGATTGGGTTGATGCTGGGGAGAAGACGATAGATCACACGATTGCGGTTGCGTTAAACCCACAGTATCACTTTTTCTATTACAGTATGGTTGTAAGTAGTGATGGGCATGATAAGATCGGCAACTACAAGGCTAAAGCAGGGATTCAGGGGCAGATGGCAGATGCACTGTTGACAGCATATACGCTTACTCATCGTCAGCAGTACCTCGATGTGGCTACCCAGATGATACAAGCTATGTTTGGCTCAAGTGGCATGTGGGACAAATCGCTCGGTGGATTCTTCTACGCTTTTGATTTACAGAAAGGCGCACCAGTTACTGGTTATAAGGAAACGCGTGGTCAAAGTCTCATGCTGCTTGCGATTCAGCACTATAACCAGATAATGCAGCAACAGTATGCACAGCAAGAGCAACAGGTTGTAGATGTGTTGACTAACCACTTCTACCAACGTGACTATCATGGCTACGTCTATCGCATGACTCCAGACTTCCAAATCTTTGTGAACACTGCTAAAAGTGGAAACACTGTCGGTGCGGAAGACTACTTCACGACGGAGGCAATGGGTGGTGCAATGGATGCGTTGCAGAGGACCGAGCTAGGATAGAGAGCCTTTTACGAAAGAAGCATACAAATGGGAGACCTGGCTACAGGTCTCCCATTTGTATGCTTCTTTCGTAAAAGGCTAGATATATAGCCTACATGTAAGCGGGGAGCATACATATTCACGTATACATGATATGCTAGAGGCATATGAATACCTGGTCTTCGGGAGGCTTGTATGAAAAGATTTTTTGTGCCCTATAAACATAGATGTACCTGTCTATTCTTCGCGCTCATGTGTTGTCTTGTAGCGTGTGGCGGCACGAGTGATGGAACTAGTAGCAGTTCTGCTCCTGCGGCAAGGTCTGGCACTTCGATGACGGGGGCTGGAAGTGCAGGAGCGGTTACGACGCCTCCTCCCGGAGTACACCTGGGTGCGCAGCCTTGTCCCGAAGCTGTCAGTGAGACCTCGCATTGGGACCCCATCATTGGAACGCAAAGCGGCGTCGATGCTGTTGGACGTGTGATATGTGCCAGTCTGACTAATACTACCTCGCTACAAGCTCTGGTCGTAGTATTTTATGAAGGTACAGGCCATACCGCCGATGTGTATGTCTTTAATACTATTACCAATCCGAGCCCGACACAAATTTTCAAGCTGCAGAACCTCTATAAGGGCGATGCGAGGATCAGTGCGTACAATACTCTTCTGACTTCTGAAGTAGATCAGGGTTCAAGCCTCAATCTTAATAAGCCGAATGATGCACTGCAACAAGATCTGTTTCGCGAGTTCAAGTGGTCTGATGGGACTGGAACTCTCGTTCCGGTCTCCTTTCCTGGCATCTTCCCCAATCTGACGCGCTATGAAGCCGAAAGCGATCAGCAAAAGGTGAATCAGGGCCAAATGTCCTGGGAGCTTAATGCAACTGCTATGGCAGACAGGCTGGTTGCAAAACTACTCAACTGGTCTCCCACCGCTCCCGCGACTATTGTGAGCGGAGGAAAACAGCATGATAAAGACGCGATAGTTGCTGTAAAAAATACGAGTGCGGGCGGAGGTGCTATCAATATTGCCATGAGCCGTCTTGAAGGCAATAGCAATAATGGTATCTGGGAGGCTACTGCAGCCGCATCTGATGGCCTGTCGATCACCGCTCCAGAGAGCCGAGACCGCCTCAACGGTACTACAACTGTGACAGGCACAGGAAATGCGCTTGCGGGAAAAACTGGAAAAGTGAGAGTGCTCGATCACCTTTACACTGATATTGGAAATGCAGATGTAAAGAGTACCAGTAGCAGTGGTAATACAACGTTCTCGACTAACGTATCTTACACTTCTAGCTTCAAAGGCGGTTCACAAGAGGGCCTTGTGGTGTTATATAGCTATAGCAACGGTAGTGACGCGATTTCGGGAGCAGTGATACTCAAAGAACTGTTGAGCGCGTAATTAACAAAAAAGCATCTTGATAGAGAAGAACAGCCCTGCTCTATCAAGTTTTGACCTTGACAAAATAATTACAATATGCTATATTGTTAAATAGCAGATAGCTATAAGATACAACTTGAAGCAAGATACATTCGTAGTAATGGTAGAGAGTTCTTAACTAGCTTTACCAGGAGAAACATACCATGTGGTATAGATATAGACGCGGTCCACGAGGTATACACAGTTTATGGTTTCTGTTCATACCTCTATTCTTCTTTGCTGGACACTCGTTCTTTGGCCTTTTGATCTGGATTAGCGTGATTATCGCTATAAGCCTGATCGGTAGAGCCATTATGGCTTCGTTGTCTGGCGCTAGTACATGGGGACCGAGATCAAACCCATACTATCAGCAGCCTTATCAACAAAATCCATATCAACACTATCAGCAGCCATACCAATCATATAAGCAGGGGTACCAGCCACAACCTGAGATGTATCAGGAAGGTGGTCAGCAACAGCAGTACCCACAACAACAGCAATATGACCAGTACGAGCAGCCCCAGGCTCAGTATCCTCAAGAGATGCCGCCAATGCACCAATAAGCATTTATAGTGCAAGAAGTGCCCAACGACCGCGGTCGTTGGGCACTTCTTGCACTATAAATGCTTATTGGTGTAATAGTTCGTTCTTGTATTAGCGGACGAACTGTTTGAGCACTTCATCGACACCAGGATGCATACGGTTCAGGCGTAGATCTTCGGCACCAGTCTGATCGGTCTGTACGAGCAATATATTTTGCTGAATACAGGTATTTAGAAGTTCACGAGCTGACTCGCGTGTAAGACGTCCCCGGAACCGATTTTTGGGATTCACGGGATCACCTATGAAGTTAGAAACACCTATGATGGTACGCCAGGACCAATTGCGATCAATGTAGTCGAGGAACTGCAAAAACTGGGGGTCCAGAACATCCATTTGAGGAGTTCCATAGGGTTGCTGAAATTGAGCACCTGATATGCTATCTGATGTACTGGGATAAGTAATAGCAGACATAGGAGCCGTATTGCCACTTGGAGGTACTTGTGCAAAAGTCCCATTGACCGTGGGAAATGCACCTGTGTTACCAGTTGCTCCTATTGGTCCTGTGTTGCCACTTGGGACTAAAGGTACAAACTGGTTCGCGCTGCTTATTAGATCTCGGCTGACGGTTCCTGGAATTCCTACAACAATAACATTTTTGTTCAAACGTAGTTTTAGACGCGCGCTAATTCGCGTAAAATCTTTATCGCCCGTCATCAAAACGAAGGTAGAGATGGTAGGGCGATCAAAAACAGTTTCAATGATATCCATCAACATATTTAAGTCTACGGTACTTTGCACGACAGTGCTTTGTACAACCGTGCCATTATTGGAGTTGATGGCGGGCATATGACCAGTGTTACCAGTGGAGTAGCCTAGAGGACCTGTGCCGCTCTGCCCAAGAGGTCCTGTTGGAGTTTGACCATAAGGATTCTGGTAAGATAATGGCTGTCTATAGGACTCGCGCTGTTGATAGTCAGATGAATTGTAATTCTCTTCTGGCGTTTGCTCTTCGAGTGGCTCCAAGGTATTATCGAGCGCATTTTGTGGTGCGAGCGATGTATCTTGCTCGGAGGACCATCCGTTGTTCGAGCTTGTGGCGTTGAGCGCCGGAAGAGGTCCAGAGTTCCCCGTTACACTGCTGGGCCATTGTCGGGGGTAGGAACCACCAACTCCCTGTTCAGCAATGTATGTGGGAGAGCCAAGCGCACCAGTAGGCGTATTACCAGAAGTATAGTGAAAGGTCCCCATACGAATACGGTCTCGCTGCTTTGCCGGGCAGTCAACACGGTCGATCATCGCCGCAGTCAGACTCCCTTTGAATGGTTCTGGCTGTCGGGACCAGTCCGCATAAGCGCGAGCGACCATAACAGTACCATAGCGACGGGCAACGGCTATAAGCTCCTGTGGGTCAGGTTCCCGTCGTTGAATATTTAGCATACTGTAGCGTATGTTCTCAAAATCAATGAATAAAGCAATATCTTCAGGCACAACCTTCTCCTCTCAATAAGGGAGAAACCGCGCAGGCCAAGTTTTATGATTGTTCAGGTGCTTGGACTACCTCACAATGCAACGATCCTAACAGGTATTCGTATACATTGTGCTTCGCGTTTAGCCTCTCGGCGCACGCGAATGGAGATAGTTCCTTGATAGCTATGAGCATATCATACTTTATTAAGAAAGTCGAGGGTCCGCGCTTTACTTTGTGTAGCTACTATGATATATTCAGTAGTTGAGAAAGACATGTAAAAGAGAAGAAAACCATGCAACTTCCACAATCAAACCATTTCTACGATGCCGCTTGTCCTATAGCCCGCACTGCTGAAATCATCAGTGGGAAGTGGACACTCCTTATTATCCGTGATCTGACCTCTGGTGTCAAACGTTTCAATCAACTCGAACGTTCTCTTCATGGTATCAGTCCCAAGACACTTTCTGAACGGCTTCGCTCGCTTGAGGAAGAGGGGGTCATTGTCAGGCGAACATTCGCAGAGGTACCGCCGCGGGTTGAATACTCGCTGACTGAGAAAGGGCATGATCTGCTCGATGTGATCGAGAGTATGCGTGCTTATGGGAAACGATGGCTGTGCAACGAGTAGACGTATATGTATATTCCCTACCTCGCTTACTGCCCCACCTGTAGTGTTTTCTTCTCCTCTATGAGAGAAGAACCGGGGTTAGTCACAGCCCCGGTTCTTTCACTGCTTACTCATATGGATAAAATTAGCGCATAGCACCGATCAGCTCACGGCTGTGATCCGCGAGGAAGCGGCGAAGTACGCCTTCATCTTTAGCTATACTAAACTCTTCTACATTGTTTTCAGTTCTATTTACCAGATCGTATAAACTAGCGATATCATAGCGCATTTGGACTTGAAGCTGACCTTCGCTATCGAAACCTTCGACGACGAGACCATCCTCTTCATCACGGATAGCGATGCTTTTTACGCCAATCTGATCTAGCACTTGACCAACTGCATGCAAGATGCTTGAATAGTTAAAAGTGGCCGGCATTGATCCCTCCCTAAATAGTTGGAGCTTGTTTATTGTTACTAGTAGACTGCACTGTCAAATTGCAACACACCAGATTATGAGGTAGGTAGTTTGTCAGCCTCATGCTACACTTTGACAATTTTAGCATAACATTCCGCAAAGGTCAAGGTCATCGCTTGACGTTTATATTGTTATTTAGAGCCGTTTGCGCTCGAAATGGCGCCTGTAGCCGTAGCCTATGTTGGTTCGGATCGCTGACGTTGATTCTGTGTCTTTCCCTGTTGAATTGAGTATTTCAATCGTCTTCACCTTGAATATTCGCTTTTGCAAAGAAAATAAATCTTTTTCGATTTGCCAAATTGCTTTCAAAAGGTGTTGACAAGCCGTAAGAAGTATGGCATATTATCCGAGCACCGTAAAAAGGTGCTGAGAAATGCACACTTAACAACTGAAGATACATAACTACTTCAATTTTGTCGAATGTCAATAATGTCAGAAGACAGTCAAGAGTTGAAGCAGAGGGAACAATCAACAAAGTATCATCATCGAATGACCATCCCACGTATGTGGGATGAACCAAGTTCACGAGAACAAGCTACACAGAGTACGAGGCGGATGCCTTGGCGCACTGGGCCGATGAAGGACGCGGAGACCGGCGAAACGTTCAGGGGGAGCTGCATGCAAGCGAGGAGCCCTGAGGATCCGAATGGGGC
>JAABUZ0100001833.1_pt1 | contig 38211 bp, 19 predicted proteins | sample 5562091 | NCBI WGS metagenome assembly JAABUZ01 (sample SAMN12813069, study PRJNA571459) | rock metagenome | isolation source: Antarctica rocks | place: Antarctica: Victoria Land, Linnaeus Terrace sud | collected 2015-12-21 | reverse complement strand
ATCTTGTCCCTGGAGCCGACGCCCGCAAGCCCGCTGGCCATCTTGCCGTATCCGTTCCCTTTCCCTTCTTCGTCACCCATAGCTTTGTCAACCTCATCACCAGCCTTATCTGAGACTTCTTGCGCCGCTTCACCACGTTTAGATTGGGCAGTACCAGCAAATTGCGCTGCGCTGCCAATGCCTTGACCTAAGAAAGACGCACTGGACTTGGCACCTGAGGCAGCGCCGCCAGCCATCTCCCCAAACTTGGAGCCGGCGTCGCCTCCGAGACCGCCCATGCTGGGGGTGTATTTCTGAGCGCCCTTTGCCCCGTCTGTCACGGTCTTTCCGGCTCCGGAGGCAGCGTCAGTAGCAGAGCCCGCTGCGGTGGTAGCTGCGTTGCCAGCGAAGCCTGCTGCGTTGGAAGTACCGCTGGTTGCGGAGCTTGCAGCCTTCGTAAAGGCGTTGCTCGATTTGGAGGATGGCGGGGTGAAGATGTCCTCGCCAGAGTCTTTGACATTCGCTGCTGTGTCTTTGGCCGTACTCTGTGCTTTGCCGCTAGCTTCCGATGCTGTCTTCTGCGCGTCTTTGGAGGCATCTTCTGTCTTCTTTGGGGCGTCCTTGGCTGTTTCCTCCGGCTTTGGAGCGTCTTTGGATGCATCTTCTGTCTTCTTTGTGGCGTCATTGGCCGTTGACTCTGGCTTTGGAGCATCTTTGGTGGCTTTCTTGGTGTCTGGTGTGGCTGGTTTGGACTTAGAGCCCCCAAAGCCGAAATGGGGGAGGTAGGAGCTGTAGCCGGAAGACTTCGGTTCTGCGCTACCGCTTGGTTCTTTCTGAAGTAGTTCTTTCTTGGGTCTGCTATCATTTGATACTTTCTTCTTCGCACTTCCGCTTGGGCCCTTCTTCTGGGCATCTTCTTTTGCTTGAGCGGCTTTCTTATTTTCAGCCGCGACCGATTCCTCAGCTCTCTGAGCGAGGCTCTTTGAGGCGGTTTTTATATCGTCCTGCTTGTTAGATGAACTCGGCTTTTCCTTCGATGCTTCTTTGGGAGCTTGTTTCTGCGCAGCTGGCTTTTCGGTTTTCGATGATCCTCCCAAGCCAAAGGACGGTAAATAGCTAGTCACACCTCCTGCCTTCTTCGCTGCATCTCCAACTTGCTTCTGTCCCTCTTTCGCAGCCTTCGACGGGTCTGAAGCTGTCTGTCCGACCGCCTTGCCTGCATTTGTAGCCGTGTCTGTCGCTGTTATCGCTGCATCTCCAACCTGCTTCTGCCCCTCTTTCGCAGTCTTCGATGGGTCAGAAGCTGTCTGCCCGACCGCCTTGCCTGCATCCGTAGCCGTTTCTGTCGCTGATTTCACGGCGTCTCCAGCCTGTTTCTGACCCTCTGCCGCAGCCTTAGAGGGATCTGAAGCAGTCTGCCCAACCTTTTTCCCGGCAGTTGTCGCTGCATCCGTTACGCCTTTCGATGCGTCCTTAACTTGCTTTTGCGTATTTGCAGCGGCCTTGGATGGATCCTTGGCCACATCCGTCACCGTCTTTTGAGCGTCACTGGCTGCTTTGCCCGGATCTTTCGCAGCACCGCCCACCTTCTTCTGCATACTATCTGTCTTCTTCAATGCAGGTCTAGCTGCGTCACCTACTGCTCTTTGAGCACTGGCGGTCTTCTTGAGAGGAGGCTTTCCGGATTTGCCAAGGTCCTTTTCAGGGGCCTTTTTGACATTGCTAGCTCTGCCAAGGCTGGGAATGTACGATGTGGGGATGTATCCAGCAGCGGTTGCCAGATAGGAACTCGGTCCCCCAAGTTGAGCTTCTGCCAGCTTGTCCTGCGCGGCCTTCTGACCCTCTTCTCCACCCGATCGAGCGAGGTAAGCAGCTTCTATCGCTCTTTGATACAAGGACTTCGTAGCTGCGTCAGCAGTCTTGTTGGCAGTCTTTGCAGCCCCCTTTGCTGCAGCTTGAGGGTCCGAAGCGGCACCCTTCACGTTACCAGCAGATGGTACTGAGGGCTTGGCGATATATAGCTGCTCGACCGCCCACTGCATCAAACCCTTCTGCGTCTTTGCTTGAACTTCCTTTTCCATGGCCGTCGCCTGCTTATCCGCGTCGGCGTCACTGATATCCTTGGGTGATGGCGGTTTGGGAGGCTTTCCACTTTTGTTTCCCTTGTAGCCCTCTTTGGCTTGTTCGATGTAGCTATGCTTGCTCTCCTCCTCAACAACTTTCTTAAAGGCTTCCGCCTCTTTCTCGACCTCGGCTTTGTCAATATCTTCAAACCCAATCTTTTGAAGTATAGAGCCGACCAAGTAACGATAGCGCAAGTGGCCAGAGACCGTTTCCGAGACATCGACGTTCTCGAGACCATGGAGCCCCGAAACGGGCATGAGACCTGCAACGCCATACTGCAGGCTAGACGTCCGATATAGGAAAGCCAGTAGATAGTCGTTCTCCGAGTAGACATTGACGAGGCGGCCACTGACGGCGGTCCGCATCTTTCGCCAGGTACTCGTGTCTGATGGTAGTGGAGAGCCCATTAATACAGCAGACTCGACCAGGCCAAAAGCCTTCTTCTCACACAATGTAGTTAGACATGACCAAATCACACGCGCCCCAAGGGAATATCCAATGAGCGTGATAGGCCGCTCCCCTTGCGTGCGATTTATCAAAGCTTCGGCCAACACCTTTCCAGCTTTGTCTGCACGAGTCTTGGCCAAAGTAAATGGATTGTCCACAACGCGAGCAACCTTGACCAACGCAACAGGCCACATCGCAGACATTAGCTCCGCGAATACAGTCCGTTGGATCATTGCAGACTGTGCATAGCCGTAGGCTGTGCTTGAGATCATGGTGTCGATGCTCTGGCCCAGATTCATGAGCGCTTGCAGTTCGAATCGAAGTGCAAATACCTCAGCACTTGGCTTGAGGACACGCCACGGCGTGACAACTTCTTCTTTTTCGAGCAGCCATCCTGATATCGCAATGATGACACGAAGTCTTCGGCTCTCTGTCGCGGCTTCGATCGACTTGTCGTGTGCTTTGCGCTCACCGTGAACGGGGAGGAACGCGAAATCTTCCACCTCGGCTGAAAGCTCTTCCATCATGTCCCCGGTCATGCGTCCACCGTAGGCACCAAAGAGACCACCCACAAGATAGGAGCTGCTGGCAAGGGAGCCTAGATATCCCGCTGCGGTAGTAGCCTCCAGGCCTATTCCGCCCATAACAGTTCCCACACCTGCCGCGATCATTGGGGCAGCCAGACCTCCGGCCACTCCGACAACACCAGCACCAGCGGCGGTAGCCAATCGGACGCGCCATTTGCGAGCCTCTTTGCCTTGCTCTTTCCTCCTCTTTAGCGCCTCTTCATCTGCAGAGACTTCCTTCGCAGCCTGCAGTAGCCCTTGTGCGGTTTGCTCCTCATCTTCCCGCAAATACTTCAACCCAAGCTTGAGACTTGAAGCCAGATACAGCAGCAGTACTCTGGAGGCGGCGTTGTAGTGCTCCAGGCTCAAAAGTAACAAAAGAATTGCATGAAGTACTAAAACCCGCTTTTGCACTGGGAGTTTTGTCAACGACGTGTGGAGACGGGGAAACAGTTCTTCGAGCTTTGGCGGGCTATATTCACCACTCTTAGCATCCGTGTTGACCTTCTGCACTGGGCGCTGTTCGACTAGCGAGGGACCCATGACTTCTTTCTCTTGGGATGAGCCCTTCTTCGGCTCCAGGGTTTCATCTACGCGCTTTTGAACGACATCTCTCCAGTCATCGAACCACTCCAAGGCTGTCCGTTTCAGCTCCTTGAGCTTGGGCTTCGCCAGCTCTTTCTCTCGCTCCTCCCTCAGCTTGCGCTCCTTGTCGTATGTGCCTACATCCACCGTTCCCGTATCGAAATCTGCGCTGGCGATCTTCTCATCTTCACTCATATTGTTTTTCCCTAATGTTTTCAGATCGGCTGCAGAATCAAAATTGTCCTCGATAGTCTTCCGCATTTGGCGCGCGATCCCAGATATTAACTGAGACAGGTCGGTGCGCTGTTCCTCCGAAAGGGCCGACTTGAGATCTTGCTCCTCCTTGACTGACTTCTGTGTTGACTTTACACTAGGTTGAGAGTCCGCGCGAGACGCTGTTGAGGGTCTGCGGGAATCCGTCGACGGCGTTGCATTGTTCGCTTTCGAGGAAAGTTTTGGGGGCTTGCGCTTCTGCTCGGAGTCCTCAGGCTTAGTGGCAGCAGATTCAGCATTGCTGGTCTTAGGAGGGAGCTTTGGAGGTTTGCGCTTTTCCTCGTTAGTCTCAGGTATGGCGGCTGGAGTGGAGGCTTTGCGCGACACAGCTGACGGTCTTCTTTCGTCTGAAGGTGGAGTAGGCTGGTAATTGCTCGGCTTTGGGGGTAATTTGGGTGGTCTTCGCTGTTCAGTAGGATCCGGTTTGGCAGAAGGAGTTGAGGTTGTCCGTGAAGCCGCCGGAGGCTTCGGGGCCTGCGAAGAGGTCGTAGCAGTCTTCTTTGGCGGCGCGTCGTCCGAATCCTTGGGCTGATCAGTGCTATCAGGCTTTTGCTGTGGAGCAGACGAGCTGCTTGTCTTATCAGAAGGCTTTTGCTTCTGATCGTCGGTGGAAGTTGTCTTTGGCTTCGCAGTTGTAACCGCAGGCTTCTTTGCAGGTGTTGCGGTTGACTTCCCGTCCGCGCTCGAAGATTGCGCCTTGCTGGCCGGCTTCTGTGTCGAAGAGGGAGCAGTCTTTCTGGGACCTAGCTTTGGAGGCTTTCTCTTGGGCGGTTCCGACATGGCTGTGACTGGTGCTGGTGATGACTGAATAGCAATTCCTTGTCAGTTCCTCGAGGTTTTCCTCAAAGTCCTTCTCCCTCGGCGAATCGTTAGATTAACGACGTCATTGGCGCGTCACTCGCGTCGGCCAAATCAGGGAAGCCGGTGAGCCCTTCGCGTCTTCCCGTCTTTAGCCTCCACCCTTAAGCCTATCCGAGCCATTCTCCTTGCTAAGTCAAAACTTGGCACTGTGAGCTATGCTAACTTCACGATCAGAACAGCAATAAGAAAGCTTGTAGTGACAAAGACGTAACCCTGATAGATGCGAACAAGATTGTCGTAGAGAATTTCTCGATTCGTAAACCGGTTGTTGAAACATGTCGGTGCCAATGTGTTGAAATTTGCGATTTTCGTAGGCCCCACTGTGCCAAGTTTTGACTCACCAAGGAGCCTGAGGGCATAAAGTAGGTCGGGTGCTTATGATTGACCTTATGCAGTCGATGGACTTCATTTGACGCAGGAAAGTAACGTCTACGAAAGTGAATATTGTAGTTCTCCGAGGCTTCGCTCGATGGTATCTTCTTGACTGACATTGGATCTAGCAGAGAGCTTAAACATGGCATCACGATCATCATCAGCACCCAAGGCAACAAAGGCTCCCCTTCCCAACGAGATCATTAGCCTTATCGTTGAACATCTTCCAAGGGATGATCTTTCTCAAGCCCGCCACGTAGGCAAAGTGTTTGCAGCCGTCGCTGCTCCTCGCCTGTTTGAAACGATTCCTCTTTGGCTCGGTCTACGTAGCCTCCAAGCCCTCACACAGCTTTCGCATCATCATCAACTTCGCCACTGTGTCAAGGCAATTGTTTTCTCGCCCTTGCGCTTCGTTGATCACGATCGCGAGGACGAGGACGAGGATGAGGGCGAGGCCGAGGTCGCGTACCTGTCGCGCACGAGATCCAGAATCCGTCTTAGCACAGACTCATCGAGCCTATCGGAACTGCTCTTTCTGAAGCACAGATCAGCATACCATGCATTCATCGACGATCAGCGTAATTTAACCGTGGATGAGCTCGACGTGAGCATTTTGACTCACGCATTCGAGCAGCTCCCCAAACTCGAGAATATAGTGCTAGATCATGGTAACACGACCATTGGCGCGAGCTTGCTGCACCGTGAACTGGGCCCCTTTGATTCGGCGGATCTCTTGACTTGCGATTGCCTACATCCATTGCCGGTGTTGCTTCGCGCTATGGCCACCGCCGGAGTCGAACTTAGAAGCTTCACAATCGGGATGATGCCCGGCTTTGCGGCCTGTGGCTCACAGACCGCATCGCTTCTAACTCGAGATGGAAGCTGGTCTCACAAATCATCACGGCGTCCAGAGAGCATCGATCCGAAAACTCTAGCCAAAACGTTCCAAGATGATGACATATGCCCCTGGCATATGTTTAACCACCTACGCAAATTCGAAATCCAAGAAATTGAAACGGACGAAGAAGACATAAAGGCAACACACTATCTGGGTGTTGCCACGAGCCAGCTCCTGGAAATGGCAAGTGGACTTGAGAGTGTTACAATTGGACGGCTCGGTTCTCTCGGTTCTCTGGGCGGTGACCCCCAGACACCGAATTTGTTCGTACACAAATTGTTCAAAGGCTCTCCCAGGTCCCGTCTTCGCCACCTGGACTTGAGCGATCTGAAAGCCAAACATCAATCTCTAGTGCGCTTCATTCGCTCACAAGCTCCTGTCCTTGAATTGATTTTCCTGCGATACATCGAACTTGTGGATGGGACATGGTCGAGCGCCCTGACCAAATTGAGGACTACCAGATTTCCAGCTCTGAGAAGATTCGAACTTCATGGATGCAGTGACCCAGGATTCCAGGGAGACCAGGAAAAGTCAACCTTTGTCACAGACTACATTCTTCGTAAGACTGATGACACTCCGTGGGTATGGAAATAACATGACTATCCATCTGCAAGCCGGCGTATGAGGCATTAGATTCACGCTACCTGGCTCGTATTTTCCTATCTTATGTATAGATCTCTGTATTACTCGATCAAATCACAGCTGCTGAGCCTCCCCTGTTTTGGGGATTCTCTCCCGGCACTTTTCGCAAAGCATACCGTCACTTCAGACAACGGCTCTTAGATTCAGTTGACCAGGGCGCGTGCAGATATTGTACGCAGACGCATACTCGTCAGGTACAAAGCTGAGCGCATTCTAGCTATCTAGTTCAGCAGACGGTTGAGCGCCATGTTGTCCACCGTCCACCGCGTTTTCCACGTACGATCGCTGCAAGCCCAGCGTATGCTATTTCTACACTAACCATGCCAGCTGGAAGGACGACCTTCCCTATCCGACATTTTCCCAGCGCTACCCTGTAGGAATCTTATTCGTTGTCCCCAGAAACGTGGCTTGGAGCATGTATGACTACATTCCCCCTTCTGCTATCGTTGGAAGCCCCCTAGCACATATGCAGTTCCAACTCGTTCTGCTAGTGAATTATCTACATAACACAAACCGCACATCGATCAAGCCAGGACTAGCCGGTCTAATGGTGGCGCCTACCTTAGTAGACTACAGCTCTTTACCAGATATACTCTGCAACACCTTCCATGTGCAAAAGCTGCGCACCAAAATACCATCGATCTTCACGAGCCTAGGTCCAGTCCACTGAATTCTCCGTTCGCCAATTTTGTAGTTCTACGATTCAAGAATAATTCTCTGCACCTATCCTCCCCAACCTTCAACACTATTTTTCAGAATCTCCTGTATACGATGGGCATCCCGAGAATACAAGCGCAACATTCAACATGAACGCCACCATCAACACATTTTTGTAAGGTACGTTATTGAAAAGAAACGTCGCTCCAGATTTGACCAGAGCTGGGCCTCGTCTCACGTCGATTCCTATGTCAACAGCATTATCGTCTCATGTCAAATTCTCCTCCCTTAAAGTCCGGCAACGTAACCTACTCCCCAATCTCCATGGCCATCCACCCAAGTCGCTAGTCCCAACTCCAACTCTACAAACGTGCACAAGCATCAGAGAAGCGTACGTATCTGCTTTGCTGTCCAAAAGACGATGTTTATTTCTGGCGATCTCACTCTGAGCGTTATTGATCCCGCACTTTGTTCCAAAGATCGATGTACTGTAATTTATTGTATGGAGCACCAACCACCCCCCAAATATAGTCTCAGGATTGAGCAGTATAGGAGCTGGGTATGTTTCAGTGTCAGATTAATGGGGAATTTTTTCGGACCCTGCAACCTACAGAATTTAGGCCACATGAACGCTTATCAAATTTCCGCACTCGCAAACTCCTCTGCGCTAGTACTGCTTATCGAGATGGACGACCCGTCAAGCCTTTTGTATGTTGTTTTCGGCGTTGTCCTCTTGAACGCCTTGATGGAGATCACCATGTTGATTAGTCAATGGCAAGCAGTGTATCTGGTTCTTCGCTTAAAAGTGCATTGCGTAGGACAGACCTATACCAGGCAGAGAATTGCCGCACCTGAAACCAAGTTTCTCTCCGCTCTTTGCGACCGTTTCTACGCATCTGTATGAAGTTAATTCCAATATCTCCGGCAGTTTTGTCCAATCAAGCAAGTTTGGGCTGTCACGTGCCATCTCTGCCAGCCTTTGGAGGAGGGCACTGATGGCCCCATCCCCAACTATTGGACTTTGATATTTAGGCTGGAGAGAGGCTCGGTCAGACGAGGTCACCGCAACGGTGCAGAAAGATTTTCTGTTTGCGACATCACATGTGAGCAATGAAAGATAAGACAAGCCTTCGTGGTGAGTGTGTCGTTTTCTTCGGAAGACTTAGGCTAAGTGTAATTCGCAAATAGGTATCATTCATGTTCGGGGCCTCTAAGGTAATTGATCACCTGCGATTATCTTGGCAACGAAGCCAGCATTTTTTCTGCCATAATTCTGATTTAGCCTCAAATGTGACTGCCTTCTTATTTCCACTCAAAGTGCTCATTCCAACCAAGGGCGACACCGGCACTCGAAGTAGCAGCACTCAAAATGCTCCTATCTAAATTATTACTACCAGAAGACGAAGACAACTTGCCTCAGTGCTTAGATCTTCTTTGCAGAATTATGTTTAATGTCCAACAAGTTCTAACCCTAGAATGAATTCTACATTTAACTCTAACTATTTATAAACGACGCTATAAGATTTGATGCAATAGCTTCGAACGATCGACGAACACTATAATAGATAGTTTAATCTATCTATAAAGAATAAGCGTCAATATTAAAATATAATTTTGCTAGAAAATCTAAGAGCAACATTTAATATTTGAAATAAAAATTAATTACAATAATAAATAAGTCTTATTTAAGCAAAAATATACAACAACGTTTATAAGTGCGTTTAAGATTAATCTTATAATTTGTATAAAATAAAGCGTTATAACTAGAATAATTGTATTTGCAAATACTATATATGCGTTCGTTACATACATTGCGTTAATAATTGCTTATATTTTATTAATATTTGTTAATTAAAAAGTATTAGAAATTGCGAGATTGCTCTATTGTAAAGTATTACAAGTTGCAAGATTACTTTATTATAAAATACTTAAATACGAATTAAAGTTGTACAAATGTAATTTTAACTTCAAAAATAACTTTAAAAGAAACGATAATTTTGTTTAATTTGTTAACAAACTTTTTTTAATATTTAATTTTTCGAGAGATTGTAATATGCGTGCGTTATTTAATTAATTTTAACGTAAAAAAATTGTAAATAAAAGTTAAATTAAAATGTCTAGCAATTAATCTTTTTTATTTAGCAATTATTTAACACAAGAAATTGTTAAATAATAGATAATTAAAGATTACGACGTTTTAACTTGTTAAATCGAAAATAATAATAAAGATTGTAACAAGACTTTATTGTTAATACGACTCTAAAATGTTATTTTAAAATTTTGAACTTAATTGTGAATTTTTTTTTAACATATTATTTTACTTTATAAACATTAATGTTAACAATTAATTATTAACACATTAACAATAAATATATATTAAGATAATTTATTTAACGTAACTCTTTATAGCATTATTAGTTCACATTATGTTTAACAAATTATCTTAAACTAAATAAAATTAAAAGACAAAAAGAAGAATTAATAAAAAAAACTTTAGCAATTTTAAACAAAGTGAAAGACAAAATTAAAATTGTTAATACTATTGTTAACAAAGTTTTTAACATTATTTAACAAAATAAATTATAACAAATAAAGTCAAAGTAAACGTATAAAAAAAATGCGATAAAAATAATTTAAACAAAAGATATAAAAGTTATTAATATTATTTATGCGAAACTTCGCAATAAAAAGACAAAAAGAATTAACGAAATTCGCGCTAATTAAGAAGCAAATTTCGATTATTTTTAGCTAGATAACAACTTCGAATATTAAGTTAAATAAATAGCTTTAACGACAACGCAATTTTCTTTTATTAAAGTTAATTTACTTTTTGCTTAAAACGTTATAACTCGTTTGCGAAAAAAAAAAAGAGAACAAAATTTTATGCGAGACATTTTGTTGTTCAATTAATAATATGTTGCACAACTTATATTGTCAAAATAAGAAATTAAACTTTGCGACGTTTTAATGTTTTTCGCAAATAAATTAGAAGTATTCGAGATAATTTAAAAAAATCTAACGATTAATAACTCTTCAAAAACGTTAATAGTTCTAGAAAAAAAAAATATAAGTTATTAAAATTATTAAAAATAACAATTATAGCGACAATAAATAGCAACAAGAAAACAAGTAATAATAATACGTTTAATAAAATGTTTATTAAGTTATTTATTTTTATTAAACGTTCGAAAACAAAAGAAATCGAAGAAATAAAAGATTGTAAATATTATTTTATAAATGTTAATCTTTTAAAACGAATTAGTTGCGAGTTAAGAAATAAGATTAAAATGCGTATTAAAAGTAAATATTTTTTACAATTTATCTAAATTTAAGATTAACGTTAACGAAGAACTTCTTGAACTTATGTTATACTTATATTTGCAAAATCGCTAAATATATTAAGTTAAAATTTAACAATATTAAACACAAGATTATCTTAAAGAGATTAAAGATTTATTAACTTAAATAATTAATTTTTTAAAATTTAAAAATTAACGATAAATTTTTTTTTTAATAGCGAAAACAAGATTAATCGTTCGTTTTAAAAGATTAGTTTAAGATCTCTATATATACGTAGTGTAATTGTTAAGTTAAGTTAAACATTTTTTTCTTAACTTGATTCACTCTCTTAGATCTCGTAGAATTGAATCAAGATTAAGACGCAAACTCAACTCTAGAATCGAGTTTTGTCGAGTTAATGTCAAGAATTTAAGCTAACTTTGTCGCGTTAACATTCGCTTATCTTATTTTATCTTATCTTATCTTATCTATGCGCTAACTCGATTAAGCTAGCGCAAGATTCATGTTAACTCAATTAGATTAACTCAAGATTCACGCTAGTTATATACGATTAACGCGTCACGTGACGTTACGTAATTAAGTAGATCGAATTAAACACTTAACGCGCATTTTTCGCTCGTCTCACCTTGTTAAGCTAGGAAATTTGCTTAATTCTAGAATTAGAATTGAGCGAATTAATTCAATTGAGTTAAAACTTGATCTAACGATCACACTATATATGCGCATATTAAATATTTTCTTCTTAAACAATCGATTATTAACGCGTATTAAATCGTAATTAACGAGATTTGTAACAATAAAATTTAATTAAAATAATTAGTAGAGAACAACATTGTTGTAAAAAACATATTCGATTAACTTTAGAATAAAATACTATTTTAAGAAGCGAATTAAGACAAGAATTAATAAACTTATAATTAAGAAGTTTGCAATATATTAACATTATTAGCGAGAACAAAACGACAAACTTAATTATAAATAATTGCGAATAATGTTTTACTTTTTAAGTTAACAAGTTATTCGCATAGACTTAAGATATTAAATATTATATGTTTGTCTTCGATTTAATTGCAATTCTTCTTTAATATTATATTTTTATTATGTTAAGTTTGTCGTTAAAAGAGATAATAACATAAGTTTTTATTATATTAATATATATATATTTAGATACTTAAAGATCGAATACGAAGACGCAATTATTTAAGATTTAATTTTGTTAAACGACAAGAGTAAATAAACTTGCACAAAGATAGTATTGAGTTTTTATTAAATAATTAAGAAGTAATAGAAAAATACTATTGCGCATAAGAATAAGCTTAAGAATGCAAATATCGCGTTTATTTATAATTTAAAGAAATTATAAAAATTAAAAGATGCGAAAAAATACAACGACTTCGTAAAAATATCTTTGAAGAGAAAAGATATGCGCGTTATTAGATCTAAGATTTTGCACGAATTAACGTCGAATAATATTTGCGTTTTTCGACAAACTATTTTCTTATAATATGTTAACGTATAGAAAGATAAAGAGACTTTAAACAATGTTAAGTTTAATTAATAAAGCAATTTTGTAATTGCGCATGCGACTTAAATTGTATTTAAACTTATATTATTAAATTAATTGTATAAATATGTCGTTTTATTATAAAAGTTTTTCGCATTAATTTAATTACATATCGACTTTATCGTAAATTAAATATTTGTTTATTAAATATTTTAAAATAATCTTGTTGCGCAAACGCAAGCAATTTAGCTCTTAAAAAAGAATTAAATAAAGACGACACAAATGATAGCGTTATATCGAATAAAGTTTTTGCAAAAGTTCAAAATTGTTTTCGAGAAAATAAAAAACGCAAAAATTATTTACTATAACAACAATAAATATTTTATAAGCTAAAAAAGAAAAATAATAGAACGCAAAGTTACTTAATAAAAATAAATTAATAATAGTAATAAAGTTTAGCGTATACGATTGATTAAATAATAGCGAAGCTTATTGACTTAATAACAACAATTATATGTTTATTTCTTTTACTTTAATTACATGACTTAAATGTCTTTAATATATTCGAAATTAAAATTTAATACAAGAGTAACGTTAATTACTACTTAATTTTATAGAAATTGCATAATTATTAGTTGCATTTTACGCACATCAAAAGAGAGAAATGTGAGATCTATTACTAGCACTTATTGTTAACAATTGTTTATCTTAACTAAGATAAAAATGTAACAAAGTTAATAAAACAAAATTGCGCGAATGCGATTTTGCTTGTTTTAATTACTTTTTCTTGCTTTCTAAACTAAATAAGTTGTTATTAAAGTTAATTTTCTTTTAATTATACTTTGCATTCGAATCGAATTTGCTCTTATTATTTTTATCAATATTGTCTCTTAATTTAAGTTTTTTCTTATTTAGTTTTTTCTTGTTATAATTGCTAATTTCTTTATTATTTGTCTTGCTTTTAGTTAATCAAATAGCAATCTTTTTTTGCTTTTTCTTTATCTTAATTAGAGCTTCGATTAACTTTAGATTGTTTAATTTGCAAGTAAAAATGTCGCGAGATCGAATCTTAAAAATAGAAAAGAAGTTCTTCTTAACAACGTCAATAAAGCAAATAACTTAATTGTTTGTCTTTAACTTTTTTTTATTAAATTTAAAGATAATAAGTAAATTCTTTTATTCGAATATATTTTTGTCTAGTTTCGTAATTTCTTTTGTAGAATCGCAAGAATAATTGATCGACAATTAAACAATAGTTTTGATTAATTTTCTTTAAAATAACTTGTTGTTATTAATTATTTAATCTTTATATAAGAGACGAACAAAGTATAGATTCTTGTTATACTTTTTCTTTTATATTAGACAATAAATGTTTTTAGTTTAATTATAATATCGTTTTATTTAACTTAAGTAAATAACGTAATTCTTGCAATTTTTTTCGTCTATGCAATAAAAGTTTTTCGAAACATAATCGAGCAAAATGCGCGTTGCTTTTAAGAAATTATTATTATTAAAGTTGATAAATTATGCACTCTTTTAAATGTTAATGCTTAACTATTTAAGCGCAACGTCTACGAGATAATTGTTAAAACAAACTTTAACTTAAGATATATTAATTGTCTTCTAATCTTCGAAAGTATTAACTTTTAATTTTATAACAAATTAATAATTCTTGAATACTTTAAACTCGCATTTCGATTTTTTTTTTAACTTTTCGCACAAGTTTTGCTTCTTAACATTAAATATGCGATAAATTTTGTTATGTTATTTTTTTTTTTATTTAGAAGATTTACAATTATTATTAATAATAATGTCGCGTTTGTTTTTCTTAGTTTTCTTCGAAAAAATATTTAATTTTTTATTGATTTTGCTATGTTTTTTTCTTTTGACGCTATTTAATTCTTTCGACAATTAACTTTGCACAATTACTTCTTTTTCTTGCAATAAATTAACATATAAGCTTGCATCTTATTAACTTAATTTACACAAATCTTATCTTTATATTAATATTATTATTTTTTATCGAAATCTTATTATTTACGATCTCTCTTTCTTTCTTTATTTTGTTGTTAACATTTATATATTTAGTTTCTTTCTAAATTATATTGTTCTAATTAATGTGTAAGTCTTTACTTAATATGTTTATATTAATAATATTTAATCTTTTGATTAACAATGTTATTAAAAGTAGTGTTTGTTATTTTTAAGATTAAAGAATAAAAGCAAAAAGCGAGAGCAAAAGCGAGAGAAACAATGAAGTAAATAAAGAAGAAAATTGTGTTCAATTGTTGTTCGTGAAAAGTGCGCATTCTAATTTTTTTTACAATTTTTTAAATTTATATTTGCACAATTTCGTTTATCGCGATTATTGCACTTACTTTTATTAAAACTTATTAAATTGTTAAAATTACATCGTATAAGTTTAACAATTAAACTAAGTTTATAATAGTGTAATTGTTAGATTAAGTCGAACATTTTTTTCTTAATTTAATCTATTCTCTTGAGTTTTGTAGAATTAAATTAAGATCAAGATGCGAACTCAATTTTAGAATTAAGTTTCGTCAAGTCAATGTTAAGAACTTAAGCTAATTTTGTTGCATTAGCATTCGTTTATCTTATTTTATTTTATTTATACGTTAACTAAATTAAACTAACGCAAGATTCACGCTAATTTAATTAAGCTAACGCAAGATTTACGTTAATTGTATATGATTAGCGCGTTACGTAACGTTACGTAATCAAGTAAATCGAGTTAAATACTTGACGTGCATTCTTCGTTCGTTTTATTCTATTAAGCTAGGAAATTTACTTAATTCTAGAATCAAGATTGAGCGAATTAATTCAATTAAGTTAAAACTCGATTTAACGATTACACTAGTTTATAGTTATTTAAGTAATTTAATTTCTTTTTTTGTTTCTTAACTTCTTGTTTGTTTTTCGACAACAATAAATTTTTATTAACATTTTTTGAATTTTTTCTTAACAATTCTTGTCTTCGAACTCTAGATGTTCTCGAAGACGTTTTTGAAAAAATTTATTTTATTCGTCTCTTAATATTTGTTAATCTTCAATTTTCGATTTAACATTTTCTCTTACTTTTTGATTAACAAAGCTTGTATCTCTCGATTTTGCGTTTATTTTTTGCTTCTTTTTTTTCTTTTTTTTCTTATTACTTTTTGTTAAAGATTTGTAATTAATTTTGATTAAATAAAAGATTTGTCGTTGCTAGAAAATTACAATAACTTTGTTTATTAATTTTTCGTTTACTTTGTCTTTGTCGCGCAATCTTGTCGCAATTATTTTATTCGATTTAATGTTTAATTGTTAATCTTGTTTTAAGATCTCGAGTATCTTAACGTTGTATTGCGTTGCGTTATTTTACATATTTTTTATAATTTACTTAAGAGTTGTTTTATTAATTATATATTTATCTTAAATTATTAGATTCTTTAACATTTTATTAAGCATAATTAAGATTAAATAAAATTTAAGATAAGAATTAAAAAATATTGCATAAGTCTTTTGCGTTCTTTAGTTTTTTAATTGTTTCTTAAACTAGATTTTCTTTTTTAACATTCGAATATTCTAAATGTTAATTTTGCTATGCAAAACAATAAGTGTTTGTTTATTCGAATTTAAACTAGTCGCGTTAACCCGAAAATGTCACGTACAAATGTCAAGACTTAAGTTAAAAAAAATTCGAAGAATCGAATCGCTCAAAGTAGTTTAATTAATTACTATAAGTAGTTTAGCGCGAAGCGCGCTAAGCTACTTTGAGCGATTCGATTCCAAAAAATTGTCGCAACTCGATCTTGACGTTGAATCGAATTAAAGAGATAATATTATAACTTGATTTAACAATTAGTTTATTCGAATTGCAATTTAAGCAACATAATTTAAATTAAGTTTTGTTCTACTTTGTAGAACTTATGTTATTAACTATCTTGTTATTAAAATATAATAATTTAATTCTTCGATAATAATTGTTTAAAACCTTAATTAGTTTCTATATATTCTTTTCAAGATTGCGACGATATACAATATCTAATTTATTTATTAATTTAATTGCGTTATTTCTATTAAGATTTTATTTTAATTAAGAAGTGTTTTTATTAAGACTTACTACTAACCCTAACCCTAAGTTGATTAATAGTATTCTTAAATTGTAAAAAGACAACTTTGATGCATTTATTAACAAAAAAGTTAATTTTTTTCAAATTAAATTATGTTGTTTTTAGACTTGTTACAAAAAAAATTTAAAAACTTGCTATAATATTCTTTATATCGAATTTGAACGTATCTAGACACACTAAAATCTAATTTAAGTTATCGCGTATAAGCTATCGTCTAGCTTTAACCCTAGTGTCGTCCTAACTTAAGCGAGTATTTAGGGTTGACTTTAGGGTTAAAGGTTTTTCTGCAGGCAGGTCTAAGTACTGAGGCAAGAAGACAACCACTTCTCTACTTTCCAAACGAAGTGCTGCGCGAAGTTCGAGGCGATACTGGGGTCAGCTTAGTCTTGAGTCGCGTAGCCTAATCGCTAAACTAGCTGTCGCGAAAATATCGGCACCATTATGACTGTTCGTCTCTCCATAAACTTGACAACGAATTGTAAGGTGGGTCAGAGACCGACCAGGGGGTCATTGGATTTATAGCGGAAACAGAACATTCTGGAGCCACAGGTCGCTATGACAACGCTTCGACAAAGCTGCAAGTGCTGCAACCCTACAATCCTTATCACTATTATGCTGCAAGAAAAGAGAGCAGAGGATCAGCAAAGATGTGAATTCCGGGAATGGAAAGTACAGGATACTTCAAGCGACACAAAAGTACCAACATGCGCATGAACATAAAGCGACATGTGGGCGTGATGTATTCATTGCGACACACTGCTATGCTTCTGATGTAGCCAACCGCTTGGTGGGCTGGGTGCAGGCACCTACAGGATGCACTCTTGATGGGAGTAAGTCAGGCTAGATGCCTCACAATTAGCACGGGGATGGCTGCGCCGTACTCGATGTCTCTCTACCATAGATATTAAAGAATGATCAGAAAAGTAACCCTTGAATAATTTTACAAAACATTTTTGCGATCTGATCCTGCGCACTCTTTCTGGGGTTGGCAAATTTCCGTAGAGCGCGAGTTCCAAGCGGGCCTTCTCTTGCTACTTGTGTGGATATCGTTCACCAGTAGTTATGAAAATTTTCCAGATATTGTGGGACTCCTCAGCTGGGGATTAACATCCAGATATGGTCAGCGAAAGTCCCCGGGCCTGCAATTCTGTAGTGGTCAGGAAAATGTATTGACTGGGGTACTCTATTCCCGAGTCAGCCGGTGTCAGCCGGCCCCCCTGATATCACCTTGTCATCCGACAGCCATCTCGCCGAAACCTCTTTCGGGTCGAAATTCGGACCATTATTATTTCAACCTAAAGCAACCCAGCGCTGCAATCGTGGTATCTGATCTGGATTGCGATCGCTTTGGACCTTTACAGCTTGATCAAGCTTTCTAGGTGCAATCGTCGCATTGAATGGCGACATGAGTCTCCCTACCGGTGTCCTCGACATGGCTTGATTTGCAGCTTGTAACGGGTCGAACAGCGTGCTTTGATTTACATCCATCTCGTAGGTGTCCGTCAGTTCATCAACCCGTTGATTTCCGGCTCTTCTATGGCTACCGAGGACCTGGTATCTCAAACCTCAGAGCTACAGCCCTTTTAGTTACTAGCCTCCACACTCCTTCTCCATCGACGTTACAAACACGAGCATTATCCGAAGGTACAATAAACACTAAAACACACCTCTAGTACAACACTGACTTGGCCTCCGTGGCATATTTCCCTCCCCGATACTGTTACACTTGACAGACTCACCCGCACCTTCCTGACTCCTTGCAAATCTCTCAGCTTTTGTTCCTAGATTCACCTGTTACGGTAGCAACAATAGTCATAATTACTGAACCTGATGGTAGAGTTCTGGTGGCATTGAGATGGTGTGATACCCGGTGGGGTCATGCGTCTGAGTTACGTAGAGCGGAATGGTATGTTTGGATTTGTAATATTGAAAGGAGATTGATGTAATTGGGAAGCTTGAAGTTTGGTTATAGGGGTTTCTGCTGAGTGGTGGTGGGTGGGTTGGAAGTTATTTCTATCGAGGATTTTGAAGTAGATCTTTTGCTGAGCTATGACGACGCTCGGGCGGCGAGGGTGCACGAGGATGAGTAATATGCGAGACAGGGTGTTAGGAAGCTGGGCCCATAGACGGTCAGTGTAGGAGACACTACTCAGATATCTCAAGAATTGGTAAATTGAGGAAGCTCGGCAAGAAGATCTAATTCGCTTGACTTCGGCGATGATATTACTCTAATACTCATCCATAGGGAGTGCTGTTCTATGAGCAAGCGAAGGACTATGCTCAATGAATGCTTGCAAGTGATCAAAGAGGGTGAAGAGGGCAATGAAGTATCTCATCCAATACCTCAGACCCCGGACCCCCCAGTTCGGCATCTCAAGGTAGCCCCATGAACAAGCTCAGAAGCGCAGGATAGTTCGGCGTACCGAGGCCAGTCACTGTATGACCAAATCAGTACACTACACATAAAAGAAAGCTGAACAGGAACGCCACTCACCAGGATCCCAGCCCTTGGCGACAGCAAAGCCAGATGTGCCGCAGCCGGGGTTGTTGCCGACAGTAATATCATGAAGGGTACTCGGGTTAGCATACTGCAAATCATCCCAGTCAGCGACTGCCTTTCGTTCGCAGCTAGATGATGTCGTATAACGTACCAAAGTCGGGTTGACAAACCCCACGGTCTTCTTTCCCGCTGCGATCCTCTCCTCGTTGATCCTGTTTAGCACGGCCGCAAACACCGGCGCGGAAGCCGAGGTTCCTCCTATCAGTGTGGGAGCACCCTTGTTGAAGATCAGTACGTTATCGCCTACAGCCGAGATGTCAGGGTAACCGCGGCCAATGCGATTGTAGATCCCGCCGTTTGCTCCAACACCAGTGTTGTTGGTAGCAGAGTAGTACGGATACGGCGGGTTGGACGTGGCGAAATATGTCGCTACCGCGTCCTTCTGGTAAGCTGGGATGGGGTAGATGTTGGAAAAACCACCGCCAGACGGGAAACGCGTGACGGCGACTTCTTGATCTTGCGTCGCGCTGGCATTTGGAGGTAGGAATGTGGCTCCAGCAACGGTTATGTATGGGCAGGTGGCTGGGAAGTCGGGCGAGAAGATGGTGCCTGCGGGGCCGAGACAGCCGTCTGGATTATCGTCCCCGGGTGGACCAGCCACGCCAGAGTCGCCGGATGCGACGACGATGGAGACGCCTTGCATGCCGAGCTTCATGTACTCGTTGCATTGGCGTTCCTGGTAGGAAGCGGGCAGGTCTGCTTCTTGACCACCGTAGGATATGGAAATCACGTTCGTGGGCTTGTAAACTCCGCATTGCAGGCTTCCCTTGTAACCGCCTGGGTTGGGGTCAGGGTAGGGGGGGTCCGAGCGGGCTGTTGCCAGTTTCGCCGAAGGCAGAGTAGGAGCAATAGGAGCCATCAATGGCGTCGAGGAAGTTGTTTAGGAAGCCTTGAAAGACGTAGTTTGCTTCGTAGACGTCATCGTCGGTCTGGAAAAGAATGGAGTTCTGGGGATAGATAATGGGATAAGATATCTGAAAGTCGAGATCAGACTCTGCGCCTGCTGCGGTCACTGGGGCAGGGGCGGTGGCCCCGTCAATGCCTTCAAGTTTCGGGTGCGTGCCTTGAGGAATGTTGCTAGATGTGGGTCAGTTGCTGGACGCTGGAAGGGTAGTAATTATGAGCAAACGTACGGCGCAAGGGTGAGGAAGAACTCGTCGAGGTCGGTCTGACTGTACATGTCGCCAAGATCCTCGAATATTCCCAATTCGTTACCAGCGGCTGCTTTGGTGGGCCTTGTGATGTTGTAGAAGGCTGGTACCAGATCAGCCAGGTCAAAATGTAAACACGTCAGAGCTCACTTCGAATGCAGAACGGAAGCACCGCAACATTGCAGACTGCTGACAGTGGCATCTTTAGGATATTGGCAAGAGAATCTGGCATTGGTTTCTTCTTCGGTAGGAGAATTGGGTGGTTTGTGGCTGTGACGCCAAAGGTGCGCTTCTCGATCTCGTTGCGATCAGATTTCGACCTGGATCTCGAAGGTGTCAAGAGCTTCAGGCCGGGGGTAATATAATCGACATGCTCCTGCACGTGAGCCGGGACGCGGTATCTGGACTCGTAGGTAAGTAACCGACTTTGAACATGAATATTCATCAGTGGTCTGTACTCACTCGTCACATCCAATGTTCGTTTTCCCGGACTGTTTATGTTCGTAATGATGATACTCTGCATGCAGAATGCCTTCGATCTCGGCCGCCTTGGCATCGAATTGTAGCCATTGCTTGTTGGTAGATTGGGAGACCCGGTGTGGCTCTACGCCAGCAGCTTCGAGCCAGGCACGGACACCGTCCACAGTGTTACTGGAAGGTGCGAAGATCTCATGAACCTCCGCGGCCGTGTAGTGCTGTCCATATTTCGGGGACAGAGGGTTTGATCTAAACGGGTATCAGACTTCGTGCGGGACAAGACGAATGCATTGAAATTTTGCAGAAGCCACGGAGAGGAATCAAAGGGGGCTTCAGCTGGTTTTCTGTAATGCGATATAGCTGTGGAGATGGAATGCAACAGTCTATGGCATGATACCGATTGAAGCCGTACAAAACATGTAGCGATTATTGCTTGTCGAGTAGTGATTTAGACATGCTATGATGAATAGAGAAAATGAACGTGTAGAACGAAGAGCGCGCGCACAAGAGAGACACATCACGTACACCTCGTCAAGCAAATTCGAACCTATCTCAAGATTATTCTGGCGCAAGCCGATACGGACTGGCAGAATGATAGTAGGATCGACCCTCGAGCGCTTGACCCAGGCCCGAGGGGCACTCTCGCGTTTCTCGTGAAGCACGTGTGTGACGGGAGCAGGCGCTGCAACAGCGAAGGCTGCGGCCACAGCCAAGACAAGCAATGAGAGAAGCTGCATGTTTGTGAATTGTGCACCTTCGGATTACTGCTCGATGCGGAGGCCATCGCGCTCTTACTTATAAGTAACAAGAGGTAACAGGAATGCAAATGACTCTCCCCACCTGCCTGATCGAGGCGCGATGTGTGAGCATTACCGTCATTGAAAGGAGAGGCAGTGCGATAAACATCGAGCAAGCTCTGATCTTACGCCTGGACAGAGTTCCGTGCAGCTGGACCCGGTACAGAGCTAGTGCAAAATACAGCAGCAACCTACTCCACTTGGTGGAGTATTACTGCAGAGCGATGTTACTCATATGATTGATTGTGGTAGTTGTCCTTTCCCATTCTGGCAGGTGCTGAGTCTAAACCTCGATAACTGCGTCATATCATCTGCAATGTCTGTCCCCGCGGCAGCATTGCGTGTGCACCCAGCATGAGAGAGCATAGCTACCGGAAATGCTCGTGCAACAGCTCGCGCACATCCCAGCATAATGCATGCATACATAAGACTCGTTCTCGGGGGCCCGCTTAGTAGTCGTGAGTACAAGTCTGCTCATTCGATTACGATAAAATGGCTCCTACTGTACCCGTGAAAGTAGATGAGCAGCTTTTCGAGTCTCTACCTTGCACATCGATGGTAGCTTTCGAGCTGTAAGCTGAGATGAAGACAAGTCAGTAGATGTAGCTTATAAGCTAGCTAAAAGCTAGATCGTAGCTTGACGCCCGCGACTTCTCTGCCGGCGCAGCCCGCGATCCGCCCGTCGGCCGCCAAGGCGTCTGACCCTCGTTCATGCCCCAGTGAGTTTTGAGGCCTTCCTTAGTGGCAAGCAAGCATATTGGCTCTCCAGTAATACAACGAGCCCTCTGATCCATGCGCTCGATACAATTCCATCTGGTGACGAGATCGATGTGGGGACAATAAACCCGCTACGCTTGCAGCATGCTCCTCGAGTACGAGAGTTCTGTGAGGAGGGGAAAAGTCAATAAAGCAGCCAGGAGGTTGCCTACCTCATCATGGAGCTCTCGTTGGCAGGCACCGTAAAGGACTTGGATCTTGCGCAATGTAATCTGCGCCAGAGCTGGCTGCCAGTGCGGCAGAATTCGCTGCCATGGAATAAGTTCCAACTCACGACTCCCACATCCTGTCGGAGAGGCCGACCTCGCTTCAGGCCTTCGAATCGTGGCTGTCTCCCCAATACTCTTTCTGCTCCGCTGCGCTGGTGCTTCCATCCCGCCTGAATTATAATATGTCGCCTGTCATCCTGACTAGTCTGGGATGTTTTTCGCACACGGATGGCCTTCATCGATTAAACACTCGGCCTCTTGTATCGCACACATGGCCTGACCGACAAGCTTGACGTCGCAAATCCTTGATCACTCACGTCAGAAAGGTGGATGAGCTCATGATATTGTTATGTCTGGTCTTTGAGGAACGAGTATAGCCTAGTGTTCGTCAGTTTTCTCTCCCCACAGGTTGCTGAAGGACGGCGAAGCCCACCATCCAGCGACTGCAGTTCTAGAGGATCCTCCACAGGCCCTCGTCCGTTTTTATCAGCTAGGACTGCCACGCTATGCTCAATCCCACTTTAAAGCTATTTGAGTGGGCTTGTGCAGCTCGTGAAAAAGTCAGAGGCGGAGAGTCAGACAGTACCCGGGTAAGCTTTGAGCATGCTGTTCCCCGCAGGACAGATGCTCAGGATGTAATTACATCTTCCATGCCGGGCTTTTCCCATTGGAGATCTCGACGTATAATCTTCGCCCGCGCATCTGCAGCACTTTTTGCCATTCTGGTACCCTTTCCGCCACTCAAGTTGATTCGACTGCGTTCTCCAGAGCGCTCCCCGCAATCTAAGAGCAATCGACGAACGACTGCCCATGCCTCAATTGAAAAGCGATCTCGTCTTAGACTTCTGTGTAATGGTCCTTCATCGATCGTCGCTATGCCTCTCCTTCGCTGAAGGGTGTCCCATTCCGTATTCCTAGACAGCTTTGCTATTCTCAACCCCTGGCACTCTTGATGTGCCGAGAACACCTAGCTGCATGACCCAGTACGAGTTCAGGCGAGCAGCCATGGTGAGTATGTCGCCTCCCGAGTATGCTCCCACGCGTGCTGCCCTTGCGAGCAAGAAATGTTGAACTCTTTCCCTTGCCCACTGATGTGCCATCCGCCAGCGGGGTTTATAATTTTCTTCGCAGAGACTATAGGACATTGCTGTTGTTGTTCCACTAATATTCGCACCCGACTTTACAGCTTCCATTCCGAATAAGAGGTACGCATCCTTGGCGCTGGTCCTCCATCGTGGTGACGCGCGAACCGGCGCTTGTCGGTTTCGGAAAGGTGGACAGGGAAGAGTCGTCGGATGCCGAGAAGGTTGTTACGTTGGATGATGAGATGGGCAGGTAGTTGTGGGGACCGAATCCGATGGACTGGACTGAGAGACGGGGAGTTCAAAGCTCTCTCGACAAGACAGACATGATTGATATTTCTGACTTGGCGCTAACTTCTTGAGGAGCTGTGGTCATAACGGGGTGACAATGCTTCAAAATTCGGTAGTACCATCAGTATCCATACTTCAAAGAACAACAAGCTTTGGAAAATGCCGCATCTATCGCTCCGCATTTGTGGGAGGTGCGTATAGTCCATGTCCTCAATTCAGAGCGCTTATAATGAGGTGATGACACTCGTGCTCGCGCTGCACATTCAGCATCAGCCCAATTAGTCTAACACTGCGAGAAGACGGGACGAACATCGAATTATCCAGGTCCCAAAGCATTTACCTTCGCTCTCCTCCGCTTACATGAAATTGAGGTGCTCGACGACGAGTGCGTCAGGATACTGACAAGGATAGCAGGGCAACAGTCTCCACTGTCCGATGAGGACGTCGGCCCCAGCTGTTGACGATCTACCAATGATGTACGATGTATAATCTCTCCATATATGCGCTCCACGATGTAGGGCTGGCAGTTCACTGGCTGCTGAACCTGCTGTAGCCGCTATCCGAAACCCGAACGAGGCTAACATACCTCCACCTCAGGTAGAGATCCTTGAAGATCGAACTTTGATCCATTTACCTAGTGCTGACAATCGAGGCAGGCCATGGCACAGTATGATCATGTATCTATACTGTCATACTTTCAAGAGTATCTTTTCATGCCATCCTTTTCTCGGTTTGTCCCTCTTCTGGGCGAGTCCTGCCCGATACACTTTCGTTCTTGTATGCATTCCCGTACTTCCTTCATTACATAAGAGGCGAGCTGTCTGGCCGAGGTGCGGCCATGCCTTCATTGTCGAACGTGGATGACTGGAGAGGCTACAGATCTTGCTAGTATAGTCCCGGTTCATAATTGGTAGGCTAGTACAGCGAGATCTAAGCGCGCGGCGTGGGGATCTAAGTCCTCCGGGTCATTCCGAGTACAAGAGTCTTTGGTCTCTCCTCCACCGACCTTTTGTTGTCCTGCAGAACGTCACGTCCGTAAACTTTATCTGTTGGGTCTTAGAAATACAGATTTTTCTCGAATCAAGGCCACCGTAGAAAGTACGAGTCACGTATTACAAAGCTCATCCGCGCTCTATCCAATTCATCAACGATGTTACTCACCACTCTTATTGGCCTGACTATAATGTCCATCCTACCTCTGGCATGCTCCTTCCCCTTCAAATCAGTCTTACGATCCATGCCTCTGAAAGTTGATACTATTGGAAGCACATGGTGCAGCGTCGACACCAGCAAGGCATCAGTCGTGCCCTTTGCGCAAGATCCTGGCTGGAAAGCAACCATGTCAGAGTGCCTGAGCCGACTCAACGCCCAAGATTGGAACGGCACCGAATGCGTGCCCGCAAGCAGCAACGGCACGCCGCTGGGACCGACCTTTGGCTTCTGGAAAGCCCAAGCACGATACGACATCCCGGACCAGATGTTCGCCGATGCTTGCTACGCGCAGTGCGCCCCGTGTCTCCAGTCTGGCATCGACGCTCTATATGCGGTTACGACTCGTTGTACGTTCAGAAACTACCCCTGGGGTCCGGAATACAGTTGTGGCTGCGATATGGGCTTTGACTATGGGACTTGAGCCGATGCGTGGGAAATGGCTCTTACACATGGCCGGACATACACTGATTTGACTCCGAGGGCTGCGTTTGGACATACAAATCTCATTTGAAACCATCAAGTACATGTTCGTCGAAGGCTGTTTTCCGGTTGTGGTCACCTGGCCTCTGTGGGCGCTTTCCATAGTTTCTGGCCTTGTGGGCAAGCCAACGTCTCTGGTCTCGCCCCAAATTGCGTCCATATGGCAACCGAGCCCTTGAAGTGTCTTTTGCATGGTGTTCGGTATGTCTATTCGTGACAAGGAAAACCGTCTAGAGCCGTCCTAGTCAAGCCATTGAACTCAGATTCTGCTCGGCCGTTGATACGCCGAGTTTGAAAGGAAGCCATGCTCAGCTGGTTGCTGTCAGGTTCCCAATGGCAGGCCCGTTCAATAGTCCTCCAGCAATGTCGATGACCACGATGTCGCTTTCTACAGCCCCCATTCCGGTCCTGACCAGCTGATTGCCACCCCTAACCACCCAGCCGCTACTACCCCAAGCCACCTGCTGAATTTCTTTTGCTCGTACACCATCCGGCAGCGTCACCGTAACTCTCCCAGTGATCTCCCCTGCCACATTGACAACGCTGACCAACTTTCTCTCACCCACAACCCACGCCGCCACATCCACACTCCCACTTGGCGCTCCCTCCGTCTGAAGTATCCTGCCGTTTGCCCACAACCAAAACCCTGCACCAATGCCCGTCACGATCTTCGCAAACCTACTCGTCACATCCGCCAACGCACCCGAAGTGGGCCAGGTCCACATGACCACTCCTTTAGCGCCGTGATTGATACTGAGCAGTGTCATTGCAACAAGCTCTTCGGCAGTAGGTTCGCGCTTCCAGAGTTGGGCGTTCCCGAAGGCTTGAGGCACGGCCCAGAGCGGCTTCTGCGCGAGACCATGCTGGGTTTGGTAGTTGCGGTAGTCGTCGAAACGGGCGGGGACGTTGAGGAGGGGGGAGGGGGAGGTGGCGTAGCAGTTGTCGCAGCCGCAGTCGCCGTAGGTGGTGTTGCAGGGGGTGCTTTGTTTGTAGTCAGAAATGCTCCAAGAGAGTTTGAATATGTAATTGGTTGTTCGGATGAGAGATTAGGAGCACTCACTGGTATCACCTGGTAAGACCAGCGCATGTCCAACATGATCCATAGGCCAATCCTATCAGCCTCATCCAGCCATGCATCAAGCTCAGGAAGTTCATATCCGAGCCCCCCTGCAGGCACAATGTGGAGCACGGTGTAGCCTAAGTCGACGAACTTCTGCATATTGCTTGAACTCTCACGGAGCCAAGGGCCGGCTAGATAGAAAGAATAGGGAAAGATGGTCGTCCATTCTGACGGCCTGGTTCTAGCGAGGATTCCCCCGTAAAGGCTGTCAATCCTAGACACACTGGCTGAGGTATCTGGTTCTTGTAGCCGACTTAGCTTGGTGTTGGCTTGGAATATCTGGCCATTGGTTCGTTTAGCTGTTATGGAGATATCGTAAGGACGTTTTCTGGTCGCAAATGACCGAGGGGAAAGTGGATTTCACTTCCTGTCGTATTCAGGGTTACCGGCAGATTTAGTATCAATGGTGCACCAGTATCAGATCTGAAGATGGTCACGGAGAGCTGTTCAGCTGATTCGATGGGCAGCTCGAGATTTTTGGAAGCAGAAGGAGATGTAGGGTTGCGAGCAAGCTGCCTGCGGAGAGGATCGCCGACAATGTATGAGACCTTTGCTTCGACATTAGAATCATCACCAAGCTGGAGTGTTCATGGTACCTGAGCGTCCACGATGCATGACCCTGTCGTGTCTTCGCCGAGGTACAGGTTTATACGCGGGCGAACACCGAGTCTGAGAAGAGGCACTTTGGATATTGTAGGCGAGGGAATGGCTTCTCCAGGGTCAATCGCAGAATCTCTGGGCTCATATCAGAGCTGTAATTGTACGTCTCTATACCCAAGACCTGGCTAGGCTCAAGCGGAAGCACAATACGGTACTACCAAACGGCAACACACATGACATGGCATATAAATATACGAACAAGGAAACGCCAAAATCTGATGAAGACCGGAGTGCTTACTGAGGCTTGTAGGTCTTGCCACACCAGAGATCAACCGCCGTAGTAGGCTCCGCTGGAAGGTACAAGACCGTGAAGCGTAGTAGTACAGCAAGCGCCCCTATTATGGCAACTGACTGGATAGAGAAAGCGAGGACATGATGATCAATTACGCGCAGGTCCATCGCGACCCTTTTTATAAAAACGAGGACTTGCGGAAGTAGTGGCGCGTCGGCTTTATGCGTACAGACCAGCGTGTATCAATCAGACGCTAGAGTCTTATGCGTTCAGCGCCATATTTGGAAAGACTCGCGACTGTATAAATTGCAAAGGCACTGACCCTACACTTTAGAAATAAACTCTGACCGGTCGCATATGCGTCAGGATAACAGTGAGACACGATCGCTCAAAAGTCTGAGCGGTGGACTTCGTCAGATCAGATTAGTCAGAGGCGACACAGTGGGACGACGGAGTGTTACTAAGACTGTCCTTGAAGTTTGTAATTAGATGGCCGCGTCGCGCGCACGCCCTTTTAGCGCTTTCACAACGGTTGTCGCCCCTTGGCCTTATTTTTAGATCCCCGACCCCAACTTCTGGCAAGATCATTTTGGTCAACTTTCGCATTTCTTGATTTATCACTATCAAAAACTTACGTTTGATAGAGTGAACTTTGCGCTTTCTAAAACTGCTTTACTTATAGATTTTGATCAAGAATTGCTAAAGCTATAGAAATTGCAAAGTTCGTTGACATGTAAAAAGTTCAAGTCGATCTTTGTTTTTGAGAGACGCTTCGAAACACAAAAACTTTGCAATTAGATAACTTTCTCAATGTTAGCTCAAACTCTATCAAAGTTGTGTTGTTGAAAGCGCAAAGTCTACTCTATCAAACATAAGATTTTGATAGTGATAAATCAAGAAATGCGAAAGTTGACCCAAATCGTCTTGTCAGAAGTTGGGGTCGAGGATCTAAAAATAAGGCCAAGGGGCGACAACCGTTGTGAAAGCGCTAATTAATGATAGGACGCTCAATTGATCACACAACCACTAGCACAACCCCCGAAAGATGGCTTGAATGCCGAAGGCTCCTTGAAAATTCTACTTTGCATGCAGAAGTCTGTCGGAGTCTGCGGAAAATGGGTGTGAGAACCATCTCAGTCGCGTTGACAGAATCCCGAAAGTCTTCCATGGTTTCTCCACGTGCGCCTGCCCCCCGAGTATCTAAGCGGTGTCCGCGACAAGTACAAGAAGAAAAGGCTAAGCATAGATCCTGCGAGAGACCAAGGGCGCGACTTCCCCGGCGGAGAAACATGCATGCTCAACCTGACCATGGTCATCAGTCCTTAGACCCTGATCAACCACGCCCCATTGAAGCCTCTTCAGCGTCAGTTCGTCTTTCGCCATATCCTCTGGAGGCTGGCAAAGAGCTGCAATCGACGCCGAACAGCAAGCAGCCAAGGGCATTGTGGCGGGATACTTCCTCAACACTCCAATCAGCAGCACTGCAACGAGCATTGCCCCTCCCACCGATACGGCGAACACAACAGCAAAGGGCGAATAGCCCACCGCAGAAATCGGTGGGCTAGATTCGCTACCGTTGAATTCATACGAGGTGATTCTGACCAGGAAGAGGTTTTCCGATAGCAGCCAGTGCAACAGAGCTGAAGCGGCCATGATCGGGACAGCGTAGGTGTAAGGCAGCGATAGAAAGCTGGTAGCTCGTTGCTGGCCTCGGGGCCACGCGACACGGAGGCCTCCCCGACGAACACTGTAATGAACCCACTCCGCGGTGGCTAACATGCTGGTGAAGAGGCCATTGTATGCCAGGTAGATGTAGGATACCAAGATTTGCGGCGTGTTGGCCAACAAGGACGCTGCAGGGGGTGAGATGTAATGATAGCCGTCTCCGACAAGTTGATTTGCAGTGGGCTTTCCAAAACCACTGGAAACCAGTGCGGCGCTGCCGCCGGCCCAGAAGCCCGTTTTGACACAAAGAACGATGATGGTGGTTATGAGAATGATGCCACTTTCGCTGAAAGTCAGCATAGATCAAAAGCGAGGAACGAAGTGGTAGTAGCATACGGGATGAATGTTGCCAACCAAAAACTTATCGTGGCTCCAGCTGCCCAGGGCCTTCGTTTGCTTCGCCACGGGCGAGGCAAGGGTTGCCCTGACCAGAAGTGCTTGTTATCAACATCACTCTTGGAAACTAGCCAGCGACGTTGGAGACGACTGTCTGGTCGGAGAGGGGATGATTGAACGGCATCTCCATTGGTTACCAACGGATACATAGAGCCGCCGACAAGAAGAGTCATAATAAAACAAACAATTTTGACCACATTACAGCCCAGCACGGCGACCATGATTGGGAGACTTACGCCAAGGCGGCATGGAGTATTCGCTTTCTCAGCTAGGCAATACTTTATGCTGCCGTCAAGAAAGTAAGTGGTCCAAGTCGTAGTCGGTATCTCGAAGATTTTGAAGTCTCGGTCACATGGATTCCAGGACGTCGCGTTCTGCCGGATAAGATCAGGAAAGACACAACCATGATTGCCGCACATCCAACTCCCCCCTTTATTGGATGACATTTGCAATAGCAGTGAGTTGTAGTCGTCATTTATGCCGTAAACTAAGAGAAGATTGCTATATTCGGAGACGAATTCATTTCCGTAGGCTTTGATACAGTCTGTGACGGGTAATAAGACCAAAGATTGATTACGAAAGCTGTCTAGCATGCTTTGGGCAACAGCAGGGTATCCATTTATCCACGATAGTGTGGTATTGTAATGAGCTCCCTGCAGAAAGCCTTCCGTAACCGCATTATAGACATAAGAGTTGTCGCTGAAGTTATTCACAAAAGCCGAGTTCCACAGCAAATGTAAAGGGAATAGAGCTGAGTCCGAGCAAGATCCATAGGGCGCTTTTTCTTCGGTCGACATAGAACAAGTTCCTGAGGCTGGATATGCCAATGTCCAGCCAAGTGTGTCTTGCATGTGCTGCGTCGACTTCTCCACGTGTGGGCGCGCAAAGAAGCTGCATGCACACGTTAGAGGCGCCGAGAAGAAGAGTGCCCAGTATGTTGACCGCAAGATGGATGCATGTAATGGTGGTCTTGACTTTCGAACAGGAGCCTTCATAAACAGTAACGACGTCTTTGTCGCGTGCAAACTTAGTGGAGGCCCAAACAGTCACGCCGAGATTCACTATCAAAATAGAGGTCCCCAAAAAGATGGACAATATAACGTTGAAGCGCCAGCCACTTGAGAACCTCCCAGCGGCTTACGTGGGGGAAATGGAACAATCTCTTTGCGAGTAGCCTCGTCGCCACTTGTCGCAATGCTGGGAGGAGACATAGTCTGAGAGCCATTGCGTGGTGTCAAATCAGAAAGTAGAAGCTCAGTATCCGGAGCGGGGGCTTTTCTGCCCAGGGACAATCGCAAGAAGCGCATTGTTGAAGGTGTTGTAAAGATTCCATGACGGCATTCTGCAACGTCCGCCTCGGGTTCAGCTGAGGCTGAGACTCGAAGAGCACTGCCGAACAAGAATATCAGTGCCAGAGATAGGGAACACCCAATGGGATTGCTTAGCCGTCCACCGTACTATTATTAAGCGTAGCTTCGAAACTCTTGATCAGATCCATGGGTTCCAATCGATCGAACATAAAAGGCGTTCAGGAATCTGAATTCAACAACGTTGCGATAGCTGCTCTGTCTAGCGAAAAGATCGGGCCCTCTCTTCGAACATTCCCGCGTTTTGGAGGATGTCATCGTACATAGCCTTGAGTTGTGAAAGGGCAGCTTTATGCGTGCCAAAAGAAGCGTCTAAGCCACTCCAGCAACCTGTAGCCGAGACACCTGCCTATCTGAGCCTGAGGTCGCCCAAAGTCGAAAATGGTCCACCCCGCACAGCGTTCAGCGCTTTGGTTTCCAATTCCCAGTTGGTTACCGATTAAACCTTCATTGTATGCGCATTCCTACTTTTCTGCCTTTATCAAGGTCGTCAGAGTAATCGACGAGATGCCTCTCCACTGGAGCATGCCCACCCAGATTGCCAATTTTACCGTGTTATTCCTTCTGGCAGCATCCCTCTCTGCCCGAGCACCAATGCTATCACAAGCAGAACAAAGCACATTTCCTACCACCAATGTGATTGAGCCTTATTCGTTGCCCGTTGCCTACCCGCTGTCTCTCAAATCACAAGATGCGGACATTCAGAACCAGATCCGTAACACCCTCGCTCATTATCCTCTGGCGATAGACGGCAAGAATTTTGATGCTCTAGATCTTGTCTTTACCGAAGATGCAGTCGCGAACTACTCGGCGCCATTGAACGTTCTCCGCGGACTCAGCCAGATCCAGTTCGTACTGAAGCAAAGCTTAGCACCCGTCTTGTCGCAGCATGCCTATGGGACTCAAGTTATTGAAATCCTCGAAGGCAGCCGTAGTGCGAAAAGTGTTACGTACTATACCGCATCTCAATTTGGCAGGGGCAACAAAACTGGAAAGGTCAGAAGTACTCTTAGACCAAGACAGCGCCGTAAAGCTTGAAAGAAATAACCCTGCGAACCCATCTCAGTCGCTGTGCATTCGGAGTTAGGACCACTCGCTAATTGATGGCCTACTATACTAGGTTTATTATTCATATGGTCAGTACCAAGATAACCTCGTAAAGGTGGGCGATGAATGGAGGATCAAGCATCGCAATTTGGTGTACATGGTAAGCCTTCCCCTATCGCTTACTAGTCTGTAATGTGCAACTTATAGTTGTAAGGGCCCGGGCATTGGAGACATATCCGTCTATTCCGACATGTTAGGTAGTTAGAAAGGGAGCACAGAGCAATGTGTATTACAACGACTTACTGCACTTCTGTGTCAAGGAGTGAGCATAAAAAACCGTTCAGCACCTGGTCTGAGTAATTTTCCTTCTCTGCCACGGCCCCGCTAAGATATGGTCTCTTTGTCCATTGCAGCATTAATGATCATATGTGGATCCACATAGCCATGACAACATTTAACCTGCACTTGTACTGGCATTCGACTTGCCACCATCGAGATCAAGGATTTTCATGCACACAATACGATTTCAGCGAAGCGCTATCTATGATCCGTTTCCTGATCCTCTCCCTTTCCTCACGAGACTCATATTGAACATATATTACATGGTCGTGGTCACGTGCGAGTGATCGCAAAAAGAGCGGCTGCACAACCTACTACGACGTCCAACGCCTCGATCGCGGCCAAACTCCTCTCCGTGCTTCTGAATGACTGGAAGATCGGCAGTGAGCTCCCCGTTAAATTACACGAGATGAAGCTTGATCTGTAAAGGCTAACGAGCTTAGTAGAAAGAGATTATGAAAACGAAGGGCTTACTCCGATCTTAGTGCAGTTCATAGGCTCAAAGGCTCCATTGCTGAGATCACTCTCATAAGACTCTGCGAAAGCGTTTACGTAAGTGACTGCATATCTTGAAATAAGCATAAGCATCCATTAGACGACTCGCCCATCGAGTTCACCATACTGTATTTGCATTGACCCTTGTCAAGATTCTATGATCGATCTTTACACCGTTGTGGCTTCAGGTCGTTTCCTAAAGGGAAGCCACAGAATAAAGACAATACGTTTTGCTTGGGCATCACTTACTCAAGCCACAGGGTAAGTCTAGAATTTCAATTGGATTTCTCTGTCTATGAGGGCCCCAACGAGCTGCCGGAAGCAGCATCGAAGAGATAGTTCCTCACCAAAGCTTCAGATACACTCGTGTTCGAACCCACAATTTATGGACGGCACAGAAGCCGTAATCTAGCAGCTCCCCGTCTAAGGCAAAGCAAGATAACGCCCTTTCTACCTCGGAAAGCTTAAAAACCCTCTCTACCTTCGTACCTTTATGCGTATTCCCTTGCTATCCGCCTTGGGATACGGCACAAATCGATCAGAGGCCATGTCCACGTCACTCCGATCCGTCTCAAACAGTTCCCAATAGCGATCCTCTCCGTGATCATCTTTGCTGCCAAACCTGCGCCAAAGTTCCGAAAGCAACAGATAGATTTCGGTGTAGGCCAGCTGCATCCCTAGACACTGCCGGGAGTCCTGCGAGAACGTCATCAGGTAGCGCTTGAGTCCTGGGTTTTCGATGAAGCGCTTCGGGCGGTACTCCATGGGGTTTTCGAAGACGTCTGGGTTGTGGTGAATCAGCGGCGTCGCCATGCCGACAGGTGTCTGGAGAACACAGTTAGGGGATATAGTTAATGGGAAGTCCAAAGCCAAGGCGATGTCACTTACGCCGGGAGGTATGCGCCATTGTTTCTTGCCGTCGTTGAAGGTCATAACTTCATGAGCAATGCGGGTCTGGCGCTGGCTGGTACCTAGGGCGAGGCGGAAGCCCTCGAGGATGACCGCAGTAAGGTACGGTAGCTGTTCGATTTTGTTGATCGAAAGAGGTGCAGAGAGGTCGGGGAGGGCAGTATTAAGCTCGGCTCTTAACTTTGCAAGTACGTTCGGATTGGTAAGGAGATGAACGGTCATTATCTAGGATCCGCGTCAGCTTTTCCCGAGGGCAAGAAGGACCCGAAATGCGCATGACGCACGCTTAAAATCCATGATGAGGTCTTCGTGCCTGCGATTGAGAAATTTTGAGCCTCCTGGAGCAGACGGAGCGGCTGTTTGTCTTCCTCGGATAGTTTGCTGTCGAAGATCTCATCGAACATCGTTTTGCTGTCTTTTCCTTCGCCATGAGCCTTTCTTACTCGTTCAATGTTGCTTAGCAACTGCTGCGAGAGATTTAGCTTTATCACCATTGGGGAACAACGCTGCACGAGATAATACCAATTTGAATTTGATAAAGGTCCCGAATCCCGGATTGATTTTCAACACCAGCCATCGAGGGAGACTCGCGAAAAATCCCATGAACCATTTGAAATGAAGAGCAAGAGGGCCGAGGTCATGGAATCCATCGATCTGTTCACTTGTTTAGCTAAGATTACCAAGATAGAGGAAACAACTCGGTACCATATCAAAGAAGACCTGATTAAACTCCGGTGCCTCGATCCAGTTCAAGTTGAAGCCATACGCATACTTGGAAATCAAATCATTGGTAAAGCGCCAAACATGGGCAAGAGACTAATCTCCCGGCCGTCATCCTGGAATTCTCTCAACCGGACCAGCAGCTTATCCAAGTTCCGTCGCATCACGGGCTCCAGCCTCCTCACCGAGTCCTTGGAAAACATCTTCGACATGGTCGCCCGTCGCGTGCGATGCAGATCATGGTCCGTCGTCGCCCCAGCCGCTTGCGAGAAGCCAAACACCTGGATCATGCGCGAGTACTTGTCTCGACGACGGCCGCTCGAGGGCATTAGCTCGGGCAGGAAGGAAGGGTCATTGACGTGCAGCTCGTCAGGGGTCACTCGCACAATGTGGCCATATTTTGCGTGCATGTCGCGGATTTGAAAGAGGTACTGTCCACGACGGAAGCAGTCATGGTAGAATTCGTACCACAGGGTCATGGTCGCCAGACGTGGCCCCGGGTACCCGACAAGTGGATGCATCGTGAGGCGATAGGTGTAGAGGAGGATGATATACAGAGCAAAGGTGGCAAAGATGGCCGTTAAGGGCCATGTCTTGAGGATTTCGAGGACAGGCTCGAAGGCAGGCATGATGTTGCTGGTACCGGTGGAACCACAACTGATGGGTAAGGCTTAAAGTCCCGTCTTCCTCGCTTGGAAGAGCGACAAAGCCACAGGACAAGAATGCTTTGTCGATATAGAGATAGAAGAATGCTTGGACTAGTGATGCGCATTCGGCGTTCGGCTCCCATTCGGCCAAGACAAGGAATGATACATATCGATGCATAGACGAAACCTCCGACTTCGGAACGAACCCGACTTCTCAACAAGCGGGTAACGCAGATCTTGCATCATGCATCATGTATGTCGAGACCATCACCCGCCTTTAGCCTACTACAAGATGCATATGGATGCAACGTGCATTTCGCCTCTCATGTCTCCTTGCGCGCCCTATGAGCTGCGATCACTAAAACTTCCTCGCATAACCTATCTGGCCTCTCCGAATCATTGCGCCTATAAACCCCGTCACTCGTACATGAATCTTTGAAATTCGATGTTCTCCTCGTGCAGGCTGTGGGTCCTACGTGCGGACCGAAAGGACCAGGGGTCGCAAAGTTGCAGATACGTGGGAACCGAGCTTGAGAAGGATTCGGTACTGCAAGACAATCGGGGATGAGATCGAGATATCGTGGATGAGCGCTGGGGAATGAGAGTGCGCCCGATATTGGCGGAGGGAAGTGAACTGAGGGGAAATCACTGTTTGGTCGGAAGTCTTGCGTCGTTGTTCAGGCGGTAATGGATCCAATGTTCAGTATGCAGGGTGCACCTCCTACTGCGAACATTGAGTATAGAAAGTTCGTCATCTTTGAGCGCACTAATATGGCCTATGCATGCAGTGTAGCTTTTACAAAGACAATTATCTCAGGACCGTCTATCGCGTACATATCTCACAAGGAAAGTAGAGCACGGGCATCATAGGCGTAGCCAATATGTTGAATATTAGCGCTGCACCTTCTGGATCTATGTCGAAGCCTTCTCCTTGAGCTTGACCATCAAGGCCTTGGGTTCAAAGACCAGATAAGCCTTCTAATCCATCCAATTACAATCATTAGGATCCGCCAATTCGAGCTCGAAATTCCATATCATTTTGCTGAGAATCATTCGCGCTTCTGCGAGGAAGACTTTGCCATCGCAAGTTAGTCCATGGATGCAGGCGGAGGATTTGCACAGGGAAATGCATTGTAGAGCGTAAGCTAATAGACTCACTTTCCACCCATGCAGTTACGTCCGCCCACGGAGAACGGCTTGAAGGCCATCTTGTTCTCTCTATCGAAACGCTTGTCGTATCTCGAGTCGGTTTGGGGCAGAAATCGTTTCGGGTGAAAAATGCGAGGCTCGACCCAGTGGTCAGGGTCATTCTGGATGTTCTGCAAATTCACGCCGATGATGTTTTGGCTACAAGTTAGTAGACTGTCCAATTGTTCTAGAACAGGTATGGATGATCAAGGCATGGAAACGCAAAGTGCTTACTCCTTCAGGAATCCAGTCGTCGTCCAACTTTTGACCTTGCGGTGGGAGGACTCTCGGTAGATTGATAGGTGTAGGATGATGGATGCGTAGAGTTTCGTTGATAATCGCCTCTAGGTACGGTAGCTTCATTGTAGAAGAAATGGTAATTTCGGCCTCTGACTCGAAGCTCTCTTTGATTTCTTTGGAGAGTCGCTTCAAACTTTTTGGATAGCGCATTAGTAGATAAGTGGAAGTGGCTAGTGCCACAGTCGTTAGTTGGCATTCAGCAATGACGATCGCGAGCTCGTTGGTATTTAGTTCCTTCCTTGTGACACCTTTCGTTTGCGTTTCGTCAAGCCTCCCCACAACCAACGTAATGAAGTCCGATCTCGAGGGGCCTAGGTCTCCCATTTCCAATCGTCGTGAGATCTTGTCCGTGGCGACACGCCAACTCGTGGCTCTATTCTTCGTCGTCAATCGCAAGAAGATTCACTCGAAAATCTTGTCAATAGAATGATAGCGATTGAGGCTATTTCTCACGAAGTCGAACTTTGCGCCAAGGAAGAAGCCTAGAATTTAGGAGTGCTCATTGTCGCCCTCTAAGCCATAGAATGACTTTTCGAATGTCAAATCTACTATGATGTTTAATGTCGCGTATTCATAAAACTTTGTCATGTCAATTGTTTTCTTTAAGCTTTTTCCAATTTCTTTGCGAAGTCGACTTATTAGTTGACTAGAATAAGACTCGATGATCGAGAACTGCTCCTTTAACGCTTTGTTAGAAAAGACGTTGATAAAAATTTTCTAAATCTTGTGATGCGTTTCGCTAGCTTGAGCTCGTGTTAATGATATTAATTTATGCGTTGCGAGAGAGTAAGAAACGCACGAAGAACAACTATTAATAATTAACGTATTGCAATGAAAAGCGACTTGACTTCGTTTATAAGTGGTGTTTGACTAAATAAATTCTTGGGCGCAAGTGACTTCGCAAGATATATGTCTTCCCACGCATTAAACGATGTAATAGCTAGCTCGTCTAGAGCAATACGAATCATTGACTCGTATTGTTGATGTAGTTTGCTAGTAAATTGTTATGTTTCTTCTTTAAGAGTTGATCAAATTAATAGTAAGCGCGAAACAATTGTGATTTTAGATTTAAGATATTTAAATAAGAGATAAAAGTAGATGAAGTTATCTTAGAAAGCATGAAAATATTATTATATCTAGATGTTAGTTAGCATCATTATTAGCGAATAATGAAGATAAAAAGCAAATCGTCGTGTAGAAGTTATTCTAGAGCAAATCACAAGAGCTTATTGTTAATGCTTCGCAAAAGAAAGTCGCAATTGTTAGATTAAATTGCTTAACATCTTCTTCTCTAAAGAGTTTACTAAAGCAATTTTGATATAACTCAATATATTATGTTTCGCGACTAACAACAATTAACGAGTAATTAGTATAATAAATGTTCGCGATTTAAGTAAACATCGAGATTGGCAATTTATAGAAAATCGAAAAACTCTCGAAATGGACGCTGTTTCTAGCAAAGAGTTGAAATCGAACAATAGCCATGAATCGAGCCAAGCATCGAAAGGAGACATGCCGTGTACTAATCCTGCCGAACAATGATGCGAGAGATCAGATAATAATGTGAAACAGGGTTAGGGTTAGGGTTAGGGTTAGGGTTAGGGTTAGGGTTAGGGTTAGGGTTAGGGTTAGGGTTAGGGTTAGGGTTAGGGTTAGGGTTAGGGTTAGGGTTAGGGTTAGGGTTAGGGT
>JAABUZ0100001830.1_pt1 | contig 38247 bp, 38 predicted proteins | sample 5562091 | NCBI WGS metagenome assembly JAABUZ01 (sample SAMN12813069, study PRJNA571459) | rock metagenome | isolation source: Antarctica rocks | place: Antarctica: Victoria Land, Linnaeus Terrace sud | collected 2015-12-21 | reverse complement strand
GCTGGCTGCCGCTGTGGTTTGTGCCGGCTTTATGCTGGCGGGTTGTCTCGGCGCAGGTCGGGCAGGTGTTCAGGGAAAGGCTCATAAAATCATTGTCGGCAGACACCGACCCAAACTAGACACTCCCCCCGAGCCGGAAACCTTGACAGCCCGCCGCCCGTACTGTATAATCATTGGGTATTCGGCAGGCCTGCCGCGGGCGGGCCTGCCGCAATTTTTGTCGGAGCATCGTCGGAGCGTCGTCTTCGCGGAGGATAGAGTTGAAGCAGGAAAAGATTTGGGGGCTGGTCATCCTGGTCCTCATCGCCCTCTCGGGCTGGGTCATGCTGGGCCGCCACGCCGACCCCGTCTCGCACCGCCAGGTGCAGAACTTCCCCACACGCTACGGGCTGGACATCAAGGGCGGCGTCCGCGCCATCCTCCAGGCCCACCCGGAGCAGGCACCGGGCGTTCCTTACGACCAGGCCACCATCCAGCGCATTTTGGAGAACCGCATCTTCGCGGCGGGCATCAGCGAGGCCGTGGTCCAGCCGCGCCCGCAGGAAAAGCAGTTCATCATCGAGTTGCCCGACGTCAAGGACAAAGATGCCGTCATGGCCCAGCTAGGCACGACGGCCAAGATGACGTTCTACTACTTCCCCGACATTCAGACCCAGCGCAACGCCACGGCCCCGCTGAACCTCACGACCGATAAAGCCCCTTCGGGCCGCGAGACGACCACGTTCACCGTGCTCCACCCGTGGAACGGGTTTGTCCCCGGCGAGACCTTCCGCGACGGCGCGCAGATCAAGGCCGACTGGGCCAGGCTGCTGACCGACGCGACCGGCAACGCGCCGGGCGCGGGCCTGACAGCCTACGCCCCCCCCCCACCCGACCCCGCCCAGAACGCGGCGCTGAAGACAGACTACGACCGCCTCGTTTCGGGCATCCCCGTCTACTTCAACGCCGCGCAGGCCCAGCGGGCGGCCGCGCTGAACAAAGAAATCGGCGGGTGGAACGCCCTGCTGACCGACGCGCTGGCCGCGAACGGCGGCGGACCCATCCTGACCGGCTCGGACCTGGAGCCTAAGTCCAGCGCGGGCCTGGGCCGGACCGGCGCGACGCCTACGGTGTCGCAGGTCTTCGACGCGCGCGGCGCGAAGGCGTTCGCCGACTTCACGACCGCCCACACGGGCGAGATCATGGGCATCGTGCTGGACGACGCCGTGCTGTCCGCGCCGGTCATCAACGAGCCGATCCTCGACGGCGAGGGCGAGATCAGCGGCGGCTTCTCCAACCTCGGCGAGGCGCAGGGGCTGGCGAACCTGCTCAACGCGGGCGCGCTGCCCATCCCCTTGGAGCAGGTGCAGACGCAGTCCATCGAGGCGAGCCTGGGCAAGGGCGCGGTCACGAAGAGCATCACGGCGGGCCTGGTCGGGCTGGCGCTCGTGCTGGTTTTCATGGCCCTTTACTATCGCGTCCCCGGAGTCCTAGCCGACATCGCGCTGCTGATCTACGCGCTGTTCACGCTGGCGATCTTCAAGGGAGGCATGGGCTGGCTGTTCCCCGGCCTGGTCGTGACGCTGACGCTGCCGGGCATCGCGGGCTTTATCCTGTCCATCGGCATGGCCGTAGACGCCAACATCCTGATCTTCGAGCGGCTGAAAGAAGAGCTGCGGAGCGGCAAGGCCCTGCGCCCGGCCATTGACGCCGCGTTCAAGCGGGCGTTCACGGCCATCCGCGACTCCAACATCTGCACGTGCATCACCTGCATCGTCCTGCTGTCACTGGGTACGGCCAGCGTTCGCGGCTTCGCCCTGACACTCTTGATCGGCGTCCTGGTCTCGCTGTTCTCGGCGATCACGGTCACGCGGACTTTGCTGTACCTCTTGGTCAGCCTGTTCCCCGGCCTCGCCAAGAACCCCGGCCTGTTCGGGCTGAACGTCCGGTCGCTGGTCGGGCGGACCGAGGCGACCGAGGGGCGTGCGGGCCTGAACATCATCGGGCGGCGGAGGGTCTTTTACACCCTGAGCCTGGCGATCATCGTGCCCGGCGCAATCTTCTGGGCGATGGGCGGCCTGAAGCGCTCCATCGAGTTCACCGGCGGGACGCAGATCCAGGTTAAATACGCCCGCCCGGTCGCGCAGGCGGACGTGCAGCGCGCGCTCACCAACGTCGGCTTCAAGGACGACACGATCCAGATGGCCGACGGTGGGACAACGGCCATCGTCAGCGTCGCCGACCAGGTCAAGACGGCTTCCAAGCGCGACAGCCCCGTGTATCAGCGCATGACGACGGCCCTGAACGCACTCGGCCCCAACACCGAGCAGCAGTTCGGCAACGTCGGCAGCGTGATCTCTAAAGAACTGACTTCCAATGCTATTGGTGCGGTCGTGGTGGCGTCCCTGCTGATCGTGCTCTATCTCGCCGCCGTGTTCGCCATCGGCGGCTTCGTGGCGGGCCTGCGCCTGGGCGCGTCCGCCGTCGTCGCCCTGCTGCACGACGTGTTGGTCTTGATCGGCGCGTTCGCGATCTTCGGCTACTTCTTCGGCTGGGAGATCGACAGCCTGTTTATCACAGCGCTCTTGACCGTGATTGGCTTTTCGGTCCACGACACGGTCGTCATTTTTGACCGCGTCCGGGAGAACTTGCGGCACAAGAGCCGGGGGGAGGCCTTCGAGCCGCTGGTCAACCGCTCCATCGGGCAGACCCTGGCCCGGTCCATCAACACGTCGCTGACGGTCGTGATGACGCTGGTGGCCCTGGTCGTTTTGGGCGGGCAGACGACGCGGCTCCTGAACGTCGCCCTCTTGATCGGTATCCTGAGCGGGACGTACTCGTCCATCTTCAACGCGGCTTCTATCTTGGTGGACTGGGAGAACTGGCTCGCCAAGCGCCGCGCCAGTGCCCCCGCCCTCGCCACCGCGTCGGCGACCGGCGGCGGCGGCGGCGGCGCGATGGTCTACCCGAGCAGCGGGCCGTCCGGCAGCAGCGGCGGCAGCTCGCGCCCTGTCCCCGCCCCGCGCCCCGCCGCCCCGGTTCGCCCGCCTGCGCCCGGCGAGATACAGATCTCGGCGATCAAGGCCAAAAAGAAAGGGCCGACGAAGCGCTTCTAGGGGACACCCCGATCCTACCCCGCCTCGCAAGCTTCGCCCTGAGCAGTGCCTTTATCATGCCTTCACTCATACAGACACTCACACAGACACGGTGGACGGAGCCTGACCGCGACTCCCTCGCGGAGCAGACGCTGGCGCGTGAGCTGAACGTCCACCCGCTGACGGCGCGGCTGCTGTGCAACCGGGGGCTGACCGACACGGCCCAGGCCGACGCCTTCCTGCGACCCGAGCTGAGTCAGCTTTTGGACCCGCTCGGCCTGCCGGACATGGACCGCGCCGCCCGGCGCATCAAGGACGCCCTGGCGGCGGGCGAGACGATCTTCATCCACGGCGACTACGACGTGGACGGCGTCACGTCCACCGCACTCTACGTCCGCGCGCTGACCGCCCTGGGGGCGAAGCTGGTCTACCGCGTCCCCCACCGCAAGCGGGACGGGTACGATCTTAAGAGCACGGCCATCGAATGGGCGCACGAGCAGGGTGCCACCCTGGTGATCACGAGCGACTGCGGCATCCAGGCGCGCGAGCCGGTCGCACACGCCAACAGCCTGGGCATGACCGTGATCGTCACCGACCACCACGAGCCGGGCGACATCCTGCCCGACGCCTACGCCGTGGTCAACCCGCACCGCCGCGACTCGACCTACGGGTTCCCCCATCTGGCGGGCGTGGGCGTGGCCTTTAAGACGATGCAGGCCGTCGTCCGGCTCGTGCAGCCGACGCACGAGGGCGCTTTCATCCAGAAGTTCTTAGACCTGGTCGCCTGCGGGACGGTCGCCGACGTCATGCCGCTCCTGGGTGAGAACCGGGTCTTCGCCGCGTTCGGGCTGCGCCAGCTCGCGGTCACGCGCAAGGTCGGGCTGCGCGCCCTGCTGGATGGGGCGGGCATCAAGACCGACAAGCCGCTCTCAGCCGAATCAGTCGGCTTCGGCATCGGGCCGCGCATCAACGCCGTCGGGCGGATGGACGACGCCGCCGTGGCCCTCGACCTGATGCTGACCGGCGATCCCGAGGAGGCGCGGCTGCTGGTCGAGAAGATGAACGCCTTCAACGTCGAGCGCCAGCAGGCGCAGCGGCGGATATTGGAAGAAGCCAAGGCCATCGTCGGGTCGCGTGATTTAGATAAGACTCGTGTCCTGGTCGTCGCCTCACCCGGCTGGAACGCGGGCGTCGTCGGCATCGTGGCGGGGAAGCTCGTCGAGGCGTTCTACCGGCCCGTGATCGTGATTGGGGTCAACGACGCCGAGACACACGGCAAGGGGTCGGCGCGGTCGATCCGCGGATTCGACATGTTCCAGGGGATGCAAGAATGCCGCGAGCTTCTCGAGAGCTGCGGCGGGCACGAGATGGCGGCGGGCCTATCGCTCTCGATGGACAAGCTCGAAGCCTTTGAGGCGCGCATCAACGCCCATGCCCATGCGACGATGCGCGATGAAGATTTGGTCCCGCAACTCGCCCACGACGGCATGGTGGACCCGTCCGCGATCAGCCTCGACCTGCTGGAAGAGTGGGAGCGGCTCGCGCCGTTCGGCCAGGCGAACCCGGAGCCGCGTTTCGCCTCGCAGAACCTGCTGGTCTGCGACGCGCGGCGCATCGGCAAGGACATGACGCACCTGAAGATGCGCGTCCGGGCCGAGGCCATGGACCCGACCGACTGCATCGCCTGGGGCCAGGGCGACTGGGCCGACCGCGCGGGACCGGGCGACTTCCTGGAGGCGGTCTACACGCCCCAGATCAACGAGTGGAACGGCCGCCGTCTGCTCCAGCTCAACATCAAAGACCTGCGGAAGTCCGGCTAGTGCCTTACGAACGCCCCTTGGGCGGGGAAAATAAGACGCCTCAGACTGTTTTCTGACTCCGTTTTTGCTCCTCACCCGCGGGGATGATGCTCTGCCGGGGCTTTCCACAGCCCCGGCCCTAAAACCCAGCCGGCACCCTAGAAAGGGACACTCCCCGATGCCGCACCCACTCGGGCAGCGCCTGTTCCTCACGGCCACTCTGACCGCGCTCTGCGCCGCCCCCGCGACGCCCCGCCCCGCCCCGCTCCGCTGGGACAGAATACACGTCCTCCATCTGCTGCCGTCCGCCCTGTTCACCAAGCTGGGCCTGACGCACATCACCCGCAACGGGGACACGCGGGACGGCAGGCAGGGCGTCCCGGACCCGCGCTTCCCGCCCGGCCTGACGGACGTGGTGCCGTATGACGCCGACAGGCTGCTGCTGGCACGCGGGACGGCGGAAGGTCTGTACCTCTTCCGCCTGCGCGTGACCGCCGCCGATGTCAAGCCGATGCCACTGCATCTCAGCGCGACCCTGACCCGGCGTGGCGGCACCGAAGACCTGCCGGTCGGGACCGCAGAGCAGGAAGGCGTAGGCGACGGCGTCCCGACCGAGCTGCACATCGGCGACGGAGACTCGGCGCGCGTCTATCAGATCAAGGTCCGCGCCAACGCCGACGGCTCCTACTGGGTCGCCTGCCGCGCCAGTCTGCCGCTCCCCGCCCTACCCGACTCCCCCGGCCCCGCCATCGCAGACGTCTTCGTGCCGGACCGCATCTGGACCGCCCTGCTCAGCCGCCGCGTCCGCGTGGGCGGGGCGGCGACATTCTTCGATCTCGCCTCCGCCCGCCAAGCCGCGGCCCGGAAGCTGGCCGCCCCTAGCCCGGACACGCCGGACGATTACACGCTGCAAGTGACCTTGACGCGCCAGGACGCGCCGCCCTCGGAACCCATCCCCTCCCGCTAAAGCCATGCACCCATCCCTGCTGCCGCTGCTCGCCTCGCCCGAAACGGGTGGCCCGCTGACGCTGACCGCTGAGCGCACCGACGGCGAAGACGTGCTGACGGGCAGCCTGCGCGACGGCGCGGGGCACGTCTACCCCATCGAGGACGGCATCCCGCGCCTGCTGCCGCGGGAACTGTTGGAGGCGCAAAAGTCCGAGATCGCCGCACGAGACGCGCAGGTGGAAGACTACGACCGCATGGCCTTCCTGAACTGGTTCGGCCGGGTCGAGATACCGCTGACGCTGCGGGCGCTGTCACCCATGCCCAGTGACCTGCTGCTGGAAGCCGGCTGCGGCACGGGCCGCATGACGCCGACACTGGCGCGGGCCGTCCGCTCGGTCGTCGCCATCGACTTCTCGTTCGAGTCCCTGCGCGTCACCCGGCGCAAGCTGGCGGCGGCGGGTGTCGGGAACGTGTATCTCGTCCAGGCCGACCTCTGCCGCCTGCCGTTCGCGGATGACGCCTTCGACCGCACCGTCTCCTGCCAGGTGCTGGAGCACGTCCCCGGCCCCGCCGCCCGACGCGCTGCCGTGTCCAGCCTCGCCCGCACGGTCAAGCCGGGCGGGACGCTGGCCCTGTCCGCCTACAAGCATTCCCTGCTGACCCGCTGCTTCGGCCAAAAAGAAGGGACGCACGACGGCGGCATCCCCTTCTTCCGCTTCAGCCGCGCCGAGATGCGGGACACGCTGGCTCTGGGGTTTCAGGTCCAGAGCGTCACCGGCGCGCTGGTCTACCTGTACCTGGCGCGGTGCCTGCGGGCGGGCGGGGCCGCCGCGCCGGCCGCGCTTTAAACCCTGTAGACGGGCCTGTGACTATGGTACAATGTCGCTGACGCGCTTGTCGCGGCCTAGCGCCGTACCCCTTGGAACGCGAGCGGATACCCATGTCAGACGAAACCGAGCAGCAACCCCCCACCCCCGATGTCGAGGCCGCGGAGCCGCGCGGCCCGGAGACGCCGGTGTTCCAGTCGCAGGCCCTTCAGGTGCTGGAAAGCATGGGGGACGGCTTCGTCGCGCTGGACCGCGGCTGGCGCATCGTCTACGCCAACCGCGAGGCCTGCCGCATCAACCGGAAGCCGCTGGAGGACTTCATCGGCAGGCTCCACTGGGACGAGTGGCCCGGCGCGGTCGGCACCGAACTGGAGCGCCAGTTCCGCCGCGTCATGGACGAGCGGGTGACGGTGCATTTCGAGCACCGCTACCTGTGGGGACCCTACGATGTCTGGCTGGAGATCGACTGCTACCCCTCGGATGACGGCATCAGCCTTTCCTACCGCGACATCAGCCAGCGTAAGCACACGGAAGCGGCGCTAAGGCGCAGCGAGGAACGCTACCGATCCTTGGTGGACGCCACCTCGCAGACCGTCTGGACCAACACCCCCGAAGGCGAGATGCGCGGCGAACAGCCCGGATGGACCATGCTCACGGGCCAGTCGTTCGACGAGTACCAGGGCTACGGCTGGGCGCGGGCCGTCCACCCTGACGACGCCCAGCCCACGGTGAACGGCTGGAACCGCGCGGTCACCACGCGCACCCCGTTTGTCTTCGAGCACCGCGTCCGCACCCGCGACCGGGCGTACCGCACCTTTGCCGTCCGCGCCGTGCCCGTTCTCGAAGACGACGGCAGCATCCGCGAGTGGGTGGGCGTTCATACCGATGTGACCGATAGGAAGGAAGCCGAGGCGGTGCTGGAGCAGGCGCGGCGGCGGGAGCGGACCATCGCCGAGCAGCTCCAGGCCGCACTCCTGCCCGCCATCCCCGCGCGCGTACCCGGCCTGGAGCTTGCCGACTACTACAAGCCCGCGCTGGACGAGGCGGGCGTCGGCGGGGACTTCAGCGACGTCTTCAGCGCCGACAAGGGCGTCACCTACCTGGTGGTCGGTGACCTGTCGGGGAAGGGCCTGGCGGCGGCCAGCCAGGTGTCCGTCGTCAGGAACATGCTCCGCTTCGCGCTCTACAACGGGCGCTCCCTCGCGGGTCCCATGACCACCCTCAACCAGACCCTGGCGGAACGCGCCCTGCTCAGCGGCTTCACCACCCTGTTCGTGGGCCGTTACGATGCCCATGCGCGGGTGCTTTCCTATGTCAACGCCGGCCAGGAGGCGGGGATCGTGAAGCGGGCGGCGACGGGCGCGCTGCTTTCGCTGCCGCCGACGGGTCCCGTGCTGGGCACCTGGGAGAGCGCCGCCTACCAGGAGGAAGATGTCACGCTGGAGCCGGGTGACCTGCTCGCCCTGTTCACGGACGGCCTGACCGAGGTGGGGCCGACGCGGACCAGCCTGCTGGGGGCTGAGGGGGTGGCCGCGCTGCTCTCCGCGATGCCGCCGGCGGGGAGCGCCGCACGGGTCGTCTCGTCGCTGATTTCGGGCATTCAGGGGTATGCAGACGAGGGCATGGGCGACGACCAGTGCCTGCTGGTCGCGCTGGCGGTGTAACAGGGGTGTGCCGGGCTACTCGCTGTTGGCAATAACCAGGACGTCGATGCCCCGGACCAGCCGGATCAGGCGGTTGATGATCGAGCCGCGGACCGTCTCGTACCAGGCCGAGCGCATCGAGTGTCCGATCACGATCTCCGTGACCTGGTGCTTCAGCGCGTAGTCGGCCAGGGCCGAGGCCACATCCCGACCCGCCACCTGCTCGATCCGCATCGAGAGCCGCCCGGCCAGCGCCAGGTCCGCGTCCAGGACGCGCTGCTGCTCGGGAGTCAGAGGCCCCGCCGCCACGTACACGGCCACCAGGTCCGCGCGCAGGAAGCGCGAGATGCGCCACCCGCGGCGCAGCAGCCGGTCGGAGGGCTTGTCGGGGGAGATGCAGACCATGATCCGCTCCTGGGTCTTCCACGGCTCCGAAACCTCGTTCTGCTGCCGGTAGGTCTGGACCGAGCGGTCCACCTCGCCCGCCACCTCGCGCAGGGCGATCTCGCGCAGGGCGGAAAGATTCCCCTCGGTGAAGAAGTTCTGGAGCGCCTGGGGGACCTTCTCCGGCGGGTAGACGTCGCCCCGCTCCAGGCGGTGGATCAGGGCGCGCGGCGTGATGTCGATGGAGACGACCTCGTCGGCCTCGCCCAGCACCCAGTCAGGGACGGTCTCGCGCACCTTGACGCTGGTGATCTGCTGGACCGTGTCGTTGAGCGACTCTAAGTGCTGGACGTTCATGGTCGACAGGACGTTGATCCCCGCCGCCAGGATGTCCATCACGTCCTGGTAGCGCTTGCCGTGCGGGCTGCCGGGGACGTTGGTGTGCGCCAGCTCGTCCACCACGACCCACCGGGGGTGGCGCGCGATGACGGCTTCGGTGTCCATCTCCTCGAACGACGCGCCTTTGTACTCCATCGCCTTGCGCGGGACGATCTCCAGGCCGCCGATCTGGGCCTCGGTGTCCTTGCGCCCGTGCGTCACCACGAAGCCGATCACGACGTCCTGCCCCCGCTCGCGTTTGCGCCGGTTCGCCTCCGAGAGCATCTCGTAGGTCTTGCCGACGCCGGCGGCGAAGCCTAAAAAGAGCTTCATGCGCCCCCGGCCCGCCGCACGCTCCTCGTGCTGTACGCGGGCCAGGAGTTCATCGGGGGTCGGTCGTCGCGGGCTTTTGTCTTCAGCGGGCATCAGTGGGTCTCATCTGCTCCTCATTTTACCTCTTTGGGGGGGATAATGCTGTGAAGAGGCCCCCACCCCCGGCATAGAGGAGACGCCCACCCCCCTCCCCACAAGTGGGAGAGGGGAGCCGGAAGAGGTCGCCCCCCCACCCCCAATTCTGGGGGCGTCGGGAAGGAGAAGCGTCGGCGGGGCGGGTTCGTTTTGGCAGTTTTGGGCAGCGTCTAGGCCGGCATCGCTCAGGGCGGCGGTCGTCTTCTCCATCTCCTTCAGGCGCTCCCGCGCCTCGAACTCCACTTCCAGCCAGTTCTCGCGGTTCTCCCGGCAGTCCAATTCGGTCTGCATCGTGTCCAGCAATGCCCGGTCGCGGGCGCGGCCTTTGGACAACTGGGGGACGTCCTTGTTGAGCATCTTGACGGCGGTGTCGATCTGCCGGTGCAGGGCGGTCTCGTGGCGCAGGACTTTGTCCAGGCGGTCCAGGCGCTCGTCCTCGGTCAGCGCCTCGTCCTCGAAGATCTGGGCCTGCCAGCGGTGGAGCCTTCGCAGACGCCAGCTCGCGGCGGCGATCTTCTCGACGTAGTGCCGCTCCAGCAGGCCGCGCGGCTGAAGCTGGGACGTCAGCTCGTCGGTGATCTGCCGGTAGCCTTCGGGGTCTTCGCCGAGGGAGGGCAGGACGATGTCTCGGGCGAAGAGGCCGTGGGTGGTGGCGTTACGGGCGGCGACGGCCTTGCCCTGGGCGGTGCGCGGGCCGGTGGCCGTGGGCGGCGGCGCGGGTCGGTCCCCGCGATCCTTGGGCGTGGCGCTCCGGTGCAGTGTGGCGATGCAGTCGCCGTCGCAGCAAAGGCCGCGCGCGGCGCAGAGGGTACAGGTGTGGCTCATTATTATAGTCTCCTGTCTACTAGTATGTCGTTTTATGGGCGGGTCGGTCAAGGGAATCAATCCCCGGCGTGAGGAACCCCTCCCGGCGGGCAAGCCCGCCACCCTCCCCTGTTAGGGAAGGGCATTAGGAGCGGAAGAGGCAAGAGGTCAGTGAGGGGCGGGGGCAGGTGAAGTCGTGAGGGCATATCCCCAAGTCCGTCACCCGGTCCGGTGTCCCTTTTTGGAACGTGGCTCTTGTGTTCTGCGGGCGCGTTTGGTATACTGCCAGCAGGCAGCCAGGCGGGCCGTTTGCGGGCGAGAGGTCGTGGGCGGTGTGCAACGAATAGTGCTGACAATCGTTGGCGCGGCGGGGCGGTGAAAGCCGCCGGATACGGCGTGTTATGCCGCAGACGCGCGGCATAGTAACAAGTTGGGCTGCACGGTGGGGACTAGTTCGGGAAGCAGGCTAAAGTCAAAGTCTGGCCACTTCACGCTCTTGGGTGACTTCCGCTGGCAGTAGATTGTGCTCTTCGCGGTAAACGCTTTCCATTTGACCGCTGAGGAAGCGAACAGACCGCTCCGCGGGATGAGGACAATCTTAGAATACTGCATAAAACGGCCCGACCACTCACTAAAGTGGCCGGGCCGTTTTCACTACTGCATCATCGCCCCGGCGTCGTTAAACGACCGCCCTGATCTTCGCAAGCTGCTGCGCTTTGCTCATCTTGTCGAACATCGGCTTGCAGCCGGCGCAGCAGAAATGCACCTCGTAGTTTTCCACGACGGACATTCCCGCTCCCTTGCCGACAACCTTCGTGCCGGTAATCGGGCAAGTGCTGACGACGATTCGCTTTGCTCCGGCAGCGGGAGCCGCGCCCATCTTCTTGCCCTTCATCATCATGCCGCCCATCGGCTTCATCACCTTGATGTCGGCGGCTGTCTTGCCGGGGATCACGCCTTCGCCTGCCGCCCAACCGCCTTTGCATTGGGTGCAGACCGGCATCCCTGTTGCTGCATGCTTGCCGCATGGACAGCTACCCATAGTAACGGCACAGTCATCACACATGGGTCGGATACAGCATTTGTAGTTCGGGCCAGCCTTGATCTTGGCGACCAGGGCGCTTACTCGCTTGGATGCGGCGGTTTGCGGCATCATGCCGCCCTTCATCATGCCGCCCATCGGGGCAGCTTGCGTTACGGAAGGCGCGGCGAACACCAATGACACGATGGCCGCTGCGGCGGCTCCTGTGACGAGGCGGCTTTTGATTGAATGTAACATTTTTCTCCTGATAACCGTGAGTCGCCTTTTGGGGCCGTGAAGTGTTGCTACTCACTCGCCCGGCGGCAATCGGCGGCTTGATTGACTACTGATGCTCACAGCTTTCTGCTACATCTTCATTTTGCTGCCGTCCATGTACCCAGCGGGCGCTTTGGCCTGCTTGACCAGCGTATGCCCCATGCCGTCCTTGTAACCCATCTTCTTTGCCATTGCGGGCGAGTAGAAGGCTTTGCAGTCCTTGCAGACATAGACAGTATGCGCCGCCATTTTTTTGCTGTGCGCCATCTTGCCGGCGGGAGCCGCCTGAGCGACCGGCGCGGCGGACAAGGCTGCCAGGGCGACGGCGGCGAACACGCCGGCCAGTCGGGGAGTGAGTGAGAGTGTCATCATGTTTTTCCTTTGGAACCGGGCACGAGATCAGGGCATGATTGCCCCGCATCTACAGGGCGGCAGCATCCCCGCCACTGCCCTGTAAACGATTGACCGCCCCTCTCAGGGGCGTAATTCTTAGACCGCAGTAGGGGAATGGCCGGGCAGCGTATCGGCGCTGCGCTGCGCTTGCTGGCCCGCCAGAGCGCCAAAGACCGCGCCGTAAAGCAAATGCCCCATCAGCGTACCCATGACGAACAGAAGCGGCTCCGGCGTTTTGCTGGCAAAGAAGCCCTTGCCCATCATCGGCAGCGGCATGACCTGCATCACCGCCCAGAGCGCCACGCCCCAGATCAGGCCCTTTGCCCACGGCTTACCCGGCAGCAGCCCATAGACAAAATAGGCATAGACGAGCGGGAACAGCAATGTTCCCAGAACAAAGTGCATCATCATCCCGATCAGCCACGGGCCGCTCATCACAGCGGGCGTCTGCCCACCGTTCATCATCGAGCCGAGCATCCCGGCAATGTCCATGTTAGGCATCCCCATGTGCGGGGCCATGTAAATAAGCATCGTCATGGCGGCAGTGGCAACGAGACCGGCGCCAATGGCGCGGCCTGGTTTGGCAGTGTATGTTTCTTGCATCGTTTTTCTCTTGTTTGCTTGGTTAGAGTTTTTTCTAGTGGTGTTGGATCAGATTTTCGCGCGTCGGCGGATGGACAGGCACGGCAGCGGGCGGCGCAGATTTTTTCGTTGATGCCACCTCGAACAGTCCGGCAAGCCAGCACGTCGGGCAGCCACGAAAGGCAACCAGCGCACCGCCCCCAAGCAGCAGAGCCACAAGGGGGAGGCGGCCCGCGAGCAGAAAGGCGGCAATGAGAAGGGCAATTCCAATCACCCCCCGCACCAGATGGATCATAAGCGGTTTAGTCGGACACATGAGAATTCTCCATGATGGTTACGCCAAAAGATGTTCCCGGATGAGCAGCCGTCCCCGGTGAATGCGGGTCTTCACCGTCTCCGGTAGCAGGCCGAGGCGGGCGGCGATCTCCTTGACCGTCAACTCCTCAAAATCACGTTGCACGATGATTTCCCGGTAGATGTCGGGCAGTGATTGAATTGCCATCGCAATGTCAAGCCGCAGTTCAATATCCGTGCGGGTCGCCAGGTATTTGTCTTCGATAGCCGCATCCAGCGGAACGTGCTGATGGAACATCTTTCGCGCCAGCCGTTGACATTCATGCCGGATCACTTGAAACAGCCACCCGCTGAACGCCCCTACCGAGCGCAGCGCCGGAAGGCGGCGGTAGAGGATGATCAGTGACTCCTGCACCGCTTCTTCCGCGTCCGAGGTCGTCACGCAGTACCGGGAAGCATAGCGGCGCAGGTTGGGCCTGCATTGGGCGATCACCCGTTCCAGCGCAACCGTGTCGCCTCTTTGGGCCGCTACAAGCAAATGATCGTCAACAGCTAGAGACATATCAACCTGTGTTTGTGAACCGCGCTTTGTGCCGTCTAATAGCTAAGAGGCAGCAACTCCTCAAAATGGGTTCAAGAGAAAAAATATTTTAATCCGCAAAGTCTGGCTTGATGTTTGTAGCGAGTAAAGTAGTGGCAGAATTTTGTTGCCGTTATTTCTGATAGGTTCGTCGGTTGTGGGAGCGTTTTCGGCGTGGCGCAGGGTCTATGCCTTTGCGCTTTTGCGTTCTGCTCTGCTTGCCAGTTGACCTTGTTTGGTGTATGCTATCTGTCAGTGGCAAGTTCGCTATTGTAGCATGAGCAGGCGGGCGTGCGGCCCAACAATGCGCTGCACATGACGCCAAAAGCTACGTCCATTCCCGATTCAACATTCTCTTACGTGAATATCGTCGCGGGTGAGGCAGCCCGTGCGGTATCACAATCCAGCGGCGCGGCGTCCGCGACGACGCCTGCCCTGGAATTGCTGCCACGCCTATCACCACGCCTATCACCACGCCTATCACCACGCCTATCACCACGCCTATCACCACGCCTATCACCACGCCTATCACCACGCCTATCACCACGCCTATCCACGTGGCGGACAATGCACAGAAAAATGGCCGCTCAGAACTCTGTTCCTGAGCGGCCATTCATTGCGATAACTCTACAATGGGTCGGAAAAAGAGCCGCTGGTGAAGTTGTCGCAATAAACCCGCCTCCTCTCACCGCGCATACCTTCCTGCCTGTGGAACTCGACTGCGACATCGTCAGGCCCAGGCGCGTTATGCACGGGCTACCTGCCTGGGGCGCATGACGTGGATTGCTCCGTCTACGAGAAGATCATCGCGCTCCGTCCGCCCTGGCTGGTGACGTAAGCCTAACAGCACTCGGTTTGGGAGCATCGTACATCTCGATAGACGTGGCGTATCATCGGAGCGGAAACAGATACTGGACATCCCCGTCGTCCTGGTGCAGGGCCGCCAGGTCACATTCTTCCTGTGAGGCCGTCACACCCGCCGCTGACCGCTGTCGTAGAGTGCTTCTACTTCCGGGCACACAGGAAGCGGTAGCCCGCGTCGAACTCCTGCCGTTCCCGCAGCCACCCGTATTTCGTGTCCCACTGCCCGTTCCCCAAGTCCGCCCTCAGCCGATCCAGACCGCCTTCAACGTCCGTGGCGTCCGCCAGCGCGAATGTCGAGATGCCCGCGCGCACCTGAGCATCGAGATAAAGGTGCGGACGACGCCATGGAGCCAGCATGAACAGGTCCGTCAAGTCGGCGGGGAGCGCAAACGGTACGATCTCCACCAACCTCCTGGTGTCCTCTCCGATCCACTTCGCGATCTCCTCCAAGGGTGGAAGAGGGCGAGCCATCTCCTTCCACAACGAAGGGAAGTAGTCCGCCTGCCACGGCCTCTCGATCACACTGTAGTCGAAGGTGAACAAGACCAGCGGCCCCGTCCCCGTAATGCGGTCCATCTCGCGAAGGGATCGCCGAAGGTCGGAGAAGTGGTGGATGGCGAGCGTGCTGACCACGGCGTCGACCTGACCGTCTTTCAGGGGGAGGTCTTCTGCAACCCCCGCCAGCCACTGAACCTGCGGGTGGGGCGTCGCCTGGTCCCTCATGACGGATGATGGCTCGACGGCATGAACGCGGAAGCCATGGTCCGCCAGGGCGTTAGAGTAGTTGCCCGTGCCCGCGCCGATGTCGGCGATCTGGCTCCCGCGCGGGAGCGCCAGCAGGCGCAGGATCGCCTCAACGATGCGGCTATCGGGACGCCGCGTGTCAGTATACGTCTGACCTATGGTGTTGTAAGAATTGTTGTTAACTGGCATCGATCTTGACTGGGTCACTCCTTAGTTTCGGTGGTTTACGCTTTTATCTGGTGATTAGGAACCGCGAGATTTGCCCTGGGCTGTCGCAGATTACGTCCGCGCCCGCCTCCCTCAGTTCGGCGGCGCTCCCGTAGCCGTAGGTGACTCCGACCGAAAACACGCCGCTCTCCCGCGCCCCCTCGATGTCGTGGCGGCGGTCGCCGACCATGACGGCACTCGCGTTACTGATGTCCTGTTTTTAGAACAGCGACCAAGCCCAAAATCCCCCAAGCTGGCCTGCTTAGGCTCGTCTGACGCCTGGATATTCCTTCTATGCCCACCATCTGTCACGGTCCGCCGCCCGTTGAGCTGATTACCTGCCCCGTCACCCAACGCGCGTCATCCGTGCAAAGCCAACCGATCAGTCGCGCCGCATCCTCGGGCTGCCCCCAGCGTCCCTGCGGCTCCGCTGCCAATACCGCCGCGTGGAGATCAAACGTGGCGTAGCCCGTGTCCGTCGCACCAGGGTTGATGGTATTGACGGTGATGCCGCGCAAGGCGAGATGGGCGGCGAGGCTGGCCGTGAGCTGGTGGAGCGCTCCCTTGGAGGCGACGTAGGCCAGTTCCCCTGGCATCGGGTGCAGGTGCTGGCCCGAAGTCATCAGAACGACCCGCCCCCCAGAACGCCTGTCGTGCTGGGCCGCCAGTGCTTGGGCCAGCAGCAAACTGCCACGCACGTTGACCTGAAGGTGGGCGTCGACTTGTTCCGCTGTGAGTTCTTCTAGGGTCCCCGACGTGGAGTAGGCGTGGTTGGCGACCAGGATGTCCAGGTGGCCGAAGGCACGTACGGCGGCGGTCATGACGTTCGCTGGAGCCTCGGGGTCGCTGAAGTCCGCCTCCAGATGTTCCACCCGACTGCCCAGGCCGCGCAGATCGGTCAGGAGCGAGTTGATGCCATCGGGATCGGCCCCCCAGGGCTGTTCGGCGTCAAAGGGGGCGAAGGAGTGGATGAACAGGTCCGCCCCCAGTGCGGCGAGCCGAGAGGCGATGGCGAAGCCGATCCCGACGCGGCGGCTGACGCCCGTCACGACCGCAACGCGGGCCTGGAGAGGGAGCAAGCCTGCCTCAGTTGTATTTTTGGTCATCAGGATACGTTCTTCTCATTGACCGCGCACGGCTCGCAGCAGAGCCGTTGTGCCACAACAGCGACAGGACCGCCCGCTTGCCGTGCTCGGACCCGCACCGCCGCCCCTGCCCTGCGCCTACCTGCCAGCTACCTCTGTATCGCGCGGGGGTCGTCTGATGCGGGCAAAGAACGGCTCGTCGGGAGGCGCGGCGAGGGCCGTCCTGATCGACTCCACAGCTTCCTCAGCCGACTGGGAGCCCGTGTCCACATGAACGACTTAGGGCGCATGGGCGTGGACCAGGTCGAACTGTGAGCGCGCGTAGCCAGGCCGCCGATCACCGCGCACCATTTCCCGCCGCTCCAGCTCATCGAGCGGGCAGTACACGCCCACGCACAGCGCGTCGATGCCATCCAGCGTCGCCGCCAGTTCCCGCAGCTATGAGGTCTGCAGCCAGCCGCCCACTGCGATCACGTTGCTGCCCGCTCGCGCGACGGTTGCCAGGCACCCGAAGTAGCCCGACAGCCAGCGCGAGAGGCGCACGTCGGGGCCCCAGGACGGGTGCGGCCTCTCCTCGGGCGTCGGCTCCCACCAGCTTGTCCGCTCGCCCGTGGGCTGCATCCGCGTGATGTCGTCGGCCTCCAGCGCCCACCAGTATTCCTCCAGGCCCCGCTGCAGGGCCGTCGCCAGCGTACTTTTGCCCGCGCTCGATGCCCCCTGCAGGAACAGTACCCTCCCGAGACTCAAATTGCTCCTCCTCCCGTCATGGGCAATCGGCTTCGTAATTACGCCGCAGGCGCTCCACCTTCTCCTCGTCGGCGTCCATCACCCCGTACTCGCGCAGCAATGCCAGGCCGTGGCCGCGCCCCAGGTTGTACTGGAGGCTCCAGACGGCGGCGGCCAGGTCCACCGCAGGGGCTCCCACCGCCATGTCGCCCACGTCGATGCAGCCGCTCAGGTGGTCACCCTGGTAGAGGAAGTTCGGCAGGCACGCGTCGCCGTGGACCAGCACGGGACCAATCCCGCCAAAGGGCCAGTCGGCGGTGTTCACCGCGTGGACGGCCATCAGCGCCGCCGCCAACCGCGCAATGATCGTCGGCGCAGGCAGGGTGACGGACAAGCTGGCAAGACCGTCGCCCTCGACGGCGGACGTGAGGAACGCATCTTCCTCCCCGTGGGCGATGAATCCCAGCGGTCGCGGGCAGAGCAGGCGACCCTCAAGCCATCGAAGGCGTTCATGTTCATTTTGGAGGCGAGGGCCGATCTTCAGGAAGAACCTGCCCGCGTCGCACTCCACTCGGAAGACCTGGTTCGCCTCGTTGCTCTCCACCCGTGTGGCGGAAGAGATTTGTGTCTGGAGCCGCTGGGAGGCCCAGGTCCAGGCCCAGGCGGGCACCTCGGTGGGTGTGTTCATGGCATGCTCTTCTCAGGCTCGGCCATGACAACGGAATTCTCGAAGAACCGCTCCTGGAACTCCACCTGCTCAATGATCTTCTCCGCCGTGTGTTGCTCCCCCACGGGTGCGACGACCAGCTTGTCCTCTACGTCGTCGGCCCGCAGGATCACGGCGATCACTGCACCCTCGCACTGATCGACCGCCTCGTCCACGCCCAGTAGGTAGGCATCCACGGGCATGCCGTCGCCTGACACGGTGCCTGCCACGAAGCCGTAGTTGATCGGGTAGATGATGTCGGGGTGGCGCGGGTGGCGGCTTCCCAGGGGTCGGTCCACGGTGACCAAGACGCGCTGGCTGAGGAATGTTGTCAGGTCGGGCTTCATGAGTCCTCTACAATATGTGATCCGCCACAAGGACGAACCGCTCGATGGCCTGGGCCGCGCCGTCCTCGGACAAGGTGCCCGTCACATGATCCGCACGGGCCAGAACCTCCCCGTGCCCGTCCCCCATGCACACGCCCAGACCCGCCCACTCCAGCAGCTCCAGGTCGTTGAGGTGGTCGCCGACGGCCATGGTCCGCTCGCGCGACACCCCCAGCATGTCCGCGACCGTTCTAGCAGCATGCGCCTTGTTCGCCGCCCTCGCGTTCAGGAAGGCACACCAGCAGCCATACTTGCTATCGGGGCTGTGGTACACTGACACTAACGCACCGAGCGACTCCTGCCAAGCCTGCGCCAGAGCCTGAGTCTCGTCCTCCACGCCGTACACGGCCATCCCCACGGGCTGTATTCCACTGTCCGCCGCCAGGTCGTCACGGAAGACAAGGCGCTGTGCGTTGCGGATGGCGTACGCGGGAACGACGGGATGAAGCCGATCCGTGTAGACACTCCTGCCGCCATCCTGCTCGACGTGGACGCCGAAACAGAGGGGGGCTGCGCCGAAGGCATGAGCGAGGCGGGACGCTTCGCGAACCGTCTGAGGGGATAGGGCGATCTTCTCAAGAACCCGCCCCGTCTCCCACTCGGCGATAACGGCCCCATTGCTGAAAATCCCGTACCCGTGCCCGCTCCACTGGGCGGCGACGTGCTCGACCATGAAGCGGTTGCGCCCTGTGCAGATAACGATGGTGCAGCCAAGCCGCTGTGCTGCGTTGAGAGCGGCGAGTGTGCGGGGCGACACGACATCGTCGGTGTCCACAAGAGTGCCGTCCAGGTCCAGGAAGATCAGGCGGTAGGGCGTTGCCCCTGCGCCCTGCGTCGTCATCAGAGTCGTTCCTCCGAGGTGGCCGTCATCCGCCCCACGCCTCACCGTCAGTCTGACAAGTGCCTGCACATGACGGTGACAGGCTTCCCCGCATGCCGGAGGGTTTCCAATTCGGTCCACCCGAGCTTTGCGTAGAAGCTCTGTCGGTCGGGTGTGTACAGGTAGAACCGCTCGACACCAAGTCCCGAGGCGATGCGCTCGATGGCGGTCACGAGCAGCGAGCCGACCCCCTCGCTCCTGCGAGCAGGGACGACGTAGACGCTCGCCAGCCACGGAGAGAGGTCGTCGCGCTCCTCTAGGTCTCTGTCTCGGAGGGAAGCCGTGCCGACGGCGGCCTCACCTTGGAGCGCCACCACCGTGAGCGGTATCTGGCTCGTGTTGGTGTGGGACCGCAAGCGGGCAGCGACGAGCTCGGGCGTGTTCCCCGCTCTTCTGTGGCCCCACTCCCCGTAGAGCCAGACGGCCAAGGTCTCTGTGTATTCGGGGCGCTCGCCGAGAAAAACGATTTTGGTTTCCTTGTCCGGCAACTCTTCCTCACTCCTCGCGTAAAAGGTCGGCGGGCTTCGATTCCACGGCTACGGGGTCAGCCTCCGCTTGAGGTAGGTCGCCGTCTCCTCGAAGCCGAGGCCGACGTAGAAGTCCCGCGCCCGTCGTGTCGGAGCCGTCGCCTCGATGCAGCCCGCCGCCAGAGCCCGCTCCAGCGCGGCTTCGACAAGCCTGCGACCGATGCCCTGATCTCGGTGTTCAGACGCGACCATCAGCTCCTGTATCTCCAGCACATGGCCGTTGGCGTAGAGCGTCAGTGCGATGGAGCCGAGAGCATAGCCAACCACATCGTTGCCGAGGGCTGCGACGAAGAAAATGGATTGGCTGCTGGAGACCAGCACGGGGTAGTGGCGGTCGAAAGCGGCTCGGTCGGGCAGGTAGCTCGTGACGAACTGGGTGAGAAGGCCGAACACCGCGTCGGTGTCTTCGGCGCGGGCGGGACGGATCGTCAGGTCGCTCATGGGGCGGCCCCTGCCTCTTGCGGGTGGCCGACGAACTCGGTGCCCTCCGTCGCGGCCCAGCGCACGAACCGCAGAACTTCTGGCAGGGTCGTCGCATCGGCGGTCTCGTCCGCCCGCCAGACCTGGGACTGCTCCACCAGCGATTGCCAGGGCACGGGCAGCGCCCCCAGCGCCCACGCGACCGCGCGGGGCTTGCTCGGCAGATCGCCGTGCGCCAGCGTGTACAGGGCGCGGCACATCGTCTCCACCTCGAACGCCTGGTAGTAGCGGGGCAGCAGCCAGTCGGGGCCGATGGGTTCGGCGGCCCAGCCCCGCAGCCGCGCCGCCAGTTCGCCCTGCACGGCCTCCCGCAGTTCGTCGGGCGGGATCGGGTCGATCAGGTCCTTCGGGTCTGGCCCCAGCAGAGACACGGCACACTCGCGAACGGCCCACCGCTCCAGCACCCAGTTGTCCCTGTGCTCCGCCCACCCGAAGTCCCAGTCCACCCCGACCGTCGGGTGCCGCCGCTGTCCTGGCGCGAAGCGGCGCAGGGCGACGCGGTCGATGTAGGACCCTTCCAGTCGCCTCACGTACCTGTTCGGCAGGCCCGTCAGCCGCGCGTGCATTTCGGCGAGTGCGGCGAACTCGGCGTCTGAGACGGGGCACTCCGTCACGGCCAGGAAGTCGATGTCGCTCGTACTCGGGTCGAAGTCGCCAAGGGCGAGCGAGCCGCGCAGGTAGACGCCGACGAGGTTGGGGCCGAGTGCCTCGCGGATGCCCGACAGCAAGGCGTCCAGCATCGCCCCCACGTCGGGAACCGCCACTGCGTTTCGTAACAAACCAGCGGCGGACGCATCATCAACGCGATCTCCCATTCATGAGTCTCCCATTCATGAAGCTCCCATTCACCCCGCCCCGTCGAGGGCCATCAGCACCCGCGCCACCTGCGCGTCGCCCGTCAGCTCGGCCAGCGGCACCCAGCCGACGCCCTGGAGGAGCCGCGTCTCGGCGGGCAGGTGTGTCTCCTCAGGGTCCAGGCCCAAGACGACCGCCGCAGGCTCATCTCCACCCTCCTCCAGTTCGGCCTGACAGCAGTATTCTGGGCTAGTCCTGCCGCCGTGTCCATAGGTGCCCTCCCACAGCAGCCGCACGGCTCTCACCCTCAACCCCGTCTACTCGTAAACCTCGCGGATGGCGGCCTCGGCGGGCGTTTCCCCCGCCTCCAAGCCGCCACCAGGTAGGGTCCAGTATGACCGTGTTGGCTCGACGTGGCGGACCATCAGGATCATATCGCCCTGGATGAGAGCGCCGCAGGCGCGGGGGTGGGCCACCGTTGCCCCCCAAGCGAGGCGTGCAGGGACTGCCGCCACGTCCTCCTGACCGTCTCTTCCAACGCCTCAGGGTACTCAAAGCCCAGACGCGCCGCTAGGCGACGCCCCACGGCGGCCACCTCATCTCGGTTTGCCTCAACCACACTCACGATCTCCGCCCTGCACGTCCGTGCCGACCCCAGCATCTCCAAACAGTGCGAGCCTGTCGCCTCCGTCACTGCCCGCACCGTCGGCGTCAGCGTGTGGATCGTCGCGCGCTGTGTCCCCTGATCCCGCCCCGTCGCCTCCGCGTACCAGAGCCGCATCAGGACCGACTGCTCCATGCCCAGCCCGATCAGGACCAAAAGGTCCAGCCCCCGATGCAGCATCCTGACGTGCTTGTGCGAGCCGATCCAGAAGGAGATCACCGCGTCACGGATCGCGGTGGGGTCGGCGGGGGCGAACTCCTCCGTCGGCGGCAGACGCGCCCCACTCAGGAGCCGTCCGAAGGCCGCATCGCGGCACCCGAGGACGAGCGTGTAGTCCTCAGGCGGTTCCCGATCCGCGCTCTGGACCAGAAGGTCGAGGATGACGCCGCTGCCGAGCACCGAGTGGTGGAGCACGGTACGGTCCCAGGCTATCGATTGAACGCCCACGACGGGTTCGCCGATGAGGGATGATGGGTCAGCCATTGACCAGGCGTCAAAGCTGTCACTCGCCACAGCGACCCGCAGGTCGAGATCGCTGAACCCGTCCGCCTCGCCTCGGGCGAAACTGCCGCCCAGCCACAGGGCGGCGACATCCCTCCGTTCCCAGAGGGCGGAGGAGACTCGTTTCAGTGTTGTTACCTGAGGCAGTTCGGGCACGGCGTCGAACGTCAGACCATCCATTCCCGCTCCTCTCAGACTCCCTGGGGCCGCTTCCCCGCTGGCTTCTTCCACAGCATACGTTCGCCACTGCCGTGCTGAATCCTGCCGTGCTGAATCCTGCCCTGATGGGCAGCAGGTATACTGCATCCTATGAGCATCCCTAATCCTATGAGCGTCCCTATCCTATGATTGTCCCTAAACACATCGTCGCCGTCGCGGGCCTGGTCACGGACTCGCAAGGGCGGGTGCTGATGGTCCTCAGCCCGCGCCGCGACTGGGAGTTCCCTGGCGGGCAGGTCGAGGAGGGCGAGACCCTCATCGCTGCCCTGGAACGCGAGGTGCTGGAGGAGACGGGCGTCCGAGTCGCCGTGGGACAGTTGGTCGGCATCTACTCGAACGTGAGATCTCACATCGTCATGATGGACTTCCTCTGCCAGTATCTGGGGGGCGGGACGGCGACGAGCGACGAGAGCCTGGAAGTCGAGTGGATGGAGCGGGACGAGGCGCTGTCTCGCGTGATCCGTCCCGCCATCCGCGACCGCCTGCGGGACATGCTGGAGTTCGACGGGCGCGTGACGTATCGGGCCTATACATTTGACGCGGGCGAGGTGCATACCGAGTACACTGTACACGAGGAGCGGCGTGTGTGAAATGCTGTCCGTCTGAGCTACGACGTTGTCTGAGCTACGACGTTGTCTGAGCTATGACGCTGGGCGAAACTGGCGCACGGCCCACCGCTGACTCCCATGCGCCAGTCTTCTCTCGACCTCGTGCGGCTCCAGCCAGATCAGCGTGTGGTCGGCTTCCGTCGTCGCGCCGCATTCATCGCCGACGGTCGCCGCGAAGAAGACGCACTCTTTTCGGATGCTGAACTCGTGACCCGCCGTGGAGCGGTATTCGGCTGCCTCACCCAATCGCTCGATGATCTCCACGCTGAAGCCGCATTCCTCCCTGACCTCGCGCACGAGAGTTTCCTCGGGCGACTCATCGCCCTCGGTGCCGCCCCCAGGCAAGAAGTCGCCGCGCGGCGTCTGCATCACCGCGATGCGGCCCTCACCGTTTAGGATGAGGCCGTATGCGCCTGGTCGGGGCACGTACACCTCGTCAGGCTTCCTGTCCCCGAACTCGGGGATGTCGCGTTGTCCTAGCTGGGTGTTTCCTTCATTCGTCTGATCGGGAGGCGACACGATCACAATAGAAATGCGGTTTGGCACGTGGATCGCAGAGTCGGGGCCCGCCGCTCCCTCCAGGCTCTCCCGCTGAAGGCGATCCATGACTGCTCCATGCACGTCCTCGGGAACGTCCTTCGTGAAGGAGTAGGCGCGGGCGCGCAGATGGCTGAGCGCCTTCCGCGCACTGACCTGTGTCGTCCACTCCCACGACGGCTTCTCGGCTCGCTCGACGGCGCACCCCAGGGAGGCGGCGTAATCCACTACGTCCCGCGTGCTACGGACGCCGTACGTCGGAAACGTATAGCCCAACGCCTGGGCCAACTCACGGTAGTGCTCGTTCAGGCGGGGCACCTCGGCCCCGTTGCCCGTGTGCAGCAGGATCAGTGCGCCGCCAGGCCGCAGGGCGCGCAGCATCTCGCGCACGGCACCCCGCCAGTCGGGGATGAAGTAGAAGAGATGCACTGCCACGCACAGGTCGAAGACGCCCGATGACAGCGGCAGGCGGGTGGCGTCGGCCCGCAGGCAGTGGAGCACGCCGCCCGTCCCCATGCTTTGGCTCTGGGCGACGCAGACGCCGAGCATCTCCTCAGAGATGTCCAGCCCCGTGACCTGGTAGCCCCGTCCCGCCAGCGGCAGGGCGATGCGGCCCGTCCCGACACCAGGCTCCAGCACGGAGCGGAACTGGCGCGGCGGGAAGCGCGTCGCCAGCCAGTCCAACGAACGCCCGAAGCAGATGGGGTCGAATGAGCGTGTCTGGTCGTAAAGCGTGGTGAAGCCGTCGAAGGACATGGACTCGGTTGTGCTCATTCCAGCCACTGGCGCGGCCCCACAGGGATCGGCAGCGGCAGCGCCTCCCCAGCCAGCGCGTCCCGAATGCGCCCTTCGGTGAAGTCGCTCATCGGGCGCGGCAGGGCGTCGGGCTGGAAGTAGCCGCACTCAGTAATTTCGGAGAGGTCAGGCTTTGGTTCCTGATTAAGGTTCACGGGCTTGCACAGGAACACGAAATGATGACTGTCGTTCTCCGCCATGTGATAAATACCTGTTAGGTGTTCGGCCCTGACGTGCAGCCCCGTTCCTTCCCGCACTTCGCGTGTAGTGGCCTCGCAAACGGACTCATCGACCTCCACCGCCCTGCCTGGGACTTCCCAGTTCAGCTTACCGTAGCTGTGCTTGACCATCAAGACGTGGCACTGATCGTCGACGATGTTCGGGGCAGCACCCAGCCGTTTTCCTGCCCATGTGTAAGACATTACTGTGCTCCTAACTCTCGTCTGTCTGCATGTTTATTGCGGTTCCGTAACAGGCTCTGAAAGCCGTGGAACCAGCTCGTTAATCAGAGCCAGAGTCGTAGTAACTCGTGTCGGCGTCTCACCCTGAAGGAGCCGCATAAACCAGCTTGGGTCGGAGGTAGTAGGAAAATTTAAGTCCTTCAAGTGGGAAATGACGCAACCACTGGGAGGCATTGGCTTATCATTGACAGCCCATATTCCTTCCAGCACCTTCCAAGCCGTGGAAGTCGCAACGAAAGCTGCTTTCAGATCGTTTCCCGCTTCCTGCGCTGCCGCGATCTTTATCGCTGCGCTCCGAAGCCAATGCGAGATCGCCCGTCGCTCTTCTTCGGGCATCCGATAGCCCTCCAACCTCTTCCTGGCGAAAGCCGTGAGTCTGATCAACCCACATTCCAGATCGAAAAGAATACGCCCATCAAGGTAAGCATACACTTCCATAGGATTACTCTTGATCCTCTTTATCGAAGATGTCAAGTCGGCGTACTTCCGTTCGACCAAGATACCTGAAATGGTTTCGGCCTCAAAGGATCGAGAACAGCCTTTACGAAGCAGAACACAAAGGTCAACGTCAGATGAGGGCGCAGCATCACCACGGGCCACAGACCCTGCGAGCAGCAAGCCCATCACTTCTGCATCGGCTTGTAATCGTTCCAGTTCTTGCATAACGATCAATCGATGGGAGCTATGACTGATGATTTCGATTTCTGCCATGCGTCGTTCACCTAGTAGTTCCACTAAAGCGTGAGACACGCCTCCGCCGCCAGCCAGAACAGCTTCTCACGCCCCGTCAGATGACTGTTCCAAGCCCGATGATCCCACGCCTCCCCGCCCAAGTCGTCCCCGCCGTACAGGAGTTGCCCGAATTCGACGCCTCGGAACTGGGCTACGGCGAAGAACGCCGCCGCCTCCATCTCCACGCAGACGCAGCCTTCCTCCTTGCGCCGCTTCACCTTGGTGGGCGTCTCTCGGTAAAGCGCGTCCGTCGTCCACGTCTTGACGGGCAAATAGTCCACGTCACGTTCTTTCAGCGTTTGCTCGATGGCAGCCACGGCCTTCGCGCTCGCTTTCACTTCGCGCGAGGGCGGCAGGTAGTGGTAGGACATGCCCTCGTCGCGCACGGCGGAGTGCGGCACCAGGACATGGCCCATGGCGATGGCGCTGTCGAGCACGCCGCAGCCCCCGCAGGCGACGAACTTCGTGCAGCCGAGCGCGATGACTTCCTCCAGGAGTCCAGCGGCAAGCGGCGCTCCGATGCCAGGGTGGAAGACGGCCAGGCGCTGACCCTTGAACTCTATCCCGTAGATCGGGTGCAGGCCGATCTCGCTGCTTAGATTATGGAGCAGTGTGGCCCCGTGCTCCCGCTGTAGACCCGCGATCACATCCTGAAAGAAGCAGACGACGGCGTACTCGGGCACGTCGCGTTTGGCGTGGACGTGCCTCGGCTCAATCACAGCTTCGAGCGAAGGGTCGAACTCCAGGATGGGAGAGTCAGTTGGCAGAATGGTCACTTCCATTTTCCCTCTACCTTCGCCGCTGTCTCAATGGCATACCGCAGGAAGGTCACGTCACGGAACTCGCCTTGCCAAAAGTTGCCCTGGTCAGCGTAGAACGTGAGCGGCCCCTCCGCCCGCATCCCCGCCTTCTCCATCACCCGCCGCGAGGCCACGTTCTCGGGCACACATAGGCCGAAGATGCGGCGTAGGCCAAGCGCCTGGAAGCCGTAGTCGATCAACGCACGGGCCGCCTCCGTTGCGTAGCCCCGCTCCCAGAAGCGGCGGCAGAGGAAGTAGGCGATGTCCGCCTGGTCAGGGTCGATCCTGTCGCGCTTCAGGCGGCAGTTGCCGATGAGAGGGCCGCCCTCCCGCAGAGCGATGGCGAAGCTGGCGGGCGTAAACGACGCGGCCCCTTGCGAGGCCACCATGCCGCCGACCATCTCCCGCGCCTGTTCCAGGGTGATCGGCGGCAGCGCGTTGTGGCACGCCACCTCGGGGTCGGACATACACTCGTGGAACGCGGGTACGTCGTCCGCCTCGAAGGGGCGCAGCACCAGCCGCTCAGTCTGTAGGATCACCTGCGACACACTGCCTCCGCTGCCTCCGACCGCGCCAGGCCCTGGATAGCACGGACGGGGCCGCATCAAGCGACGCCGCGTGCCGTATCCAGCGCTGCCTGAAATTGCTCCGCCGTCGGTGGTCCATAGCCGAAGATACCCCGCACGATCTTCCCTTCTCGGTCGATCACGTATTGAGTCGGCAAGACGATGGTGCCGTGGGTCTCGCCGATCAACAGCAAGTCGCCCTCGGCGGCAAGGGCGAGCAGTTGCCTGTTCGCGGGTTCGGGCAATTCGTATGGAGTAATGGGTTCTGGCAAAGCGGTTCTTCTTAATAGCGTCCCCTATCGGTTCTTCATTGGTTCTTCACTCCTGCTTGTTTTTCCTGTGCCGCAACACGTGCTCCATCGAGACCCAAGTAATTATCGAGACCCAAGTAATTATCGAGACCCAAGTAATTATCGAGACCCAAGTAATTGATGAGACCCAAGTAATTGATGAGACCCAAGTAATTGATGAGATGGCGGCGCACCCCAAAGGCACAGCAGCCTCGCTTATAGAAACCTGTTAAAATAATTAGCACAAGGACTTGACAAGCGCCAGCGAGTCGTGCTAAAGTCTTTAGCATGGGAAGTATGCGCCGATGACCAAGCTGCTGCCGAAGGGTTCAAGCCGCCGAGAGAGACAGATCATGACGATCCTCTACGAGCGGGGCCACGCCACCGTCGCCGAGGTGCAGGAGGCGTTGCCTGATCCGCCTGGTTATTCCGCCGTCCGCAGGCTCGTCGCCATCCTGGAAGAAAAGGGACAGGTGAAGCACGCCGAGCAGGAGGGGCGCTACGTTTACAGCCCCGCCGAGACCTGGTCGCAGGTGTCCAAGTCCGCCATCGAGCAGGTGGTCGAGAGCTTCTTCGGCGGCAGCGTTGAGAGCGCGGTGGCGACCCTGCTCACTAGCCAGAAGACGCGCCCGAGCGAGGACGAGTTGCAGAGGCTGGAGGCGCTGATCCAGCGGGCGCGGACCGAGGATACGGGCGGGCCTGTCCAGGGGGACGCGGCAGAGGGGGGAACCGCACAATGACTACGACGATGATCACAACGATCAACCGCTTGCTGCCGACCCTACTCGGCCTTCTTACCAAAGGCACGCTCCTCCTGCTGCTGGCGGCTCTAGCCTGCCGCCTGCTGCGCCGCTCATCAGCGGCGACGCGCCACCTGGTGTGGACGGCGGCACTGATCGGCGTCCTGTTCCTGCCACTGCTCTCATTTTCCTTGCCAAAGTGGAACGTCGCCTGGAGCCGCGCCGCCGTCTCCTCGCCTACGACCCCGCCACCCGCTCCCGATCTCATCCGTGCGGCTTCCGCCTCACATACCGCTTCGTATCCTAAGGACGTTGTCAAGGCCCCGCCCTCATCGGCTACCGCCCTACAGACTGCTGGTCCCTCTTCTGCAGTAGTGACCGCTGGCCCCTCTTTCGGCGAATCTGCTGTTCACAGCGACACTCCGACACCATCCCCAATGCGGCGCATCACCGCCCCCTCTGCCTGCGCGGTCGCGGGCCTCACCCTCTGGCTCGTCGGCACCCTCGTGCTGTTGACGCACCTTGCCGTCGGCCTGCGCCGCATCGGGCGGCTCGGGCGGAGGGCCGTGCCCCTGGAAGGCGAGACGCTCCAGGTCGCGGAGGCAGTCCGCCAGCAAATCGGCCTGCGCCACCGTGTCCAGTTCCTGCGGGCCGCCGACGGCACCGCCGTGGCCGTCCCCGTCACTTGGGGGGTCCTGCACCCCGTCGTCCTTCTCCCCGCCCAGTCGAGCGGCTGGTCCCAGGAGTGCCTTCGGGCGGCACTGCTGCACGAGATAGCCCACGTCCGAAGGCGAGACTGGCCGACGCAGCTCCTTGCCCGCCTGGCCTGCACACTCTATTGGTGGCACCCGCTCGTCTGGTGGGCTGCGCGTCAGGCGCGCGAGGAGAGTGAGCGCGCCTGCGATGACCTGGTGCTGAACACGGGGATGAAACCTGCCGACTACGCCCAGCGCCTGGTCGAGGTAGTGCGCTCGATGCCCACGGGGGTGCCTGCGCGGACGGTCGCCGTCGCCATGGCCCAGCCGTCGGAGGTGGAGGGGCGGCTGCGGGCGGTGCTGGCGCTGGGAAGCAGCCGACACCCGCTGACGATGAAGCGGATGATCGGGAGCTGCACTCTGGTGCTACTGCTGGTCCTGCCGCTGGCTGCGCTTCGGCTGACGCCTGCGGCACAGGCGCGAGGGGCTCCTCCAGTGGCACTGAGGAGTGCCGCACATGCGGCCTCCCCGATGGTCACGGTCGCGGACGGGCATATCGCCATCCACGATGGCGACCGAGCCATGTTCCCCAACGGGTACGAGGTCTCCTTGGTCGCCGTCACGCAGGCGGTCCGAACGGGGAACGAATGGGACATGTTCGGCGGCCCGTGGTGGAGGCCCGACGGGACGCCCGTCGCGCCGCAGACGGGAGGGCTGGACGGCCACTGGCACTGGAGCGTGGAGCACACGCACGGCCTGTCGCCCTTCACCTTCAAGGTCGCATTCCGAGCACCCCGTTCGGCCTGGAGGCATGGGGAGAGCAGCTCGCCTGGCTTCTTCGTGCAGTTCCTAGGGGCGCTCGAACCTGGTGTGAACGCTTCCGAGGTCCACGTCGTCACGGGCGGCCCGAACCCGACCGTCAGAGACATCAACAGTCCCCTGGTCGACGGCTCTGCGCCCCAGCACTTTGACGGGTCGGTCAGCGGCACCCGATGTCCCGAGATTTATCCGACGGGGACTCGCACCTGCACGGTGCGCTGCGGGGGGGCGGCGGGGACATGGCATACGGTGTCCCGTCACCCGTTCGCGCTGACACCCGCCTCCGTCACGCCCGACCTGAGCCAGTCTGCCCGCTACCTGACGGACGTGTCTCTCACGATGGACGACCGCCCGATGGAGACCTATCTGGACCCACGGGGCAAGCGACACGTCTTCTATTTCCTCGGAGCGGTAGGGCAGCTTGGCAACGTGGCCCGCCGCTTCGTGGCCGTCGATAGGGCGGGGCGTGTCATCCCGCTGAACGAGTTCGGAGCGAAGCGAGTCGCCCTCGCCTTCGGCAGCCAGTCCGACGTGACCAAGTGGAACCCGACGCTCGATCTTGCTAGGGTGAAGGAGTTCCGTCTCCAGACGTGTCCTTACGTGACCGTCGAGTTCCGTAACGTCCAGCTCCAGCCCGCCGTGGCCGCAGGCGGGGCACAGGATGCGGCGACCGCGCTGCTCGCACAGGCGGGCGCGGGGCAACTTGAGCAGGCCAGGCAGTTGCGCGCCCACCTACAGGGCTGGGCCCACAGTAGCCAAGCGCTCCTTCAGAGGATGGCACGTGCCCAGCCCGACGACCTGGCCGCGCTGATGGCCGTGTACGACTCGCTCCAGCGCCTGCCGTTCCCGCTCTGGGACGGCGATCCACGCCTTGGCCACGGCAATGAGGACGCGCAGTTCACCATCGTGTTGCCGAGTCGCCTGACACTGGCTCATCTCCAGAGGTCCCAGGGACTGGCGGAGACCAGGATGCGGCGGGACTACGCCCAGTTCCATGACCTTGCGGTGACCCAGTCACAGGAGGTCGGTGCCGCTCATCTCACGTTCTGGGCGAGTGGCCGCATCACGCGGACGACGGCGAGGGACCAGTTCATGGGACACGGCAAACTACTCAGGACGGCGGGTAGTGAGCAGGAGATCGTGCCCGCCTTCTTCGGAGACAATGACACGAACGGCACGGGAGGCGTGGCCGCCCATGAGACGGCTGCCGCCGCAAAGCCCCTTCCAGGGCCGACGGCAGTAGCTGATGCCGACAGCGTCGAAGAGCGGCAAGCCCAAAGAGCCATCCGTGCCGCCTATGCCACGGGAGAGGGAAGGATGGGCATCATGAACGTCCCGCGAGCATGGCACCCAGACAGACGTTCTTATCGTACTGCCCTGCACCTGCTCGGGCTAACCATCAGCGGGAGACACGCCATGGGGACGACCAAGCAGGAAGACAGCTTGACGTTGACCGACCCCACAACGGGTCATAGCCATCAAGCCACGGCGGAGGCGGTGTTCGAGGGATCATGGGATGAGACGCCCCGAGGCTGGAACGCCAGATGGTTTCGACCTCTGAGCATAGTCGACAAGATCGACGGCAGGAGAGTGACTAAATCGGACGGCGCGTTTAAACCTTACCACGATCCGCCGAGGGTGTGGCCGCCCTTGCCGCCTTCCTACCCCTACTGGAATTAGAGTTCTGAAATTAGAACGGCAAGGGCCGAGGGGCAGCGAGAGGGCCAGGCGCGGGAACAAAACGGCCCTCTGGTGTGTCATGCAATCGGCATTCACGCCCATCGTTCCTTGGAGCACCCTGGCAACCTATATGCTCCTCTCCGAGCCGCCCAGTGACGGCTCCCTTGAAAGGACGACGACATACACCCACGACGTACATCACTCTTTGGCACCCTCATGACTTCGATGGCGAGCGCTTTCCTGTCCGTCGGTCTCACGGTCTTCGCTTCCGCACAGCCTAACGTCACGAACCCCATATCGCCAAGGGCCGCCATCACCGCCGCCTACGCCAGCATGGACCGCGCCCTCATCCGCCATGACGTTACGGCGTACGCAGCCCACCTGTACCCCACCTTCGTGGGCGTCTACCCACAGGGGAAGGAGATGCACGGAAGGGCAGAGGACGCCGCCTCCTTGCATCAACTCTTCGCCGTAGCGAGCGCCGTGACTTCCTCGACGCGGCTGCTGACACTGGCTTTCCAGGATGGCGGCGCGGTGGTGACGACGCGGGAGACCTTCTCCATGTCGATGCAGGCCGACGGACAGCCAGTCTCCGTAAAGAGCGTGGGGACGTTGCGCGGGTTCTGGGTGAGATCGGGCGGGCACTGGCTCCTCAAGGCTGAGCGCTCGCTCTCCGACACAACGACCATGAACGGCGAGGAGACCAAGACCGTTAACGGTCAGCCCGTAGCAGGCGCGGCTAAAGCCTGAGAAAGCGGCAGGACAAACCATCTGACAAACCATCTGACAGACGATCTGGAGTCCGTACGAAATATTTCGCACGGACTCTTGACATTCGGTCCAGGATGTGCGAAAATATTCGCAGGATGCACAACACGCCATGTCAAAGCCCTCGCCCTACCTGCTCAGCCGAAGGGAGCGTCAGATCATGGACGCCGTCTACTCGCTGGGCCAACCGTCCGCCCAGCAGGTACTGGATGCCCTGCCCGACCCGCCTGGCCTATCGTCGGTCCGCAAGCTGATCCTGATCCTGGAGGAGAAGGGCCACCTGCGACACCTCGTTGAGGGTAAGCAGCACGTCTACCTCCCCACCCAGCCCCGCCAGAGCGCGGCCAGGTCCGCCATGCGCCAAGTTTTGACCACGTTCTTCGGCGGCGACCTGGAAACGGCGGTCACGACCCTGCTGTCCGAGGCTGAGACGGAGCTGTCTGACGAGCAGGCGGCACGGCTGTCCGCGATGATCGCAGGCAACAGAGGCGATCACGGAGACGGCCCTAGCGAACTAGCCGATGGCCGAGAAGAGGAATGACGATGCTTATCAATAAGGTCCTGTTTTACCTCTGGGATGCGACCGTCAAGACGACGCTCCTCCTGGCAGTGGTAACCGTCGCTGCCATACTTTCGCGCCGCGCGTCGGCGTCCTTCCGCCACCTCCTGTGGGCGCTCGGCCTGGGCTGTGCCCTGTTCCTGCCCGTGCTTTCGTGGAACCTTCCGCAGTGGCACGTCCCCGTCACTGTCTCTCCGACGCGTGCGCGGCCCGTGGCGGAAGCGGCACCGCTGGCTCAGGCGGCTCCGCCAGCATCGGGTGCGGTCGTGACGAAGGCTGTGCCCGTAGAGCAGGCCGCTTCTGCCCCCGACGTGGTCTCCAGCGCTTCTGGCCCGCCACCGTCCGTCGCTTCGCCTCCCACCCCCATCCCGAGTGCAGCCGTACGGCCCTCAGGCCTGTCTCGTATTCCCTGGCCTGCTCTGATCCTCCTGACATGGATAACGGGCGCTGTCCTCCTGCTGGTCCAGTCTGTTCGCGGCCTGGCTGCAATCGGGGAAGTCGCGAAGAGCAGTGTCCCCATCATGCAAGGCCCGCTTGCAGATGCGGCTCGGACCGCAGCCTCGTCCATTCAGGTGGGGCGGAGGGTTGAACTGCGCCAGATGACCTCGGTCGGTGAGGTCACCGTGCCGCTCACCTATGGCGCTCGGCGGCCTGTGGTCGTCCTGCCCGCTGAGGCGGATCGGTGGCCCCCCGAGCGCCTACGGGCTGTGCTGCTGCACGAGATGGCCCACGTCAAACGCCACGACTGGGCGTTGCAAATGCTCAGTCACCTGGCGGGGGCTTTGTACTGGTTCCATCCCCTCGTCTGGGTGAGCACAAGGCGGATGCGCGTCGAGAGTGAGGCCGCCTGTGATGACCTGGTTCTGGGGGCGGGTGTGCCCGCCCAGGATTACGCCCGTCACCTGCTCGATGTCGCCCTGTCGGTGCGGGACATCAGGCGGCTGCGCTCGGGTGCGGTGGCGATGGCGCAGGGGCCGAAGGTCGAGGGGCGGCTGCGGGCGGTGCTGGCGCTGGGCCTGTCCCGACGCCCCGTCGCGCGGCGAGCGGCGGCAGGCGTACTCGCCGTGTGCCTTCTGCTGGTGGTGCCGCTGGCCGCCCTGCGATTGGTCGCGCAGGCGGAAGGCGTTCCCGTGCCCGCCGCCGACCACCTCCAGCTTCAGGGCGACTTCACCCTGCGCTATTCCGTGATCGTCACCGATCTAGAGACAACCCAGGAGCAACTTCGCGTGTACCAGCAGGTCCGCGCCGACTACCAGCGAGAACTCCGCAAGGACCCCTACTTCCAGCCAGTGCCCGCCGAGTATTATGGCCCGTTCTCCTACTTCCAGAGCCTCAGGCCGAAGGTACGCCACCTGGTCTTGACCGTTTCGTCACAGGACGGAAAACTGCTGTGGCGGAGCGAGGAAGGCGGTAAGACCTTCGCCCTGGTCTACAACGGCAGGAACGGGACTCAGCTCTTCAGCAACGGGCAGACGGGGAGGATCGAGCCTGGCTTTCAGTTCGACGAAATGACCGACTGTCCTCTGCCCGCCGTGGGCCTGCCCCACGTCCCACTCTTCAAGGCGGGTACGGCCACCCTCGCAAGCACGTCAGGTACGCGGCAGACGTGGCGGGCGCTCTGTCCCATCGAAGGCGCAACGATGGAGCAGGGTCAGGTGGTCTACTTGTTTGGTGTGGCTCATGTGGTCAACGACGGCGGGACGTGGAAGGCGTTGGACCTGGACACGGGCACACAGCAGTTCGAGTTCCTGGAGCACCAGCGATTCCAGGGGCTGTGGCTCGCTTCCCAGATGCGCCTCGTCAAGTACACCATGGACCCGACGCCCGCAAACGTCCTTCCGCCACACTTTGACAACTTGAGCGACTATGACGGCTGGCTCAACGCGAGGCGGAGCGCGACGGAGTCGTGCGAGTACCGTTTGCTGTCCGCCAGCGAGACGCCGCTGGACCTTAGCGCCGTCGGTATGCGGGCAGTCAGCGCCGCCCCAGGCAGCCCCGTCGATAGGGCCGCCGCGCAGACCCAGCAACTGGACGGTTTCGACGTTCAGGAGGCTCTGCACCTGCGCTACCACCTCCAGGGGTGGGCACAGAGCCACGAGACGCTGCTCCAGCAGATGGTGCTGGGAAATCCAAGTGCGCGAGCGGCTATCAGCCGTGTTTACGCCTCGTTGAGCGGCTTGCCCCTCCCGCTCTGGCAGGGAGACCCACGCCCGAACCACGTCTGGGACGGCGACCCACGCACGGGGCACGACGGGGAGAAGCCGCTCTTCACGGCGGAGCGCCCGTCGGCGCGAGACGACGGCACTGTCCGTGACTTCGAGTTTTCGCGCTCGCGCGATGCCGATGCACGTCGAGGCACCCCACACGTCTTGCTGTGGGCCAGTGGCCGCATCACGCGCACTGCGGCAGAGGGGTCATCCAGGGCGCAGAGGCAGCAGGAGATCGTCCCCGCGTTCTTCGGCGAGGGCGGCAGGAGCAACATGGCAGGGGATGGAGTTGAAGCGGTACGCAGCGACTCCTCTCCGCCGTCGGCACCGCAACTCAAGCCTGCGGTCGGTTTCCGCCGCTATACCAGCCCGCCTCTTCCCGATGGTACGCGCTATACCTTCCTGTATCCGTCCTATTTTGCAAATGTCCATCAGGGATGGCTGAACGCGGACCACCAGTTTGATAGCGTTCGTGTTGACTGTATTGGAACCAAACCTGTCCCATGGATCGCCTTTCATGGACAAACTCCCGTCGCGTATTACATTCATGGAAAGCAAGGGGCCTCATGGCTCGCGCCTCATGAGGAGTTCTGCTCTGTTGTCGCAGGTAACGCGGCAGCCCCCTTCTGGCAAGGGCCACATCCTCTTGAAATTGACCACCAATGGGTTGGCGAGTATGGCAATCACCATGATGCTTCCATCAACGATGCACACACTCGTTACCGCTTCGAGTTGATTCACGAAGATCGGTACACTCCCGCCTTATTCAAGCAGACGGACTCCGTGATCTTTAAGAGCTTCCGCGTTCTGCCGCCTGGAGCGAATGCCACCGAGCCGAGCGCACCTGCGGCTCAGGTGGCAGACGCCGTCACGCCTCTGCCCCAGACAGGCGGCGACACCGCCGCTGCCCACGTTGCCCTCGGCGAGCGGCTCCAGCGGCAGGGGCAGCCCCGCGACGGTATCCCCGAGTTCCGACGCGCCGTCCAGATCGCCCCGAACGACGCCGAGGCGCAGGCTCATCTCGCGCAGGCGCTGTACCAGATCAAGAACAACCGCATCAGGACGGTCCTCAGGTACTCCACGGTCGGCATCCCCGCACCCGCCGCCGTCATGGACGAGGCGATCCAACACATGGAGAAAGCCGTCGCTCTGCACCCCGACAACGGCGAGTGGCACTCGCTCCTGGGCACGTACCTCAGCAGCCGCGCCCGATACGGGGGGGCCATCGCCCAGTTCAGACTGGCCCTGCACATGCTGCTCCCAGTCCGCCCCGTCAACCTGATGATCAGCAGTTCAAGTCCGCTACCCCAGGCCGCACAGTACATGTTCGACGCCCAGTGGTCACTCGGAGACGCCCTCCTGAAGACGGGGCAGTACCAAGAGGCGGTCGTCCATTACCAGGAGGCGATTCGGCTCTACCCTCGGGCGGACTGGGTGTGGCTGGGGTACGGCGACGCGCTGAACGGGAGCGGACGGCGGGCCGAGGCGCGGGCCGCCTGGAGGAAGTGTCTCGCGGCCATGCCATCGAAATCGTACTATCAGCGGCAAGCACGGGCGAGGTTGGTGAGATATTAGAACCATCGTTCTTGGGGTAGGCGTGGGGCGGAAGAAGCCGCCCCACGTCTTTCATCGACTTCACTGCCAAACCTTCGGGTATAGTGTTGCCATCAGGCTCAACGACGATGGCAGCGTACAGGGAGACAGGCGGATGAACCTTTTCAACTTGGGCGGCGTGGCGGAAAGAGGCAATAGTCGTGGCGCGGTCAGCGCCTTCCGCCACGGCCCCGCCACCCTCGACAGGCCCGTCCCATCGCCGTGTATCGCGCCACCCCTGCCGACGCCCCCGCCCCGCCCGCCGCGCCCCTCACTCACACAGATTCTAGTCGAGGCGTGGGGGCATTGTCGCCACGAACTGACGCGGCGGGGTCTGCCGAACAGGAAACACCTGAGTTCCGTAGGAGCTACGGTGCTCGTCCTGGCGGGTGGGCATTGGGCTTTCCCCTCGACCTACGCCGCCTTTCACATGGCGGCGGGACGAGCCGACGACAACCAGGGCGACGAGCAGGCCGCCATCGGCGAGTACACCCAGGTAATCGCCCTGCAGCCGCGCACCGCCGAGGGCTATGTGCGCCGCGCCCGCGCCTGTTATACCGCATTCCAGTACGGCCAAGCCATCGCCGACGAGACGCAGGTCCAGCGGCTGACCGACGACCCGCAAGTACGGGCGGACAGCCTGATGTGGCGCGGCTATGACTACGACCTGTCGGGCGACCACGCGCGGGGCATCACCGACTTCACCGCTTCTCTCGCCATCAATCCCCGTGTCCCCGACACCTACGTCCAGACCGCCGACGCCAGCGACAAGACGCCCGACGCCCACAAGGGCAGGCTCTGGGCCTACTGGCGCAGCAAGCAATACGGACTCGCCGCCAGGGACTGCGACGCGCTGATAGCCGCCGATGGGAGTTACGCGGGCAGCTACCTGATCCGAGGTAGGCTGCGCTGCTCGATGGGGGACATGGTGGGGGCGCGGGCGGACTTCGAGGCCGCCTACGGGCGTGCGCCCCACCTGCTGCCCGCCTATCTCAACCTGGAGAATATGCTGGAGAAGCAGGGCCAGCCTCGGCAGGCGCTGGACGTGGCACGGGCGGCACTTCGGGCGAACCCCAGCAGCGCGGTGGCGCTGGGCAACGTCGGGTGGTCCCTGTACGCAGTCGGGTCGGTGCCCGAGGCCATCGCGGACGACCAGCGGGCGCTGGCGCTGGACGGGTCCCAGGACTGGGTGCGCTACAACCTGGGGCTGGCGTACGCGGTGCGGGGCGACTGGCCGCGCGCGCAGGCGGCGTACTCGGCGGCGGTGCGCCAGGCGACCCACGTGGAGTGGAGCGGGGCGGCGGGGGAGGTTCGTCAGGCACTGGCGCGGCAGCCGCAGTCGCAGGCGCTCCAGGGAGCGGATACCCTGCTGCGTTCGCACCCCGTCACGGTGATGCCCCGCGTTTGTAGCGATCCGTAGACGCGGGGCGCAGCGAGGCCGCCCCGCGCCCTCAGAGTTTACCTGCCGCTTACTCTTGCGAGGAAGGCTACCATGAAGAAAACCGCCGTCAAAACGCTCACGGTGCTCACGACGTGTCTCTGCCTGCTCTCGGCTTTGGAGGCGGTGTCGCCGGTGAGCTAGGTCGTTGGGCCGCGCAGCGTCGGGCTCGTTTGGTGCCTTACGGGGAAAGATATGAAAACAGGTCAGTGTCCAAAATGCGGTTCACGCGATGTGCGCTCTGGAATAGGGATACGGGAGAAGGAAAAGATTGCGCTCCACACCGGGGAGGGTGTCTTTGGGCCACTTCGGAAACTGGATCGGTATGCCTGTGTGAATTGCGGCTATGTCGAAACGTACTTAAATGACGCTGACGGCTTGGCCTATGTGGCTCAACACTGGCCGCTTGTCGTACCGGCTTCGTCGTAATTCAGTCACATCATTTCAGTCGGCTGTGTCGTAAGCTCACCAGGCGCGGCCTAACAACGCGCTGCACCGAAGCGGGCAGGCCGCCCCGGACTTCAGGCCGGGGTTGAAGCCCGCCTCCATCCACCTCAAAGGGTGGGTGGCCCGATGTGCGCATTGTTAGATACTGTATTGGTTGTCAAGCCTTTGTTGCGGTCGCCAGCGCGATTGTTGCGTCGAAAGGCTTGCCAGACTTGAGGACGCCGAAAGCCAGGTGCAGCAGTTTCCGCATCGCCGCA
>JAABUZ0100001828.1_pt1 | contig 38265 bp, 31 predicted proteins | sample 5562091 | NCBI WGS metagenome assembly JAABUZ01 (sample SAMN12813069, study PRJNA571459) | rock metagenome | isolation source: Antarctica rocks | place: Antarctica: Victoria Land, Linnaeus Terrace sud | collected 2015-12-21 | reverse complement strand
GTGGTGCGCGCGCACCGCCACGAAGCCGATGAGCGCGGCGGGATCGTCGGGCGCCGCGACGGCCTCGACGAGCGTGAGGTCCGGCAGGTGCGAGCCGCCCGCGGCCGGGTCGTTGAGCAGGAACACGTCACCGGGCCGCGGCCCGCGCGCGCGCACGGCCGCGACCGCCTCGGGCATCGCGCCGAGGTGGACGGGGATGTGCGCGGCCTGCGCGACCATCGCGCCGTCGGCGTCGAACAGCGCGGCGGACGCGTCGCGCCGCTCGCGGATGTTGGGCGAGAGCGCCGTGCGCACGAGCAGCGCGCCCATCTCCTCGGCGATCATCGCCAGCGCGTGCCCCCACACCGGCAGCGCGAGCGCGTCGATCGTCACCTCCGGTGCCGAACTCACGCCGCCTCCACCATCCACCCGCCGATCGCGAGCGCGCGAGCCGCCCACCCCGGGGGTACGAACGCCGTCGCGTCGGCGAGCGCGATCGCGGCCGGGCCGCGGACGAGGTCGCCCGTCCGCGCGCCCGCGTCGCCGACGCGCGCCGCGCCGGCGCTGGTGCCTAACGGTTCCGCCGCGCCCGGGGCCCGCCGCGCGAACGCGGGCGACACCCCCGGCGTGACCGCGGCGTGCCGCAGGCTCACCACCTCGACCGGCCGATCGAGCGTGAACCCCGCGCGCCGCGCGTGCGCCGCCGCGAACCGCTCGGCCACCGCGCGGCCGTCGTCCCCCGCGTGGACGGCGACGTCGAGCTCCGCCCCCTGCCCCGCGTACCGCGCCCGCGCCCACGTCCGCCGCTCGACCCCGCCGCCGGTCAGCGCGCCCGCCCGCGCGACCAGCGCGCCTAACGCATCCGCCGCGAGCGCGTCGGCCGCCGCCGCGACGCCGACGAGCGCCTCGCGCCGGTCGGGCGCGGCGGCGAGCCCCACCGCGCTCAGTACGCCCGCGTGCGGCGGCACGAGGACCCGCGTGAGGCCGAGCCGTTCGGCGAGGCCGCAGGCGTGGAGCGGGCCGCCGCCGCCGAAGGCGGCGAGGACGAGGCCGCGCGGGTCGACGCCGCGCTCCACGCTCACGCGCCGGAGCGCGCGGGCCATCTCCGCGTCCGCCGCGGCGATGATCCCGCCCGCGACCGCGCGCACCCGCGCGTCGTCGCCCCCGCGCCCGTCGAGCCGCGCGGCGACCGCCGCCACGGCCGTCCACGCGCGCGCGGGGTCGATCGCGACGTTGCCGCTGAGCCGCGAGGGCGCGAGGTGGCCGAGCACCACGTGCGCGTCCGTCACCGTCGCCTCGGTGCCGCCGCGCCCGAACGCGGCCGGCCCCGGCACCGCGCCCGCGCTCCGCGGCCCGACGCGGAGCGCGCCGCCGTCGTCCACCCACGCCACGCTCCCCCCGCCCGCCGACACCGTGTCGACGAGCACCCGCGGCAGCGCGATCGGCACCCCCGCGACCGCGCCCCCCGCCTCGACGAGCGGCTCGCCGTCGAGCACGAGTCCGACGTCCGCGCTCGTCCCGCCGACGTCGAGGGTGAGCGCGTCGCGGATGCCTAACGCGGCGAGCACGGAGGCGGCGCCCGCCACCCCGCCCGCCGGTCCCGAGAGGGCGAGCGCCGCCGCCGATTCGGCCGCCTCCCCCGCGCGTAGCACGCCGCCGCCCGAGGTCATCACGCCCGGCGCGGGGTAGCCGGCCCCGCCCAGCCGCTCGCCCAACCGGCGGAGGTAGTGGGACACGCGCGGCCGCGCGTACGCCTCGGCCGCCGTCGTCGCGGCGCGTTCGTACTCGCGCGGCTCGGGGTAGACGGCCGACGAGCGCACGACCGGCACCTCGGCCGGGAGCGCCGCGGCGAGCGCGTCGGCGAGGCGGCGCTCGTGCGCGTCGTGCGCGTAGGCGTGCAGCAGCACGACGGCGACCGCCTCGGGCGCGCGGGCGCGCACGGCCGCGACCGCGTCGGCGACGGCGCCCGCGTCTAACGCGCGCACGACGCCGCCGGGGCCCATCCGCTCCGCGACCGCGACCGCGTCGTCGGCGGCGACGAGCGGCGGGGGATGGTGTGCGGCGAGGTCGTAGAGCTTCGCGCGGTCCTGCCGGCGCAGGCGCAGCACGTCCGTGTGCCCCTCGGTCGCGCAGAGCACGACCCGCGCGCCGGTGCGTTCGAGCAGCAGGTTGGTGACCACCGTCGTTCCGTGGACCACGCGCCCGACCGCGTCCGGCGCGATGCCCGACGCGCCGAGGGCGTCGAGCACGCCCTCGCTCTGGTCCGCGGGGCGCGTGAGCACCTTCGCGGTCGACACCGCGCCGTCGGGCGCGACCGCGGCGAGATCGGTGAACGTGCCCCCGACGTCGACACCGACGGCGTACACGCGCGCGCCCGTTAGGCCACCGCGCGCCGCGTCGCCCACGCGAGCGCGGCCGCGAGCGCGACGTTGGCGGGGACGAGCAGCGCGAACAGTTCGCCGCTGTGCTGCCCCACGCCGGGGAGGAGCACGAACACCGCCCCGACCACGGTCTGCGCCGCGAGCAGCCACGCCACCACGACCGCGCGCCCGCCGCGCCGCCGACGCGCGTCCGCGCGCGGCGTGCCGAGGGCGACGGCGGCGAGCACCAGCACGACGAGCGCGAGCATGTTCGCCCCGAGCAGGTTCCAGTTGCGCCCCATGTAGGGCGCGTGCTTCGTCACCGTGCCGGCCAAGAGCAGCGCCGTCCCGAAGAAGCCGAGGACGAACGTCCACCCGCCCGCGAGCAGCCCGAGCACGAGCCGCCCCACCCCGCCCGCCGCCGCGGCGAGCCACGCGCCGAGCGCGAAGAGGAGCGCGAGCGCGAGCCCCGCGAGCCCGTACGCGACGGCGTGCGACGGGGCCCCGGTCGGCTCGGGCGGGCGCGGGGCCGCGTACGCGGTCCGCTCCGCCGCGACGAGCGGCACGAGGCGCCCGTCGGCCGCGCGCACGCGCACGCCCCGCAGGTGCGCCATGAGCCGCACGGGGAGGAAGCTCTCCGCCCACGCGTCGAGCGGCGCGTCGGCGGGGCGGCCTAACGCGAGCTGGATTCCGGTGTACACGGCCGGGTCGCCGTCGGTGAGGCGCCGCGTGTGCGAGCGGTACGTCGTGCCGGTCGGGACGCCCGCGAGCTGCGCGCGGAGCTGCCCGCCGAGCGCGCGGTCGAGCGCGTCGCGCACGCGCGTGGAGCAGTTGTCGCGGTAGTAGTCGTAGCGGTAGTAGCGGTTCTCCTCGCGCGCGTTCCACTCGACGAAGTCGCGAAGCGCCGCGCGCTGCGCCGGCGTCAGCGCGAGTTCCTGCACGTACACGCTCCGGTTCTCGCGGCGCGCGTAGATGTCCGCCATCTGGCGCGCGTCCATCCCCAGCATCCAGTACTTGGTGTCGCCAGTGAGGAAGCGCCCGACGAAGTTCGGCTGGTTGAAGTCGAACGTGCCCCAGTTGTAGGCCGTCTCCGCCCCCGTGCGCCCGTCGCGCACGACGAGCGCGTTGTGCCCGAAGCGCGCCCACACCTCGTCGCCCGCCCCGATCGTCATGAGCGAGATCGTGAGGCTGTCCCCGGGCGTCGAGCCCGGGACGGCGTACTGCGCGCGCGCCGGCGTGACGCCGAGCACGCCGCAGACGAGCAGGACGAGCACCGCGACCCACGCCCTCATCGCGCGGTCACCGTGCCCGCCGCGGCTCGAACACGTAGCTCCCGCCGGCCCGGATCGACCCGTAGCGCGCCCCGTTGAACAGGTCGTACCGGGCCTCGGCCGTGAGCTGCACCGTACGCAGCGGCAGGAGGTCGACGCCGAGTGCGGCCGTCGGGCCGAACGCGACGCCGTCGAGCGCGCGCGCGACGAACGTGCCGTCGAGCGCCGGATTCTGCACGTTGATGAAGTGCGCGCCCGCGCCGAGCCCGACCCACGGGCGGACGCGTTCGGCCGCACGCCGCTTGCCGAGCACGCCCGGGCGCCACCGCGCCTCCGCGTTGAGCGCGACGTCGGAGCTCCGCACCGGTCCCACCGCCACCGAGTCCCCCGGTGCGCGGCCCGCGACGCGGCCGAGCGCCTCGGCGAAGCCCGCGACCGCCGCGTCGGTGTAGCGCGACGTCCAGTAGGTCGCGCCCACGACGACGCGGAAGTCGGGGACGATCTCGCCGTAGTCGGCGTGGACCGCGTAGAGCGGCGCGCCGCGCACCTGGTCCGGGAACGCGAGACCGGCGGAGAGCCCGAGCTCCGTCAGGCGCAGCCGGTCGACGCGGAGCCGCTCGAACATGGACGGCCGCTCGCGCCGGCGGACGGCCAGCAGCTGGTCGGCGACGATGCTGTCGCGCGCGGTCGAGTCGATCACCGGGCGCCGCGCCGTGTCGGCGCGTCCCGCCGCGCCGCGCGCCGCGGAGTCGCGCGCGGCCGGGGTCTGCGCCGCGGCACAGCACGCGCCTAACGCGAGGCAGGCCACCGCGGCGGCCGCGCGGTCACTCCAGCGGATCAACGGTCGTCCCCGGGTAGTAGGTCTGGAGGATGCGGCGGAAGTCCTGCCCCGCGCGCGCGCGGCCGATCGCGCCCCACTGGCACATCCCGACGCCGTGCCCGTTGCCACGCCCGCGCAGCACGAGGCGCAGCACGCGCCCGTCGTCGCCCGCGGTCGCCGCGGCCGTAAAGTAAGTGCTCGGCAGGATGTCGGTGCCGGGCGCCGGCTCGCGGCCGAGCGGGCTGCGCATCACGAAGCGGATCGCGTTCCCGCGCAGCACGAAGCGCCCCGCGTCCGTGGTCACCGCCACGGAGGCCGTACGCCCCGACGCGGTTCGCTCCCCGGCCTGCCACGCGCGCACGGTGCCTAACGGACCGCCGCGCGCGTCGCCCGCCGCCGCGTACCGCCGCAGGTAGCGCGCGAGCACCGCGTCGAGCGCCGCGGCGTCCCACGCCCGCTCCCAGTGCGCGCGCGGGGCGAGGTCGCAGTACGCGCGGTCCTCCCCCGGCACCGAGTCGCTCACCCGGCGCAGGTAGGGCGCGCGCTCCACCCCCCACACCTCCGACGGGTCCGCGGTGCTGCCGCCGCACGCGGAGTAGTACGGCGCCGAAACGACGGCGCCGTCGTAGCGCAGCACGAGCCCCGCGGTCGAGAGGAGCGCGCGGTCCGCCGTCGGCTGCTCCGCGCCGACGCCGCCGTAGAGCTGGTCTTCCACCGTGGCCCGCACGTCGTACGCCACCGCCGCGCGCGCCACCGCCGCCGCGCGCGGCAGGAACTCGGCGACCCGCGTGTAGAGGTAGCTGCGCGCGGCCACGGCCTGCGCTTCGACGGCCGCGAGGTCACCCGGGCGCTCGGTCGGCAACTCCAACGGGAGCACGCCGCGCAGGTACTCCTCCGCGGGGAGGCGGTTCACGACCGTCACACCGCCCTCCCCGGCGTGGAACCAGAGCGAACCCCGATACCGACGCGCGCCGTACCGCACGAATCCCACCTCGGACGCCTCGGGCCGCGCGACGATCGGGCCGTCGACCCACGGCGTCGCCGCGCCCGAGGTGGCGACGGCGCGCACCCGCCCGCCGCGCGCCTCCACCGTCCACGCGCTCCCGGCGGGCGCGTGGGCGAACACGGCGCCGCTCGCGTCCGCCAGCACCCACGGCCCCGCGGACCCCACCTCGGGGGCATGCGCGCCGAAGGCGAGCGCGACGCGCACCATCCGCCCGCCGGTCGGCACGGCGAGCACCCCGTCCGAACTCTCGCGGATCACCCTCGCCCCCGCGCGCGGCGCCCCGCCCGTCGCGCCCAACGGTGTCTGCGCCGCGTGGCAGGCGAGCGCCGCCGCGACCGCGCCCGCGGCGCCGAGCGCGCCCGACCGCCGGCGCCTCAACGGCCGTAGCTACCGACCGTCGTCGCGCTCCCCGCGGCGCCCGCGAGCGGCAGTGCGCGCGGCAGTGCGCGCGGCAGTGCGCGCGGCAGTGCGCGCGGCAGTGCGCGCGGCAGTGCGCGCGGCAGTGCGCGCGGCACGCGCCTGCGCTCGACGGGGAGGACCGGGGCGACCGCCGTCGCGTGGAAGTCGTAGTCGTCGACCACCTCGTCGATCTCGACCTCGACGAAGCTGCCCGCGGGCGCGCCCGTCTCGACCCACGTCACGCCGTCGACGTCGTCGGCCTGCCACGGCGCGCGCGCCTGCGCCGGCCCGCCGTCGATGCCCGCGCGATCGACGAGCACCGCCGCCCGCGTGCTGACGCGCTCCTCGTACCGCTCGGCCGTGATCGCGCGCTGCAGCTCGGTGAGCCGCTCCAGCCGGTCGCGCTTCACGACGTCGGGCACGTCGTCGGGCAGGTCGTACGCGCGCGTGCCCTCCTGCGGCGAGTACGCGAACGCGCCCACGCGGTCGAAGCGCGCCTCCTCGAGAAATTCGCAGAGCGCGAGGAAATCGGCCTCGGTCTCCCCCGGGAAGCCGACGATGCACGTCGTCCGGATCGCGACGCCCGGCACCGCCTCGCGGAAGCGGGCGAGCTTCTCGCGCATCGTGCGCTGCCGCTCGGGGCGCCGCATGCGCGCGAGCACGGCGTCGCTCGCGTGCTGGATCGGCATGTCGAGGTAGCGCACCACGCGCGGGCTCGACGCGACCACCTCGAGCAGCCGCGGCGTGATCCCGGTCGGGTACAGGTACAGGTTGCGGTACCACGCCACGTCGGTCTCGGCCAGCAGCGCCCCGAGCAGGTCCGGCAGCCGCACGCCGTCGCGCCGGTCGCGCCCGTAGTGCGCGAGGTCCTGCGCGACGAGGTTGACCTCGCGCGCGCCCTGCAGCTCGAGCAGCTGCGCCTCGCGCACCACGTCGGCGAGCGCGAACGAGCGGTGCCGCCCGCGCATGAGCGGGATCGCGCAGAACGCGCACCCGTGGTCGCACCCCTCGCTGATCTTGAGGTAGCGCACGTGCGGCAGCTCGCCGCCGTAGAGGCGCACGCCCGGGTGCCCGCTGAGCGCGTCGGGCAGCACGAGCCCGCGCGCGGCGAGCCGCGGCACGAGCTGGTCGACCTCGCTCGCCCCGAGAAACAGGTCGACCTCGGGGAGCGCCTCGGCCAGCTCCTCTTTATGGCGCTGCACCATGCAGCCGACGGCGACGAGCGCCTGGCACGCGCCGTCGACCTTGAGCCGCCCCGCGCCGACGAGCGCGTCCACGCTCTCCTGCTTGGCCGCATCGATGAAGCCGCAGGTGTTGACGAGGATGATCTCCGCCTCGCTCGCGTCGTCGGTCGGCGTCGCGCCGTGCGCGACGAGCTCGGCGAGGTAGCGCTCCGAGTCGACGGTGTTCTTGTCGCAGCCGAGCGTGAGCAGGGCAACCTTGACGCCTAACATTCCGAAGCGGTCCGGGGACTAACGGTAGTTGCCGAACTTCAGCTCGACGCCGAAGTCGCCCTTGCGCAGCAGCTGGATCGCCGCCTGCAGGTCGTCCTTGTCCGGCGCCGTCACCCGCACCTGCTCGGCCTGGATGCTCGCCTGCACCTTCTTGAGCTTGGCCTCCTTCACCGAGGCGGCCACCTTCTTCGCCGTGTCCGAGTCGAGCGCGGTCTTGAGCTTCACCTCGCGACGCACCGTGTCGCCGCCCGCCTGCTCGACCATGCCGATGTCGAGGTTCTTCACCGGCACGCCGCGCTTGATGAGCTTGGCCTGCAGCACGTCGAACAGCGCGGTCATCTGGAAGTCGCTGTCCGCGACGAGCGCGAGCATACTCTCCGCGCGCTGGAAGTCGATCGCGGCCTTCGACCCCTTGAAGTCGTAGCGCTGCGCGATCTCCTTCTGCGCCTGGTTCACCGCGTTGTCGACCTCCTGCAGGTCGACCCCGGTAGTCACGTCGAACGAATACGTCTGGGCCATCGCACCGCGTACGAAATCGCGCAGGGGGAACGCGCGGCACACTCGGCCGCGGCGTCATCGGCATGCAAGCTAACTCGTTCGGGGGTGCAGCGTTGGGCTCGCTTTAACAACGGTTCCGCAACGCCGTCCATGCGCCATCGTCGAGCGTCGTCGTGTCCGCCGCACCGCGCGGCGCCGCGGTGCCCACGAACCCGGACCACGCGTGCCCGCTCCCTTACGCTCGCGCTCGTCGCCCTCGTGATGGTCGCGTGCGCCGACTCGACGAGTCCGCCCGCCACGCGTCCGCCGACGACCGTCCCCGAGGCGACGCGTCCCTCGGTCGGAACCGTCGCGGTCGTGCCCGACACGACCGACGCGCTCCCGGCGTTCGTCGCGTTCGCGGTGCGGGACGCGGATTCGGCGCGCGTCCTCTACCGCGTCGACGCCACGGGCGCCGCGACGCCGATCTTCGCGGCACGCGACCATTTTACCGTCGCGGACCGGGTGCTGCCTCCCGACGGGATCGGCGACTTCGACCACCCGAACTCCCTCGACGTCGACCGCGACGGCGGGCTGATCGTCTCGTGGCGCAACGTCGGCGAGGTCTCGAAGATCGACCCGCGGACGGGCCAGTTCGTATGGCACCTCGGCGGCCCGCACAACGAGTTCACCTTCGTGAACGACCCGCTGAACGGCTTCAGCGGGCAACACTTCGTCCGCGTCCTGCCGGACGGCGACATCCTGCCGTACGACAACGGCTGGACACACGCCCCGTACGAGACCCGGGTCGCCGAGTACCGCCTGGACCCGGTCGCACGCACGGCGACGCTCGTCTGGCAGTTCCGCCACCAGCCGGCGATGTTCACCCCGCTCCTCGGCTCCGTGCAGCGCCTCGCGAGCGGCGACACGTTCATCGGCTACGGCTGGTCCGGGCTCGCCACCGAAGTCGACCCGACGGGTGCGGTCGTCTGGGAGGGAACGTTGACGACCGACGGGACGGCGAGCGCGCAGCCGTACCGGCTTCTGAAGATCTCGACCCTGTCGCACTACGCGCGGCCCTGAAGGGGGCCGCGCGCTCGACCGAGAACGCGCTCCAGCCCCGGCGGCGGTCAACACCGCGGGTCGCGCCGATAGTGGGTGCAGGCCACCACACGCACCGCGTCGCCGCGGATGCGAAACGTCAGCGCGTACGGGAACCGGTCCACGGACACGCGCCGGAGATCGCGGTACGCAGCCGCGTAACGCTCCGGGCCGGCGGCGAGGGCGGCGAGCGTCCCTGCGCCCGCGTCAACGAACTCGTCGTCGAGTCCCGCCCGATAGCGCGCGTACCACAGCGCCGCTCTCTCGACGTCCCGCCGTGCGCGCGGGCCGACAACGACGCGCGGCACCCGCGCTCAACGCGAATCGGAACGCTCGGCGGCGAGCTGGCGACGAATCTGCGCGATCGCCTCCTCCCAAGGGATCGCCGCGCCCGGGTCGCGGTCGTCCTCGGCCACGCGTTCGTCCAGCTCGGCCCGCTCCTCCTCGGTCAACGGCAACAGATCGGGCGCCGCGTGAACGTCCTCGGCGATCGAGTCCCAAACGTCGCCGACGAGTTGCAGACGTTCCTCGACGCGAGGCTGCGGTAGTCGAAGGCAGGGATGGCCATACCGGCAATCTCCCGCGGCACACCCCACGTCGCAAGCGCTCGACGCGCCCGTGGCGATGAGCGACGTCACGGCGATCGTCGCCGAGTTCCACCGCGCCACCGGCACCGGCACCGGCAAGAACGCCCCCACGCGCAGCGGCGTCGACGTGCTCGGCTGGGACTTCACCTTCGAGCTGAACGAGACGGCGAAGCAGCAGGCCAACGCCGCGGGCATCGACCTCCGGCTCGTGCGCATCCCGCGCGAGGTGCTCGAGAAGAAGACCGTCGAGCAGGGCGACATCAAGTTCTTCGAGCTGGCCGCGCTCTCCGTCAGCACCAAGACCAAGGCCCGCCAGGTCACGCTCGAACTCACCGACTTCGTCATCCCGCTCGACGACGTCCCCGACGACGTGCAGCGCGCCGTCACGCACTGGGAGCAATGGATCGACTACTGGGCCGTCGACTGGAACAACGCCGGCGACGCGTTCCACAACGAGTGGCAGGCGTACCGCACGCGCAAGCAGAAGGCGCTCGAGAAACGCACGGTGCACACCTGCGACGAGCCCGGCGCGTACAGCATCGTCGTCAAGGTCATCGACATCCTCGGCAACGACACCACGCGCGTCGTGCCCGTCGAGGTCCGGTAGCGTGGCCCGCGCGCCCCGCACGGCCAAGCCCTCGCTCGCACAGACCGAGCTGCTCGACGTCGGCCAGTCCACCGCGCCCGCGGTGCCCGAGGTGCGCCGCCGCGTGGCCGCGTGGCGCGACGCGGGCTATCCGGGCGCCACCGACACCACTCGCGCGTGCCTCGCCTGGTGGTTCCCGAAAGACGGCCACCGCCGCCCCGGCGGGCGCCCGTTCCGCTACCACCCATTCCAGCGCGAGGCCGTCGAGACGCTCGTCTACCTCTACGAGGTGGCCGGCGTGCGGCGGCAGCAGACGTTGCTCGAGAGCTACGTCAGCCGCGACGACATCCAGCTCCTGCAGCACGACGACTTCGCGCGCTACTGCCTCAAGATGGCCACCGGCAGCGGCAAGACGAAGGTGATGTCGCTCGCTGTCGCGTGGCAGTACTTCAACGCGGTGGCCGAGGGGCGCGACGACTACGCGAGGACGTTCTTCGTCATCGCGCCTAACGTGATCGTCTACGAGCGGCTGCGCAGCGATTTCGCCGGCGGCCGGATCTTCCGCGCGGACCCGGCAATCCCGCCAGATTAGCGCATCTACTGGGACCTCGACGTCTACCTTCGCGGTGAGGGGGAACGCGCGTCATCGCAGGGCGCGGTTTACCTCACCAACGTGCAGCAGCTGCACGACCGCCCCGAGCCGCAGGACGAGCCCGACGTCATGACGTCGGTCCGCGGCCCGCGCCCGACCGCGCGCGCCGCGGAGGTCGACGGCTTCGTGCCGCGCGTGCTGCGGCGCGGCGGCACGTGCCTCGTGGTGAACGACGAGGCGCACCACACGCACGACGAAGGGCTGCGCTGGAACGAGATCATCCGCGACCTGCACGCCGCGCTGGCCGAAGGCGGCGGCGGCGTGGCGCAGCTCGACATGAGCGCGACGCCGCGCTACGGCAAGGGCGGCGAACTGTTCACCTGGACCGTCTTCGACTACCCGCTCAGGCAGGCCATCGTCGACGGCATCGTCAAGCGCCCGATCAAGGGCGTCACGTCGGGTGCCCCCGAAGTGCAGAGCGACATCGCGAGCGTGCGCTACCAGGTCTACCTCGCGGCCGGCGTCGAGCGCTGGCGCGAGTACCGCGACCAGCTCGCTCCGTTAGGCCGCAAGCCGGTGCTGTTCGTGATGATGAACGAGGCGGGCGACGCCGACGACGTGGGCGACTTCCTGCGCACGAAATACCCGGCCGAGTTCGCGGGCGACCGGCTGCTCGTCATCCACACCAATCGGAGCGGCGACGTCGCCAAGGGCGACGAGGACCTCCAGCTCGACGAGTTCACGCTGGGCAAGGACAAGCTCGTCGTCACCACGGTCCACCCGGACCCCGCCAAAGCCGGAAAGGACATCGACCTCCCCCGGCTCAGTCCGATCCTGGTCCGCAAGAAGTCGCTCGGCGCGAGATCGCCGCGCTCGGCGTGCGGGCGTTCCGGTGTCAGCCGTTCCCGATGAAGCCGGGGAGCGCGGAGGAGCGCAACTTCAAGTACGAAGGTCTGGACCTCGTCACGCTCGAGAAGATCGTCGAGCGCGACTACCGCATCCCGGAGCCGCAGACGGCACAGGAGGTCGTCGGCTTCCACGCGCGGCGGATCGCGCAAGACGTGAAGCTGCCCTCGCAGTTCGGCTTCGCGATCGAATACACCGATAGCGCCGTCAGCCTCCGCTACTACGAGCCGGATTTCGTCGCCGTCCTCGGAAGCGGCGCTCACCGGCTCGTCGAGACGAAAGGGCGCGAGGACCCCGACGTCGCGCACAAGGACCGCGCGGCGGGCCTCTGGTGCGAGGACGCGACCGCCCTCACCGGCGTGGAATGGCGTTACGTCAAGGTCCCGCAGGCCGGCTTCGAGAGGCTCGAGCCGACCACGTTCGCGGACCTCGACGTGTTTGGCTAACGCGTCCGCGGCGGCCGGCCGACCGCCGCGTCCCTGGTCAGTTCAGGAAGCTCGCCAGCCCCCGCGCCTGCGCCTGGTGCCGGAGGCGCGAGATCGCCTTCTCCTTGATCTGCCGCACCCGCTCGCGCGTGACGCCTAACAGCACGCCGATGTCCTCGAGCGTCATCGGCTCGCCGCCGTCCAGCCCGAAGTACAGGCGCAGGATCTTCGACTCGCGCTCCTTGAGCGAGGCGAGCGACTCCGCGACCGCCTCGGTGAGCGCGCGCTCGAACATCTGCTCGTCGGGCGCGGCGCTCTCGTCGTCGGCCAGGTAGTCCAGCAGGCGCGTGTCGTCGCCCGGCGCGAGCGGCGCGTCGAGCGACAGGTGCCCCTGCGAGATCGCGACCGTCTTGGCGACCTCTTCCTCCGTCAGGTCCATCCCCTCGGCGATCTCGGCGTGCGTGGCCTCGCGGCCGAGCTCCTGCTGCAGCGAGTTGGCGCGGCGGCCGATGCGGTGCAGCGCGCCCGCGCGGTTGAGCGGCACGCGCACGATCCGGCTCTGCTCGGCGAGCGCTTGCAGGATCGCCTGCCGGATCCACCACACGGCGTAGGAGATGAACTTGATCCCCTTCGTCTCGTCGAACTTGTGCGCCGCGCGAATCAGGCCGAGGTTGCCCTCGTTGATCAGGTCGGAGAGGGAGACGCCCTGGTGCTGGTACTTCTTCGCGACCGAGACGACGAAGCGCAGGTTGGAGCGCACGAGCGTGTCGAGCGCGACCTGGTCGCCGTCGCGAATGCGCCGCGCGAGGTCGGCCTCCTGCTCGCGCGTGATGAGCGGGAAGATGCTGATGTCGCGCAGGTAGTGGTCGAGGGATTCCTCGTCCGACGCGCGCATCCTGCGGGGTACGGTCGCAACGGTCATCGGCTCGCTCCTGGCTACCGCGGTGCTCCGCCCTCGCGGCGTGGGGAACGCGCGAGGGTGTCGTACGGGGACGACCCGGAGTTCGGCCTCCGCGGCACCGAACACCGGCACACCGCCGGGAAGGGGGACGGTGTGTGCGGCGGTGGGTTGTGGTGGGGGTGGTGCGGTCGTGCAGTCCTACGAACTGCCTGTTGTACTACGCGTAATCCGAGGACAAATCGGGTCGCGCGCGCCGCGCTCGGCGACGCGCGCTCAGCGCACCGGGGTGAAGATCCGCGCCCACCGCACGCGCGTCGCCCAGGCGAGCGGCGTCGAGGTGTCGGGCGCGTAGCTGTAGTAGACGAACAGGGGCCGGCCGATCACGAGCGAATCGGCCACGAAGCCCCAGTAGCGGCTGTCGAGCGAGTTGTCGCGGTTGTCGCCGAGCACGAAATAGTGGCCGGCGGGGACGATGAGCGGGCCCCAGTTGTCGCGCGACGGGTGCGCGGCGGGTTCCGCAAGTGGGAGCAGCGGCGCGCGCGCGCCGGGCCGGGCCGACGAGGCGATCGGCGCGGCCGCGGCGGTGCGCACGGCGAAGTGCGTCTGCCACTCGAAATCCGCCGCGGCCGGGTCGGAGCCGGGCTCGGTGTGTTCGACGTAGCGCTCGGTGCGCGGCACGTTGTTCACGAGCAGCGTGCCGGCGCGCATCGCGAGCGTGTCGCCGGGCACGCCGATGATCCGCTTGACGAGGTTCTTCTCCGGGTCCTTGGGCCACGTGAACACGACGACCTCGCCGCGCCCGGGCGTCTGCAGCCGCGGCAGGTGGTGCTTCGTGAACGGCACCTCGGCGCCGTACCCGAGCTTGTTGACGAGCAAGAAATCGCCGACGAGGATCGTCCGCTCCATACTGCCGCTCGGGATCTTGTACGCCTCGACGAAGAAGGCGCGCACGAACAGGAACAGCAGCACGGCGAGCGAGCAGACCTTGGCCCACTCCCACAACCAGCCGAGGACGCGAACGCGCGGGCGCCGGTTGACGCGCTCCAGTGCGGACGCGCGGTCCACGTCAGAACACCAGGCCCCCACCTCGGCCGACGGGACGGCGGAGGGTGCGGCACCAGCGAGCGGCAGGTCGGCCCCGGTCCCGAGTGGCATTACGACGAGGTGGGCAGGTAGCAGGCGGGAGGCGTGGGCTGTGTGCGCGTGTCGCAGCGCACACAGCCCACGAGGTGAATAAAATCGAGGGGCTTGACACGGTGCAAGCGCAAGTCACGGCCGCGCTTGGCGAATTCCACGATTTCGTCAGAGCTGCGACAGACGGCGGATGGACCCCCGCGGCTGGCTCACCGAAGGCGGTGGGGGTCCATCCATCCCGGCACTCATGTCAGTCCGGCGTGCCGAGGTAGTTGTCGATCTGCGCGCGCTGCAACGTCCCCGAGTAGTCGACGTAGCCGACCTTCGTCTCGGAGTAGAACTCGTAGACCTGCCACCCGCCCTCGCGGTGGCCGTTGCCGGTCTGCTTCACGCCGCCGAACGGCAGGTGCGCCTCCGCGCCGATCGTCGGCGCGTTGACGTAAGTGATCCCGTTGTCGAGATCCTGGAGCGCGCGGAAGCCGAGCGCGAGGTCGCGCGTGTAGACGCTCGACGAGAGGCCGTACTTCACGTCGTTGTTGACGGCGAACGCCTCGTCGGCCGAATCGACGCGGAGGACCGAAAGCACGGGGCCGAAGATTTCCTCCTGCTCCAGGCGGCTCCCCGGCGTCACGCCGGTGAAGATCGTCGGCTCGTAGAACCAGCCGTGCGCGAGCGCGTCGCCGTCCGCACGCCGGCCGCCGGTGACGAGGGTCGCGCCCTCGTCTTGCCCGATCGCGACGTAACGCTCGACCTTGCTCCGCGACTCCTCGTGAATGAGCGGCCCGACGTCGGTCCCCGCCCGCCGCCCGTCGCCCAGCACGAGCGATTTGGCCCGCTCGGCCAGCCGGTCGACGAACCGGTCGTGGATGCCGCGTTGCAGGACGAGGCGGCTCGTCGCCGTGCACCGCTGCCCCGTCGTGCCGAACGCGCCCCAGAGCACGCCCTCGAGCGCGAGGTCGAGGTCGGCGTCGTCGAGCACGATCTGCGCGTTCTTGCCGCCCATCTCGAGCGAGAGCCGCTTGTGCGTGCGCCCGCACGCCTCGCCGACGCGCGCGCCGGTGTCCGTCGAGCCGGTGAACGACACGGCGTCCACGCCCGCGTGCGCGACGATCGCCGCGCCGACGTCGCCCTCACCGTGCACGAGCTGGATGACCTCGGGCGGCAGCCCGGCTTCGAGCAGGATCTCGACGAAGACGTGGCCGGTGTGCGGCACGTCCTCGGCCGGCTTGAACACGCACGCGTTCCCGCAGAGCAGTGCGGGGAACAGCTTCCACGTCGGGATGGCGAGCGGGAAGTTGAACGGCGTAATGATGCCGCAGACGCCGATCGGCCGGCGGTACGTCATCGCCCACTTGTCGCGCAGCTCGCTCGGCACGGTGTGGCCGAACAGGCGCCGCCCTTCGGTCGCGGCGTAGTACGCGGTGTCGATCCCTTCCTGCACGTCGCCGCGCGTCTCGGTGAGGGGCTTCCCCATCTCGCGCGTCATGAGGTCGGCGATCTCGTCCTTCCGCGCGACGAGCAGGTCGCCGGCGCGGCGGAGCACATCGCCACGCGCGGGCGCGGGGGTACGCCGCCACACGTCGAACCCGCGCCGCGCGCTCGCGACGGCGCGCGCGACGTCCTCGGCGCCCGAGCGCGGAAAGCGGCCGACGAGGTCGCGCATGTCGGCGGGGTTGCGGTTCTCGAAGTAGTCGCCGGTTGCGGGGGCGACCCACTGACCGCCGATGTAGTTCTGGAAAGTCTGGACTTGGGAGACGGGCATCGGAAAACGGCCGCAGGTGCGGCCTGAAGGAGGCGGAACGTCGGACGAGCGCACAGGAGCGCGCGGGGCGTCCAATCTACCGGACGGCCGACGCGCGCCGAGGCGGTCGACCGGTGCGACGACCGCCGGCACCGCGGCGACGGATTGACGCCGCCTGCGCACGTCACACATTGAGGTCCCGGCCAACGCCCGCGCCGCCATCCGCCTCCGTCGCGCCCCGCCCATGCCGACGCTCCACTCCGCCCTTCCCTCCCCCGCTGCCGCGCGCCCCACCTTCCTCGCGCTCGCGACGACCGCGCTCGCCGCCTCCGTGGCGCACGCGCAGCCGAACACCGCGGCGGCTGCGAAAGTCGCCGCGCCGAGCGCCGCCGCCGCAGTGCTGCTCCACGGGACGATCTTCGATTCGCTCGCCCGCGGGCCGCTGGCCGGCGCGATGGTGCAGGCGGTGCGCGTCGACAATGCGGCGAGCGCGCGCACCACGTCGACCGACTCGACCGGCGCGTTCCAGATCGACTCGCTCGCGCCGGGCCGCTACCTGCTCGGGTTCCTCCACCCGACGCTCGACTTGCTTTCCGTGCAGGTCACGCCGGTGGTCGTCGTCGCCGACGGGCGCCCGCTCCCCGCGGTGACGCTCGCGGTCCCGGGGCCGAACACGGTGCGGGCCGCCGTCTGCCCACCGACGTCGCCTGCCGATTCGTCGGGCGCGGTCGCCGGCAGCGTACGGAACGCGCTCACCGGCGACGCCGCGGCCGGCGCGACGGTCGTGCTCTCGTGGCAGGAGCTCGGGGTGTCGCGCCAGGGCGTCCAGCGCGAGACACGTCGCGTGCCGGTCACGGTCCGCGCCGACGGCGGCTTTCTCGTCTGCGGCGTCCCGACCGACGTCCCGCTCCAGGCCAGCGCCTCGGCGCCCAACGCGACCAGCGGTCTCGTCGAGATTACCGCACCGTCGCGCGGGCTCGTCGTGCAGCGCTTTGCGGTCGGGCCAGTCGCGACCGGCGCCGCGTCCACGCCCGAGGATTCGGCGACCGCCGCGGCACGCGGCGGACTCGCGCGACCGGCGGCCGGGACGGCGCGGCTCGTCGGCCGTGTGATCGGGCCCGACGCGCAGCCGGTCCGCGGCGCGCGCGTCCAGGTGTGGGGCACCGACGCCCGCACCGAAAGCGGGCCGGACGGCCGCTACACACTCGCCGACCTGCCGGCCGGGACGTTCACCGTCGAGGTCCGCGGCGTCGGGCTCGAGCCGTCGCGCCTGCCGGTCGACTTCGCGAACGGGCAGACAGCCGAGGTGCGTGTGTCGCTGGGGAAAGCCGCCCAGCAACTCGAGCGGGTCGCGGTCGTGGGCAAGGCGACCGAGCGCAGCCGCTTCCTCGAGGACTTCGAGCGGCGTCGGCACTCGGGCCAGGGCCTGTACTTCACGGCCGCCGACATCGAGCGGAAGCACGCGACGGAGGTGACCGACGTGATCCGCGGCGTTTCGACACTCGACGTGGTCCCGCGTGGGGCGCGCGGCAATGTGCTGCGCGGACGCCGTAACTGCATGCCGACGGTGTGGCTCGACGGCAATCTCATCAGGGGCGGCGCAAACGAGATCGACGACCTGGTGCGGGCGTCCGCGGTCGAGGCGATCGAGGTGTACGGCGGTGGCTCGATCGTTCCCGCGCAGTTCAACATCACCGGCACGGGCGGATCGTTGGTGGGCGGTCCCACATCGTGCGGAGCCGTCCTGATCTGGACGGTGCGGTAGCCGCGGCCTCATGGTCGGCGCGCGTCGCGCGGGCATCGACGGTCGGGCTCAGACGCGACCGGGGCGGAACGATTCGGGCGGCGCTCAGTATCGAACGGCGTGGCGGGCCGTGCGGCCCCGAACGGGGGATGTCGTCCAGGCCCAGCGCACCAGGCCCGCCGCCGATTCCGTATGTTGTTCCGTTCGCCCGACACCTCTCTCGTTCGTTAACGCCGTGCTTCGCTTCCCCGGCTCGACGGCGCCCGCCTCTGCTGCGCGTGCGCCACGTTCGTTTTCCGCCTCGGTCGCTCGTGGCGCGGCGGCACTCGTCGCGCTCGCCGCGGTTGCGGCCCCAACTTTCGCACAGGCGCGCCCGAAGGCGGGCGTGATCGGTGGGGCCAGCGCGCCGGCGCGCGGACCGGCGCGGCCCGCGACGGGCACGTCGACGGCGGACGCGCCTCCCGTCCCGACGGGCGGACGCACGATGGCAGTGTACGGCATCGTCTACGACTCGCTCGCCGACGCGCCGCTCGCGCGGGCGACGGTGCAGTTCGTCGCCGAGGCCGACCGCGCGAAGGCGTACTCGGTCGAGACGGACTCGCTCGGCCGGTACCGCATCTCAGGACTCACGCCCGGACGCTACGTCGCGGGTTTCCTACACGGCGACGTCGACGCGTTGGGGATCGAGCTGCGCCCGACGGTGATCGACCTGCTGCCCGACACGGCCGCGCAGTTCGACTTCGGCACGCCCAGCTCGCGGACGCTGCTCCCCGCGCTCTGCGGCCCCAACAACCCGACCGGCCGCAACTCCGCCACGAGCACGGACGAGAGCCTGAACTCGCTGCTGCAGCCCAAGCCGCCGGGCGCGCTGGTCGGCAGCGTGCGAGACGCGGAGAGCGGCGCGCCGTTGCCCGGCGCGAAGATCGTGGTCACGTGGAAGGAGCTGCGGAGTACGGGCGGTGCGATCGTCAACGCGAGCCGCCGAGTGCCGGCGGTCGTGCGGCCGGACGGCGGGTTCGTCGCGTGCGGACTCCCGTCGGACGTCGACCTCGTGGCGAGCGCGGAGGCGCGCGGCCGCCATGCGGGGCTCATCGACGTGCGGCTCAGCCCCGGCCGGCTGGCGCGCCGCGATTTCGTGCTCGGCGATTCGGCCAGTGCGACCGTCGTCACCCTGCCCGACACCGCGGCGGCGCGCGAGGGGCGCCTCGCCGTCCCAGTGACCGTCGCCCGCGGCCGGGCGCGTCTGACGGGCGTCGTGCGCACGCCGGACGGTCGGCCAGTGAACGGCGCGACGGTACTCGTCTACGGCACGGACGCGACGGGGAAGACGTCGGAGAACGGCACGTTCACGCTCTCCGGCCTGCCCGCGGGGACGTACAGCGCCGAGGTCCGCGCGATCGGCTACGCGCCGAAGCGGGTGGCCGTCAATCTCTCGGCCACGCGCGCCGCGTCCGTTGCGATCCCGCTCGATCAGCGGGTGCAGCAGATCCAAACCGTCGTCGTCACGGCCGAGCGGACGAAGTTGGAGAAGGACTTCACCGGCTTTCTCGATCGTGTGAAGCACGGCCAGGGGCACTACATCACCGAGGACCAACTCGCGGTGCGGCAGGCGATCCAGTTCACGGACGTGTTGCGGATGACGCCCGGGATGAAAGTCGTGCCGAACGGGTCGATGGGGTACGCCGTGCAGGGGCGCGGCAACTGCACGCCCGACGTCTACGTGGACGGCATGCCGATCCTCGACGGCGCGTCGAGTCTCAACGACATCGTGAGCCCGAACGACGTGTCGGGCGTGGAGATCTACAACGGCGGGGCGACCGCGCCGGTGCAGTTCCAGGGGACCGCGGGCGGCGGCAGTTGCGGGACGATCGTCGTCTGGAGCAAGCGCGGGAAGCCGAGGAGCGCGGACCGGTAACCGCGGGCTACCGGCGTGCGTGGGGTTGGGCCGCGCGGGTGCGGAGCGTGAGTAGAGCGTTGACCAGCACACGGCGCCCGCGAGAGCCGGCCAACGGCGCGGAACCGCGCTGATTACGGTGTGCAGCTCCACGTCGCGGGGTGCGCGAGGGACGGGATCGCGTACCCGACTTTCGGGAGGATCTCGCGGGCGCCGAGGGTGATGGCGCCGGCGAGCATGGCGAGGCCGAGCAGGTGGATGATGGCCGCGCGGTGACGCCAGGCCGAGGTCGAGGTGGCGACGCCGACGAGGCCGAGCGCCGCGACGAGGCCGAGGTAGTAGCCGAGTTCGACGCCGCAGCGTGTCGAGTACGGCCAGTAGATCAGGGCGGCGACGGCAGCGACGCCGAGGACGAGGCGGAAGAGAAGGGCGAGCTGGGCGCGCCAGGAGCGGCGGCCGGTTGGCGCCGGGGTGCCGATGCTTCGGGGCGGCGTGGTCGGTGGCTCGGTCGTGCGGCGGGCAGGTTCGGCGGGCGTCGGCGGGAGCACGGGCGCACCGCTCCGCGCGGGGGCGTCGGCCGGGTTCGGGACGGCGCCGAGGCGCCGGTCGATGTCGGCGAGTTCGCGCTCCCAATCGCGGTTGCTCATCGGGTCAGGTCCCTTCGCGCTTCAGGCCGTAGCGCTCGATCTTCTTGTAGACGTTGGAGCGCGGCATCTCGAGGGCGCGTGCCGTCTCGGAGACGTTCCAGTCGTGTTCGCGGAGTTTGGCGAGCAGGAACGCGCGTTCCGCGGCGTGTTTGAACTCCTCGAACGTGCCCGTGTCGCCGAGGGGGCCGACGTGTTCCGTGTCGGCGGCCCGGCGTCCGACGAGGTGTTCGACGTCGGCGGCCGTGGCCTGCGGGCCCGGGGCAAGGATGACGAGGCGCTCGACGGTGTTGCGCAGTTCGCGCACGTTGCCCGGCCAGTCCCAGGCGACGAGGCGTTGGACGGCCTCGTCGTCGATCGACTTCGGCGGGAGGCCGTCCTGTTTCGAGAGCACCGTCAGGAAGTGGCGGACGAGCAGCGGGATGTCCTCGCGGCGGTCGCGGAGTGCGGGGACGCGGAGTGGGACGACGTTGAGCCGGTAGTAGAGATCCTCGCGGAACCGGCCGGCGGCGATCTCTTCGTCGAGGGCCTTGTTGGTCGCCGCGAGGATGCGGACGTCGACCTTGATCGGGCGCGCGCCGCCGATGCGGGTCACCACGCCGTCCTGCAGAACGCGTAGCACCTTGGCCTGCGCGGCGGGCGACATGTCGCCGACCTCGTCGAGGAAGAGCGTGCCGCCGTCGGCCTGTTCGAACTTACCTGCGCGGTCCTGCACGGCGCCGGTGAACGAACCTCGCATGTGGCCAAAGAGCTCGCTCTCGATGAGCTCCGAGGGGATCGCGGCGCAGTTGACTTCGACGAACGGTTTCTTGGCGCGTGGCGAGTTCTTGTGGACGGCGCGCGCGACGAGCTCCTTTCCCGTGCCATTTTCGCCGGTGACCAGGACGCGGGCGGGCGTGGGGGCGACGCGTTCGATCTGTTCGATGAGGGCGCGGATCAGGTACGAGCGGCCGACGATTTCGTGGCGGCTCTCGACCGCGTCGCGGAGCGTTTCGCGAAGGCGGGCGTTCTCGTCGGCCAGGTCGGCGTGCTCGAGCGCGTGGCGTAGGAGGAGGAGGACGCGGTCCGTGTCGAGCGGCTTTTCGAGGAAGTCGTAGGCGCCGGCCTGGGTGGCTTCGACCGCCGTCTTGATCGTCCCGTGGCCGGAGATCATGACGACGACCGCGGCCGGGTCGAGCTGGCGCAGGCGGCGGAGCGCGTCGAGGCCGTCCATCCCCGCCATTTTGATGTCGAGGAAGACGAGGTGCGGGCGGAAGCGTTCGTATTCCGCGATGCCTTCGGCGGCCGCGGGTGCGGTGCGTACCTCGTAGCCTTCGTACTCGAGGAGTTGGCCGAGTGCGGTGCGGATGCCCGGTTCGTCGTCGACGACGAGGATGCGGTGCGAGGCGCTCACGGCGTCGCCTTGTAGAGCGTGATGCGGCCGCGTCCGACGCGGACGTCGCCGATGTACGAGGGGAGCGGCACCGGGATCGCGTCCGCTGCGATGCCCGACGGCGTCTCGCCCTGACGGAAGCGGGCGACGACGCGCGGGATGAGTGGTGTGGGGACGGAGACCGTGCCGATCTGCATGTCGCGCACGCGAAACTGGGCGAGTCCGGGGCGGAGGACGTCGAAGGTACCGCTCAGGTGAAGCGTGTCGCGTTGGTGAAGCACGGTGCGCACCGCGCCGCCGAGTACGCCCGCGAAGTCGGCGGGCGACGCGACGGCCCGGACGTGGACGCGGTCGCCGACGACCGATGTTTGCGCGTCGCGCAGGAACGGGGGGAGCGCGTCGGTGAGGGACAGGAACGCGTACGAGGCGAGGTCGCCCGGGCGCACGTTCACGTAGACCGGGCCGCGGCGTTCGGCGAGGGAGCGGACCGCGCGTTCGCCCCGGGTCGCACTGGGCTGATCGACGGGTTGCCAGGTGGCGAGCGTGTCGGCCGCGCGCGCGTCGTCGCGGCCGCCGAACCGACCGGCGAGCGGGCGCCAGGTATCGCGCGTGGCGTAGAGGGCGACGGCGATCGCGAGGACGGCGAGGCAGCCGAGTCGGCGGAGGCAGCCGAACATCAGCGCGGGCGGGGCGCGGGGGCGGGGACCGCGGCGGCCGGGCGGGTCGTCGCGTGGTGCGGCGTCATGCGCACCAACGTAGCAGCGCCGTCCCGTGCCGGGTTAGGCTGACGGTGCGCGTTCGTGCTCGCCCCATCGGCGCGTGGGGGATCGGACCGTGGAGCGTGGTACGGCGGCGGTCCGGTGGGCGGGAACGCGATAGCGTAGGGCTTCCGCGACGAGTGGGACGGCGATCGCCGGGGTACCATCGAGGTCCGCGATGGTACGGGCGACTTTCAGCACGCGGAAGTAGGCGCGCGCGGAGAGTCCGAGCCGGTCGGCGGCGGTGACGAGGAGTTCGCGGGCCGTGGCGTCGACCGGTGATTCGCGGTCGAGCCAACGACCGGCTACCTGGGCGTTCGTCGTAACGTCGGAGAGCGCGGTGTACCGAACCGCTTGGCGGGTGCGGGCCGCGTCGACGCGGGGGCGGATGGCGGACGAGGGTTCGCCGAGTGTGCGGGCGCCGATGGCGCGCGGGGGGACGGCGCCGACGCGGACGTGCATGTCGATTCGGTCCGCGAGCGGGCCGGAGAGGCGGGCGGCGTAACGTTCGACGTCGGCGGGGAGGCAGGTGCAGACCGCGTCGGGTTCGCCGGCCCGGCCGCAGGGGCACGGGTTCATGGCGGCGACGAGGGTGAAGCGCGCGGGGTAGCCGACGGTGGCGGTGGCGCGGGCGAGCACGACGTGGCCGTCTTCGAGCGGCTGGCGCAGGCTGTCGAGGACGTGGCGCGGGAACTCGAGCAATTCGTCGAGGAAGAGTACGCCGAGGTGGGCGAGGGAGACCTCGCCTGGGCGCGGGGGGGAGCCACCGCCGACGAGGCCGGCGGCGGAGATCGTGTGGTGCGGGGCGCGGAACGGGCGGTCGGGGGCCGCGTCGGTCGGCGCTGTTAGGCCGGCGACCGAGCGGATCGCGAGCACTTCGAGCGCTTCACGGTCCGTGAGCGGTGGGAGAATGGACGGGAGGCGGCGGGCGAGCATCGTCTTCCCTGCCCCTGGTGGGCCGACGAGCGCGAGGTTGTGGCCGCCTGCGGCCGCGATCTCCAGGGCGCGCTTCGCCGTTTCTTGTCCGACGACGTCGGCGAAGTCGTCGGCGGGTCGCGACGAGGTGGGTCGCGACGCGGGCGCCGGTGCGATGGGCGGTGTGCTCGTCGGAAGGCGGCCGGCGGCGAGGGCGTCGAGGAGTTCGCGCAGGGTTGCCGGGGCGTAGACGGCGAGACCGTGGACGCGCGCGGCTTCGGCGAGGTTGCCGGGCGGAACGACGAGCGCGTGACCGGCGTCCGCGGCCCAGCGCGCGATGGGGAGGACGCCGCGGACCGGGCGGAGCGTGCCGTCGAGCGCGAGTTCGCCGACGACGGCGAGGCCGCTGAGGGCGTCGGGGTCGATCAGGTCGGTGGCGGCGAGGGCGCCGAGCGCGATCGGGAGGTCGAAACCGGCGCCTGATTTCGGCACATCGGCCGGCGACAGATTGACGGTCGTTCGTCGCGGGGGCAGTGGGACGCCGCTGTTGGCGAGGGCGGCGACCACGCGTTCTCGCCCTTCTTTGACCGCGCCGACCGCGAGGCCGACGATGGTGAGTTGAGGCAAGCCGAGTGCGGCGTGCACTTCGACGGCGACTTCGAAGGCTTCGATGCCGCGCACGGCGGCGGAGCGGACGGATGCGAGCACGGGCCCAGGGTAAGGCACCGGGCCCGTGCGTCGTGCATCGAATCGTTGCGCGGTGGGGCGAAACGTTGCCCCGCGACACTCGGACCAGCGTCAGCTCGTCTTCGTCGTCGTCGTGTCGAGCGTGACCGATGGCACGTCGATCTGGAACAGGAGCACCGATCCAGCCGGAATCGCGGTCTGGAGCGACGTGTTGCCGTACCCGAGCGCGGGCGGAATGATGAGGTAGCGCCGTCCGCCCGCGCGGATGCCCACCAGGCCGCGGTCGAAGCCGCGAATCACGTCGCCGCGGCCGAGGACGAGGCTGCGCGCGACACCGCCAACGTTCGTGTCGAACTGGCGGCCGTCGGCCAGGAATCCCGTGTAGTAATACGTGAGCGTACTCTTGGGCGCGGCCAGGGTGCCTGAGCCGACCGCCACGTCACGGTAATACACGCCCGAGGTGTCCTTCGTATAGTCGCTCAGCCGGATCGCGAGCTTCGGTGAGTACGTCACCGTCGTCGGGTCCTGGGCGGGGGCGGTGACGTCGCGACAGGCCGCGGTGCCAACGGCGGCGGTGCCCAACACGGCCGCGGCGAGCGCGGCCACGATGGTGTGGCGTGCGCGGGGCGTCGTGCGACGTGGACGTGCGGGTGTGGCGGGATGGAACATCGGCTACGCTGGGGAGTGAGAGGTCGACGGGCCATAATGTAGGCTGGCCGGTCGTCCGCGATCGACGCGCGCCAATACCCCGCGGTCCCTCTTCGGCTCCTTGCCTGGTGACGGCTTCGTGACTGCCCCGCCCGCCTCTCCTCCGCCCGCGTCACCGCGCGACGTGGCCGCGTCCGGATTCACCTGGCGCGAGCTCGCCACGCGCGTCCGGTGGGCGCTCCGGCTGCGCTGCCCCAACTGCGGCGGCGGGCCGGTGCGCACGTCGTGGCTCAAGCGGCTGCCCGGGTGCCCCGTGTGCGGGATCCGGCTCGACCGCGGCGAGCACGACTACTTCATCGGGTCGTACTTGCTCAACCTGATCGCGTCGGAGATGCTGCTCGCCGCCGGGCTGCTGATCGTCCTGCTCGCGACGTGGCCGGCGCCGCCGTGGGACGCGATCCAGTACGGCGGGGTCGCGCTGATGATCGTGCTGCCGCTCGTCACGTACCCATTCACCGAACTGCTCTGGCTCGCGGTCGACCTCGTCTTCCGACCGGTGACGCCGGCGGAGATGGCGTGGCACCGGGAAGGGAGCCTCGACGCCCGCGAGCTGCCACACCGGTAGCGCGTAGCGCGGTCGCACGCAGCCCGGTCGCGCGTCGCCCGGGAGTCGGCACGCGGCCCGCGCCGCGGCACGCGCGGTGCCCAACGATCGCCCCATGGCCATCGCGACGGTGAACCCGGCGACCGGCGAGGTCGTCCGCTCGTACGAGCCCCACGACGCTGCGGCGGTCGAGCGCGCGCTGGCCGCGGCGGCGGACGCCGCCCGCACGTGGCGCGCGGTCCCGGTCGCGGACCGCGCGGCGGTGGTCGCGCGCACGGGCGATCTGCTCGACGAGCGGCGCGACGCGTACGCGCGCCTCATGACGCTCGAGATGGGCAAGCCGATCCGCTCGGCGCGCGACGAGGCCGCCAAGTGCGCGCTCGCCTGCCGGTTCTACGCCGAGCACGGCCCGCGCTTCGTCGCGCCCGAGACGCTGCTCGACGACGAGACCGGGACCGGACGCGTCTTCTACCAACCGTTAGGCGTCGTCCTCGCGGTCATGCCCTGGAACTTCCCGTTCTGGCAGGTGGTCCGCTTCGCGGCGCCCGCGCTCGTCGCGGGGAACGTCGGCCTGCTCAAGCACGCGTCCAACGTGCCGCAGTGCGCGCTCGCGCTCGCCGACGTCTTCCGCGACGCGGGCGCGCCGGCCGGCGTGTTCCAGACGCTGCTCGTCGGCTCGGCCGAGGTCGCGCGGATCGTCGCCGACCCGCGGGTCGCCGCGGTGACGCTCACCGGGAGCGAGGGCGCGGGCGCCTCCGTCGGCGCGGCCGCGGGTGCCGCGCTCAAGAAGACGGTACTCGAACTCGGCGGCAGCGACCCGTTCGTCGTGCTCACCGACGCGGACGTCGACGCGGCCGCGCGTGCCGCGGTCGCCGCGCGCACGATCAACAACGGGCAGTCGTGCATCGCGGCCAAACGGTTCGTCGTCGAGGCCCCGGTCTACGACGCGTTCCTCGAACGGCTCGCGGACGGCGTGCGCGCACTCCGCGTCGGCGACCCCGCCGACGAACACACCGACGTCGGCCCGCTCGCCTCGGCCCAGATCCGCGACGACATCGCCGACCAGGTGCGCCGTTCGGTCGACGCGGGCGCGCGCCTCGTCTGCGGCGGCGCGGTGCCGAACGGACCGGGGCTCGACGGCGGCTTCTACTACCTGCCGACCGTCCTCGCCGACGTCCCGCGCGACGCGGCGGCCGCGCAGGAAGAGACGTTCGGCCCGGTCGCAGCGGTCCTCCGCGCGCGCGACGCGGACGAGGCCCTCGCCATCGCGAACGACACGCCTTACGGGCTCGGCGCGTCGGTCTGGACGCGAGACGCCGCGCTCGCGGCGCGCCTCGCGGCGGGGATCGAGGCCGGGTCGGTGTTCGTGAACGGGATGGTCGTCTCGGACCCGCGGCTGCCGTTCGGCGGGATCAAGCGGTCGGGCTACGGGCGGGAGCTGAGCGCGGTCGGACTGCGCGAGTTCACCAACGTGAAGACCGTGCGCGTGGCGCGGGGCGGCGCGACGCCGCCGGGCCAGGCGACCGAGTAGCCCGGCGACCGAGTAGTCACGCGCCCGCGGCTCGCGCCTACGTCGGCGCCCCCGTCACGGGCCGCAACACGCGCCGCCACCACCGCGCGCGCTGCTCCACGCGCTCCGCGCGCGGCCGCACCCGCCGCCAGGCCTCCAACATCGCCCCCGCGTCCGCGAACCGGCGCTCCGGCTCCGGGTCGAGCGCGCGGCGCAAGAACTCCGCGAGCGTGGCCGGGAACCGGTCGAGCGGCGGCGCGCCGCGCATCTGCGACGCGATCACCGCGGGCCCGTCCGCGCCCGCGAACGGCGGGTGCGCCTCGAGCGCGTAGTACAGGATCGCCCCGATCGCGAAGACGTCCACGGTCGCGGCCTGCGGCTCGCCGAGGAGCTGCTCGGGCGGCGCGAACGCGGGCGTCCCCGACGCGCCGGTGACCTCCTCGCCTAACGCACTCGCGATGCCGAAGTCCGACACGCGCCAGCGCCGGTAGCGGTCGATGAGCAGGTTCTCCGGCTTGAGGTCGCGGTGCACGACGCCGATCGCGTGCGCGGCCGCGAGCCCTTCCAGCACGAACTCCAGCTGCGCCCCGACGTCGACGAGCGCGCGCGCCCCCGCGCGCCGCACCAGCTCGGCGAGCGACCCGCCGTCGGCCAGCTCCATCGTGTACCAGCTCACCCCGCCGCGCGAGTCGAAGTCGAAGATCGGGACCAGCGCGGGGTGCGCGAGCTGCGCGGCGAGCGTGGCCTCGCGGCGGAAGCGCGCCACCGCGTCGGCGTCGCGCGCGACGTGCGGGTGCAACATCTTGAGCGCGACCTCGCGCCCCAGCGACAGGTCCCGCACGCGCCACACCGAGCCGAACGTGCCGGAGCCTAACGGCGCGAGCGTCTCGTAGTCGTCCTCCGTCGCCCAGCGCAGCCGCGCCTCGGCCGTGAGCGCGACCGTCTCGCCCGTCGCCCCCTCGGTCGCGACGATCGGCGCCGGGCGCACCGCGACGCCGCGGTCGAGCGCGCGCACCATCGCGCCCACCGAGCCGAAGCGCCGCGCCGGGTCGGGGTCGAGCGCGCGCTCGATCACGTCGGCCGCGCTCGCCGGGCACTCCGGGCGCAGCAGGCGCACCGGCGGCACGGCCTCGGTCGTCGGCACCTCGCCGGTGAGCGCGAAGAAGGCGAGCGCGCCTAACTGCCACTGGTCGGCCGCGACCGTCGGCGCCCACCGCCCGTGCTCCTCCGGCGCGCGCGGGATCGCCACCGGGTCGGGCGTGATCCCCGCCGGCAGGCGGTCGCGCGGCACGGCCCACTGCCACCCCAACAGCCAGAGTCGCCCGGACGAGGTCAGCCACACGGTGCTCGGCGAGACCGCCCCGTGCGGTCCGCCGCTGTCGTGCAGGTAGGCGATCGTCGCACCCGCCTCGCGCAGCAGCCGCAGCACCGCGGGGATCCCCTCCGGCCCGTGACGCCCGACGCGCGCCCGGAGCGGCTCGCCGCCGATCCAGCGCCGGAGGTAGCCCGGGCCGCGGCGCGGCTCGCGCGCGGGCGCCCAGTAATGGTAGGTCGTCGGGACCGCGGGGTGGTTGCGGTGCGCGAGCGCGCGCGCCTCCGCCAGCAGCCACGGCGCGTGCGCCGGGTCGGGCGCGGTCACGAGCGACAGCGACCGCCCGAGCGCGTCGACGATCTCCTGGTAGTGCCGGTACTCCTCCTGCACGGCGTCGCCGCCCCACGACCAGCCCGGCGGCAGCTGCCACGCGGCCAGGTGCGGCGGCAATCGCGGAGAGGAAACAGAGGGCATCGTCGGACGGTCGGTTGGGCGCGGGCAGTCTAGGCCGCCACGTCGGCCGCACGCAACGTCACCGTGACGGTCGTCCCCTCGCCCGAGCCGCTGTCCGCCGCGATGCGCCCACCCCACCCGTCGACGAGCCGGCGCGCGATCGCGAGCCCGAGCCCGCTGCCACTCGTCCGCGTCGAGAAATGCGGGTCGAAGATGCGCGGCAGCACGTCGGCCGCGATCCCATGTCCGTCGTCGCAGACGGCGAGCGCGACCACCGCCGTCCCCGAACCCTCCACCCCGTCGCGACGGACGGTCACGTGCACGCGGCCCGCCCCCGCGAGCCGCGCGTTCTCGAGCAGGTTGAGCACGACCTCGCGCAACTCGCCGTCCCGCGCCCACGCCGACGCGCGCGCCGGCGCCTCCAGGTCCCAGCGTACCTCGCCGCCACCGAGCCGCTCGAGCGCGACCACGTCGCGCGCGATCGCGGCCACGTCGACCGGCTCCGGCGGCGCCGCGTGCGTCGGCGTCGTGCCGTACCGGCTGAATGCGCGGGCGATCTCGTCCAACCGGTCGATCTCCGCCAGCACCCGATCGGTGGTGATCGCGAGGAGTTCGGCGAAGTTGCTGCCGCGCCCGTCGTGGTAGGCGCGGCGCAGCAGCTGCACGCCGAGCCGAATCGGGGTGAGCGGGTTCTTGATCTCGTGCGCGACCTGGCGGGCCATCTCGCCCCAGGCGAGCGCGCGCTGCGCGTGCGCGAGGTCGGTGACGTCGTCGATCGTGAGGATCGCCCCGGACGCCGCGTCGGCGACGTCGCCCGCGTCGGTCGCCGGACCGCGCGAGGCACCGAGCGTGGTGAGCCGCGCACGCAGCTGCCGTCCGCGCACGGTGACGTCGAACGCGACGTCGCGATCCATCCGACCCCCGGCGGCGGTCCGCACGTGCGCGCGCGCCTCCGACGCGTCCGCGAGAAACGCCTGGACCGGCTCGGCGATCTCGCGCGGCACCACGGCGGCGATCGGCTGCCCGACGGCGAGCGGGCGGCCGAGCAGCGCCGCCGCGCGTGGATTCGCGACCGTCACGCACGCCGACGCGTCGACGGCGACGACGCCGCTCGCGACGTCGCGCAGGACGGCCGCCGTCCGCTGACGCGCGGCCTCGAGCGCGACGTGGCTCGCGTCGAGCTCGACGGCCATGTGATGAAAGGCGCCGAACACCGGCCGGAACTCGGCGGGCGGGTCCCGCTGCAGCGCGGCCGCGACGTGCGACGCGCCCCGCCCCGGGCCGGGGCGGCCGGACTCCCCGCGCCCGGGTTGCCCATACACGAGCGCGATCGCCGCGCGCCGGAGCGACCCAACCGGGCGGGCCAGCTGACGCGCGGCGACGCCGCTGAGCCACAGCGCCGCGAGCGCGCCGCTCGTCGCGGCGAGGAGCACGAGGAAGCCGAGGTCGCGCCGGCGCTGGTCGCTCGCGAACTCGTCCGCGCGCGCGGGCGTCGCGAGCACCACGCGGCGCCCGTCCGCGGTGAGCGCGGCACGGAAGCCGATGAGGGCCCGGCCGAGCGCGTCCGGCGCCTCCAACGTCGACGTGATCTCGTCACCCGCGCCGACGCTGAGCATCTGCGGCGGCGGGAGCAGCCGCCCGAGCGGCGCGAGGGCCAGCACGGCCGGCTCGCTCGCCGCCGTCAACACGCCGCGCTCGTAGGCGAGCAGGGGTGCGCCGAGCCGCGCCGCGACCGGCGCGAGGTGCGCACCTCCGCCCGCCCCTCCGGCGCCGAGCGCGCCGTCAGCGACGGCCGCGCGCAGCGTTTCACGGGTGAGCAGCGCACGCGCTTCGCGGTCGCCCGCCTGAAGCTGCGCGAACGTCCACGCCCCGAACGCGAGCGTTGGCGCGGCGAAGAACGCGAACAGGGCGGCCGTAAGCCGCGCGCGGTAGCTCCCGGTCCAGTACCGCCAGCCCCGGCGCGGGCGCGGCCACCGCGTCGCGTCGAGCGAGGGCAGCCACCAGAGGAGCCCGATGACGATGAGGTTCCCGAAGACGAGCAGCGCCGCGCGCTGCGCGAGGACGTTGAGCGAGCCGAGCACGATCTCGACGTGCGCGGACGCGGGGCCGTCCGGAAGCGCCAGCTGCGCATCGCCGTGCGCGATCGCATCGCTCCGCGTCCAGTGCAGCATCGCACCGGATCCCGACGAAGGCCGCGCGGCGAACGCGCCGGGCCCTGCCCCCCCGAGGCCGTTCGGGTTCCCCGCTTGCCGCAACAGCGACAGCAGGTACGGCGGTTCCTCGCCGCGGACACGCTCGTCGCCGAGGAGCACGCCGAGGGGATCGATCGTGACGAACTGCGCGCGGGGAAACAGAGTGACCGTTGCGACGCGGCCGTCGCGTTGCGGCACGGCGAGGAGAGTCGCCGCGCCCGGGTCCGCCGCGATCGCGCGCGTGACGGGCGCGCGGGTCGTGGCCGCGGCGCGGACCGCGCTTCGCGTCGCCGCGGAGTCGACGCCCCACAGCACGAAGCCGACGCGTTCGACGGGCGCGGTCTGGCGCATCGCCCCCGAGTCCCAGCGGGCGAGCGTGACGGGGTAACCGGCCGCGGCGAGCGCGGACGTCGTGTACCGCTGGAGGAGCGCGGCGCCCGCCGCGTCGCCCGCGGGCGCGGGATCCATCGCGAGCGAGCGCCCAAACCGCGCGAGCAGCGCGAGCGCGTCCGCGTCCGGCACGGCGAGCGCCCGAACGTCGCCCTCCGCGAGCGCGACTTGGCGCTCCGTCGTCGCCCCCCACACGAGCGTACTCGCCCCGAGGCCGGCGACGGCAATCGCGGAGGCGATGACCGCGCGCTCCGCGCGCGCGAGCACTACCGCGAGCGCCGGCAGGATCCAGAGCGGCGGGTACCACATCGGCCACCCATCGGGCGGACTCCACTCGGTGGCACCGATGAGGGCGACGATCGCCGCAAGCAGCGGCCCCGCGACGGCCCACACCGACCGATACCGCGGCATCAGTCGGACGTTGAGGCGTTCGAGCATCGGTCGCGCGAGCACGACGACCCAGAGCAACAGCGCGGCGATGACGAGGCAGAACGCGCCCTGCCAGACGACGAAGAGCCCCACCGTCGCGCCGGCCGCGGGCGGGCTGATTCCTCGGGCGAGTGCGCGCACGAGCCACGCACCGGCGGCGAACACCGCGACCGCCGCGACCGCGCCGCCGCGCGCGCGCAACGGCCCGTTCCACCGCGCCGCGCCCGCCGCCTCTGCGCCCCGCCACGACGTCGCGACCGCGAGCACCGCCATCGCCCCCGTGGCCGCGAGCCCACCGAGCGTGGACGTGAGCGCACCGCCGAGTGGCGAGAAATACACCGCCGGATCGAACAGACGCGTCGCATTCGAGAGCGCGCCGAGCGGCGTCAGCGCGAGCACGAGCAGCGGCAACCCGAGCCCCGCCGCCGACGCGCCCATGCGCGCGGGCCGCGTCCCGGTGCCGAGCATCCACAGCGCCGCGGCCGCGAGCACGGTCAGCAGGGTGAGCCCCGGCGCGGCTACACGTCGGGCGTCGTCGAGCAACCCGGCACGCACTGCGGCCGGGTCGGGCGCGACCGCCCGCAGTGCGACCCGCTCGGCCGAGCCGGGCACCGTCATCGTCCACCACCCCGCCCCGACGATCGGCGGCGCACTCGGCCCGAGCACGCGCACGTCGAGACCGCGCAAGCCGTTCTCACCCAACACGCCGGCGTCCAACGCCCGCGCGAGCGTGTGGGCCGGCGGTGCGGCGTGGAGCACGGTCGCGGCGACGGCGCGCCGGGCACCGCCCAGCCCGCTCAGCCCGTCCGAAGCGACCGCCGTCGCGTAGAGCACGACGTAAAAGGGCGAGCCCGCGACGCCGGTACGGACGCGCGCATCCAGCGAGTCGGGGCGGACGCGCCAGATCCCCGCCCACGCCATCGGCGCGCCGTCGCCGTCGAGCACCGCCACGGCCCGCTCGCCCCGGTGCGCGTCCCCCGAGTCGGCGAGCGCCGCAATCGCCGCGAACCGCTGCCGCGGCGTCAGCCGCGAATCGACCGTCCGCACGAGCGCGGCCCGCGCGGTCTGCTCCAACGTGCGGAGCGTCGGCGCGACCGCCCGGGCCACGTCGGCCACGGCCGCCTCGGGCGGACGCGTCGCGCGGATGCGCGCGACGCGGTACGCGGGCGTCGCGACCAGGAGCGCCGCGAGCGCGAAGAGCACGGCCGTTCCGCGCTCGAGCTCGCGCTGGTCCGCGGAGCGCCGTTCGTGCCCGGCGCGTGCCCACCGAAGCGCGAGGGCCGCGATGCTGGCGACCACGGTCATCACCGCATAGCGTTCCTCAGCCTCCCGAAACCAGAGCGCCGCGCTGATCGCCGCGGTGGCCTGGAGCACGCCGACCGCCACGTCGGCCGCCCGCCCCGCGCGCTCGTCCTGCCCCGCACGCGCATCCCCCCGCTCGCTCATCCGCCGCCCCGATGGACGCCCCGACGGCGCCTGCGCGACACATCGCCACGCTCACGCCCGGCGCGCTCCGGGCCGCGCTCCGCGCGGACCCACGGCTCCTGCTGCCGGTCGGCGCGCTCAGCGTGCGGTGGCCGCACCTGCCCGTCGCGGCCGACACGATCATCGTCGACCACCTCGCGGACGATCTGTCGGCGCGCTGCGGCGTGCTGCGCGCCCCGACGGTCGGCTACGGCGCGACCGCGCCGGCCCCCGCCACCGCGCTCGGCGCCACGTCGGTCCGCAAGAAGACGCTGCATCGCCTGTTGAACGATCTGCTCGCCGAATGGGAGGTGCACGGGGTGGACGAGTTCGTGTTGCTGACGGTGCACCGGCACGACCCCCACCTCGAGGCGCTCGCGACGGTGATCACCGCGCGCGCCCGCGTGCGCGTGGTCGACGCGCTCGCGGTGAATTGCGCCGACCTGCTCGACTCGCCCGAAGGCGACGCGCGCGGCGACGAGGTCGCGACGTCACTCCTGCTCCACCTCGCGCCCGAACTCGTGCACGCCGACGAGCGAAGCGACGCTCGCAATATCGCACCGCACCCGGCCCCCGGCTCGGCCTCCGCCGACAAGGGCGCGCGTCTGTACGCCCGCATCCTCGGCCGGATCGCCGAGCGCGTCCTCGGGACGCCGCTCGCGGGCCCTGCCCTGGCCGACGCGCCAGCCGGACGGCCGCCGCTCCTAAGCACGCAATCGTGACCGGTCACCCGGGCCGTCGTGCTTGCACGCGCGGGGCACTTCGCCCCCGCGCGGGTATTACCGCGGGCCGTACAACCGTCACGTCCGAGGGCGCGTGGCCGCGCCCCACTCCGTCCTGGTGTCCCGATGCCGATTGCTGCTGATCCGCGAGCCCGCGCGCGTCGCGCCCGCCGCTCCCTCGCGTGCACCGGGGCGGCAGCCGCGCTCGTCGCCGGAGCGCGCGCGGGCCGCGCGCAGGTGGTCGCGGTCGACGAAGGAAGCTTCGTCGTCACGCGTGGCGGCGCGGCGATCGGACGGGAGGAGTTTCGCATCCTCCGGCAGCCGGCCGCCGGCCGCGAGGCGTTCGTCGCGCGCGGGGTAGGTGCCTACGGCGCCCGCCGGGTCGTGCCGGCGCTCCAGGCCGACGCCGAGGGAGAGCCGCTGCGGTACCAGATCGACGTGCACGGCGCAGGACCCGAGGAGCGCGTGTCGGCGCAGGGCGGCGCGGCCGGCCACTTCGCGGCGCAGATCCAGCGCGGAGGGCGTGAGGGCGCGCGCGAATACCTCCTCGCGCCCGGCACCGTGGTCGCCGACGACGACGCCTACCACCAGCTCTACTTCATCGCACGTCGCGCGATGGATGGCGCGACGAGCGTCCCGGTCCTCGTCCCGCGCACCGACGCGCAACTCTCCGTCGCGGTGACGCGCGCGGGGTCCGAGCCGGTCACCATCGCGGGGCACGCGATCCCGGCCACCCACTACGTCCTCGCCGACGCGCGCGCGGGCTGGCGCCGGGACCTCTGGGTCGACGGCGAGGGACGCGTGCTGCGCGTCGTCGTGCCCAACCTCGGAATCAGCGCGACGCGCGAAGAGCCGCCGCGCTGACGTCGCGAGCACGCCGCGCGCGCGACGTCCGCGACACGCTGAAACCGCGCCCCGGCCCGCGTCGTACACCCACGCGGTCGTCCCACCCGCCTCTTCGAGCTATGCCGCTCCTTCCCACCCCGGGCCGCCGCGCGTCCGTTCGACGCCCGCGCCCGTCGATCCTGTCCGGCGCGCTTGCCGCCGTCGTGCTCGGCCTCGTGCCCGTCGCCGCGCCGTCTGCCGCGTGCGCCCAACTCCCCACGACCCCGGCCACCGCGCCGGCCAGGCTCTCGCTCGAGGACGCGGTCGCCCTCGCCCGCAACAACGCGCCGGGTTACCAACAGAGCGTCAACCAGCGGCGCCGCTCGGACGCGCAGGTCCGCGCGTCCTCGGGTGCCCTGCTCCCGACGTTCAACACGAACCTCGGCACGAGCTACCGCGAAGGACGACCGCAGCTGCTCTACGGCCAGCAGTTCGGCGCGTCCTCCAGCCAGGTCTCGTCCAACGTCGGCCTCGACGTCGCGGCCACCTACAGCGTCGCGACCCTCACCGCCCCCAAGCTCCAGCGCGCGAGTCGTGAAGCGGTCGACGCGGACATCGGCGGCGCGACTCAGCAGCTCCGCACGAACATCACGCAGCAGTACCTGACGGCGCTCGCGCAGCAAGCGCGCGCGGAACTGCAAGACACCCTCGTCGCCACCGCGCGCACGCAGCTCGAGCTCGCGAAAGCGCGCGTCGCGGTGGGCGCCGCGACGGTGCTCGACGTGCGGCGCGCGGAGGTCGCGCTCGGCCAGCAGCAGGTCGCGGGCATCCAGGCGCGCAATCAGGCGGCGGTCGAGAAGCTGCGCCTCCTCCAGCAGATCGGGCTGGAGCCGAGCGGGGACGTCGCGCTCACGTCGCGCTTCACGGTGGACGACCCGGGGCTCCGTCTCGAGTCGCTGTTGCAACAGGCCCGCACGGCGAACCCCACGCTGCTCGCGCTCCGCTCGCGCGAACGCGTGGCCGGGCTCTCGGTCCGTCAGGCGCGCGGCGCGTACCTGCCGTCGCTCACGGTCGATTTCAACGTGAGCGCGTTCAGCAACACCTACACGAGCACCGACGGGCTCGTCGCGCAGGCGCAGCAGAGCGCGCAGAGCCAGTGCACGAGCACCGGCTTCGCGCGCGCCGTCTCCACCGGCACGACCTTCGATCCGACGACGTGCTCCGCCGTGACGCTGACCCCGGCGCAGATCGCATCGGCGCGCGCGCAGAACGGCAACTTCTTCAGCCTCTCGCGCAACCCGTACACCGTCTCGGCCGTCTTCTCGCTCCCGATCTTCAACGGCTTCTCGCGCGAGCTCGGCGTGCAGCAGGCGATCGCGGACCGCAACGACGCCGACTACCGGACGCGCGCGCAGGAACTGCAGCTGACGGCGGACGTCACGGCCGCGTACCGCACGCTCGACGCGCAGCGGCAGGTCGTCGCGCAGCAGGAGCGCACGGTCGCGACCGCCAAGGAGGCGCTCTTCCTCGCCCAGGAACGCTACCGCGTCGGCGCCGGCGCCTTCCTCGACGTCTCGCAGGCGCGCGACGACTACAACCGCGCGCAGACCGACTACATCACGGCCGTCTACCAGTACCACACCGCGTTCGCGACGCTCGAGAGCGCGGTCGGCCGCCCGCTCCGCTGACCACTCCCGCCCCTACCCGCCCGCCCATGCGCAAGAGCGTCAAACTGACCATCGCCGGCGTCGCCGTCGCCTCGCTCGCCGGCGTCGCGGCCGCGGGCGCGAGCAAGCGCTCGGCCAAGGCCGTCGAGGTCAAGACCGAAGCCGTCCAGCGCCGCGACCTCGTCGCCTCCGTGACCGCGAGCGGCCAGGTCCGCCCGCACACCAAGGTCGACGTCGCGGCCGACATCAGCGGGCGCATCGTACGGCTCGCGGTCAAGGAGGGGCAGCTCGTCACGCGGGGCCAGTTCCTGCTGCAGATCGACCCCGCGATGTACGCCGCGACGGTGCAGAGCGCGCAGGCCGCGGTCTCGCAGGCGCGCGCGCAGCAGGCGCAGGCGCAGGCCAACCTCATCCAGGCCCAGCGCGCGTACGAGCGGATGGCGGCGATCAAGAAGCAGAACGCGCAGCTCGTCTCCGAGTCCGAGCTCGACCAGCTCCACACGCAGGCCGACGCCGCGCGCGCCCTCGCCGACGCCGGGCGCTTCGCGGTCAACCAGGCGTTAGGCCAACTGCAGAACGCGCAGCAGGCCCTCGACAAGACGACGATCGTCGCGCCGATGAGCGGCCGCGTCACACGCCTCAACGTCGAGCAGGGCGAGACCGCGGTCCCGGGCACGTTCAACAAGGACGCGGCCACGCTGTTGACGATCAGCGACATGAGCGTGCTCGAGACGAAGATCAAGGTCGACGAGACCGACGTCGCGCGCATCAAGATGGGCGACTCGGCCGTCGTCCAGATCGACGCCTTCCCCGACTCGACGTTCACCGGGCGCGTCACGGAAATCTCGAACAGTGCGCTCAAGGCCGCGGCGGGGCAGCAGGCCGCCGACCAGGCCGTCGACTACGAGGTCACCGTCCAGCTGCTCAACCCGCCCGTCAACACCCGCCCCGACTTCTCGGCCACCGCCAAGGTCGTCACCGCGGCGCGGCAGCGTGCCCTCGCCGTGCCGATCATCGCGCTGACCGTGCGCGAGAACCAGCCGGTCGGCGGCGACACCGCGCAGCAGGGGCTCGGCGCCAAGAAGCCGCAGAAGGAAGTCGGCAAGAAGGACGTCGAGGGCGTCTTCATCGTCGGCAAGGACAACAAGGTGCAGTTCCGCCCCGTCAAGGTCGGGATCGCGGGCGACAAGTACTTCGAGGTCACCGGCGGCCTGCGCGACGGCGAGACCATCGTCTCCGGCACCTACCAGGCGATCCGCGAACTCAAGGACGGCGCGACGATCCGCGTCGCGCCGAACGACTCGACCAAGGGCGGCAAGGTGGCAAGCGCGGGAGCAGCCAAGTGAGCGCGGTCCTCACGCCGGACGCCGCGCTCGGCGTCACGGCCGAGCGCCGCGCGGTGGTGGGCGCGGAAGGCGTCGCGCCGAGCACCGAGTGGGTGATCGTGACGCGCGGCATCAAGCGCGAGTACGACATGGGCGGCGAGATCGTCCGGGCGCTCCGCGGCGTGGACCTCGCCATCCGCCGCAACGAGTACGTCGCGATCATGGGCCCGTCGGGCTCGGGCAAGTCGACGTTGATGAACGTCATCGGCTGCCTCGACACGCCCAACGCCGGCGAGTACTGGCTCAACGGGACGCAGGTCTCGCGGATGAGCGACGACGCCCTCGCCCACGTGCGCAACCGCGAGATCGGCTTCGTCTTCCAGACGTTCAACCTCCTGCCCCGCTCGACGGCGCTGCAGAATGTGGAGCTGCCGCTGGTCTACGCGGGCGTCTCGGGGAGCGAGCGCCGCCGCCGCGCGACCGAGGCGCTCGAACGCGTGCAGTTGGGCGAGCGGATCGGTCACCGGCCCAACGAGCTGTCCGGCGGCCAGCGCCAGCGCGTCGCGATCGCGCGCGCGCTCGTCAACGACCCCGCCATCCTGCTCGCCGACGAGCCCACGGGCAACCTCGACTCGCAGACCTCGGAGGAGATCATGCGCGTGTTCGAGGGACTCGCCGACCAGGGGCAGACGGTGGTGATGGTCACGCACGAGCCCGACATCGCGGCGCACGCGCGGCGGGTGGTGGTCCTCCGCGACGGGCTGATCGCGAGCGACGAGAGCCAGGCGCAGTTCGCGGCGCGGGTCGCGGCGCCGGTGGGGTGAGTCGCCGTTCGATGCGTTAGGCACTTGCTGTCCTCCCGAGCGCAGCGAGGGACCTCTTCTCGCTACTGACGGGGAACGGGGCGCGTGATGAACGGTCACGGCCAACCGGCCCCGTCACCACGGTCAGGAGGTCCCTCGCTGCGCTCG
>JAABUZ0100001827.1_pt1 | contig 38267 bp, 29 predicted proteins | sample 5562091 | NCBI WGS metagenome assembly JAABUZ01 (sample SAMN12813069, study PRJNA571459) | rock metagenome | isolation source: Antarctica rocks | place: Antarctica: Victoria Land, Linnaeus Terrace sud | collected 2015-12-21 | reverse complement strand
ACTTTCTTCCTGGAGAGTATGCGCATACATGCTACCTCTTACGAGAGTTGATGTCGTTGCGCTTGTCTCACATCCATCTCTTCTTATTTACGGGACACCTTTACACAACTTTCGGGATGGCATCCGAGATTACGGCGATTATATGTACAGAGAATGACACTACAGCGTGGCTGTGCCCTTGTTTGTATCTCCTCAACTCCTACCTCGGTACTTTGTTGTAGAGTCAATGAATAACCTTTCCTTCCTGTTAGCGTCGCAAAAGAAGCTTGCGACAAATAAGAACCGTTCCGGTAGTAGAAGCGATGTGGGCTATCGTACTGGCAATTGCAGCCCCAATAATACCCCACAGCAGAATACACGGTAGAGCAAGCCCAATATGTAAAGCTGCTATTTTTATACCTAGCCCTACCTGTTCGCGTTTATGTTCGTGATGTGTCAGATAGGTCAGGCTTACCGTTGAAATACTGCCAAAGACGACTGCAATCAGCAACACCCGAAGAGGTGTTACCATCGGTAGATATGCTGTCCCCAAACATACAGTAATGATAAGCGGACAGCATATGCTTATAAGTGTGCAGATACTTACTGCAACCAGTGCAATTGTAGAGGATGTTTTTATGAAGGCATCATAGGTATCTGTGTAGTGTCGAATGGGGAAGAAACGCGAGAGGAGAGGTAAAATGCACGTGACAAACAACGCTGGTGCAACCTCAACGAGATGCGTACATAGCAACATGCTAAATACATAGAAGCCAAGTACCGAGAGCGTGTGCGATTGTATGAGGATAAGCACTAAAAAAATGAGTTCACGCCAAACCACACTATCCAGTACAAAGAGGAGCAGCGAGGGGCGCTCGTCCCGCTCGACATGCTCGCGCAAAAGCGGTCCTAGTTCCAAAGCCTTTCGCAACGGGAGAAGTTTCGCGACACATACTAATGCTATCGTCAGCATCACAATGCTTGTAAAAGCTGGTACAAGGAGTAGCACGCTCAATGACTCGCTCTTTTCCTGTATTACAGCAAAGGTAATGCAAAAGTTGAGCAGTGTGCTAAATAAACGTAAGGCTGCAAGCAGATCGTAACGGCGTAATCCCTGCAATGTTATACTTGCAACACTGCTCAAAAGTAGTGGAATTGCTGAAAACCCTGCTATAAGTAAGAGAAAGAACGGCACAGTTCCTTTCAATACAAGAGAGAGGACGAAGGCAAGAGGTATGTAGAGCAGACAATACAGCAGTACACGGTGGCATTGTCGACGCCACAAGAGATGAAAAATACCAGCTATACTGTAAGTTGTTTCGCGGTGCTGAATTTCGGCAATACGACGGCTCGCTACAGGTGTCATGCCCACGCCAACAAGTGGCAAGAGCAGTGCAGCAATCCATTGCATAAAAAGCAAGGTACCAAAGCTCTGAGTTCCTAATGCCCGCGCGATCACGATGTAGGTACCAAAGCGAATACAAAGAGAGCAACCTGCTATACTCAAACGCCACATTCCGGGTCGTACAATACGCGGTTTAGCAGTAACGACACGTTCATTTGAAATATACATAGACCCTCCCAACCCATACACCCACACTCATACACTCACACTCATACGCTACGCAAGAAACACGTATATATTCATTTCATACAAATTATACAAACGCGACAAATTCCTCTAGCGCGAAAAGCGTAGAAAAATCTTCGGATATAGCGTGTATAGCATGTGAATCGTTATTGTCTTGCGTACATACTTGATTTTGTGCTTGGGATGTAGCCGCCTCACCGACTCTGGTTAACATAGACATGCAAGGTGAAAAGCCAAAAAGAGGTTCGGCATTGGTAGAAGATGTGTAAACAAGAGGTACATCATCGAAGGAAATTATCGTGGCAAACATTTCCAGTGGAGGCCGCAGTGATGCGTCCCACAAAATGCTCCATTGTGCTGACACATCTATATTTTCTATGTTATCCATTGATATAGCCGCCCTTCTATCATCAACCCATCAACCAACATGTTCATTATGCCTTATCCTGTAACACAGTATGCCAAGAACACATGTATTTTACAGTGGCAAAGCGGTTGTGGTTGTGTTGCTAACATCGGAGAAAGGTTAAGGATAGAAGAGCGAAAATATACGTGAATTCTTTACTCTTTCTTGTTTATCTTAACTGAATCTTAACCTAATTCAAATGAAGATACAAGGGGATGTGAGTATCATGGCTAATAGACAGAGACTATATACTGTTGCTTGCTCAACAAAAAGAAGAGGTGGAAGTGTGGATATGGTGGTGCATAATGGTGTTGACATACACAAGCGTGTCAGCTGCGATACTCTTGAACGGGACAGGCATGAACTAGACGAACAACGCATACAACGTATACAAAGAGATACTGTTTCGCTCCTTTATATCAAAACAACAGAGCAAGCATGTCTAGCTCTGCGGCGTGCAACGCAACGCATTCGCGCCAATATTCGTAAAGATGATATGTTGCTTTTGTCGAGTAAATCTTGCGCTATTCTTTTGCCTGAAACACCACTTCTTGGTGCACAGGCTGTCGCACAACGCATGTATTCGCTGTTAACAGATATCGAATACGACTTACAGGTGCTTTATGGCTCCTCGGCATATTCACTACTGCAGCAATTGCAAACCGATCACGTAGAGGTCTCGCTGAAAGACAAAATGCTCCTAGAAGAGCATCTTCCCTTAAAGGAACTTGGAAACATCACTGCTGATAAGAGAGAAGATGAACTCTTACCATATCTCGCGTTTCTCGCAAGCTATCCTTCAAAACGCCTCTTACATATACTCCCATATGAATTAGCTGACCGCTATCACTGTATTCCTGTAGGTGCTGAACGCGGAGTGCTAACGCTGGCAACATGTCAACGGTTACAACAAGAGATCATAATGCATTTACGCGAGGTGACACAGCGTGACATCTTCCAAGTTCGTTGCGATGCAGGTATGATTAATGATGTATTACGTCATTGGCAATGTGCGAAAGTTGTGTAGCCAAAAGATGATGTGCTTGGCGCACGCTCTCCAGGAGGATTGAGAGCGTGCTTGGTTATGCAACAGATGATGTAAAGTGCGACAAAGACATGCGACTTGCCATACCTTCATCCATATCTATCAGGCGCAGGACACGACGCAGGTTGGTAAGTGCAGCCTGAATACGCTTTTTCAGTGTGTTTTCCGATGTTTGCAATACCTGAGCCATTTCTGGAAGAGTCATTCCGTTATAGTAATGCAGCACAATAACGATACGCTGTTTCGAAGGTAGGTCCTCAATAGCTCGTGCAATATCCCAATCGCGTTCTAGTCTACCCTTGTGATGGTCAGCTAACTGGGCGGTCAGGTCTATTTCCTGCTCAGACAATGCTTGGCGTACAAAAGCCGTGGTGCGAGCAAGACGACGTTTAAAGCTGATGCACTGGTTGACGACAATACGCATTAACCAGGGACGCAATGCACCCGCCTCACGTAGGTCCGGCAAATGGTGCCACGCCTGAATAAGCGCGTCCTGTACCACGTCTTCAGCAATGTCACGGTCCGCTACAATCATCGTCGCAGTGCGAAGCATCAACGCACTGTACTGATCGACGATATCACTGAACGCTTTCTCATCTCCTTGCAGAGCACGTGTGACAAGTACACGCTGCTCAGCTTGTTCCGGCTTCTCTTCAACAAGATGTACGGCCTCTTCTGCAATTGGAACCGGACCAACTATTTGAGTGTTAGGCGTTTCATCTAAGAGCGTACCTTGCTCTACTTTGAAAGGTGCTGTAAGCACTGACATGACATCTATCCTCCTGTTTATCCCTGTACAAACTATATACATAGTTATAACACAGGTGATGTGTAAAACAAGGTGTGTAGGCTCATGTTTTTTTGTCATGAGTAAAATCTGGTATAGATGGGGCAAAATAAGGCTTGTTTTTGTATAAAGATAGACGAAAAGGCTTTACATACCTTGTACAAAATTTATAGCTATAAAAATCATGATGTATGAATGATAAAAGTATTACAGCCTTGACATATTTGTGATTTTTGTTTAAAATTATGACTATCGAGTCATATTATTAATTATGCAGTCATAATTTTAGAAGTAATTCGGTAAGGATGAGTTAATGCAAGACGTGGAAGCACCACGCCGCTCACTCAAAGAGAGGCAGCGACAGGAACGCGAAGAACTTATTCTGCAAGCATTGGAAGAGGTACTTCTGGAAAAGGGTTATCAAGATATCTCTATGGATGAAATTGCTGCACGTGTTGGTATTGCTAAAGGCACGCTCTATCTGCATTTCGCGGGCAAGGAAGACCTGGTGATTGCACTTTTTGAGCGTGACATGCAAGCCTTTCTCATGATTGTTGAGGAAAATATTGCCTCTAACGCTACTACGCATGCAAAATTGGAAACCATTCTTCGCTCTATGTATAAAGGATTGCTTGGTAAGCGTGTTCAATTGCTTGCCTCCCTCTCTGAAAGTGTGGACATACGGAAACGTTTAACAGAGAAAAAGGACAAGTTGCGTGATCGTTGGCGACACCTAACGGACTCCATTACTACATTGCTGGAAGAGGGGAAAGCTGCGGGTGAGTTTGATCGCACAATACCAACAGAGGTAATGTTGAGTACTTTTTTTACATTAAGTTCGCCGCAAGCTTCCAAACATATTACAGACCAGATACCATCTGAAGAATTGGTGACTTATTTAATACGCTTTTACTTCAAGGGTATTGCTGCTCTATGACTCATTCTGTCGAAAGCATAGCGATCTAAAAACACAAAAACTCCATTATACTGGACAGGAAAAGGACTTTTCTATGCAAGCATCAGTGTCTGGCCCAAGACGCATTGGCAACGTTCCCTACAAATGGATTGTTGCACTCGTCGTGATCTTTGGGCTGTTCATGACGATATTGGACGGCACCATCGTCAATATAGCTATTCCTCGGTTGCAGAACGTTTTCGGTGTAACTCTTTCAAGTGTTCAATGGGTATTAACAGCCTATACATTGGTGCAAGGAGTAGCAACGCCATTGACCGCTTATCTTTCCCAACGTTTTGGCTCCAAACGTCTGTACTTAATCGCCCTTGCTGGCTTCACGCTTGGGTCGGCCCTGTGTGGACTCTCCGTAAATCTGCCTATGCTAATCTTTTTCCGTATCGTGCAAGGAGCGATGGGCGCATTTATGTCACCGTTGGCAATTACCTTGCTCTGGACAGAGTTTCCACCGGAAGAGCGTGGTACAGCTCTTGGTGCGCTGGGTGTTCCTATTCTACTAGCACCAGCCCTTGGTCCTACAATTGGTGGCTATATCGTGACCTTTCTAGGCTGGCAACTCATCTTCTACATCAATCTTCCCATAGGTATCATTGGCATTATTATGGGTATTCTCTTCCTACGGGAAACACGAGCCGAGAGACGCGCATCATTCGATATCCCTGGCTTCCTCTTCTCCGCGATTGGCCTGGGTTCACTACTTTATGGTTTGTCGGATGCAAGTACCGATGGGTGGGGTTCGACAAAGGTGCTAGGCTTTTTGGGACTTGGCGTTATCATGCTTGTGCTCTTTGTTATTGTTGAATTGCGCCTTGCGCGTCAAGAGCGACAACCACTGCTAGACCTGCGCGTCTTCGGTAGTTCCTCCTTCTCAACAAGTAGTATCGCAAGTGTGTTTGTCACGTTTGCACTTTATGGTGGTCTGTTCATCATCCCAATTTATTTACAGGATGTACGTGGACTCTCTGCTTATCAAGCAGGTCTGCTCTTGCTACCACAAGCCTTTGCATCCATGGCATCCTCCGTCATAGGAGGTCGCCTGGTGGACAGAATTGGTGTCCGAGGCGTGGTCATTCCTGGCTTAGTTATTCTCGCGATTGCGCTGTGGTTGTTCACCTTTATTGGCGTCAATACACCTTTTGGAACGGTTCAAATATGGCTTATTGTGCGTAGCTTCGCGCTCGGCTTCTGCTTCCAACCACTATCGGTCTCTGCCCTTTCAGAGATTAAGCCACGCATGCTCTCACAGGCGACAGCCGTTAATACTACCTTGCGCTTCGTCATAAGCTCACTGGCTGTAGCTGTAATTGCTACGCTGGTACAGTCACAAACAACTATTCACTATAGTCATCTCGCCGAACAGGTTACAGCAGCATCACCGCTCGGCCAACTCATTCCACAATTGCAAGGTCTTTTCTTGCAAAGTGGAGCAACGTCGCCAGCCAAAGCGTATAGTGCGGCACTTCAGGTAGTAAGAGGACTGCTGCTACAACGTGCAACTGTTCTCGCAATGCAGGATGCTTTCCTTCTGAGTGTGGTTCTTACCGCTATCGCGATTGTTGCGGCATTCTTTGTGCGCTACCAGACAAGGCGGGTACCCGTTGCAGAGAAGCGACAACTCACCCCAGAGGAACATGAAGAGGCGGCAGCTCGTGAAGAAGCAACATTGGCGATATAAAGTATGTGTTATGTTGAGAAATTGGCTTTCTCAGCATAATGCAAAACACCATTTAGCACTCTTTCTTTTCTCTGCTTGCGTTTGTTTTTTGCAAGTGCTATCATAACAGTATATATTCCCTGGTACAGGAATACCTCTGCACAAAGTTTTTTCGGCGATCTAGCTCTTCCACTTTGAAGTGGGAGAAGACCCGTGAATGATAAAAAGGAGCAAAGATGAGTAGCATATTCAACCCCCGCGATCCAAAATGGATGAAGGAGTCACGAGAGTTCCTCGAACCTAGAGGAATGATTCCAGCTGTTATCGAATCAACGGCACGCGGTGAGCGTTCCTGGGACCTGTATTCTCGTTTGCTAAAAGAGCGCATCATCTTCATTGGTACCCCCATTGATGATAATGTTGCCAATAGCGTTGTTGCACAGTTGCTGTACCTCCAGAGTGAGGACTCGACTAAAGACATTAACATGTATATCAACTCCCCTGGTGGAGTGATTTACGCTGGTCTTGCCATTTATGACACCATGCAGTGGCTCCGCCCAGAAGTATCAACGGTGTGCATGGGCATGGCAATGAGCATGGGTGCCGTACTTCTGGCTGCTGGTCAGAAGGGCAAGCGTTACGCTCTGCCAAATTCGACAGTGCTTATTCACCAGCCACTTGGTGGTGCCGAAGGTCAGGCAACTGACATTGAGATCACCGCACGTGAAATTCTGCGTCTGCGCCGCAGCTTGCACGAGATTCTCGCCAAGCATACAGGCCAGTCAATCGAGCGCATCATGCAAGACTCTGACCGCAACTACTACCTCACAGCTCCTCAAGCAGTGGAGTATGGTCTCGTTGACGAGGTTCTCGGCAACGAAGAAGATGTCATGCGTTAACGTACAAATGAAACAGCGACATAGCAGAACGTGTTCTGCTATGTCGCTGTTTCATTTGTACGTGCTTGAATGAGGAGGGCATACTTGACCAGAAAAATTGTGCCAGCACTGACAGGACGAACCATTCGATGTATTCTTTTTGATCTTGGTAACACCCTTTGGACATACAAAGATCGCACAATGCGCAAAACTTCAGAAAAAATAGCACAACAGCAAGCAGTTGCTCTACTTCGTAGTCGCGTTGACCCACTCTCTTTCCCACATGTGGATGATGCTACGTTGATTGACCAACTTTTTGAGCTTATAGAGCAACAGATGTATGCGACACGACCGAATATGCGTGTTGTACCTAACGTCATTCTTGCAACTGTAACAGCTCTACAAACACTCGGCTTTCCAAATGTTGAGCGCAGTTTAGGCGAAGAAGTGTACGAGCTATTACGGGATAATATTCGTGAAACTCGCGTCCTTTTTGAAGATGCCTTCATAACGCTAGCAACACTACAAAAGCGTGGTTTTCTCCTCAATGTAGTTAGTAATCGTGGCTATGGAGGTCAACCATTTAGAGTAGGGATGCAAGAAATTGGTCTACAAGAGTATTTTGACCCACAAAAAATCGCTATCTCAATTGATTTAGGCAGTAACAAGCCTAAAGCATATATCTTTCAGTATGCTCTTGACGCGCTCAACGTCAAGCCAGAAGAGGCTGTAATGGTGGGCGACTCACTTGGTGCCGACGTTATTGGTGCAAAACGCTTGGACATGATTGCTGTCTGGAAACCCGAACCGCGCTTGTTTGAAAAGGCGCGAGCAAAAGCACTTGAGCATTCCGTGCAATCATCTTCTTTTGAGGAGTATGTACTCAACGATGTGTTAAAACGTGCAAAAAAGCGCGAGCAAAAGAAGGGAAGATCTATCCCTGCTGATCTCCAACCTGACTTTGTTATTGAACATTTACGCGAATTGCTCGACGTGTTTGTAGAGGTGGGGAAACAATAACATGACGCCAAACTTACGTAAGCTGCTCTTTGAGACACTCTATAAAAATCGCTATTTATATCGTTTTGCCAGTACCGTTCCCTTCGCTGGTCAATGGAGGATTTGGCAGCGGCTTGTGCTACCCCGCATTGTGGGGACAGATGTGCTAGAATTGGGATGTGGCTTAGGCGATCTTTTTGTCGATATGCTGAACGCAGGTTATACATGTCGAGCGGTAGAACATTCACCACAAATGGTCGCGGCCGCACGTGATACACTACGCAAGCGTAAAATTGGTCAAACAGCCTGGATTATGCAGGGGTCGGCGCTGCAATTGCCGTTTAGTGAACGTTCATTTGATACTATTATCAGTACGTTCCCATCCGAGTATATTTATGATCCCAACACGATTGCCGAGGTTGAACGCGTGCTTCGTCCTGGTGGACGTATCATCATTATAGAAGGCGCAAACCTGTTGCCCGTTGGCTTTCTACAACCGCTACTCGTACTCATACAAACACTTGTCTATGGCCCTTCAGCACTCTTTGGCCCGCGTAAGCAACGAACGCTCAAAGATGAGGTAGCGCGTAGCCGAGCTACTGAAGAACCAGGTGTCATCACCGAAATACTACCCGATGCATGGTTTGGCCGCCTCATACCACTAGAACAGGTTGGCTTGCAACGACTCTCAGAACGCATTCGCAACCGTCGTTGGGAGGTTTACATGACAATTGGTGAGAAACCGATAAAAGGCTGAGTTATTACCCATACAAAGCATTTATAAAGGCATCTTTTATGCAAACATACATTGAACAACTGGCAACAGACTATCCCCATCTCGCAAAAGCCTTCGCACGTATTCCAGAAGGCGAAGCGCACCTACGCCGTTTGCAAGACCTCAACACAACATGGCAGAATATGTTGCTCTCAAGCGAGAACCGCGCGTATGCAGAGGTCGTGGTGACGGAAGAGCGGCCTACACTTCCTGCAATCGATACCTTTGATATCATTTACGCGGGGGGTGGTCTTAACCTGCTCAATGCCGCCGTGATGACGGTACGTTATGGATTACGTGTCCTGGTCTTTGACCGCTTTACCGTCGGTGCAGTCCATCGTGAATGGAATATATCGCGTGAAGAACTGCGCGAACTGCTCGATGTTGGTTTGCTTACTCCCGGCGAACTTGAAAGCGTGATACAACGCGAGTATAGCGACGGTCTGGTACGCTTTCATTCCGCGAATATCAAGGTCAAGCCAGCCGAACTACACCTTAAAAATGTGTTAGATGTCGCAGTCGATGCAGAAAAGCTAACTGCTCTCTGTATTCAGAAAATTCGTGCCCATCAGTCCAGTAGCTCGCTCCCCAACGTCATCTTGCATAATACAACGTTTGTGCGCTGTGCCGTACAACCACTACAAGGTGTTACCATAGACGTAACAAATCAAGAGGGAGAACTGCATAGCTATGAAGCGCGTCTTTTGATTGATGGTATGGGATCGACCTCGCCTATTGCCTGTCAACTCAATTGTGGTCGTCCCTTCTCGCTCGTCTGCCCAACCGTCGGCACAGTTGCGCGTGGCTATAAGCAAGGAGCAGGTCCGAAAGAGATTGATACAAATATAGGGGAAGTGCTAGTTTCAACCGAAGATGCACGCAGGAGTCATCAACTGATCTGGGAAGCCTTCCCTGGCGTGGACGATCAGGTCGCGATCTACCTTTTTTATTATGCTGAGACAGGGAATCGCGTCGATCTCCTCGAATTGTTCGACGATTTTTTCGCGCTCCTTCCAACGTACAAAGATACTGAACATGTCGAGGTGCTCAAGCCTGTCTACGGCTTTATTCCAGCAGGCTATAATATCTCACTTCCCTGGCAAAAAGAACAAAAGGTGCTCGCTTATGATCGTGTTCTCTCATTAGGCGATGCCGCAGCATTTCAATCGCCACTTACCTTTTGCGGCTTTGGCTCCTATGTACGCAACCTGCGGCGTATTACAACACTGTTAAATGTGGCACTCGAAACTGATTGTGTTCGTGCTGATGATCTAAACAATGTACGCGCATCGGAAGCAGTACCAGCGGTTGCACGCGCCTTCAGTAAGTTCATGATTGCGAAACCCACACATGCCGAACCAGTATGGCAGGTCAACGAAACACTAAACGTCTTTTGCAACGTCCTCGCCAAACTAGGGCCAAAAGTCACCAACGCCTTTTTCAAAGATCGTATTGGCTGGCTTGACTATACACGTGTCGTCCTGAACACACCTGGATATTATCCAAGAATTTATTCACTCGCCCTTAGCACCCTGTCACCAGTTGAAATCGTCGGTTGGATAACTGCATGGCTCAAACTTGGACGCCAATCAGCACTATTTACCATGTATCGTCTACTACGACCTATCGTACAGTCACCGGCAGGTAGACTCATTAGCCGCACATCGCCTCGTGCAAAGCTCTATATGGCAATCTTTGATGAGCGCATGCAACAGGTGAAACGAGGGGCCCAGGAACATACACAAGTAGCTCCTCAAAAAAACACTGGTATCAGTGCTTGGTTCGGCAGCTTATGGCCGCAAGGCTAACGTTTTATGAAGAGCATAGCTCTGTGCTTCTGCTAAAAATAAGGTGTCGCCATTATACTGCTTCCACAGAGGCAAAGAGCTGCGTAAATAATTCGCTAATCTCCTCATTTTTCAGGTCAAGCGAGGCATCACCAATGGTCAGCTCGAATTTTGACCAGCGTGGCACAATTGTTGGTACCAGGCGTGAAAAGAGGAGCGTTTTTGTTTCCTGTGCGAGACTTAAGGATGCCTCGGTCAGTTTTTCAGCATCCCCTTGGACAAAGACATGCATCATATTGGTCTGTGGCAGAGCAGGTAATATTTCAATTTGTGGAAATGCTGAAAGCACCTCGGCAACCTCTTTTGCTTTCGTATAATAAGAACGCATTCTACCCAAACGTTCGGTCAAGCCTTTTTGAGCGGCAAGCACTAAAGGGTAAAGGTGAATAAGATTACCACCATATCTGCGTTGCCATACACGCGCCTCTGCAATAAAATCAGCAGGTCCGGCCAGGATTGAACCGGCAATACCGCCTAACACTTTGTAAAATGAGACATAAACGCTGTCGAATAAGCCCGCACTCTCGGCATACTCGCGTTCGTAAAAGGGCTGGCACTCCCACAACCTTGCACCATCAAGATGTGTTGCAATACCTTTTTCTCGTGCCCAATCGATGATAGCATTCAACTCTTCCCAACTTGGCAACTGCCCACCAATTTCGCGTTGCGGCAATTCGAGCAGTAAAGCACCTATTGGTTCTGAAATAGCTTTCAAATCTTCGAGTGTAAGCATACGGTAAGCTGGTCCGACAAGCACGCTATCAAGCCCATGGAGTTTGCGGTATGCTTGTTGCTCATGAATTTCAAGATGGGATGTAGGATGAAAAGCGACGCGCGAAATTTTGCGTCGTTCTGTCCAGATACGTAACGCGATTTGCTGACACATGGTACCACTCGGCATAAATACCGCCGCCTCTTTACCCAGCAACCGCGCTATATCAGCCTCGAACGAGGTAATCAGTTCGCCCTCGCCATAACGGTCAAAATCAGCTTCAGCATTCGTATATGCTGCCAATTCGCTCAGTACTTGTTTCGGCGTCTGAGGATATCCATAGCTTAAAAAGTGTTCACATTGCTTGACAATACTCTGTACTTTTTTCTCGTCCATCTTGTCACTCTCATCTTTATTTTGTTTCAATACTACACTATGCTGTATGTCGGAAGCCCATTGCATATAAGGAGGCATACTCGCCTTCACGTTGTAGCAAATCATTGTGTGTGCCTTGCTCGACGATATGTCCAGCTTGCACAACAACGATGTTATCGGCGTTTTTGATGGTCGATAATCTGTGCGCGATAACGACTGCTGTACGTCCCTTCAACAGAGTGTTCAGTCCTTCCTGCACGATGAGTTCGGTAAAGGTATCTATGCTTGCCGTTGCTTCATCCAGAATGAGGATGCGCGGATTCGCGAGCAGTGCTCTTGCAAAAGAAATCAGTTGGCGTTGTCCAACGCTGAGGTTACGACCACGCTCACGAATAGGTGTGTTATAACCTTGCGGCAAGCGTTCAATCAGGTCATGCGCTCCAACAACGCGTGCCGCCTGCTTGATCTCTTCATCAGTGGCGTTGAGTCGCCCATAACGGATATTTTCAAGAACGGTTCCAGTGAAGAGGAACGGCTCCTGTAGCACTATCCCTATCTGCCTACGTAATGATGCCTGCGTCACATCACGAATATCATAGCCATCAATCAGGATTGCCCCTTCTTGAATATCATAAAAGCGCGTCATTAGACCGACAATAGTGCTTTTCCCTGCTCCAGTAGGACCGACAATAGCAACCGTCTGACCAGCTTTAATCGACAAGTTGAAGTCACGTAGCACAGCAACGTTCTTGAGATAGCCAAACGAGACATGATCAAACTCTACATCGCCACGTATCTGTGGTAATGGTTTCGCGTCTGGCTTGTCGGTAATCTCGACAGGTACTTCCATTATCTGGAAAATACGCTCAGATGCGACTCCCGCACGCTGTAGTTGTGTGTATTGCTGGCTCAACTCACGAATGGGATCAAAGAAACGGTTGATATAGAGTGTAAACGAAATCAACACACCAACCTGCAACTTGCTCTGTGATACCAGAATACCACCATAGACAATGGTTATCATGATTGCAAGAGCCGCTACGACCTCGACCAGAGGCAGAATAAGAGCTGCAACACGACTCGCCTCATGATTCGTGTCGCGGTTATAGGCATTTAACTCATCAAACTCATCGCGGTTGCGGTCCTCGCGTGCGAGACTCTGAATAACACGCATACCAGAAATGTTTTCTTGTAGTGTCGCGTTAACCATCGAGATCGCGGCACGAGTCAGGCGAAACGAACGCTGCGCGTAGCGTTGCCAGAAGACAGCAATTGCAATCATGATTGGCAACACGATAAAAGAGAGCAATGCGAGCGAAACGTTCAGCACCAGCATAATGCCAATGATGCCGACGAGCGAGATGAGCGAACCAAGGATCGAAAGCAGGCCCGAGCTAAGCATCGACTCCAGCACATCTATATCGCTTTGCAGGCGTGACATGACACGTCCGATCTGTGTGCGGTCATAGAAACTAAGCGAGAGTCGTTGCAAATGAGTGAACATGTCCGAGCTTAGTTGGAAAAGAATTTGTTGTCCAGCCCAGGACATGGTCCAAACCTGCCAGTACTGCGCCTGCCACATCAAGACGTTGACAACAAGCAGGACAACTGCAATGATGGCAAGACCATGCAAATCATTATGAGTGATGAAGGCGTCGATGGCAACACCGATCAGGTACGGATTGGCAAGGTTGAGCAACGTATAGAGAAGCATCAGTATAAGACTTCCTATCGTCTCGGCACGATAACGAGAGATATACGGCCCAAACTGTTTGATATAATGCCAGCTAAATTTTCCTGAAACATTCTCGTCCGAACTTTCCAGGCTATTTTCGCGCAACCTACTTTTGCGACGATGCGCCATGTAGTCATCAATTGAAGCTGACCGTGTTGACTTTACCATTCTCATCGTGTAACCTCGCGTTTCTGATCAGACTGTTTGCCCTGTTCAGTATAGCCGTGTTCGTTCGACGAGGACGGACTATATTGGTCACTCTCATCTTTTTTTACTGAGAGCATACGAGCCTCGAATTCCTCTTGTTCGCGCAATTGCAGGTCGTAGAGGCGCGTATACGCACCATTCAATGCCAGGAGCGACTCATGAGTACCACGCTCGATGATGCTACCTTTGTCCAGAATCAGGATTTGGTCGGCATTTTTGATAGTACGTAGTCGTGACGCGACGACAAAGGTGGTACGTCCATGCATTACTGCATCAAGTGCTTGCTGAATGAGATACTCAGTCTCCATGTCAACACTTGAGGTAGAATCGTCGAGTACAAGAATACGTGGGTCAAGCAACAGAGTACGTGCAATAGCCACACGCTGTTTTTGTCCACCAGAAAGAGTTACACCACGCTCTCCTACCCATGTATCGTAACCATCCGGCAACATGAGCGCGAAATCGTGGATACGTGCAACCTTCGCGGCAGCAATGATTTGCTCCTCTGTTGCGTTCGCCACACCATAAGCGATATTGTCACGTAGAGTAGCGTTAAAGAGGAACACGTCTTGTAGGACAAGACCAATATTTTGGCGTAGTGAACGTTGTGTCACTTCGCGTACATCGTTACCGTCGACAGTAATGCGGCCTCGGGTGGGATCGTAAAAGCGCGGCAACAAACTTAAAATTGTGCTTTTCCCACTACCAGTTGCACCCAGCAAGGCGACGATCTGTCCAGGTTTAGCGTCGATGGTAATATCGTGTAACACCTCTTGTCCTTTACCGTAGGCAAACGAGACATGCTCAAATGCGACATGCCCTTGTACATCTTTGAGGACGTGTGCATGAGTAACATCAGTGATCGTTGATTGTATATCGAGTACACTAAAGATGCGCTCGCCACCTGAGAGACCACGCATAAACCATGTCACCATAAAACCAAAGGCGCGGACAGGAGTATTAAGGAGGAGAATATACTGCGTAACTGCGGCAAGCACACCAAGACTCAGGCTATGTCCAATGACCGCAATGCCACCAATCCACACAACCAACACGGTGATTATGTTTACGACAAGCACCATGAGTGGTTGATTCCAGGCTGAGAGTCGCATAGCCGACATATTCATTGTGCGCAATTCCTGATTTTTCGCACCGAACTTGGCAATTTCAAACTCTTCACGTGCGAATGCCTTGACGACACGCACACCGCTCAAGCTTTCCTGCATAACGGTGCCAAGCTCCCCATTCTCGTTCTGTACGTTCATCCATAATGGACGCAAGCGACGCGCTACTTGAAAGGAGAGGAAAAGCAGAATAGGGACACTTGCCAGCGTGACGAGAGCAAGGTACACATCTAATCGAAACAAAATAACGGTGATTGCCACAAAGGTAACGAGAGTTAAGACCGAGCGCAGCAGACCAAGCGTCATAAAGTTACGGATAGCTTCGATATCAACAGTAAGACGCGACATGAGTTGTCCCGTCTCTGACTCATCATGAAAGGCAAAGCTAAGTTTCTGTAAATGATCGTAGACCTGATTACGTAGATCATAGGCCACAAGGTTAGAAACGAACTGTGAGAGATAGCCTTGTCCATATGCAAAAAGACCACGTAGAGCACTTGAGACAAGTATTGCTAGCGCGACAAGCAGCAGATTACCGAGTTGCCCATGCTGCAAGCCAGTGTCAATCACATAAGCAATAAGCCATGGAATAATCAATGAGAGACCCGTTGAAAGTCCCAGACAAGTGACGGCTCCAAGAGACGGAAGCCAATGGGGACGCAATAATGCAAAAATACGCATAAAAATGCGTAAGTTCGCCTGCCAAGTATCAGCATACAAGGACGTTTTCGACGTATCACTAGATAACGAAGCCACACGCTATTCCTTTCTCGATACACACACTCAAAAAAAGGAAGCCGCTCACAATGCTTGTGTTCTTGCCACAATAAAGACAACAAAACAGAAGACGGTGAGCGACATGAGGTTGTCTTGCTTGTCTGTCTTCTGTCGTAATTCGGTGGAGGAGATCATCGTTGTCGATGATAGAGAGTCAATCGCCCAGAGGGTGGTGGTCTCTGTATCCTTCAAAACTTCTTTTTCTCTTATTAGGATATCATATTATTTCACGTATCCGCTACCACAATAGTTACAGGGGTTATACTCAGAACGCTCTCGTTCCGTATTATGATACGGAACGAGAGCGTTCTGAGTATAACCCCTGGTAGTATTTTATGCTACAAAGCGTGTCTTTTTACTTAACTCACTGGCGTGAAGACAAGACCTGACGGACTTGCGAGACCAATGATAATTGGAATAATCGTGCCTGTCTTTACATCAAGCTTGCCAACGAACCCTGCAACACCGGAGTTGCCAGAAGCCTCAGTATATGTAGTTCCAGGGATAAAACCATTGTAGACGTTGACGGTATAGATGATATTCTGCTTGCTATCTACAATAAACAAACGTCCCTCTTTTGCGGTGGCCCAGGCGGAGTCAGCAACCTGTGTCCCAACAGCTAAGTGTGTAACTGTTTGAGCTGAAGTACCCGGGTTATGAATAAAGATCAACTCGGAGTCGCCCTGAGAGTCCAGTACAAGATTGCCTTGCCATTGCTCAATGTGATCTGCTGAACAGCAGGAGCCGCATTTACACCGGCACTATTGAGTGTTGGATTGGAGGCCGAAACAAAGACCTTCCCATTCAAGAACGCCATATCTCATAGCCACCACCATGAGGTGCAGCAGGGACGTGATATGCTGTGATAACACCCGTTGTAGGATTGATTATCGTGAGACGTGCGTTTGCATCCTCGTTTGAGGTAGCCCAGATCAGGTGTGTCTTTGGATCAACGCGTAATCCATCGCAGTGGCCGGGAACGTTATACTTTCGGACAATTTTCCCTTCACGAGTGTACTGCACAATGGTACTGGATTTTTTATCAGTACCATCTACAGCCGCACCATTCTGGTAGCCTCCATAGACATACTTTCCATCAACTTCAACCGAATCTGGGCTGAAATAAGCAGCCGTACCTCTGGCAAATACCGATACTTTGTATCCAGGAAGGGCTGTAACCATAGGCTGAGGCGAAACAGCACTTACCTGCGCTTCTCGTTGGCCCATGCTTATACTCATAAGTACGAGAGCCACCATACAAATAGCAGAAAGAAGTACAATCGCTCCCCTGCGAAGAATCCTATCCATTTTTCCTCTTTTCATACGTTGTTATCTTCATTCAGAAACATAGGAAACATGTTTCCCTTCTGAGCTTATACCATGTACATTAATAGAGCATTACCGCAAGGCTAAAATCGTTAAAAAGCAGGCTCAACAGCAAAACATACGACCAATTGTGGTAATATCAAGGGGAACCACTACCATATGATAAACATACCTACAATGTATAAAGAAAGAGAGGAGTGTTTCGATGTTCCAACTTACCGTCCTCTATGGACATCCAGAAGACACGGCAGAGTTTGACCGCTATTATGCAGAGGTGCATACTCCGCTTGTGCAGAAAATTCAGGGACTCAAGTGGTTGAGCGTAACGAAGTTTACAGAAGGACCTCGCGGAGAGCAGCCACCCTACTATCAGATGGCTGCAATGTATGCCGATACCCGTGAAGAATTTAACGAGCTCATGTCCACGCCAGAAGGCAAAGCTGTCGGGCGCGATGTTCGTAACTTTGCGACGGGTGGCGCAACGCTCATTTATGGCAACGAAGAGAAATTCTTGTAGTGTAATAAAAAAGGTTGTCGTATGACGAAGCGCATACGACAACCTTTTTTTACGACGCTATAAGAGGTTTGATAATTCTTCAGCAGTGTTTACTGGTGCCTGACACGCAAAGTTCTGGCAGACATAGGCCGTTGCCTTACCATCCTTTAGCGGACGGTCTGCTAAAAGAGGTATGATCTGCGTAGCTTGTTGATCGCCAGGAACACAGTAACCTAAGACGCTATTGGGCAGATACTGTGTATTGGTAGCTTTGAGCAATACTAGCGTGTCGTCGGTGGCAAGAGGGCCGACAATCGCAATTTCTTTACTGGGCGAGAGCGCGAAGTCGAGCGCACCGAGGATATACCCGAACGCCTGAGGATGCTGCGTCATGACGTCCGTCAAAGGTTGCAGATAATCATCGGCACGCTTGCGATAGGACTGCTCACCAGTAAACGCTGCTAACCGCAGAAGCACATCCATAGCAACACTATTACCCGCAGGAGTTGCATTGTCCATAATGTCCTTTGGACGGCTAATCAAGGCTTCGGCATCGCTTCCTGTATCAAAGAACCCACCATTCTCCTCATCTGCGAACAAGGCGATGGCTTGATCCATGAGTGTACGTGCCTCCACGAACCAACGTGGCTCGAAAGTAGCCTCGTACAGCGCGAGGAGACCGTCAGCTAGAAAGGCGTAGTCTTCCAAAAAGCCGTTGAGATGCGCTCGTCCATCTTTATAAGTGCGTAAGAGACGCCCGTCTTTACGCAGTTCACGCAATAAGAACTCGGCGTTTTTCGTAGCGACCTGGATGTAGTCAAGCCGCTCAAGGTACCGCCCAGCTTCCGCGAAACTACGCAACATCAGCCCATTCCAGGATGTCAATATCTTCTCGTCGCGTCCGGGTTTGACGCGTTTTTCACGAGCTTGAAAGAGTTGTGCTCTACTCTGTTTGAGCGACTCAGCCAGTGCCTCATCGCTTATTAGCGCCTCATCGGTACCTTGATGTTTGGGCTGAACGTGCAAAATGTTCTTGCCTTCAAAGTTGCCACGCTTGGTTACGTCGTAGTAAGGCATGAAGAGCGCGGCTGCCTCTGACGAAAGAGTATGCTCGATCTCTGCTGGCGTCCACACAAAGAACTTGCCCTCTTCACCCTCGCTATCCGCGTCTTGCGTTGAGTAGAAGCCTCCTTCGGGCGCGGTCATTTCACGCACAACATAGTCGAGTGTCTCCTCGACAATGCGACGACAAAAAGGCGTGCCTGTCACAAGATACATGTGCAGATAGGTACGGCTCAGCAAAGCATTATCATAAAGCATCTTCTCAAAGTGAGGCACAAGCCATTTTTTATCAGTGGAGTAGCGATGAAAACCGCCGCCTAACTGGTCATAAATACCACCATTCGCCATATTTTGTAGTGATAATTCGATCATCTTAAGTTCTGGCATTGTTGCTGGTGTAGTGATTTCACCTTTAAGTCGATGCTGGTGAATACGCAATAGCAACTCTAACGACATTGTACTTGGAAACTTGGGTGCTGTACCAAAGCCCCCGTATTCGGCATCAAACTCTTTCGCTAACGCATTACTGGCTTTGCTGAACACATCGAGCGAGAAGGTTGTACCGACAGGAAGTCCTGACCCGGCCTTACGTAGTGGTGCATCGCTGCGTTGTTGAAGGTAATCAGCAAGTTGATTAGCCTGTTTCTCAATCTCCTGGCGGCTCTGTTTGTAGGCCGTTGCGACACTCAACAAGATCGTAGGGAAACCGGGCATAGTTTGCGCTCCATAGCGGCGATCATGAGGGGGAAAGTAGGTGCCACCATAGAAGGGACGACCATCGGGCATAAGAAAGACCGTCATGGGCCAACCGCCCTGCTGCGTCATAGCCTGCACCGCCTGCATGTAGATACCATCGATGTCCGGTCGTTCCTCGCGATCTACCTTGATATTGACAAAGTTCTGGTTCATCAATGCAGCGATCTCTTCGTTCTCAAACGACTCGCGCTCCATCACATGGCACCAGTGGCACGCCGAATAGCCAACACTCAACAAAATTGGCTTGTCTTCTTGCTTCGCTTCACGCAACGTCTCCTCGTTCCATGCATGCCAATCCACCGGATTGTGTGCATGCTGCAAGAGATATGGGCTAGTTTCATGAATAAGGCTGTTCGTATGTGTATATTCTTGCTGTCGATCTGACATGAGTATGCTCCCTGGGTGTTCATAAATGTACTTTTTATGCATTGTACGACACTGAGGGATGAATGAACAGTAAGCTTAACATGCTGAGGTCAGGATTTTGCGTTTCGTCAGTAAGAGCATGACAGGGCTTGCTCCATTGAAATCAATTAATTGCTCAAGTGGCTTGTAGAGCCAGCCGGGGGCATGACAGGGGCAAGCCCTGTCACTACTATACTCTCCTTGCCACTGCGTGGTGGAGCCGCGTGAGTCCGTCTATAGTAGTGACAGGGCTTGCCCCTGTCATGCTCTTGAAATCATACTTACACCGCTCCATAGACCAATCTATGATATTCATTGGACTCAATGGGCTTGCCCCTGTCATGTGAAAACGATGTCTTTCAGCAACTTTTGAAAACCCTGTCATGTTTGTGGCTCAAGTGATAAATCACTTCAATGCATTACTCATGACAAACACGAGGTTCGCGGGACGTTCTGCCATACGACGCATCAGATAAGGATACCATTGCGAACCGTAGGGTACGTACACGCGCATATCATAGCCTTTTTGCACCAGTTTGTCTTGTAGATCACGGCGTATACCATAAAGCATCTGGAACTCAAACGACTTTTTGCTGATACCATGATCGCGTACAAAGGTAGTTGCGGCATCGATAATTGCCTCATCGTGTGAGGCAATGGCGGGATAGTTCCCACGCGCGAGCAGCATCAGCATGAGTTGAATGTATTTCTGGTCAACCTCACTCTTTTGCTGAAAGGCAATTGTAGCAGGCTCTTTATATGCACCTTTGACGAGGCGGACACACACCCCCTGTGCTATAAGCTGTTCAATATCCTGCTTACTTCGATGAAGGTAGGATTGAATAACCGTTCCAACATGCTCGAATTGCTGATGCATACGCAACGTGATATCGACGGTTCGCTCTGTATAATCTGAACCTTCCATGTCAATACATACAAATGTGCCCTGCGGTTGTGCATGTTCCAGAATGGTGCGCACATTTTCTTCGCATAAGTCCTGAGAGATGTCGAGTCCTAACGCAGTGAGTTTGATAGAAATGTTCGCATCTATTCCAGTCTTTTTAATATAATCAAGGGCCGCGATATAGTCATGTGCTGCGGATCGAGCCTCTTTGTCGTCAGAGACATTTTCGCCGAGTAAATCAAGTGCGGCACGTATACCACGCTGGTTTAAGACCTGTGTTGCCTGTGCTGCCTCATCCAGGGCTTCGCCAGCGACAAAGCGACGTGACACGCTACGTGTGGCCTTATTATGTACAACAAAATTGCGTAGATTTTCGTTTTGAGCGAGATACAGCAGCGTATCTTTAAGCATCATTGCTCTCCTTTATAAATGTAGAACAAACAATAAGAGGTACGGGTAAACATTATGGTTCCTGCTTTGTGGCACAGTATATCGCGGAAATGCGCTATCCTTCTCTTCTATAATAGCACATAGTGCCGAAACCGATTTTCACCAGCGCAATGAGCGACGCAAAAGTGCATCATAGACGGCATCGGGCAGAAATCGTCGTAAGTCTACCAAAGCCGCTTGAGCAGCCAGTAATAACGATAGTTCTGCCAATATCATTCATCTTTTGGTCCAATACGGCTCCATAAGCCCAGTCGAATCAACTCTGTACGGGCCTCGAAACCAAACGAATGTGGGTCCATCGTTCGCCCATGATGAATGACTAACCCACGTAACATCTCTATTTGCTCCGACTTCGTGGCGGTATCACGCTCAAAAGGAATGTGCAACGCAAGTTGCTCAACCGCCTGTCGGTTTTGCCATTGCTTTGATGACTCTGACATAATGCAGCCACATAACTCTTTCTTTTAGTAGCCAGGACGCTCTACTTACACAATGGTAACACGTCTATATGCCGCTCGCAAGGGACACATTCCAGGTCTTCCTATTCTTCACAAAGAAATAGAGCGATACACGTTTATGTATATAAAAGCACTCAAAGGTAGCCCTTTTGCACTATACACAGACGCATTACTTGATTCCTTGCTGTGTCGATGCTACTGTAAGGCTATATAAACAAATATATGCGCAATGCTAGATTAGCAAAAATACTTTATTATGGGAGCTGATAAAACATGATCTGTACATATTGTAAAATGGCTCGTGCGGAGAATACAGCTCCTTGTACCAACTGTGGAGCACCTTCCTTGTTACAAGAGATGCCACAAAATGCACAATGGGGTAATAACGCCAGCACACAATGGGAATTTTCCTCTCCTCAGCAACGAAGTGGCAATGAGGCAATGTTAAATCGTCGGGGGCAACAACCTCCGCCGCAGCAACAATGGCAACAGCCTCAACAAGGAAATGCTTTCTTACCCATTCCTTATCAAGAGAGTATGGGTCTACAGCAGGTTCCACAGGTCAATATAATGCAAGGAATGTTGGACCCTGCTCAAGATATAACCATCACTCCCCCAAACTATGATGAAGGTGTGGTATACGTCCTTCCCATGTATACCAAACCACGTCCCATTATTCCCCGCTATCGTATCATTAGCGGTTTTCTTAGTGTCATTATCGTTACGCTTATGCTCTGCGGAGGGGCAAGCTACTATGCAAAGGCAAGTGGTAAGCTCGATATGGTGAGTCGTGTTCTCACAGGCAATAATCCCGCACCGCCAAGTATTCGGCCATCTGCCTCTACGCTGCCTGACCCACCAAATAAAATCGACATAGGAACGGCCGCTGCATATAAGATCATTCCCTCTGCAACCACAACGTCACGTTTGATCAATGGCACAACCGTTGCGGCACAAACGGATAAAATATTCAAACCGAATGAAACGTTCTATCTTACGTATAGTGTCTACCCACCGACAAAGGGAAAAGTTGTCATCGAGTGGTATATGAATAACTTAACAATGCCTTATCGAACAGTTTCAGGAGGACCTCTTCCTGCTGGACAAGGCGTTACAGGAATGGCTCCTATGGTCTATGCCGAGCCTGCTGAGGGAAAAGTCTCACTCTATTGGAATGACCAGTTGGCACAGTCTCTCTACTTTGTCGTGAGGAATTAAAACATAGAGCAGCGACAACAAAAGGGGTACGCGTTCAAACCCTTTGAACGCGTATCCCTTTTGTTGTCGCTATTTACTATTTACATTGAGTATCAACGGAAACATCGCCAAGTACCTGTACCAGACAGGCGAGACGCATATTAGGATTTTTCTTGAGGTCGCTACGTAACCAAAACTTCTCCATAAAGGAAAGGGGATTTGTGTTTATCGCAGGCGAGACGGCAACGCGGTCCAGACCACAAAAACCATTGCCATGACAGTTGGCAAACTTCCACAGGCCACAGTAGACAGGTACATCGCTCTCTAACGCAGGATAGCGAACACTATCGCCATCCGGTACTTGCACTCGTTTATTCTCACGTACAAACGTTATAGTTGGCACAACATTTCCCTCCATTAAATAGATGGTATAATACCAGAATTTTGCTCTTCATAAAAGCGTTTATTGCTTGTCAGAATATAGCACAGATGCTCCAGAGCGTCAATAAAATGGAAACAGACCGTCATGAATAGAATGTGACGTAGAGCATCTGAGGCAGAACAGCCGTTCCTGAATCGCTATCACTAATTTGAATCGATCCTGAATAGGAAGTCCCTTTTTGTAATCCTGCACTACTACAATTTACAAGGATTGTCTTACTTGCTCCGGGTGCTAACGTTCCACTTACGGTGTTAACGGAGAGCCATGATACTCCTATCGGTGCATCCGTATGAATGCTAACCATCCAGTTTAATAGCGCAGAACCGGTGTTTGTGATCGTTACCGTCTGCATATTAGTGTTTGGACCACTTGTATTGAGGTTGAAATTCGACGGCGAGACGGCAATTGCAGCTTGACTCTGAACTACTATCGTCACAGGTATTTTTTGACTTCCCACCGTCGTTCCAACATCACTATCGGCGAAAGTAATAGTTGTCGTCAGAGTACCTGCATTATACATAGAGGTTTTTGGGCTTACCTCTATCATCGTGTGAGTTTGCGGCGATATACTTCCACTAGACTGCGACAGTGATAAGAACGCTGCACCATTTCCACTGTCAGTTGCCGACCAATTAAGAGGGGCATTACCTGTATTTGTGATTGTCAGCCATTGCCCTATCGGATCTGTTTTCTGTACAGTTTGAAACGTTAACGAGGTACTTTGTATCGAGATAGCGGCAGCAGGTGGAGTCGTTATCGTAAGCGAAACCGGCACTTGCTCTATCTGATTCCCTCCTGTAAATGTGAGAGTCCCTTGATAAGCACCTGCCTTGAGGGTTGCGTTATCGATGTTGACTGTAACCATCATCTGTCCATTTGCTCCAACAGTGCCACTTTGTGCTGTAACGCTTAACCAATTTCCTGAATCGGCAGTAGTGGTGCTAACACTCCAATTTTGTGATTGCCCACCACTATTTTGTATGGTAAGTGTCTTTCCTGCTGTACTTTGACCTGTGAGGGCTGCGAAGGAAAGTGCAGTAGGTGAGACCAGGATGTTACCAGGAGCAACAACTGTAAGCAAGACATTGATAGTAGCGCTTGCTCCTCCAGTTAAAGTAATGGTTCCTTGATAGGTACCAACCGCAAGTTGCTGTGCCTGCACACCGACAACCAGTTGTTGACTTTGCTTGGAGTTAATTTGCCCATTTGCTGAACCTGTAAGGTACAACCAGTTTGCACCATCATTTGTAGCGGTTGAAGCTCGCCAATTCAGCATCTTGCCCCCACTATTTTGGAGTGTAACCGATTGAGTGGGTACACTTTGCGTACCTGTAGCAGAAAAGGTTAACAAAGATGCAGACACGTTGAGGGCGGCAGGAGCAGTATCTACCTTCATAGTGACAGTAAGTTTGACTACATTGCGGCTACTCTTTTGCGTAAAAGTGATATGACCTGTATATGCTTGTGGAGTAAGACCACTGCGGTTCGCGGTAATTGTGACTGATGAACTGTCAGAAAACGTATACGAATTACTGATAGGAGACGCCGTAAGCCATGCCACATCACTACTTTGTTGCCATACAAGCTCGCCCCCACCTGCATTTTTCAACATCACTTGCTTCCTCGATGTGGTACCCACTCGATCAGTTCCCAGGTCAATACTCGTCGTCAGGAGTTGTAGTTGTGGTGGGGCTGCCGAAGGCTGCTGCACAGTAATAGTCGCAGAAGTGCTCGATTGTTGTGTTTCATCGGTAGCATGAATAGCATGTTGTCCAACACTCCAATCAGTAGGCACAATGACATCAACGGAAAATAGACCACGATGATCGGTTATAGCCTGGAGTTGTTGTTTCATGCTATCATCAATAGGAACATCCAGATCATGCGTAAATTTCACCTGTGTCGACGGAGCGAAACCTTTGCCATCCAACATAAAGACGTCACCTGGACGTACAATGGCAGGATTGGCGGTAAGATTCAACGCAAATGGTGTCGACGCAAATTTGCCTCTTGCCACTATATAAACCAGAATTCCACTTGCAACCAAAAAAAAGATACAAGAGAGTGTGAGCAAGATGGGAATGATGCGCCTTGCTACCGATGATTTCCCTGGTTGCTGTGGCCGATAGAGCGCTGGTAATACGCCATCAGTGTTTAGCGACAGTTTATCACGACGCGTATACGGTACTGCCGATGGTCCAATACGTAGAATTCCCCCCTCTGTCTGCGGTTTTTCATGATGAGCACTTATAACTATCGGCACTACATCTTCAATAATGGGTACACTGCCCTGCTCGGCTTCTTGCTGTACGGAGGCCGAAAGAAACCACCCCTCCTCTGATTTTCGTACAGGAACAGGAGGTCGTTGTATAGCAACCATGCTCGATTGATAGGGCTGGTCTTCAGGATGCAAGCCAGAGTAGTGACCAGCTCTATGGGGTGACGCGGGTGGAAGAGAAGGACGTGTTACGTCCCTCGTTGGAAGCGTACGTTTCTTCTCCGTAAAAGTATATCCACAGCGATTACAGGTTTGTGTTTCCATACGTAACAATTTGTGACATTGAGTGCAACGTTTCGTCTCCATTAAACATCGTTTGAGACCAGTGTATGCCATCTAAGTGCAGGCACAGACTCCCTCATCCTCCTTGACCGCTGTGTTCGTGTAATGTCGCTCGCTATCCATAGCGATAAGTTGTATCATCCTACGTTTATAAACGCAGAGAACGCACATTTTTCCAACATGTATCATAGTGTATAGCTGCATCTAAACATGCATACTCATGAAGCGGTACTATTATATCATACGCATGTAGAAAGGGAGGAGGACTCAGAGACAAACGCAGGGCTTGTGAATTATTGCCAGGGCGACCGCAAGGACCGCCCTGGTATCTTTAGTGAAGAGACATATTGGAGTTGGGCATATTTCCCGTCACGTTGATCTGCATAGTGCCAGTATAGCTAACTCCTGCACTACTGAGACCAGTAGCTGAGAGAGTATAGGTTCCCAGAGGAACATTCGAGAATATGTATTTGCCCTTTGCATCCGCAACTACACTTATTGGAGGGCCCGATGCGCCGGTAAGGCTCACTGCTGCTGCTGGTAGAGGTACAGGCTGTTGACATGTGCTAGTAGGACATATGGTGATGCTACCACTTACAGCAAAGCCTGTAACGGTAACAGTTACCGGAAGCGTTTGAGTGCTATTTTCAATTGTAGCACCATCACTAGCGGTCACAGTCACAGACCCTGTGTATGTACCTGGTACGAGTGTAGCAGCATTAACATTGGCACTTACGGTGGCACCCTTGCCCGTGTCTGACCCCGACGTAGGTGAAAGAGTAAGCCAATTCGTACTGGAAGCATCAGTTGTAGCATTCCAGGTGACAGGCAAAGTGCAAGTACCAGTTTCAGACACAGAGAACGTTTGCACTGTAGACACCTGTCCCTGCGCAACCGTGAAAGCAAGACTGCCAGGTGAGACAGCCATCTGGCATGGAGGAGGCTGCACTGTGAACGTGACTGAGAAGCTCTGTGGACTTCCTTGAACCGCCGCTCCCGAGCTATCTTGAGTACTAATCGAGACCTGTGTCGTATACGTCCCTGGTCCTAAATTGCTGGTTATTGGATTGAGGCCAACTGTTGCGGAAAGTCCACCTTGCCCAAAGGTGCCAGCATATGCTGAAAGTTTCAACCAGGAGACTGTTGGAGACATAACTGCTTTCCACGTGAGAGGCCACATACAGTTGCCGGATGCAGTAAGTGTAACTGATTGAGGTGCTGGATTACTTCCATTTTGTACTGCGCTAAATGCAAGTGTACTGGATGATGGTTGCGCGAGCGCACAAGGTGGACTTACTTGCAATTGCACCGCCACGTTCTCGGGGCTACCACCAGCAACAGTCAAACCCGTTTTCGCGTCATAGCCATTTAATGTCACCTGTCCATTATAGGTTCCTGGCGTTAGCCCGTTCACAATAGCACTTATCGTCACAGTTGCCGTTTGTCCAGGGTTAATTGTGCCGCCCGTTGGTGAAGCGTTCAACCAGGAGTTTGCCAACAAACTCACGTTCGTGTGCCACTGTAAGGCACTCTGACCAGAATTTGTAATCAGTACTGTCTGCCCAGACGTGATAGGCTGTCCCTGCACCGTGCTAAAACTCATGGTTAGAGGAGCCGCAGCCATGATTGGTGCCCCAGGCGGAGGTGGAGGTTGTACGTTAAGGCCAACAGTGACTGCCTGTGTACTTCCTTGCCCACCTCCCTTTTGCGTTGCTACAATCGTGATAGTGCCGACATACATACCTGGCACCATGTTCGTTGTATCGACGCCCACTGTAATTACCGAACTAACACCAGTCTTCGCTAAACCACTTGCCGGTGTAATGGACAACCAACTCGCAGATGAGGTTGCGTTCCAGGAAACGGCAGTGCTACAGTTAGAAGTTTCACCCAGGTTTATTGCTTGATTGCTAGCATTACTACTATTGCTAACAGCTGTAAAGGACATTCCACCTGTGCTTAACGTCAAACTACAATGTTGTTGAACGGTGAGCGAAATGCTTACACTTTGCGTGCTATTTATCGTCGTAGGATCGGGCGAAGAAAACACGAGGGTACCTGCGTGAGTTCCAGGAAGAAGATTCTGGCTATTCGCTGTGACATTCACACTTTCCGTTCCACCAGCAACAATGCTACCAGATGTTATATTCGTATTTAACCAGTTAGTCCCACCTCCCGGCAGGTTTGAAGAGGACTGATTGTTCGTAAGAGACCACGAAAGTGTATGACGGCCTGGATTAGCTACTGTCAGTATTTGGCTAGATAAACTAGACGTACCATCCGAGGCAGTAAACGAGAGTACTGCGGGAGTAATCATAAGCACAGCACCAGCGTTGGGTGGCAGTAGAGTTACCACCATTTCGACTTTTACGGCTATTGGGGCTCCTACATTTGATGAGAATGTGATGGTGCCTTCATAAGAGCCTGCCATCATTATGCCACGCTCAACAGCAATAGAAATTTTTTGGCTATCGCTAAATGTTCCTTGATTAGGAGTAAGCATAAGCCAGGGCTTATCACTGCTGGCGGTCCATGTGATAGCACCACTCGCGTTTTCGTCATTGGATAATACAAAAGGTTGAATGGTGTTTGACCCTTGATAGCTAGAACCCATGTCAAGAGAAAGATTCTTGATTATTAGATGTGATGGCTTTGAGGGTCCAGCGTTAATGATTTGTAGTGTCGCATTAGCAGTATAGTGTGAGGTCATGTCCTCGGCTTCTATATTATGAAAGCCAGACCCCCAGTCACCCGCAGTAATGACTACAGATGCAGTACCTGCACCATTTTTTCCAACCTGTACAATGGGAAAACCTGTATTGAAAAGTACTGGCACACCAACATCATGTGTAATGTAGACACTTGTGGATGCATTGAAATGAGTTAAGTGAAGTGTTATACGCTGTCCAATACTAGCCTGATTATTATTGTTAGGTGAGGTGATCGTCAAGGTTGGCGGTCCACTTACAGGAACAGGCGTATGATGCGGGTGCAAAAAGGTAATAGAGAGAAGTGCAGTATCAATGGTTAATGCTAAAATTGCTAAAATTGCTAAACAAATAAACGCAACTCGAAGATAGGCAACACGGGTCATTCTACGCATCGATGGAGTAACTATTATGCCCTCAATCTTAGCTCGCCGTTCATCTTCGGCCTCAATACGTGCAGCCTCAGCACTACTTGGGAAACGACGTGCGAGGAGTGGGTCAGTATAGTTTTCCCAGGTATTGTTCGTGTCAACCTCATCTGCATCTGATAGCCAGGGCCACAAATCAGGAAAGTTACTTCCCGTAGCCTCAGAACGCTTTTGTTGAGTATCTTCCTCGTTCGCAATAGCTTTAGGTAGTGGAGTACTATATCGTTGGATATCGGCTGAAACATCGAGTAGTGGTGAAAGGCGCGAAGCATGTGGTTGACGTTTATCGCTTTGCTCTACAGCAGCTATACGTCGTGCAGCATCATTAAGCCGATGAATTGCCTGCTCTACCATGTTTACGTACACACCATGAGTCGAGCCAAATGGTGTCTGTGGTGCCATTGGAGGGAAAGGCGTATCGAAAGACGCTTGTGAAGGCGGTGCAATACGATGTTCTGTCATCGCACGCTCTTGCTCCTGATCTTTTTGTAACACGAAATTTACTGGATATGAGGCTGTCGAAATATCAGTGATATCAACATGCCGCTCAGAAATGGGTGAGGCTTCGTTGCGCTTAGAGAGCTGAGATCTGCACTCATCACACAGTAAAGCGGGCGCATCACACGGCTTGTTACAATGAAGACACGGGCTCATGTCTCGCTTTTGCTTATTGTCTAAACTCTCTACCTGCATGCGCTAACCCTCACATTAAAAGATGTATAACATAGTGAAAAATAAATAAGCAATGTTAGCTTCACTGCGCTCCACATTCCCTTGTATCGGTTATAATTTCATAGGCACACTACCTTTAGAATGCCCATATCATAGAACGCACCGTTGCGTTTGTTTGTCACGCAAGCAACCGATGATATAGGACTTATTACTTATACGGTGAATATGAAAGGAAAACACAGTTTATCGCTGTGTTGCACCATATGTCTCATACAATGCATGCAAGATTTTCTCCTGCAGCGCATTTGCCTCGGCATCAGTAAGAGTACGGTCAGATGCTTGGTATACCAGTGAATACGTCAGATTTTTCTTCCCTACAGGAATAGGCTCACCTGTATAGACATCAAAGAGCGTGACAGAACGTAACAATTTCCCGCCGTTGGCGATAATCACATCCCGCACCTCCTGTGCCGAAATCCGTTGCTCGACTACAATCGCCAGATCGCGTGTGAGTTCCTGGTGACGCGAAATGCTCTGATATGTCAGACGCGCAGGTACTGCGTCAAACAACATCTCCAGGTCTATCTCACAAAGATAGGCGCGATATGGCAGGTCGTAGTGCTGTTGCACTGATGGATGAACCTCACCCAGCACACCTATTGGGCTGAATATCTCCTCGTCCATTCCGGAACGATGCGACACTTCTATGAGGGCACAACGTCCTGGATGGAATGTGGGATGTTGCGTCGGAGTAAAGCGATAGGGCGAGATATGCAAGCCCGTAAGCAATGTCTCCACAATACCCTTAAGATCATAAAAGTCTGCTGGTCTTCCTAGTTCTGGCACCCATGAAATCTCTGTCGGACCACAAAGAGCAATACCCACACTTCGTCGCTCATCTGGTTGTTTGTGGGTATTTGCCGACGGCAAGTAACGTCGCCCAATCTCGAAGAAACGTAAACCTGCTTTGTTGCGTTTGCTATTTTCCTGTACCGTCTCTAGCAACCCGCTCATTAGTGTTAAACGCATCGCCTCAAGGTCGCTCGTCAATGGATTTATCAGCACTACAGCCGAAATGTTACGTGCCTCAAAGAGTGCGGCAGTCTTCCCGTTTGTGGACTGTGCTACAACGGGAAGTTCTTGTTTGTCACTTAATGGTGCAGCAACTGTTCCTAACTTTAGCAGAAAACGCGCTGACTCATTGTCAGTTTGCGCTAACAAATTAGCCATACGTGCTCTACTTGTCATCGCATACGTGATAATCTCGTTTAGCCCTGCTCCAACAAGCTGTGTACGCACCTCTTGTTCACGGTCAAACCATGACGTTGTTTGCGGTTCTGGCAACGGTCCTGTTGGAATAGTGCTTGGTAAGGTGTTGTAGCCAATTCTGCGTAGCACCTCTTCTACAAGGTCTGCACCCTCCTCAATGTCTGAGCGATATGTCGGCACCGTGACAAGCATTTTCTCACCCAGTTCATCGGGATCGGAGACAACCTCAAAGTGCAATGCTTGTAGAGCAGCAACCACCTCGCTGCGCGTCACCTTCATACCCGTGAGCCATTCAACCTCATACGTTGTGAAACTAATTGTGCGAGGCTTTAGCGGTGCAGGATACACGTCAATACTACCAGGATTGACCGTGCCACCTGCTAGCTCTACCATCAATTGTGCCGCACGATTCGCTCCCACAATGGTCAATTCTGGGTCCAGTCCCTTCTCAAACCGACTTGACGCATCTGTACGCAAGCCTAAAGCAGTCGAAGTACGGCGAACATTGACTGCATTGAAGTTCGCAGCCTCTAACAATACCGTCGTCGTCTTATCATTGATCTCACTGATTGCGCCACCCATCACGCCAGCAATCGCAGTTGGTCCCTCTGGATCAGTAATCAGCAGCATCTCAGGTGTAAGTTTACGTTTCACATCGTCAAGCGTTGTCAGCGTCTCCCCTTCATGAGCACGACGTACAATGATGTGGCGTTGGCGCACAAGATTGTAGTCAAAACCATGCAGAGGTTGCCCAAATTCTAGCATTACATAGTTTGTTATATCGACAATATTGCTGATTGGACGCATACCTGCTGCAAGCAATCTTCGGGCCATCCAACTAGGTGAGGGACCAAGTTGGATATTACTGATAATACGCGCGGTATAGCGAGGACAGAGATCAGGTGCCTCTACCGTCACCTGTGCCATCTCCGTTGCAAGTGTCCCTTGCTCATGCAACGTGAGTTGTGGTATACGCAATTCTTGTCCAGTCAACGCCGCCACCTCGCGTGCGATACCAACAATGGAAGACAGGTCACCGCGATGCGCCTTAATCGAAAAATCTAGCACAACCTCGCCTAGAATATCCACCAGTGGTGTGCCAAGCGGAGTATCGGCGTCAAGAATATAAATACCGGAATGGTCATTGCCCATTCCTAACTCACGCGGCGAACACAACATTCCTTGCGAGACATAGCCCATCTTCTTGCTCTCACTGATGGTAATATCGCCTACTTGCGCTCCAACCAGTGCTAACGGCACCTTGTCACCTAGTTTGATGTTAGGCGCACCACATACAACACCGAGTTCACCATGTCCTGTATTCACATGGGTATAGTTCAAATGGTCTGATTTCTCTACTTTTTCCAGGTAGGTGATCTGGGCGGTAACGATCTTCTCACCCCAACTCGCGCCAATGTACTCAATGGTCTCGACCTCTAACCCTGCCATTGTCAAGACATGCGCAAGTTCCTCCGGTGACATTTTTATGTCAACGTACTCTTTGAGCCAACTCAGTGGCACTCGCATAGGAAATTTCTCCCTTATATTCTCTACTAAAATTGACGCAAAAAGCGCAGATCGTTGCCAGAGAAGAGGCGTATCTCGTTGACACCGTATTTGAGCATCGCGATACGTTCGACACCCATGCCGAAGGCAAAACCACGATACTTGCTAGGATCGTAACCAACTTGTCGTAGTACGCGAGGATCAACCATGCCAGAGCCAAGAATTTCTAGCCAGCCAGTGTATTTACAGGTACGACAGCCTTTACCCTCGCAGAAGGGACAGTCGATATCGACCTCAGCACTCGGCTCGGTGAAAGGGAAGTAGCTGCCACGAAAGCGTACCTGCCGCTGCTCTCCGAACATTTCGCGGGCGAAACGTTCCAAACACCCTTTTAAGTCAGACATTGTACATTGTTCATCGACAAGCAAACCTTCTATCTGATGGAACATAGCCTCGTGCGAGGCATCAATCGCCTCGTAACGGAAGACTTTTCCAGGCACAAGTACGCGTACGGGCGGACGCATCTGTTCCATCGTGCGAACTTGCATTGGCGAGGTTTGTGTTCTCAAGAGTATTTCGCCTGGCACTATCCAAAAGGTGTCTTGCATATCACGAGCAGGATGATCGGCAGGCAGGTTAAGCGCTTGAAAATTATAGTAATCGGTCTCAACCTCTGGCCCTTGCACAATCTGGAAACCCATATTCGTAAAGATACGAGATACTTCCAATATTATTTGTGATAGTGGATGAATATGTCCGACAGGAAGTGCGCGTCCCGGCAGTGTTACGTCTATGCGTTCTTGCTCCAGTGCTTGCATAAGTTCGCGTTGCCGCAGTAATTCGCGTCTAGCGGTTAGATGCTGTTCTAGTTCGGCCTTGACCGCGTTGATCTTTTGCCCTACGACGGGTCGTTCTTCTTTTGACAGTTTTGGCATCACAGCGGAAAGATTTTTGAGTTCGCCCTTGTTGCGTCCAAGATAGCGTGTATCCCATTCGTCAAGTGCTGCTGACGTAGTGATTGTCTCTAACTCCACGCGTGCCCGCGTGCGAAGTTCATCAAGTTGTCCCAACAGGACATCTAATTGTCCCAACATGCATCCTCCAAAAATCAAAAACCGACGCGTCGTCAACAGGGACGAAGTGTCGGTCAAAAACTCCGTGGTACCACCCATCTTGAACTTGCTACATCCGTGTACGCTTTGTGCATCTATGACATGTATGCAAATTCCACTTGGTCTGTCCTATAACGGGGACTACCGAAGTTATCTACACTGTAATTCAATAACTCGCTCTGGGATGAACTTCGGCGTAGGCTTCCGCAAAAAGGCTTGCAGTCAATGGCCTCTTCTCTCTGTTCAGTCTCTCTCCGCGTACTCTTCCCATCATCGCTTTTTTATGCTTTGTTTTTCTCTTACGCAGTATATCAGAGTCTCACTACAAAGTCTAGCTTAACAAAAAAGAAGCACATCCCTACGAAAATCACATTCACCACCAGTATCCGAAAGCATGTAGATGTTCGTAAAACCTTGCGCCCATCTTGAGATTTTCTTAACCTTCTCTTGCTATAGTGAGAGAGACTGATACACAAAGTGTTTTTATAGCGAGGAGCACCTATGAGACAGCACGCGGATAGTCCGCCAACTCGTTTCCGCCGTAGCGCGACACTTGTATTTACACTCTATATTGCAGCTATAGCGTTAGCCGCATGTTCAAGTTCGTCTACTCCGCCTCAGAGTTCCAATTCATCTCAAAACAGTAGCATTTTCAAAATTAAGCATATCGTTGTCATAATGCAGGAGAATCGTTCATTCGATTCCTACTTTGGAACTTATCCAAGTGCAGATGGTATTCCAATGAAGAACGGCGTTCCTACGGTATGTGTCAACGACCCAAAAACAGGCCAATGTGTGAAGCCTTATCACAATCCCAATGATCTTAATGGTGGCGGCCCACATGGGCAAAATAACGCAACCGCTGATATTAACGGAGGGAAAATGAATGGCTTTGTCGAACAGGCTGAGAAGGGACGCAGAAAGTGTGCGAACGCAAATAATCCTATCTGTACTAATAGTAAAAGCGCGGATGTAATGGGATATCACGACGCCCGCGAAATTCCTAACTATTGGACGTATGCTAACGATTTTGTGTTGCAAGATCACATGTTTGAGCCAAATGCTTCATGGAGTCTACCCTCTCATCTTTTCATGGTCTCGGCATGGTCTGCCAACTGCACCCAAAAGGGAGACCCGATGAGTTGCAAAAATGCACTACAAAATCCCACCGGGAGAAAAAATGCCCTCAAGGTCAAGGGAGCGGATTATGCATGGACAGACCTCACCTACCTTCTACACAAAAATAGTATAAGTTGGGGCTATTACCTGGATCAAGGAATCGCTGCCGATTGTCCAAATGATCAGATGATTTGTACACAGCCAGCGCAAAAAGTGAAAGTGCCGGGTATTTGGAATCCACTGCCGCAGTTTGATACAGTGCAGCAAGATGGGCAACTTGGTAACATTCAAGATGTCTCGAACTTCTACACCGCTGCCAAAAAGGGAACATTGCCAGCCGTCTCCTGGGTGGTTCCCAATGGTAAGAATAGCGAGCATCCACCCGCTCTTGTTAGTACTGGTCAAACGTATGTGACAGGGCTTATTAACGCTGTGATGCAAAGTCCCAATTGGAATAGCACCGCAGTATTCTTGTCCTGGGATGATTGGGGTGGTTTTTACGATCACGTTGTTCCCCCTCACGTAGATGAAAACGGGTATGGTTTGCGTGTTCCCGGTCTGGTCATTAGTCCTTATGCCAGAAAAGGTTATACCGACCACCAAACTTTGAGCTTTGATGCCTACCTGAAATTTATAGAGGATGATTTTCTTAATGGACAACAGCTCAACCCAAAGACAGATGGACGGCCAGACCCACGTCCAACGGTGCGTGAGAATGTGTCCATTCTCGGCAACCTTCTCAGCGATTTCGATTTCTCGCAGCAACCACGATCCCCTGTCCTGCTATCAGTTCACCCCTCACCAGGACCAGCATCGACGACATAAGGAGTTTGAGGTGGTTGAAGGGGTCTGGACACTTAGATGTTCAGACCACCTCGACCACCTTTTCTTGCCTATAAACTTAGATAATAGCGTTGCAACAATAAACAGCATCGAGTGTGAAAAGAGGACAAAAAATGCTAAAAATTGCTTGACGCATCCCTGTTTTTTCTGCTATACTTGACTCATTCCATTTTCGGGGTGTAGCGCAGCCCGGTAGCGCACTACAATGGGGTTGTAGTGGTCGGAGGTTCAAATCCTCTCACCCCGATTTGTAAGACGAGGATTACTTGTATTTTCTGCACAATAGTCAAGCAAACATTCCGCCACTGGTGCTGCACCATTTTCAAATCACAGTGAGCAATTTTCATCATTACAAGGATTTATCCAAACTATCTGCCTTAACACAACTACGCTGTGTATAGCTCCCTGAAAACACCCTTTTACCGTTCCATCAATCGAGAATATAATTTTATTTGCTTGTTAAGAATAATGATTAGCGCAACGAGAGCTTAACCACAATGACGAATTCACAACTTCACTTTAACTAATTCATCACCGGTAGGATACATGTCTTTGCTACCCTGATATTTATGGCAGGGTAAATCCCCTGTCTGATAAAAGTTTTTTGGAGGGGAATACAGTGGTAAGTGATTATTTTATTAAACTAGGTTATAGAGTAAGAGAAGTGCCCGTCTACTTTGATGACGTTGCGATTCAAGGTTCCGACGTGATATGGCAGCCAGACGTCTACACCTACGCCGTCTATTTAGCACGATGTTTTAAATGTTCATATATCATCGATATTGGTTGTGGATCAGCACAAAAATTAGTGAAATTGTATCCGGAGTTTCAAGTAATCGGCGTTGATTACAAGGATAATATCCAATATTGTCAGAAAGAATACGCGTTTGGAGAGTGGATTGAGTGGAATTTAGAAGAACAAGGAGTTATTCCAATTCAACCCGACATTCTCAGCAAGTCGGTGATCATTGCTGTAGATGTAATCGAGCATCTCATACATCCTGATTTTCTTCTTGAAAATCTCAAGTCTTGCTTGAATTATGCACCTGTAGCGCTTCTAAGTACGCCAGAGAGAGAACTTACACGCGGGCTTAAAGATGCTGGCCCTCCGAATAATCCAAGTCATATCCGTGAGTGGAATCTACCAGAATTAGAAAGTTTACTAATATCCTATGACTTACAGGTTGAGTTCATGGGCTTAACTCGATCTAACAATAAAGACAATCAAAAGTGGACCTCGCTCGCCGTCATGGGCAATAATCAGCAGCCAAAAATTTGTCCTGCACCGGATGATTTCCGCGCTATTTCTATCATGACTGCTTCTAACGACGAAGATATCATATTGTCCTCTTTAAACCATCTCATTAGCAACGGCATAGAGGTATATGTAATTAACTATGGGTCTAACGATTCGACAGGAGAGTTGGCTCGTTCTCTTTTAGGAAAAGGTGTGATCGGTGTAGAGGACATTCACATCGAGAGTTCGGCTTCCTCTTCTCAAGACGAAAGGTTGCTGAACAAGATTACCGAGATCAGCAAAATGCTTAAAGCAGACTGGTTCATTCATCAAAATGCTAATGAGCTAAGGGAATCTCCGTGGCCATCAGCATCATTAAAAGATACAATTTATTATGTCGATCAGCGCGGCTTCAATTGCATTGACCATACGGTCCTTAACTTCTATCCTGTGGGAGATGATTTCCGGCCAGGCTCAGATTTTAGCGCATACAAATACTTTGACTTAGTGACTGACCCTAATCAATCTCGACAAGTGAATGTTTGGAAACATTTGGACCAACACGTTCACTTGAGTCCTGAAGGGGACTACAATATTGATTTTGAGGACGCCTATGCCCACGAATTGCGCAACGAGTTAAGCTCAAGCACAAAAAGGAGGATTCCTCCTCAGGAGCTCCATCCCATTATTCGCTGGTGAGCTTTTTCCAATCGCGCAAAATCTGTTGGTGGACGGGAAAGGCAAGCGTTGGGAGTTCTTCCCTGGCAAAGAGGGCCAGTTCACTCACCTCCTGGCGTTGGGCAACGAGAGAACTCAACTGCTGGGGGAAAAGATGTGCTTGATAGGCAATGATGACGTGTGAACCTCCTCCTTCGCTGTAAACACCGATCAGGTATCCCAACTGAACATCAAGATTGGCTTCTTCCTTGACTTCGCGAAGAGCCGCCTCCTGGGCCGTCTCGCCGAACTCCACATACCCCCGCAGAAATTCCACAAGCCTTTTCCCGGTTCCATCGTGCGTTTAGCAAGCAACACCTTGTCCTGACAGTGCACCACGACCACGGCCACGACTTTCGGATGGTGAAACTGCACGAAGTGGCATGCCGGACAGGCCAAACGACGCACCTGATCAATCTCTCTTTCCGCGAGAGCCGTTGCACAGTAGGGACAATAGCGAAAGATGGGATCGGACATGAGAGATTCCTCCACGGTTTTTTTCTATCTTAACGTGAGTTCTGTTTAAGCCAAGCAGGTCAAGCAGCCAGAAGAGCGTGCTCGTCGAGATGCAGACCCGGTTTTTTGTCCTGATGACTGTAGGCGATGAGACCAGCAAGCAAATGCACCACAAAATTGACGGGACTGCGATGGCGAGAATGCTCGATCTGCGAAATATTCTTAAGCTGATCAATAATGGACTCGATAATCGCCCGTTTGCGCGAGCCTCAGTTTATCG